>Ga0209324_10000303_pt1 | contig 34012 bp, 31 predicted proteins | sample Rifsed19ft3_FD_184015 | JGI IMG/M metagenome (GOLD analysis project Ga0209324, IMG submission 184015) | Soil microbial communities from Rifle, Colorado, USA - sediment 19ft 3 (version 2) | ecosystem: Environmental > Terrestrial > Deep subsurface > Rock core/Sediment | place: Rifle, Colorado...
GCCTGCATTCGAAAGTACGATAATCGAACCATATTTAGCCACAAAAACAGATGCGATAAGGGTTTCCTTTAAAGGATCATCCGTCATCTCATCCGGAAATACTATGGTAGGATAACCAAGAAATCTATTCTTCTGTTTTATGGCAGCCGTTCTTAATATGATCTGATTATAAAAATCATCTTTAAAATCTCTTGACCCGATATCTATTAACAGCTTTTTAATTCCGGCGCCGCGCAACTTCTCGGTCAACGTCACTATTTCTTCAAATGATTTTCCTCTTACCGCTATGGGGCATCCTGTCTCTTTCCCGATAGAGATAAAAAGATCTATATTTTCAGCAGTAGCCGCATGAATAATTGGTTTATTCTCTTTGAACATTTCGGCCGCACTCTTTAGTGTCTCAGCGTCCCCGGATACCAGTATCAAAGGTTTTTTTGTAAGTAAGGCGACTTCCCCTGCAACTTTCAAAAATTTTTCCTTATTTTTAGATTTATTCTTGATGCAGACGGCATCCAACTTTAAAATCTGGCCCACCCGTTCATATGCGATTGAATTTATTTTTTTTAACGTCTCTTCGATTTTGCCGCTGTCCATATCGTCTTCTATCGTTACTGCAAATGCATTCTGATTTACAAATGTCCTATCATGCCTGAACAACACCGTTTCTTCACCGACCGCAAAAGATTCCTCTCCGGTTCCCACTTCCACTTTTAGTATCGGGGGCTGGGATGCTTCCGAAAGTGATTCTTTTGCTTCTTCGGAAATATGAGGACATTTTTCCAGTTCCACCTTACCCGCAGCAAGCTGCATTGCAAATGCCAGACATGTGGGAAATCCGCATTCCTTGCAATTTGTCTTGGGCAGTTTTTTGAATATTTCAAGACCACTCAATGCCATTTGATACTCTCCTTGCTCTTTAGAAATTGACCTTATTTTTTTACTGCTACATCATTGGTTCCATTTCCATAACAGGATGATTTACCTTCTGTATCCACTGAGTTACCTCTTCTTCGGTCTTTGCTTCTTCTTCTGTAGCAACCTTACTCAGAAAATCTTCCATCCCCATCTCTTTGGCTTGCTCTTCAAGTATATCCCCTATTTCTACCTTTAACGCTTTAGGCATCCATACCAGCCTCTTAAGTCCGCCATCGGCTCTTATGAATTTTTTTGATCCTATAAAAAACTTGCTAATACCAATAAAGCCAGGTGTCTGGATTCCTCCGCCAACCATTCCTGCCATAGTAGAGAATTTCATACCGCTTGGGGTCATGTCGGAATATTCTCTATTTACGGCCATCACTCCGTTGGTAGATGGGAGGATTGTCACGATCACCTCGAAACAGCCGCACGAAGTCATGGGATCTATGATCATCGAATATGCCGAAAAAGATTCAAGTGATTGATTGGAAGCCTTATATATAAAATCATTTACACCTTTCCAGATACCAAGCCTTTCGTCTATGGTCACGCCTTTTTTTATGGGCTGATTTGGTCCCGCAGGGTTGATCTCAAATGAAGCCTTGCAATCCAGCCAGTTGTATGCGCCGCACAGGCCCGGTCTTTCAGGTGAAACGGCACATATGTGATTGGGAGCAAATGACTGGCATAATGTACAGGAATAAAAAGTATCCACGCTTTCATCGGTTAGATTTCTGAGTCTTTCATCTCTCATTCTAAAGACTTCTTTTGCTTTTTTTCTGAGTGCCGCCACATCTTCGGGGTTGGTGTAGATCTTTATCTGGATCTTATCCATAATATTGCCAAAAACCGAATGCATCTTAGCGTGGAGTATTGTTCCAAGATGCCTGATCTTAAAACCGCTCTTTACCGCTTCTTTACTGAACCTGACCCAGATAATATCTCTTTGTCCCATATGGAATATACCTGTAGCATAATTTGTAAAATAATGTATCTGTCTTTCCATAACCGGTTCGAAGTCTTCCTGCATCTTTCTTCCATAAACCAGCAGTTCGACTCCTAATGGAAGCACTCCGCCTTCTTTTATATCATCGACCTCGGGGCCAAACACTTCGATTTTACCATCTTCGACTTCCAAAGAATCAGCCATATGGAGGAATTCCACAGCCTCGCTTCTATTGCCGCCGAATTCTACATAGGTGTCTTCCTTCCTTACCCTTTCACCTTCAAAAGCAGGTCCAAAAGCTACCGGGATATCTACTTTATCAACGGTGATCTTTAGTCCCCTTACTTCTATGGCTTTGGTGACAATCTCATCATCGGGAATATTTGAAACTACATGTTCATAAGTACATACCCCTCTGGGAAGTATCTCCGGGATATCCGTGTCCGCAATGGTAGGGAATCCATAATTTATGGCTCCGGCCGCATTGGCATATTTCTCTTCATCCACTTCTCCAAGAGCAAGGACGAATGCAAAAACTCTGGTCTTATTATAAAGAAGCATTCTCCTGTAATCTCCGGGCTGAACTCCCCCAAAACTCAAAGCGGCCCTGGCGGCAAAACCAAGCGCATAAATGGTTGCGCTTATATCTTTACCGAAAGGCACGAGTCTGGTATCCCATCCCAGTTCGACTCCTTCCTTTTCCAGCTGCTCGGCCATAGATATACCATCGGTTGATGCGGACATAAAGACATAAATATTTTTTTCCTGAAGTTCCCTGACAATCTTAACGGCAGTCTTACTGTTTTTGCATGCACCTACACATGCTGCAAATCCCGGTGCAGTTCCATCAACAAATTCTATACCTCTCTCTCTTATTATCACGTCAGTAGCCGCACCCAGCCAGATTCCATCTGCGGGTGGCGGCCCATCGATATATTTAATGGCTTCTATTACTTCTTCTGCCCATAGCGTGGCAATTCCTGCATCAAGGGTACCTCCCAGATAAGGAAGCCATAATCTTTCTTCGGGGACAGGCGGCAGTAATTTTTTTGCCTCATCAAGGACTGTTTCTGCATCTGATAATTTTTCCACCTTGATTCCCGTCATACTGTATATAATCGGCAAGAAGTAACCTGTATTGGGGAATTCCACCTTCTGATCCCTGCCGTGTTTATCGATACATTCTTTAAGTGCTTTTTCCGCACGCTCCAGAATTTTATATGCGCCCTTTATTGCACTGGTTGCAATGATCTTAGACATCTTTTAACGTCCTCCTTGCTTCCATATCCAGAAGGACTCTTTCTTTCTTTGTATCTATCTTAAGAGCCTTTCTTTTTTCCTGGATAACATTTATTACTTTATTTAGTAATTCATCTATATCCGCAATGTATTCCAGCTGTCCTCCGTATTTTTCCTGCCATCGTTCAGTCATTATCTTTTTTACTTCATCGCTTGATTCAACAGGAATCGGTTCGCCGCCAAATGCAACATAAGCACCTGATGCAGCAAAATAAGCACCTATTGACAGCGCTTTTTCACTCATCCATTCAGGAGCAATACCTGCGATCGGAAGGTCGCTTAAGTCTTCACCCAGACCTCCCTCTCTTACAATCTCCGATACCACTGTGAGAATTCTGGAATTATCGACACAGGACCCCAGGTGAAGTATGGGCGGTATACCTACCGTTTCACATATGGAACGTAATCCCTCGCCTGCGTATTCCATAGCTTCGGGTTCCATCAGTCCGCATTTAGCTGCCGAGATGGCTCCGCATCCAGTGGTAACCACCAGGTAGTCTCTCTTGATCAGCTCTCTTGTCAGGTAATTATGATATTTGTCCTGGGTCATTCTGGCATTATTACAACCGACTACTCCAACCACACCCTGTATCCTTCCATCGATGATGGCATCATTTAAAGGTCTGAAAGACTCTCTGAACTTTCCTCCCAGCATATACCTGATAGACTCATGGGAAAAGCCGCAGACCAGATCTGAAGTAATATCGGGAATATAGACTTCTTTCTTTCTGTTTTTAAAATTATCTATTGCCATTTTGATTATTTCAGTGGCAAGTTTGACTCCATTATTTTCTTCGAATTCCATATGGATCGCTCCGGGTATTTTACATTTTGCAGATGAGGTTATCAGTTTGGTATGATATTTTTTTGAAAGTTCTCCCAGCGCCTGCATTATACACTGGATATCTACGACCATTACTTCGATCGAACCCGTAAGTAATGCCATCTCCTGGGATAGGAAATTACCGATCGGTGCTATCCCCTGTCTCATTAGTACCTCATTTGCCGTGCAGCATATACCAACCACGTTTATACCTTTTGCACCCTTGCTTTTTGCATACTCTACCAGTTCCTTATTGTCTGCATACTCGGCAATGATTTCTGAAAGAGTGGGTTCGTGGCCGTGAACAACTATATTTACCTCGTCTTCTTTTAACATTCCCAGATTGGTCTTTGCTCTTCTGGGTTCGGGGGTGGTAAACAGGATATCGGTGATCTCCGTACCTATCATCGATCCTCCCCATCCATCGGATAGAGCTGTCCGCAGAGCCTGGTCAAGAATATGCTCTGCCTCCTGATCCACTCCCATATTGGTTCTGTGCATCGTCTCTACAATTTCTCTATCGATACCACGGGGAACAATCTTATATTTTCTCCAGATCTCCTGTCTTCTTTCGGGAGCGATCTTGATGAGATCGATTTCTCCATCCTGCTGCCCAAAAAGCGATAATGCTTTTTTTGATGCGTCCCTGGCAATTTCCTTTATGTCCCTGTTTTCTATTTCGATTCCCAGGTTCTTTGCAAATCTCATTAACTTGAACTCATCTTTTATTTTTAATCCTTCCGCTTTGTCTTCTGCAACCAATCCCAGTAAATGTGCCATATCCCTTCCATGATCGGAATGTGCTGCGGCACCTGCGGCAATATGGCGTGCCAGATTTCTGGCAGCTATGGTCCCAAGAGTTGCTCCGCAAAGGCCGGTCTTATCTTTTATTACCCTGCACGGGCCCATTGCACAGTTTTTACAGCAAATTCCGGATATTCCGGAACCAATGGGACAATACTTCATCTCCTTAGAACGATCGAAAATGGTGAGCACATCTTCATCCGCATTTTGTAAAATTTTGATGATCGCCTCGTCCTCGGTCATCTCTCTGTACTTGTCTTCCTTATCTTTTTTCATTTTATTTATAACACCACCTTGTTAACTGTAGGTCAAAATAAATCTTTAATGATTTCCTTGATCAGACTTACCGCTTTAGGATGCCTCATCACCAGAATATTGGCACCTGAAAGCAGCATGCTCATACATGAAATTGTCTCCCAGTTGATCCCTCTTTCTTCCTGATTACCCCACTGCGGGTAATTTTCTTCGCTTTCTTTTACTTCCTTTACTTTCCAGATCTCGGGAGCAATATTATTTATTATCGGCATCTGTGTCATCTTGTCATCCTGCATAAGTGCGGCAATCTTAAGTCTCTCCATAGCAGAATAACAGTATTCTATCCCGTAACCAAGACCCGAACTTGAGGGGTCCATCGCTATTCTTTCGGAGGACAGGCCTAACTGAGTAAGCAATATATTCAATTGTTTTGCAATATTTACATCAAGGGGATTCAATGCTATTACATTATTATTGTAACCCATGGCAGCAGCAGCTATGGTCTTATAATTATCCTCTTCCACCCAGCCCATCAAAATACTAGTATCTTTATTTTTTTCGGAAACTTTTTTCATTACTTCTGCAATTTTCTCAAGAGGACCGGTTCCATATATTATCAAAGGCTTATCGATGGATTCTCTTATGGTTTTTGTTATTTCCGCTGCATCCTCTGGATTCATATCCCCGCCATCAGGATTTATCCTGGTAAGATTAAGGCATATGGCATCGGCGCCATACTCTTTAATGCATTTTTGGGCCCATTTTATTGGATCATCAAAAACATCGCTGTAATATTTACTTATCACTTCCGGCCAGTTCGCAGGTTTGCTGTCCCAGACTTCGATCGCGATAATGGGTTTATTCGGTATTTCACCTTCAAAATTATAAAAGGGCAGAGCAGTTTCTCCACCAATCCTGGATTCGGTGTTATCTTTACCAAGCTTCATCACATTGATTTTTCCGGTATAATTATTTTTTGGTATCTGAAAAGCCAAAACTTCCCCCTCTCTTTTGATTATTTCTTATCTCCGTTTTATACTTCATGAATGATTTGATTCCAAAATAAACCACAATTTAAAGTATTCTATCACTTTTACCAGAAAAACTGCAATCTGTTTTGGAGACTAAATTATATAAAAAAATTTTTGAAAAAACGTCCGGAGAAATCATACTTTAAGTTTTCCAATTAATTCCTTTACCTGCTTTAATGCCTTACTGTCTTGCGGAATATCGAATACAGACTTTTCATTTATATCGATTTCATAAATATTATCATCAACATTTATAATTCCCAACAAGTCAAGACCTTTACCTTCTATGTATTTTTCAAGCCTTTGATCCAGCATGCCGCTCACTCTGTTTACGAGCAGAGATATTTTTCCCGCATTGATATCTATCTCTTTCGATAGATCCTTTATCCTGGATGCAGTAAGTACTCCCCTGGGAGAAGGGTCCGAAATTATGATAAGATGATCTACATTGCTAGTTGTCCTCCTGCTTAGATGTTCCATACCGGCTTCATTATCCATTATAATATAATCATAATTATCCTGCAGGATATCTATATATTTCTTAAAAAGGTTATTGGCATAACAATAACAACCCGGGCCTTCTCCTCTGCCCATTACCAGCAAATCGAAACCATTACCTTCAATCAGTGCCTGATGTACATTCATCTCTACCAGCTGGTCCTTATAGATACCGCCTGCAAGACGGGCGGCGCTTTTTTTAAAGTCTTCCCTGATCATACCTACTGTACTCGAGACTTTGACTCCAAGCAATTCATTGAAATTCGAATTGGGATCTGCGTCCAGTGCCAGAATCAAACCCTTTTTATCCTCAATAAGACTTCTGGTTATAAGACCAGCAATGGTGGTCTTACCTGTACCACCTTTTCCGGCCAATGCAATTTTTACACTCATCTGCCTATCCAAACTTCCCTTTTATTTCTTTAGCTTCCCATCAAGTGAATAAAGACTTTCTTCTACTGATGGAAAATCCTTCATATCCGTATATGGTAAAAACAATCCTGCCACATATCTATCCATAAATCTCATATTGATACTCAGTTCGATATATGTAATCTGATCAGCAATTCTTGTGCTCTGTCTGTATTTGTCTTCCGAAAGCAGGCTAAGATAAGCTCCGGTAATAGACGTGTTCCCCATGAAAAAATATTTATTGATATTTACATCCGGAAGCATCCCGATAACAACGGCATTTTTAATATAAAGGTGTCTCCCCAGACCCCCGGCTATATATATTTTATCAAGATCGTAAACACTCAGATCGACTTCTTCCAGTAAAGTCTTGATCCCTGCATAAATAGCTGCTTTTGCTCTTATCAAATTATCAATATCGACTTCACTTATAAATATATCTTTTCCCGCTGCGCTGTGTTTATCATTGACCAAAATGTATCTGCAATCATTATCCTTGCACTGGAGATATTTATTTCCTATATCCCTGTTGAATTTGCCCTTCCTGTCGATAACACCTTTAAGATACATTTCTCCAACCACATCGATCAGTCCCGAGCCGCAAATACCCACTGGTTTCCCTCCGCCAATAACATTCACCTGACATTTGTATGTCTTTTGATCGATCGAAACCTTTTCGATTGCACCATCTACCGCCCTGATGCCACATTTTACTCCTCCGCCCTCGAAAGCCGGTCCCGCGGAGCACGAGGCCCCCATCATCCATTCCGAATTACCAACTACAAGTTCGCCATTGGTACCCAGATCCAGAAAAAGAGCAAGGTCTTCTTTTCTGTACATATCTGTTGCCAGAATGCCCGAAGCTATATCACCGCCAAGATAACTGGCCACTCCTTTTATATTATATACATGAGCATTTTTTATATGCTTTATACCGATTTCTTCAGCCGTGGAACTCGAAAATTGATTAGCCACGGTGACATATGGTTCCTCTCTTATATATCTGGGAGGAACACCATAAAAAAGATGCATCATCGTGGGATTTCCTGAAACCATCATAGAAACGATATCATCCGCATCTATGTGCGAATTAAGCATGAGTTTCAATATCAAATTATTGATCGAATCTATTATTACTTCTCTTAATTTCTCCAGTCCGCCTTTCCTGTTCGCATAGACTATCCTGTTGATTATATCCTCTCCGAATCTTATCTGAGGGTTATACTCCGATTCTGTTGCTATTATCTTTCCATTTTCCAGATCTGCAAGGTATATGGCGAGAGTAGTAGTTCCGATATCCAGGGCGAGTCCATAGTTTTTTTTACTGACCTTACCCGGCAGAATATCGATGAGTGTACTATTTTCAACATCTACCGTTGCTGTGATCTCCCAGTTCTTATCTCTTAAAACCCGGGGCAACTTTCTTATTATATGAATCGGCACCACACAATCTTCTATGCCCATATTCTCCCTGATGCTTTTTTTAAGACGGAATAAATCGCTGGTTCCATAACTGAGCGATGGTTTCTCTACATTAAAGGTCTCTTTTCTTATCCAGGGTTTTATTTCTATAGATGAGAGATGGTCCATGTTTATATCTACATATACCTTTGACTCCGTATCTGTAAACCTGCCGCCTACTATTTTTGCTCTGACTTTTTTCTGTGCAGGAACCTCAACAACCAGATCACTTTCTATTTTGGATAAACATGAAAGAACATAGCCTTTTTGCTTCTCTCCGGGAGATATGAACCTGGATCTTTTAGTGTCTACTTTTCCTTCTTTTACCAGCACCCTGCATCTGCCGCATGTACCCACACCCCCGCAGGAAGAATCTATGTAGATCCCACTGTCGAGTATTGCCTGTTTTAAATTATAACCTTGGGATGTTTTAATGGATTTACCGGCAGGAACGAATTTTACTAGATATTTTTTCTGGTTGTTCATTACTAAAATCGCAACCTTTTAAACAGATATCATAATCAACCGACGATGGAGATGAAATTTGAAACGCAAATATCAATCAAGAAATTATATTATATAAGGATTTAAAAATCAAAATGGAAGACACCTATGAGATAGATGTCTTCCATTTCTTTATTTAGATATCCGCTTTTTATTTTCTATATGTCTCTATGTCATGGATTCATCACTATAGTTTTTATAATAACTATTCCGCAGCTGTACCGGTTGAACCTGACGATACTTCACCACTCGTATCCATTTCACTTACCGAAACAGTCACCGTTGTACCTTCATCGGTCTCCATAATAGTTACTATCAGATTATATGTACCATTGTCGGCAGAAATGGAGGAAAGTGTCTGCCCTTCACTCTCACTCGTAAACTCACTTACGTTTTGCCATCCTCCCAGTTGACTTATATACCAGTCAAATATTGTGCTTCCGGGATCGTTGGATGATGCAGCAACAGAAAAGGCATCTAAACCATTTTCTGTAGTTGTCCATGATGTTGTAATTACCATGTTAGCATACACTGGAATGACATCCGGAAATCCATCGGGTAAATCAGATCCCTGTCCTATGGTCATTTCACCTTCATCCGTGGTTATGGTTGTTTCTCCTTCGCTTATATCGACCTCTGCATCTCCGCCTTCGCTTTCAATGGCCTCTTCTATGGCTGTTTCCACACTTTCTTCTGTTGGTCCTCCTTTGCATCCGCTGCCTGAAAACAGCATAAAAATCGCCAGACTTATTGCTGCCACCAGAGTTATTGTTTTTTTCATTCCAGGTCTCCTTAATGCTTCCGTGTTATATTTTTATTTTAGCAATCCTTATTTTACTAAAATAATTTTTTTTATTAAATACAAAAGGTTCTTTTTACTATTTTTCTATATCCAATTTATAAAAACTCATGAAGGCTTCTCCGGGTATTTCAACTTTACCAATTCTTTTCATTTTCTTCTTACCTGATTTCTGCTTTTCAAGCACTTTCCTTTTCCTGGTTATATCCCCGCCATAAAGCCCGGAAGTGACATCTTTCCTGTAAGGTGCTATTCTCTCCTTGGCAATAATTTTGCTTCCGATTGCTGCCTGAATGGGTACTTCAAAGTTCTGTCTTGGTATCAGTCTCCTTAGCCTCTGCGTCATTTCCCTTCCAACCTGATATGCCTTTTCTTTATGTAAAATACTTGACAGTTCACTGACTTTCTCTCCAGCCACCAGTATATCCAACTTAACCAGGTCGGAAGATTTATATTCCAAAAGTTCATAATCCAGAGAAGCAAATCCGGCCGTTATCGATTTTAACAGGTTAAAAAAATCCACAATTATTTCTGAAAGCGGCATTAGGTATTTTATTTCCACTCTTTCAGGTGAGATATACTGCATGTCTTTAAAATCACCTCTTTTTTGATTTGCGAGCTTCATTACATCCCCGATATAATCTTTTGGGGTAATTATGGTTGCTTCCACATAAGGTTCTTCTATTTTTAATATTTTCTCCTGGGACGGAAAATCGGAGGGCCTTTTTACTTCAATAACCGAATTATCGCTTTTGGTTATTCTATAGGCTACGTTAGGTGCCGATGTTATGAGCCTTAATCCATATTCTCTTTCAAGTCTTTCTTTTACTATATCCATATGAAGCAGCCCCAGAAAACCACACCTGAAACCAAAACCCAGAGCACTGGACACTTCCGGGGAAAAATCCAGAGAGGAGTCATTCAAAGAAAGTTTCCCCAGGGCATCTCTTAAATTTTCATAATCCACTCCATCTACAGGAAAAAGACCGGAGTAAACCATTGGTTTTGGTTTTTGGTATCCCGGAAGGCTTTTTTCTGCTGGATTTATTAAAGAAGTTATAGTGTCACCTACTATTATATTTCCAACTTCTTTGACCCCGGTAATAATATAACCAACCTCCCCGGCAGACAGCATTTCCTTTTCTATCATATCCGGACCAAATATTCCCACCTCTTCGACCTCGCTTGTGAGATTCTCTCCAATAAACTTTATTTTGCTGTTTTTATTTAAAGAACCGTTCACAACTCTTATAAGAACCACTATTCCTCTGTAAGAATCATACTGTGAATCGAATATCAACGCCTGAAGCGGGCTGTCCGGATTTCCACCCGGAGGTGGTACATCCGACACTATCCTCTCCAGAATTTCTTCGATTCCTGATCCTGTTTTTGCACTTACTTTTAGTATTTTCTCTTCTTTGATGCCGAGCACACTTCCGAGTTCCATCGTGACTTCATCGATCCTTGCACTTTTAAGATCGATCTTATTGATAACAGGAATGATTTCCAGATTGTTATTCACTGCCAGATAAACATTGGCCAGAGTCTGTGCCTGTATTCCCTGGGTAGCATCGACAACCAGAATCGCTCCTTCGCATGCAGCAAGACTTCTGGAAACCTCATAACTGAAATCCACATGACCGGGTGTATCGATCAGATTAAAAATATACTGATTGCCATCTGTCTTACTTCTATAGAGAACCCTGACCGAGTGAGCTTTTATGGTAATCCCGCGCTCCCTTTCAAGGTCCATATCATCCAGAAACTGGTCAAGCATCTCTCTCTTGCTTACAGTATCGGTTATCTCCAGGATCCTATCGGCCAGAGTAGATTTTCCGTGATCGATATGGGCAATTATTGAAAAATTTCTGATAAGCTTGCTGTCTGTCATAATTCAATGAAATACTGAGTTATAAAAAAGCTATTAACCATTTTTCCTTAGTTTCTTAAATATTCCCGCTACAAATTTTATCTCTTCCATTTTGAATAAAATGGTACATGTTATATATATGCCTGCACCGATAAAAATTACCAGGAAAAGAAGCAGGATAAAAGGCCATAGGCCCTTATAGGCATAATTTTCAAGCCATTTCCATAGAAAGTATACTGAAGTACTCATCAATATCGTTGCGGCAAAAATTTTTCCATATGATGTGAATATTCTTTTTCCTCCAAAATTCCCTATTTTTTTTCTGAGTATTATGGTCAGGATCACCACATTGCATAAAGCAACAAAAGAAGTAGCCAGGGCCAGCCCCCCTACTCCTAAAAACTGCATAAATATCCAGTCAAAAATGACATTGAGAACAATTGAAAGACCCGCTACTTTGAGAGGAGTCTTTACATTTTTAAATGCATAAAAAACACGGTTAAGGATCATGAGAAGTCCGAAAAATATAAGACCGAGACTGTGGAAGATCAAAATGTACGCCACTTTTTCCGTGTCCCCGGGACCAAAATTATAGCGTTCGAATAATAATTTTATTATAGGATAACTTAAAATAACCAATCCTGCCATTGCCGGGAACATCATATATCCGATCTCCCTTACACCCAGGGAAAAACTTTCCTTTATTCCTTTGATATCATTTCCTGCCGCCTGACGGGAAATCAATGGATATAATACTGTTATGATTGCCACCGAAAATACCCCCAGCGGTAAATTGGCAACTCTCCATGACAGCATCAGGGCAGTTGTATTTCCTTCTCCCAGATTCAGTGCAAAAAAATAGTCCACACTATTGTTAAGCTGGACAGCACCCAGACTAAGGACGATAGGAAGCATGAGAGAAAAGATCTCCCTTACCCCTTTATGTTTGAAGTCAATAATAAATCTGTACTTTAATTGCGAGAACCTGATCTGAGGTAATTGCACCAGTAGATGCATGAGTGACCCTGCCATTACTCCTATAGCCAGGCTGTAAATTCCCAGTCTTCTAAAAAGCAGGGTAACTGAAATTATCGTGATTATATTCATGACAAAAGGAGCAAGGGAAGGAACAGTAAATATATTGTGCGAGTTCAGGATACCGGTGGTAAGGCTGGACAGAGACATCAGGATAAGGGAAAATATCATGATCCTGCTCATTACCACAAATTTGTATATATCCATCTGATTATTGGTTACTTTTGAAAGCAATGTCCCGATCTCGGGGGATAGAATGAATATGATGGCAGAGATGACCAGAAACACCAAAGTTATAATGTTAACAACCGAACTCACGAAAATTTTTAGATCATCCCTCTGATTTTTTTTTAAATATGCCGAATAAATAGGGATAAATGCGGCAATTATAAGGCTCTCTGCAAAAAGTACCCGGAAAAGATTGGGAATGAATTCCGCCCATGTAAAAGCATCCGTTTCATAGCTGACGCCAAAATAACCTGCCATTATCTGATCCCGTACCAGTCCTGAAATCTTTGACAGTAAAATAGCCAGGATCACAAAGATCGTGGCATTAAGAATCCTTCTTCTTGACAGTAAATAATCTTCATCCATAACAATATTATATTACAGATAATATCAAAAAAGGTATTATATCATTTATATGAGGTCGGTAATAAATGTTTTTATTTATTTAAAAAAATGCTAAAATGTAAAATCGTTTTGAAAATTGACAGTCATCGGAGAGGAAATAAATAGATGCCAAATATAAAGTCACAGGAAAAAAGAGACAGACAGAATATAAAAAGAAGAATCAAAAACAGGGGACTTAAGACCCGGATAAAAACTGATCTAAAAAGACTTGCTGAAGCTGTAAAAAGTAAAAACAGAGAAGATGCAGAAAAGAGCTTTAATATACTTTCCAAAGACCTCGATAAAGCGGTAAAAGGAAGCGCCGTTCATAAGAACTTTTCTTCCAATAAGAAATCCAAAGCGGCAAAACAGGTCAACTCCATTAAAAAATCCTAATTTATTTCTATAATTTCTAAAATCAATTTTTTTGCCAGTTGTTCGTCGAGGGTACTATTGGTCCTGAAACCGATATCATATTTATTTAATATTTCAAAGATCTTAAGTATTTCGGTCTCATTATAGTTATCGCTTAACATGATATATTTATTCACAAGACTTCCTATGAAGTAAGGCGGTACTTTCATGCTGCTTTCAATATAATCTGTTACAAGAGATTTGCTGTCTCCCGATTTGATGTATAAAAAACACTTGAACATCCTGTGGATCAGTGTTACCAACCCGATCAGGTTATGTCCTTCATCCAGCACGGATTTCAATGCTTTTATGCTTCCATCTTTGTCTCTCTTGCCTATATAATCCACCAGATCGAAAATTTTTAATGAATAAATACGATTTACCAGGAATCTGACAGTATTCTCATCTATTACTTTTTTTTCTTCCGAACTTATATAATCAAAAAGTTTATCATACTGCCTCTTGAGTAAATTAAAATCCATGTTTACATTTTCTATAAGCAGCAAGGCGGCTTTCTCGGTAAACCTTATTCCGTCGGACTCCGACTTTTCACCAAGCCACTTTTTTAAAGTGCCGCTTAAAGGTGCCTTAAGCTGCGCGATTTTCCCTGCGCTCTTTATTGAATCCATCAGCGCAGTGTTTAACTTCTGTGTTGATGCAGTAATAAAAAAAACTATATTTCCGCCGTTACCGGGAGCCCCGGTTATGAGGTTCTTTACTCTTTTTTGCAGATCTGCAGGTACTTTATCCATATGTTTTATTACCACTATCTTTTTAGGAGAAAACAAAGAAGGAGTATTTATATAGTTAGTAAATTCTTCTTCATCGATTTCTTCCGTACCGCTAAATGCTTTGAAGTCAGTATCAAAATTGATCTTTCCCCTGAGGTGACTTTTTACACTCTCTATCCTTTCATCCAGTACCGAATCGCTGGCGCTAATATATAAATAACATGGCAGAAGTTTCTCTAATTTCAAAGATTCTTTTTTTGAATTATCGGTTTTCATATCTATTTATATAAAATAATCTCTTTAATATTATCTTCTAATTTAAAAGGATTTTAGCATTTTAAGACTATTTAGAGGCTATCCGTGTTTAAGTGAACTAACGATTTTCAACAAATCTTTTCTATCAATAATTCTCAAAACCACAATTTCAAAGCCTAATAGCATATAGATAATCCGAAAGTCACCTGTCCTGAATCTGTAAATATCCTTTCCTAATCCCTTTAACTTTTTTACATCTTTTCTAAAATCATATAAAGATTTTGAAAGCTTGATCATTTTGCTTAATATGTGCTTTCTTATTTTATTATCAAGATTTTTCATATCTTTATAAGAAATATTTGTGAATTTTAGCTTATAGGCAGGCTTTTTCATATTATTGCAATTTGCTGATTATTTCCTCGATATCAATTCCCCCGTTTTTCACATAATCATTATACGAATTAAGAATTGATTTCCTTATTAAAGGATAATTCTCGATTACAAAATCCTCGATTTCTTCTTCATTGAATTTTTTAATAAGGGCTGTAGGTTTACCATGCGAAGTTATAATTACATACCCGGTTTCATTGACTTCCCGGAGAATCTCTGCTGTTTTATTGTGCAATTCGGCAACATTTCTCATCTTCATGATTAATTCACCTCTCAAAATTTATATTGCTATAATTATAGCAATATAAATAATTAAGACAATAAAAAATTTTAAACAAGATTTCCTTTCCATTTTAATTAAACATACTTAAAGATAAATAAAGACGCTAGGAGAAAACCTAAAAAAGCTCCTACTGTTAAATATGAAATAATTTAACAAATTATTATTTTGTCTTTCTTTTTATGTACTCAAATTGGCTCAAAATCATATCCAAATACCAAAGGGCTTCTTTCTCTGTAGGTTTTGGACTATTCCCAGCGTGAGCCGAACCCCATACATCGCCCCTGTAAGCTTTTAGATTTTCAATTAACTTAACCTGAATTGGGTGTAATAATAAATTTTTTCCCAAATTTCTAAGTGCATTATCGAAAGAATTTTGGCCAGTAACGTTTTTGATATAATCTTCAAACACTATATACATATCACCGATAGAATCAGCCGGGTCAATGGATCTATTAATTAAACCATCGGTAAGATTTCTAAATTTATTTAGAGCATTATCGCAGTGTTCTAAAATAGTTTGGACCGTAGTAATCTTTTTTGCTATTTTTTTACCTAAAGCTAGAATTACTTGTCCGTCAATGTTAAATTCATATACAGAACCTGAATTTTTAAAAGCTGAACAAATATCATTATATAGACGGCCTCTTTTGTTTCCATTAATTAATATAAAATATTTATATATCATTAAAATATCATATTATCATTTTAATTATTTTTTTATATTCCTTATTTAAAAAGATTTTTCCAACCATTCATAATTATTATAAATAATTAATATAAAAGTAAAGTATTATTTATAAATTTTATTACAAGTATGGTTAGATGACAATAATCAATTCCATAAAAATTTGACTCTATATAATGGTTATGGTAATATGCTATCAATCACGATGAGAGAGCACACCTAAGGTTTCGTCCGAAGGTTAATCTCTCTCTTTTTATTTTATACCTAACTTTTTACTAAGCTTATCCAAATAAACAAAATATTTTTGATATTTTCGCAAAAGAGCGGAATATTTTCTTGAGTTTGGTATTATTATATTTAAAAGCTTGCTTTGCTTTTCTAAATACTCAATCAAACAATGAAAATCTCCATCCCCTGAAACAATAATTGCTTTATTATAATTAAGGTATTCAATCATCGCATGTAATACTAATTCTGCATCCACATTTCCTTTAGTGTAAATTCTAGTTTTTTTTCTGTATTCCAGGGTCGGCTTAAAAACGATAATAAACCCCGCTTTCTGTAAAAAAGTATATAAAGCCTCGTTACCAGCAACATATCCGATAAAAAGAAAGGCTTTTGAAACTTTATACTTATCTTTAAGATAAACATAAAACCTACAAAAATCCAATTTCCATCCACACTCCTGGATGGCTAATTTTAAATTCTGACTATCAATAAAGGCATAGATTTTTGGTATTATTTCAGACATTTGTAGCCTTACTCGTACTATTTTATTAGAACTTTTCTATAATATTAGTTATCTCATAAACTACTTTATCTTTTCTTTAATTACCAGAACTTCTTTATCTTCTGTATTCATTTTATTTAGATTTATTCTAAGAAATACCTTTTTTTATTTATATTAACTCTTTTTGTAATTGTGCAGGCTATAAGAAATATGATTAGAAGTATAATATAATAAGCCACTACATTTTTTACTGGGAAACTATCAAAATTTATGACACAAAAATCAAGCTTACTTAAAGTTTTTACGGTTTTTAATATATACTCAAAAAAGATAGAAACTGATTTTAAGATAAAACTCCCCACAGGAGGCCAGATTATAATCAAAAAAGAAGAAACCATTAAAATAGAGAGAAGAACATAGAATACCGGTATTATCAGCATATTGGCTGCCGGTGAAACCAGAGAAAATTCCTTAAAAAAGTAAGCTGAAACCGGAAATAGGACGGTTTGAATTGATAATGTAATAAGAACAATCCTTAAAAAATATTTAACTGCCGGATTTAAAGAAATAAATATTTTCTTAAATGACTTTAATATAAGCGGATAAATAAAAACAAGTGCAGCTATAGAACCATATGACATCCAGAATCCCAGATCATCAAGAAAATAAGGATTATAAATAATGATTATGATATAAGAAAGATAAAGTAAGATCTTACTACTGTATTCTCTTTTCCAACTCCTGGCCAGAATTACAAAAATAACCATAACTGACGCACGGAGCATACTAGCCCTCTCTCCCACCAAAAAATTATAAACCACCAAAAAAATGAACGTGGCCCATAATATAAAACCAGATGATTTTACTTTTTTAATAATCAGATAGATCAAAGAAACAAAAAAAGAAAGATGCAGTCCCGAGATAGCGAAGAGATGATAAAGTCCACATTTTTTAAAAGCTTCTGTTAAATAGTCCGGAACATTTTTTCTGTCCCCCAGTATTACCGCCTCGGCTACGCAGGCATCTTCGCTTTCCAGGCTGCTGTAAAAAGCGTTTTTTAGACAGCCATACAACCTGCTTCGAAGTTTGAATACCCGATAACTGAAACTTACCGGCTCTATTTTTTCTATATCTCCATCATGTACATCAAACACTATTACACTGTCTTCTTTATTAGTTGGATATCCGGAGATGCTTTTTTCAAGAGTTCCCACCAGTCTCAGGTAATCGTCTCTTAATATCCAATCTGCATCCATGCTATCCGATTTTACATTTATGATTTCTCTCGCATCAAAAAAATAGTCAGAGTATCCATTTTCTCCGGAAGGATATATTTTATTTACCGTAAATAAAAATTCTGTCTTGCCATACCTGTGCACCGGATGATCCGATACTCTGCCTTCAATAATAATACTGTCTTCGATCGAATTGTTATTTTTATATATGGATAGAAATATGTTTTTGCTTTCTTTGTATTTGTATATGCTTATGATCGAATTCCCTATAAAAAATAGAATGAAAAAGGGAACTATGATAAGGATTGCAATTTTTGCGGTACTTTGCCGGCTTTGAAATAAAGATTTGTCCCGGAGTAAAAACGTGCAGTTTTCTTTAGATTTATCTTCTTTTGAGATGTCCGGGAAATTCTCTCTGAATAAAATCCTCCTGGCTGCAAGGATCCCTATAATCAGAAGTATTGCTATGATTATAAGCCTGGCTATAGATAAATAAATATCGTATAGATCATATTCTTTTCCCGTATATATCCCTGCGGTCAGTCCCAGAGCCCAGAAAAGATAAAATTCCCTGTGTAGAAATGATAATATTTTCTTTTTTGCATTATTCAGATAGAAACGAGTTTCTCGATTTCTTCATATTTTTTTTCCCCTATGCCTGTCACATTTTTTAATTCTTCTTTTTTCTTGAATGATCCGTTCCTGGACCTATATTCGATGATGTTATTTGCAATTACAGGACCGATTCCCGGAAGTGTTTCCAGCTCTTTTGAATCTGCTGTATTGATATTCACAGGTCCGTTGTCTGAAAAACCATAATCTTCTGAATCTTCGGTAAAAAATAATGAATCATTATCACCGATTTCCTCCCGGGATGGAATATATATCCTCTGCCCGTCAATTACTACCTGCGCAAGATTGATTATCTCGAGACAGGAGTTTTCAGTCTGTCCCCCTGCAATCTTCAGAAGATCGATTATTCTTGCTCCGTTTTCTATCTCGTAAACACCTGGATTTCTGACTTCACCACATATATAGGCTTTTATGGTATTTATAATTTGCGGCAGATTGCCAGAATCATTATCGCTTTCCATATCTTGCGAACTGTTTTCCCCAGAAGAATTCTCTTTATTTTCGTACAACTTCTTTTCTCCATCAGTCTCTTCATTAGTTTTTGCTGCGCTTCCTTCAGATACGCTCCTTTCGATATCATTTTCAGGATAATAACTTCTAAGAATGTCTTCCTTTCTTTTTATTTCCACCTGCTGGTTTATATAAACTATTGTAAAGAAACTTACAAGGCAAAAAATCAATCCGAATATCGCAAAATAAAAGTGTTTTTCTCTTTTATATCTGACTTTATCTATAAAGAATCTTGCTCTACTTATCTTTTCTTTTAAGTCCAGTAAATTCATATTTTAATTTAGTTATTTATGCTATTATGCATTTATACTTTAGCATATAAATAATAAATAATAAAGTAAAAAAAGTGGATAAAATAGTTTTTAGTAAACATTCACTGGAAAAGATAAAAATATTAAATAAGCATAGATTTCGGATCAGTAAAAAGACGATAGTGGATATAATGAAAAATCCTGATAAAATAATCTGTGGTTACAATGGTAGAAAAATAGCACAGAAAATTACAAACAAACGATATATTATCAGAGTAATTTTTATTGAATATTTAGGTTTTAAAAGAATAATAACAATTTATCCGGCAAAAAGAGGCCGATATGATAATCAAATATAGCAAAAACGAAGATATCTTAATCATAGAACTTTCAAATAAAAAAATAGATTATGCCGAAGATTCTGGCCCTTTGATTATTCACTTTTCAAGCGATAAAACCCCAGTGCTTTTAGAGATCCTGGAAGCCAGTAAATTCTTATCAGGAGTCATGAAACTTAAAGCCAGTGCTAAAAGCCACAAGCCTTCTGAAATAAGAATATGATAGAATTGCTTTCTTATTATAAATGGAATTCTTGCTAAAGAAACCTATTGTTCTAATAATTTTATTGATAGGAGAATAAAATGGCAGAAAAAATATTCTTACTAATAGAAAATGAATACAGGGATGAAGAAGTAATCTACCCTTACTATAGATTCCAGGAAGCAGGTTATGAAGTAAAAGTTGTAGGTCCCGAAAAAGGAAAGCAGTACAGGGGGAAATACGGGACTTTCTTAAAATCCGATCAGGCAGCTTCGGAATCCGATCCGGATGATGCAACCGCACTGATAATTCCCGGAGGAAATGCACCTGATAAAATGAGGGTCAACCAGGATATGGTCGATCTGGTAAAAAAGATCAATTTCCAGCAAAAAGTAATCGGGGCAATCTGCCACGGCGGTTGGATGCTTGCTGAAGCAGATATCATAAAAGGAAAGAAAGTAACCGGCGTCCTATCGATTGCAACAGACTTAAAAAACGCCGGAGGCGAGTATCTGGATATGGAAGTTGTAGTGGATGGCAACATTGTGACATCAAGAAAACCTGATGATCTTCCTGCATTCTGCAAGTCGATTTTAGAGCTTATAAAAAGTTTATAAAAAAACTTTCTTATAGATCTATCTAAAAAAAGACTTGCTAAAAAAGATTAAATATAAAAGTTGATGCCTCTTTGACCTTAATCTTTAACCACGATATTTACAAGTTTATTTGGTATTACTATTTCTTTTAAAATCTTTTTGCCTTCGGTATAATTTTTTACTTTCTCAGAAGAGAGGGCATGTTTTTTAATTTCTTCAGCGGGAGTGTCCGGAGGAAGATCTATCCTGTCTCTCAGTTTCCCGTTAACCTGTAATACAATTGTAACCATCTCTTCCGCTGCAATTTCTCCATCATACCCGGGCCACCCAACTCTATGGATACTTCCCGCATTTCCTGCTTCAATCCACAGCTCTTCAGTAATAAAAGGCGTGATAGGAGAAAGGAGAATAAGTAATTTCCGGGTCAATTCTTTTATCAGAGAAATATTTTTTTGACTATCCGGGACTTCCTCCTGATATTTGTAAATCAAATTGACAAGTTCCATAATAGCACTGATTGCTGTATTAAAATTGAATCTTACAAGCATGTCATTTGTTGTCTTTTTTATGGTCTGATGCAATTTCCTGTATACTTCCATTTCAAGTTTGCCCAGTCTCATATTCCTGAATTCATCCATGATGTCTTTATCCGGACGTTCAGCGCTGTTTTTCTTATTGTAAGCGGAACCTTTATTACCTGTCAGTTCAATATTTTTGATCACGAGTCTCCATACCCTGTTTAAAAATCTATTAGCTCCTTCCACTCCGCTGCCGCTCCATTCTACAGGACTATCTGCAGGTCCCATAAAAAGTATATACAATCTTAATGTATCCGCCCCGTATTTATTATAAACTTCGGATGGATTTACTATATTTCCTTTCGATTTTGACATCTTTTGACCACCCAGATATACAATGCCGTGAGGAAAATATTTTGTAAAAGGTTCCTTGAATTTTACGAGTCCGCTGTCATAAAGTACTTTGATAAAAAACCTGGCATATATAAGATGCATGCTGGCATGTTCTATTCCCCCGACATACTGGTCCACCGGCATCCAGAAATCCACTTCTCTGCTGTCAAATGCAGCCTTATCTTCATGCGGACTGCAGTATCTCAAAAAATACCATGAGGAACATACAAATGTATCCATGGTGTCTGTTTCTCTTCTGGCTTTGCCCCCGCACTCCGGACAGGCAGTGTTTACAAATTCGTCGGAGTAAAAAAGAGGAGACAGGCCTTTCGGTTTAAAATCAACATCGTAAGGAAGCAGTACCGGTAGATCTTTTTCCGGTACCGGAACGATACCGCACCGATCGCAATAAATAATAGGTATTGGCGCCCCCCAGTATCTCTGTCTCGAAATCAGCCAATCCCTTAATTTATAATTCACATGAAATCTTCCTATACCTTTTTCTTCAAGATAGCGAGTTACATCCTCTTTTCCTTTTTCAGAAGTCCTGCCGCTGAACTTTCCTGAATTTATCATTATTCCTTCCCCGCTGTATGCTGCACCCAGATTCGGATGATTTTTTCCATCGGGAGATATAACCTCTATTATGGGAATATTATATTTCGAAGCAAATTCATAATCTCTCTCGTCATGGGCGGGAACCGCCATTATTGCTCCGGTCCCATATTCAAGCAGGACGTAATTGGCGATCCATACGGGGATTTCCCGGGCATCCAGAGGATTTATTACATATTTCCCCGTAAAGCAGCCTATCTTTTCGATTTCTGCAGAACCCCGCTCGATATCGCTCTGTCTTGAAATTATATCTTTGACTTTTTCAATTTCTTTTTTGCGGTCTTCCTCTTCTACAATTTTATCAACCAGCGGGTGTTCCGGGGCAAGAATAAAAAAAGTAACTCCAAATAATGTGTCGGGTCTGGTAGTAAATACCGGAATGGAAATATCTTCGCTGCCGGATAGTTTAAAATCAACCATTGCCCCTTCGCTTCTCCCGATCCAGTTACGCTGGATAGAAAGAACTCTTTCCGGCCATCCTTCCTTGAGTAGTTTCATATCATCAAGAAGTCTCTGTGCATAAGCCGAGATTTTAAAAAACCACTGAGAGAGTGTCCTTTTCCCCACTATGCTATCGCATCTCTCACACTTGCCTGAAATAACCTGCTCATTTGCAAGGACAGTCTGACAGGAAGCACACCAGTTGACAGGTGCCTCTTTCTTCTCTGCCATACCCATTTTATAAAAAAGCAGGAAGAACCATTGGGTCCATTTATAATAATCCGGATCGGATGTTATTATCTCATCATTAAAATCATAACTGATCCCTATCCGCTTAAGAGCTTTTCTCATTCTATCGATATTTGCCATGGTACTTTCTCTGGGATGCATACCGTTCTTTATTGCTGCATTTTCCGCCGGCAATCCAAAAGCATCAAAGCCTATAGGGTGAAGGATATTATATCCTTTCCTCGAAAGGACTTTTGCTATAACATCTCCGATAATATAATTTCTTGCATGACCCATATGAGGTTCCCCGGAAGGATAGGGAAACATTTCAAGCACATAATATTTTGGCTCCCTTTTATCGGATTTAAGAGAATAAACTTTTTCTATTTCCCATTTTTTAGTCAACTTTTCTTCTATTTCCTTCGGCTCGTAAGCTTTATTCGCAGGTATTTTTTCCAACTTCCAACCTCTTAAACAATAATTTTTATTAACACTGGTTCCATTTTATTTCTTTGGAATCCCTCCACAGCTTTTCCAGCTGGTAATACTCCCTGAGCTCTTCGGTAAAAATATGGATCACAAAATCATCATAATCGATTAAGATCCAGTTTCCTTCGGATTGTCCACTGACATTGAGAGGGTACCTGTCTTTATTTTTTAGATTAAGGCGAATTTCTTCTTCTATTCTTCTTGTCAATCTTGTATTTCTTGCGCTGATTATCAAGAAGTAGTCAGTGATGGCCAGTCTCGATCTCATATCCAGAATTTTTATGTAGTCCGCTTTTTTTTCATCCGCTATTCTGGCCGCTGTCTTTACTGCTTCAATTGTATCTTTGGACTTCTGCCTTATACTGGTGGCCTTTTCTGTTTTTTTTATCACTGACTTGTATAATCACTCCCCAGGGTTATACTGATATCCACATTATCTACATTGTTATCCGAATATCCTATGACTCCAACACCCAGCCTTTCCTGTATTCTTTGTGCTACTTCATTTATTCCTTCCCTGGATGTAAAAATTGTTATCTCGGTTTCGGTATAATTATAATTATCGGCACTTCTGGGTTCCAATAATATCGCAGTTTCTTCCTCTGAGTTAAAATATTCTTCAAGTATATCCGTAACCGTTGCAGCCAATCCGGCCGTCCCTTCACCATTCAAAACAATTATTTTTACCAATTGTTCTTCCGTTTCACCTTCTGCTGTACCTGTTGTTATCGCCAGATAATCCGTTCCCAGAATCAATACAATATCGGAATCGATCACTTCCTCTTCCCTTACATTGATTACTCCTGTTCCCAGCACCTGCTTGATTTCGTCTGCTGCCGCCAGTGTGTTTTCATCCTGGGTATAAACCAGGATCTGAGTACTTTCATAAGTATTATCTGAATTTTTAACCTCTGCTATTTCATATTTATTTCTGCCATCTTCGAATTTGAGACCTTCGAAGGTTTCGGAAGCCGTAGCCGCAAGACCAATAGCTTCCGGAGATTCAAAAGCTCCGTTTAATATGGTGATCCTTACTGTATCCGTAAAACTGGAAACTTCTTCTTCTGTTGCCGTTCCTTCTTCGCTGAAGATCTGAGCAAGTTCTGAAATGTCCCCCATTATATAGACGACACCCATTCCCTCAAGCTCTGTAGGCGGCGATACGCCGAGCGCATAGGGTAATTTTTGAGCGGGGTCCATGCTCGAAAACGTCGAGAATATCTTTAATCTTTCCTCCATGTTCAGATCCGTATCCATATAATCGTTTATCAGACTCAAATTAGCTGCCAAATCCTCTGCACTCTCACCGGCAATTTTATTTATGATCGCATCCAGCAAAATCTTCTGTTTTACAATTTCTCCTATCTGGACGTCTTGCTCTATGCCGCTGAGATATTTGAGAAAATTCACTGCCTGGGTCCCGTTAATAAGATTTTCTCCCTGTACAAGATCAAAAGTCGAATCATCATCATAGTTTTTAACCGTAATTGCCTCATCAAGATTTATACTGACACCTCCAAGTTTTTCCACTACATTATAGACATCAAGAAGCATATAATAATCTACTTCCCTGTCCAGGCCCAAATTATTCTCCAGTGTATCATTGAGCCGTTCCATGCCTCCTATTCCCGCTGCTTCGCTTATCAAGCCCGCACCTGTCCCGGGAATATCCATCAATGTATTTACAGGAATGTATAATGAGATCAATTTCTCTTCACTGCTGTAATAACTTGAAAAGATAATAGAACTCATTTCGGGTTCATCCAGATTTTCACCGGCACATGCGATGACAACATTGATATCCTGCCCCAGTTCAAGGGAGCTTGGTATGGTTATCCTGTCTTCTTCCGCTATCTCCTCCGGTGCAGAGAAAAATCTGTTTTTGATATACCTGTAGCCAAAAACGGCTCCCGCCGCAAGCACAATCAGAATAAACAATGTGGCAATTATTCTGAAAACTACTTTTCTTCTCTTCTTTCTCTGCTTTATTCTCTTACTTCTGAATCCCTCGCCTTCTATGCCTTCATCTTCATAACCTTCGAATTCAAAGTCCTCATCCTTGAAGAAGTCGTCCCCGGATGCGCGTTTTTTCTTATCATCATCTATGTTATGGAAATCTTTATTACCGGAATATTCGTCCTCAAGCTCATTTTCATCTTCATCGATAGACATTTTAAATACCTCCACAAATATTATTCCAAATTTTTATAGTATCAGGATGTAAAAACTTATCTTCTTTTATATTATATATTATATTATTTTTATAGACCTCTAATAAGCATAAATTTATATTTTCCATAGCAAGATTTCTGAGATTTTCTACTCCATTGTAATTTCTGTCTTTTTCAATTTTATCAGCGATAAATAAGATCTTATCCAGAAGATCCATGTTGCTATATCCGATCGTATGTAATCTAATCGCCTTAAGTATCTTCCGGTCAGAAATATTGAAATCCTTTCGGACCAAATACTCGCCGACGAAACCGTGTAAAATCGGCGGACAGTTCAATTCGAATTCGCTGACTTCGAGTTTTTCATTTTTAACGATCCTTAAGAGTTCTTCATGACCGAATATTTTACCGTAATCATGAAGAATACATGCGATACACAGCTTAAAAAACTCCTTATCGGATAAATATTTTTTTGCAATACTGCCGGCAAATTCCAGAGTATTGATAGAATGCCGGTACAACGGCGCGGGCATAATATTTTTAATTTTTCCAGCAAGGTCCTCAAGATATTTTTTCTGATTTCCGGTTAAGGAAAAATCACTTTTTATAAAGTTCATTTTTTAATATATATTTACTAACCCCCTCAGGAAGCAGATAATCTATTGGCCTGTCATGTCTTATTCTATCTCTTATATCGGTTGAAGATATGGAAAGAGCAGGTATTTCCATTATATATATCTTTTTATCGGCTGCTTTGATGTTGCCGAAAAGCCTCTTTCTTAAATCATCTATTCTTGACAGATCATACCCGGGTCTGGTTGCAGCAATGAATTTGCATAACGACACTATCTCGCTGGTATCCTTCCAGGTCAATATTTCCAGAATAGCATCGGCACCGGTTATAAAATACAACATTGAGTCCTTACCATATAGTATCTTGAGCTGTCGGACAGTATCTATTGTATATGACTTGCTCTTTCTGTCTATTTCCATTCTCGAAACAAAAAAACTGCTGTTGGAAGAAGTGGCAATGACAGCCATTATATACCTGTCCTCGGCACTTGCTATTTCATTTTGAATTTTATGCGGCGGATCTCCGGTAGGTATAAAAATCACTATATCCAGATTAAACTGGCTCAAAGCTTCCTGGGCCGTGACCAGATGGCCAATATGAATAGGATTGAATGTGCCCCCCATTATACCGATTTTTTTATAATATTTTTTATTCTTTCCCATTTACTCCCTTATCTGACCCTGACCCAATACTATAAATTTATTAGTAGTCAGCTGTCGCAGTCCCATTGGACCTCTCCAGTGAAGTTTCTGGGTGCTGATTCCAATCTCAGCCCCAAGTCCGAACTCTTCACCATCCGTAAATCTGGTAGAAGCATTTACAAAAACCGCTGCGGAATCAATTTCATTTGTAAAATAAATAGAATTTCGGTAATCAGATGTTATTATAGCCTCGGTATGATGAGAGCCGTATTTATTGATATGATTTATCGCATCTTCTATGCTGTCAACTACCTTGACTGCCATCTTGTAATCCAGATACTCTTCATACCAGTCTTTCTCGGAAGCCGGTTCTACAGACGGATAAATATCTCTGGCAATAGGACAACCAAATAACTTTACATTTTTCTCTTCAAGTTTTTTAAGTATTATTGGCAATATCTCTCTGGCTGCATCTTTGTGTACCAGTAATTTTTCAGCCGCATTGCATACACTTGGCCGCTGTGTCTTTGCATTTACCACTATATCAGTAATGATATTTTTACCGATTCCGTCCAGCACACTGTCGATATATATATGGCAATTCCCTATTCCGGTTTCTATTACCGGTATTCTGGAATTTTCCACCACGCTGTCTATCAAACTCTTTCCGCCCCGTGGAATAAGGACATCTATATATTGCCGCAACTGCATCAATCTTACTGCATCTTCTCTATCTGCAGACGGGATAATCTGTATGATACTTTTCGGTAAATCATTATCCTCCAGACCCCTGCCCATTACCTCTACCAATTTTTTATTTGTATTGAGTGCATGAGAACTTCCCCTTAAAATAATACAATTTCCTGCTTTTATACAAAGAACCGATGCATCTATTGTGACATCAGGTCTGGCTTCATATATTATTCCGATGACTCCCAGAGGCACCCTTATATTTTTTAAGATCAAACCATTCGGAAGGTTGTACCCAAAAATTACTTCTCCTACAGGATCCTCGAATTTGATGATTTTATTTATACTTTCGGCTTTTTTTTCTATTCGCTCCCTGTTCAGCTTCAGCCTGTCCAGTAAACTTTCGGACACTCCTTTTTCTCCGGATGCCTTCATATCTTTTTCATTTTCTTTTATTATCTCTTCCGCACTGCCGGTAAGATGTTTTGAAATATCGGATAATATCTTGTTTTTTACTCTGGTTCCGGCATTAGAGATAAACTTTGTATTTTCTTTTGCCTTTTTAGCTATTTCCAGTATTGCATCCATCAATCCCTCCGGTTTTAGTTATTATAACATAAAAAAGCCGGTGAAAATCATTCATTAAAAACTACCAGACAATCCCTGTGAATCACTTCAACACACATAGAATCATCGAATTCTGACAGGATCTTCTTTTTATTTTTACCTTTTATTTTTTGAACGTCCTCGCTTGAAAAGTTACTGATTCCCCTGGCAATCAACTTACCGTCTAGCGAAAATACCTGCAATGTATCGCCTTTATTGAATTTACCGTCGACCCTTACCACACCTACTGCCAGGATACTTTTACCTTTATCCAGTACGGCTTCTTCCGCTCCTTTGTCGATTACTATTGCTCCTCTGGTTTTTTTCCCAAATGCTATCCATTTTTTTATGCTTTTTACTTTTTTTGAAGTCTGGGGCGCGAAGAAAGTGCCTATATCATTGCCGGTAATGATTTCATTTAAAATATTTTTCTTACTGCTGTTTGCGATTATTGTCTTTATGCCTGAAAAGGAACAGATTCTGGCAGCCTTTATTTTAGATTCCATCCCGCCTATACCATAGGTAGATCCTATCCCCCCTGCTGCACTTTCGATATCTTTATTTATTTTGTCTATAAATGAAATCAGCCTGGCACCGCTGTAAATCCTTGGATCTCTATCATAAACTCCATCGATATCGGTCAAGATTATCAAAGTGTCCGCTTCGGCAAGAATAGCGACCAGAGCAGCAAGCTGATCATTATCACCAAATTTTATTTCATCGACAGCTACACTGTCATTTTCGTTGATTACCGGTATAATATTTAAACCAATCAAGTTTTTTATTGTATTTTTTATGTTTAGATATTGTTTCCTCCGTGTGGTGTCCTCATGCGTCAGAAGTATCTGGCCCGTCTTTAAATTATTTTTAAGAAATAAATCGCTATAAGTACTCATAAGTTCCACCTGTCCCACAGACGCAGCTGCCTGCAGCATAGTTATATCTTCAGGTTTCTTTTTGATTTTTAAGCTCTCCAGGCCCGCGGCAATGGCTCCGCTGGTTACTATAATCACTTCTATTCCTCTTCTTACAAGAGAACTTGCCTCATTTACGAATTTTTTTATACTGATTCTGTCCAATCCACCATCTTTTAAGGTCAGACTGCTGGAACCTATTTTTATAACTATTCTTTTGATATTTCTCAAATACTTTTTTCTATCTTCCATTTATTACCCCGCAAATAAAATTTATTCTATCATTGAAAAAACAAGCCTGCCGATAATTATGGTGCTGCCCTCCTTGATACCCATTTTCTTAAGCGTATCGGCAATCCCGATTTTTTTCAGTTTCTCCTTTAAATAATCCAGCGCTTCTTCATTTTCCAGATTGGTCATGGCCACCATTCTTTCCAATCTTTTATTCTTCACAGTATATTCATTATTGTTTTTTTCGATTTCGATCTTTTCAACCTCAGGACTTCTTATACCCGGACCGTAAACTCTGGTCATCTCGCGCCTTTCAAGTTCTATAACTCTGTCTTTCCTGACTTCTTTCCTGTACACCTCAACCTTTTCATATAAATTCCAGATCAATCCATCAAGACCCTTGCCAGTGATTGCTGAAATCAAAAAAACATCCTTACCGCTCTTTTCCTCCAGGACTTTCTTAATTTTATCCAGTCCGGCATCATCCATTATCAAATCGATCTTATTGAGTAAAACTATATAATCTTTTTTGTATACATCTATATTATATAGCCTTAATTCCTCTCTTAAAATATCAAAAGTTTCGATAATGTCTTCTCTTTTATCTATGATCCTCTGTCCATCCAGGACTATTGCCAGTACTGCTGCTCTGGTTATATGCCTCAGAAATTTATCCCCCAGACCTATTCCTTTATGTGCACCTTTTATAAGTCCCGGGACGTCGGTTACTACAAAACTATCATTATCAACCGTTACCACACCTAGATTTGGGGTCAAAGTGGTAAATGGGTAATCTGCAATTTTCGGCCTTGCCGACGATATTCTGCTGATTATAGTAGACTTACCGGAATTAGGAAATCCGACCAATGCTACATCTGCGACTAGCCTGAGTTCCAGACCTATCCAGAAATCTTCCGTCTTTTCCCCCAATTCAGCAAATGCAGGAAACCTTCTTTTTCCGGATACGAAACTGGAATTTCCTCTGCCGCCTATTCCGCCTTCCGCAACGACAATCTTATCTCCCGGAGTATCAAGATCGGTAATCATTTCTCCCTTCTCATCTTTGATAACCGTACCCACCGGCACTTCTATTATCAAATCCATACCGGCTTTGCCGTTTCTGTTATTGGACGCCCCGTTTATGCCATTTTCGGCTTTAAAATGTATTTTCTTTTTAAATCCAAATAAAGTGCTCAGGTCCTCTATGGCTTTTATTATTACGTCTCCACCTTTTCCTCCGCTTCCTCCGCTGGGAATTTTTCTTGCCCCGCTATTTAAATTGAAAAAGGTGACCATACCATTCCCGCCATTTCCAGCTTTTATATTAATTTTAGCTTCATCCAAAAACATAGTATTTCCTAAAATCAGATTAAATCAAAAAACGTTTAAAAACGGTTATATTTATAATTTGAAAACTGCTTTGTATATTTTTCTCTGCATCATAAGATCAAGACCCTTTTTAAAATCCGAAAGCGGCAATATCTCGGAAAGCAGAGGGGATATATTTAATTTCTTACCAGTTACAATAGCAAAAGCACGTCTCAACGACTCAGGTGTAGCTGAATAAGAACTCATTATAGTCAGTTCCCTTTTATATACATTTTCTAAATCGACTTCAAATTTGCTTTCCTTACCAGATGCTCCAAAAATATTAACCGTTCCACCATCTCTAAGATATGAAAGGGCATCACCAAGCGTGTTTTTGTTTGTCACCGTAAGTATGGCAATATCGATACCTCCGGCTGCATCATTTTTCATCTCGCTGGTGACTTTTTTATTTGAAGGATTTATGATATGTTCCGCCCCAAGTGTCCTTGCCAGAGATAACCTCTCATCATCCAGATCGATGGCCACAACCTTTCCTCCCGATGATTTAATCAACTGTATAAATAACATTCCTATGACCCCGGTCCCTACTACAGAAAATAAATCGTTTTTACGGAATGCGATTCTATCCATAGCCCTTATACAGCATGCAAGAGGTTCTATGAATAATGCTTCCACGGGATTCAGATCGGGAGGAACTTTAAAGGTTGTATATTTTATATGTTCTCCTGACAGTCTAATATACTGGCAAAATGAACCCGGGTATATATTTGTTTCCTTAAAATGCCTGCACATCGAATGATTGCCATGCAGACAGTAATGGCATTTGTAACATGGTATGTGGTGAGCCGTTACGACTATATCGCCTTTTTTGAACTGCTTCACATCTTTCCCGGTCTCTACTACTCTTCCTACCACCTCATGACCGAAAACAGCCGGCTTTTTCACTTCAGGATCCACTATCTTTACGATGTCGGAACCACATAAACCCGTATACAGCATTTCGATCAACATTTCATCTTCCAGTATCCCGGGCTTGTCTATTTCTTCCAGTTTAAATTCATCCTGACTGTAGCACAGTAAAGCTTTCATAATGATGGGGCCACGATATTGTATTTTATACCCTTTTGCTGGTCCATTAGTTCCAGTGCGGTTATAAGTTTTTCAAGAGGCATATCGGCAGTAATAAATTTACCTGCATCGATCCTCTTCGAAGTTATCAGGTCAAATGACTTTTTTACATGACAGGGAGTATGATGATAGACTCCTTTTATAGTAAGTTCCGAGTAGTGGATCAGTCCGGTATCTATATTGATAGAAGTATCTGGCATACAGCCTCCAAATAGATTTATGACAGCTCCCTTCCTGCCCATAAGTATGGCCATTTCCCATACCCGGGGTGCCCCGGTGGCATCTATTGCCACATCCACTCCCCTTTCACCTTCGGTCAGGCTTTTTACTGCCTTTACCTGGTCATCCACTTTTGTGACATTAACGGTATGGTCCGCCCCGAGTTGTCTGGCATACCCCAGCCTCTCATCCGATAAATCCAGAGATATCACTGTTGCACCTTTTAATTTGGCAACAGCTATGAACATAAGTCCTATCGGTCCCGCTCCATTAATCGCTATTTTATCCCCCGCGTTTATACAGGATTCTTCGATGCCATGAACCACACAGGCCAGTGGTTCTAAAAGTGCAGCCTCCTTATAATCTATGTCATCCGGTATCTTATATGTGTTTGCCTTTAATATGTTCGATGGTATCTTTATATATTCTGCATAGGCACCGTTATTATATTTGATATCCTCGCAAAGGGAATATCTTCCAATCCTGCAGTAGTAGCAGTTGTGGCATGGAGCACTATTTGCAGCTGTCACCCTGTCACCCACTTTAAAACCATCCACTTCACAACCTGCCTCTACGATATCCCCGGCCCATTCATGTCCAAAAACCGAAGTCTTTTTTATCATGGTGGGATGACCCCTTTTATATGTCTTAAGATCCGAACCACAGGTAAGGGCGCTTTTTATTTTGACCAGTGCCTCATCGTTTCCTATGAGTGGTATATCTATATCTTCAAATCTTATATCTTTTGGTCCATAAAACAGCTGTGCCTTCATTTTACTTTTCATAAATCAATCCTCTGGAACTATTATAAAAATCAACCGTTAAATATTACTTAAATATTACAGAAAGAATTGACCTAGTTCAAGCAAATAAAAATTGTTTAAATAAAAAACTTTAAGAAAACTTGGATATTGTTCTCGACTTATCTTATGATAGAAAATTGTGGATTTAGAGGGTTTATACCTTATTCTTTATAATCAAAAGAAGTACCGTTAAGAAATGATATTTACTACTTTGCCTTTTTTAGTGTGTTTTATAAATTCGACTCTTCCGTCAGCTTTGGCAAAAATAGTATGATCCCGGCCCACACCTGCATTTATACCCGGTCTGAATTTGGTTCCTCTCTGCCTTAAAATAATATTTCCGGCAATCACCATTTGACCTCCGGATTTTTTTAATCCTAAAAATTTTGGGTTACTGTCTCTACCGTTTCTACTGCTTCCAACACCTTTTTTGCTGGACATACCTTCCTCCTTTTATCCGTTCAGGCTTATTTTGTCCAAATGTAAGATTGTAAGCAATTGCCTGTGCCCCACTTTTCTTCTATATCTTTTTTTGGGTTTATACTTGAATGCAATTACTTTATCTCCTTTTATTTGTTTCTTTATAGTAGCTTTTACCGCAGCTTTCGAAACCAAGGGATTACCTATTTCTATATTATCACCATCACTGATAAGATTCACTTCCGAAAGTGTGACCTTATCTCCCTCTTTACCCTCGATTCTTTCCATTACTATATCTTTGTTTTCTTCTACTTTGTATTGTTTTCCGCCACTTGTGATTATCGCGTAAATTTTATTCCTCCCTGTTTTCTCTTCCAATTACAGAGTGACATACTACCATATATATTGCTGCCCTGTCAATTTAAAACATCTGCTCTAAATACAACTTCCTATAAAATTCTTCTTACTTAAAGAAATCCAAACATTAATTCTTAATTTCCGCTACGGCACTGGTTTTGGATACGGATTTGATTTCTACCTTGAGTCTCTGACCAATATATTTCCCCCCATCGATTATCTGTACAATATAACCATCAACTCGTGAGATAGCATCGTTTTTATTATGAAAATACTGCTCTTCTACGAGTAAATCAAGAATATCGCCTGTTTTAAATGGTTTAGACGCTTCTTTTATATCGGCAATCGAACCCTCTGCTGAAATTATAAAAGCATCGATCGGCAATTTTGAATCACCCTGAATATCGATATATTTTTTTGTTATATTTTCAAGATGCCTTAAATTCCTGCCGTCTGTACCTATGACAAGCGCAGCTATATTTGTATTCAATTTTATTAAGAAACCTTTTGCCATGCTTTCTCTGGCAAGCTTTCTGATCTTTCTCTCAGTTTCAAGTCTTATCGTTTCCTCCGATTTTATGTAGCCCGAACCACCACAGAAGGGACAGGTTTTACACATAGTATCAAGAATCCCGTCCGAGACATTTTTTCTTGTCATTTCCAGCAAACCCAATTTTGAAAACTGAAGTATTTCAGTTTTTGTCCTGTCATTTTCAAGGCACTGCA
>Ga0209324_10000306_pt1 | contig 33937 bp, 30 predicted proteins | sample Rifsed19ft3_FD_184015 | JGI IMG/M metagenome (GOLD analysis project Ga0209324, IMG submission 184015) | Soil microbial communities from Rifle, Colorado, USA - sediment 19ft 3 (version 2) | ecosystem: Environmental > Terrestrial > Deep subsurface > Rock core/Sediment | place: Rifle, Colorado...
GTACTGGTTGGAAACCGAGGCGCGCCTGCGGACGGATTTCAACATGTACGGGCTCCGGCAGGACCGGATCGCGGACGTCAAGCGCAAGTCCGCGATGAAGGAGATCTTCCGGTCCGCGGGGGTCCGGGTCGCCCGCGGCGCCGTGGTCCGCACCCTTGCCGAGGCGCGGCGGCTGGTCGCCGAAACCGGGTACCCGGTGGTCGCCAAACCGGACGTGGGCGTGGGCGCGGCGGCGACCTACAAGATCCGCGACGACGGCGAACTATCCGCCTTCTTCGACCGGAAGCCGCCGGCGGACTACATCGTGGAGGAGTTCATCCGGGGGGGGATCTTCTCCTTCGACGGCCTGGCGGACCGCGACGGGAATCTCGTCTTTTTCACCGCGCACGCCTACAGCCGGGGGATCATGGAGACGGTGAACGAGGACGACCATATCTTCTATTACTCTTTCCGCGAGATCCCGGCGGACCTGGAGGACGCGGGGCGCCGCACGGCCCGGGCCTTCGATGTCCGCGAGCGGTTCTTCCATTTCGAGTTCTTCCGCGCCGACGAGGACGGCGGGATCGTGGCCCTCGAGGTGAACCTGCGGCCGCCGGGGGGGTTGACCACGGACATGTTCAACTACGCCAACGACATCGACATCTACCGGGAATGGGCGCGGGTGGTGGCGCACAACCGGTTCACGGCGACGTGGTCCCGTCCGTACCATGTCGCTTACGTCGGCCGGAAGCGGAGCAAGCGGTACGTCCACGGGCACGGGGAGATCCTCTCGGCGTTCGGCGATCTCCTGGTGCACCACGAGGAGATCCACTCCATCTTCCGCGCGGCGATCGGCGACTACGGGTACCTGGTCCGGTCGAAGGATCGGGACGAAGTGCTCGACGCCGCCCGTTATATCCACGAGACCGGGTGACCGCGCGGAGGAGGGAGCCGGGATGAACGTCGAATACCACCGCGGGTGGAGCCGGCGCCTGGGACAGGACATGGAGCTCAAGGTGTACGGCCACGGGGGGAAGCCCGTGGTGGTGTTCCCCTGCCAGGGCGGACGGTTCTTCGAGTACGAGGATTTCGGGATGGTCGGCGCGTGCCGTCCCTTCATCGATTCGGGCGCGATCACCCTGTTCACCGTGGACAGCGTGGACGGCCAGTCGTGGCTCAACGATTCCGCACATCCCGCCGACCGCGCGCGCCGGCACCTCGACTACGACAGGTACATCGTCGATGAGGTCGCGCCGTTCGTCCGGGAGCGGACCCCGCACGCCTCCGGGATCCTGGCGACCGGATGCAGCATGGGGGGGTACCACTCCGCGAACTTCTTCTTCCGCCACCCCGACGTCTTCGACGCCCTGATCGCCCTCTCCGGCGTGTACAAGCTGACCCGGTTCGTCGGCGATTACATGGACGAGAACGTCTACCTCAACACCCCGCTCGCCTACCTGCCCGCCCTTACCGACCCCTGGTACCTCGAACGGTACCGTCGCAGCCGGATCGTGGTGTGCGTCGGGCAGGGGGCATGGGAGGACGACATGCTGGCGGACACCCGGGAGCTCCAGGCGATCCTGGAGGGGAAAGGGATCCCCGCCCGGATCGACTACTGGGGGCACGACGTCAACCACGACTGGCCGTGGTGGCGCCTCCAGATGCCGTACTTCCTGGAGCACATGAACCTCTAGTGCAGCGGCGCTCGAATGCCAGGCTATTTGCGAGACGCTACACTAACCGGCGGGCCCTCTCCGCCCGGGAGGAGTTATTTCTTTTTCCGCTCCAATGAAGCCTTGAGGGCTTCCCCGAGGGCGCCGAGTGCCGGGGGAGCGGGCGACGGGTCGATGTACTTCGAGTAATCCTCCGCTTCCTCTTCGGGCGTTCCCCGGCTCTCCGCTGCCGCAAGGGAGAGGGCGACGCGCCGCTTCGCGGAGTCCACCGAGTCGACCTTCACCTCGATCTCCTGCCCCGTGCGGAGCACCTCGCCCGCGCTCCGGATCCGCTTTCCCCCGCCGAGCTTCGATACGTGGAGAAGGCCGTCCACCCCGCCGCCGAGGGAGACGAAGGCCCCGAACGCCGTCAGCCGTGCAACCTTCCCGACATGGTGCGACCCCGCCGGAAAACGGTCCGAGGCGGTCTCCCAGGGATCGGCGAGGGTCTTCTTCAGGCTGAAGGAGAACCGCTTGTTGGCCCGGTCGAGCCGGGTGATCGCCACCTCGACCTCCTGGCCGACGGAGAGAACGCTTTCGACATCCTCCACCCGCTCCCAACCGATCTCCGAGACGGGGATCAGCCCCTCGATCGGGCCGATGGAGACGAATGCGCCGAACTCGCGGACCGCGGTGACCGTCCCCTTCACCACCATCCCCTCCGCCAGCGTCGCCATCACCTCCCGTGCTTTCCGTTCCTCCTCCTCCTCCAGCAGGACCCGGCTGGAGACGACGATGTTCCGGCCCTTTTCCCCGTACTTCGTGATCCGGAACGGCGCATGTTTGCCGACATGCTCCTCCGGGCCCCCGGACCGCGCGAGCCCCATCTGGGAGTGCGGACAGAACGCCCGGGCGCCGCCCGCGAGGCGCACCTCGTATCCCCCCTTGATCGCCTTCACCACGAGCCCGTCCACGGGGATCCCCGAGCGGGCGGCCTCTTCGAGCTGCGCCGCACCGGCCGCCCCTCCGGCGATGCGGGTGGTGAAGAGCATCTCGCTGCCGTCCGAGGAGACGAAGTATGCCGCAAGGGTGTCCCCCTCCTTCACCCCGACGGTCCCCGCGTCGTCCACCAATTCTTTCGCCGCGAGGACGCCCTCCCCCTTCCGGCCCATATCGAGGAAGACCCAATCCGGGGTCACCTTGATCACCCGGGCGGCGACCTTCTGTCCCGGCTCGTACCGCGTCGGCGGGACGAAGCTCTTGTCCAGCAGCTCCCCGAAGCTCTCCTCTTCCGGTTCCTCCCTCGTTCCCTTTTTCTCCTCATCCGGCTCCACGTCGTTCCCCCGGTCTTGTTGATTCCCGCCGCCTCCGCGCCGGGACGGGAAGCTGGAGCGGATGCAGCGGCGCTCTCGATGCGTCAGGCTATTTGCGAGACGCTACACTCCGAACAACTTGGCCAGCCGGTCCCGCTGCCGTCCCAGCCGCTCCTGCCCCTCGTCGAGGGCGGAGAGCACCGCCTCCCGGGACTCCTTGGCGAGGTCCTTCCCCTTATCGAGGAGTTCCTCCGCCTTTTCCTCCACGGCATCGGCCATCTCGGCCACGCTCCCGACGACCTCCCCCGCCGCGCCTTCGACCTTCCGTCTCGTCTTCCGGGCGTATCGAGCGATGTCCTTGCGCGTTTCACGGCCCGACTGCGGCGCGATCAGCAGGGCCACGCCGGCCCCGAGAATCGCTCCCGCCACGACCAGCAGCGCCCCCGTCACCACATTGTTGCCGCTCTCGTCCATGGGCCACCTCCGGCTTGGATTGTCCGCTCCCGGGTACCAGTGTACCGCGGAGCTGGTGTAGCGTCTCGCAAATAGCCTGATGCACCGAGAGCGTCGATGCGCCGCGCCAGCAAGGCGCGCAAGTGAAGACGTACCGGGAGAGTACGGCGAACGAGCGCAACGAAGCTGGAGCGGATGCGGCGGCGCTCGAATGCCAGGATATTTGCGAGACGCCACACTTGGCATCCCATCGGGTATCATCATCTTAAGGAGGGGTTCCCGTGAAAGCGATCCGCGTCCGCGAGTTCGGTCCGCCCGATGGGATGCGACTGGAGGAGGTCCCGGACCCCGTGCCGGGCCCCGGGCAGGTCGTGGTCCGCATCCGCGCCGTGGGAGTGAATCCGGTGGAGACGTACATCCGGTCCGGGACGTATCCCCGCCGCCCGGCGCTCCCCTACACTCCCGGCCACGACGCCGCCGGCATCGTCGAGGCGGTGGGAGAGGATGTCCGCGGGGTCGACGTGGGCGACCGCGTGTATACCTCGGAGACGGTGACCGGCGCCTACGCCGGACTCGCGTTGTGCCATGCGTCGCGCGTCCACCGGCTGCCCGGGAACGTTTCGTACGCCCAGGGGGCCGCGGTCGGCGTCCCCTACGCGACCGCCTGGCGCGCCCTCTTCCAGCGCGCCCGGGCCGTCCCCGGGGAAACGGTCCTGGTCCACGGAGCGAGCGGCGGCGTCGGGGTGGCGGCGGTGCAGATCGCCCGGGCGGCGGGCCTGCGGGTGGTCGGCACGGCGGGGACCGGGGAAGGGATCGCGATGACGCTTCGAGAGGGGGCGCACCACGCCTTCGACCACCGGGCGACCGGATACATCGGCGAGGCGTTGGCGGCGACCGGGGGGCGCGGATTCGACGTCATCCTCGAGATGCTCGCCAACGTGAACCTGGCGAACGACCTCAAGGCCCTGGCCATGGGCGGGCGGGCCGTCGTGATCGGCAGCCGGGGGACGATCGGGATCGACCCCCGCGACGCGATGGGACGGGACGCCTCGATCGTCGGGATGTCCCTCTTCAACATGCCGGACAGCGACCGCGCGATCGTCCACGCGGCGCTGGTCGCGGGGCTGGAGAACGGGACGCTCCGCCCCGTGATCGGCCGGGAACTGCCGCTGTCGGCGGCGCCGGAGAGCCACGTCGCCGTGATGGCGCCGGGCGCAAAGGGGAAGATCGTCCTGATTCCCTGACCGGGTCAGGCGTCCCCGTCGAGGCGGGTCATCCCTTTCCGCAATGCGTAGGCGCGGGCGTCCCCCCACTCCTGCCGGGAGGTCCGCCGGGCGATTTCGGGGTATTCCGCCGCCCTGCCGCACGGACGGTACTGGTCCATCAGGTTCAGGTAGGTGCCGGCGCCGATCTCGTCGGCCAGGAAATCGATCACCGCGCGGGTCGTGGACGCGTCCCCGGGCATCACCAGATGCCGCACGAGCAATCCCCGGACCGCGATCCCGTCCGGGTCGAAGGTCAACGGCCCCACCTGCCGGGACATCTCCCGAAGCGCCTCCCGCGCCACGTCGGGGTAATCCGGGGCGCAGCAGTACCGGGCGGACCGCCCCGGATCGAGGAACTTCAGGTCCGGCATGTAGATGTCCACGATCCCGGACAACTCCCGCAACGTCTCCACCCGCTCGTAGCCTCCGCAGTTGTAGACCACCGGCAGGGAGAACCCCTTCGCCGCCGCGATGCCGAGGGCTTCCACGATCTGCGGGGTGACGTGCGTGGGGGTGACAAGGTTGAGGTTGTGGCACCCCATCCGTTGGACGGCGAGGAATATCCCGGCGAGCCGCGAGGCGTCGGTCTCCTCCCCATCCTGAAGGTGGCTGATCTCGTAGTTCTGGCAGAATACGCACCGGAGGGAACAACCGGAGAAGAAGACCGTCCCCGAACCGTTGCTGCCCACCAGGGGCGACTCTTCGCCGAAGTGGGGGCCGAACGACGAGACGATGGCGCGGAGACCCGTGCGACAAACGCCCCTCCCGCCCTTCGTCCGGTCGACACCGCAGGTCCGCGGGCAGATGTCGCAGGACCGGAGCCGATGTTTCAGCCTCCGCGCCGTTTCGTCCAGCGCCGCCGGATCCACGCCGATCCCACCCCCCACCCCCCCCCGCGAGACGCGCGGGCGATTTCCTGATCATATCGCAAACGCTCCACGCCGCTTGAACAGGAACGCCGCCCGGCCGCACAATGGTCGGGGAAGGGGGTCGACATGGAGACGAGGAACCGGTCGCTGCTGTTCAAGGGGCTGGTCGTGGACATCGAGCAGTTCGAAGTCCGGATCGGGAGGAAGGGATGGCACATGTACCAGGTCGTGCGGCATCCCGGGGGAGTGGGCGTGCTTCCGCTGCACGACGACGGGACGGTCACGCTGATCCGGCAACTGCGACCCGCCGTCGGCGGCACGCTCCTCGAGATCCCGGCCGGCCGGCTTCACCCGAACGAGGAGCCGGCGGCGTGCGGCCGGAGGGAGATGACCGAGGAGACGGGGCTCTCCGCCCGGGAGCTGGTCCCCCTGGGCTGTTTCTACCCTTCCCCCGGCGTATTCGACGAGGTGATCCACCTGTTCCTCGGGACGGGATTGTCGCAAGGGAGAGCGGAGCCCGAGCATTACGAAGAGATCGAGACGGTGCGGCTGCCGATCGGGGAAGCGCTTCGCCTCGCGTCCTCGGGGGAGATCCGGGACGGGAAAACGATCGCCGCGCTGCTGCGGGCGGGGAACGTCGTCCGATAAGATTCCGCCTCGCTCTTCGTCGTCCTTCACGAAGCGCGTTCGGCCCGGATCCTCCTCAGCGCCAAGAGCGACCCGCCGTTGCACGCGACGTCCGCTACCGCGGCCAGCGCGAAGGAAGCCCCTACCCCCAGCCGCTCGACCGTCCCCGCGACGACAAGGAAAAAGATCCCCATCGTCCAGAGACCGGCGACCAGCCCTCGCAGCAGGCGGATCGCGGAAGCGCTTCCCTGGTAGCGGTGCGTGAAGACGGTGAGGACCGTCGCCGCGACGGGGAACGGGACGAGAAGCCCCGCGAGACGCGGCCCGAGCGGACGGGCGAGGGCGGTCATGAGGAGCACCATGCCGACCGCCGCCGCCATGCGGGCGGCGATCTCCCACGAAGGCGTCCCGGGCGGCGACGCCTCGGAATCGACCGACGGCAGGAGAAGGTACGCCGCGACAAGCGCGGCAAGGGCGAGCGCGATCGACCAGGGCAGCGTGAGAGGGAGCCGGTTCAGGAGGTACGTGGAGAGGAAAAACCCGGCCCAGCCGGCCAGCAGACTCGGCGCCCATTCCACCCGAAGGGCCGCGCGGCTGTAGATGAGGCTGTAGACGGCCAGCGATGCGAGCCCGGCGATCGTCGCGCGCGCCGCGCCCGCGGCGAACGCCTCCCCCTGCTCCATCCCGATGAAGAAGACGATCGGGCCCGCGACGACCGGCAGCGCGACGAGCCAGCCGCTGACGGCCGTCCCCCAGCGCCTTCCCGCCAGGCTCAGCGCGAGGATAAAGAACGGCACCAGCGTCAGCTTGAACGCGAACAGCGCGGACATTCGCCCCCCTCCGGGATCAGTGGAAGAAATATATTCCATGGGAGAAGGGAATGCACGCACCTGGTGGCCGTCCGGAGCGGTTGCCGCGTTCGAACCTTGTGGTATCTTCTTGGGACGTGTTCGATTCCTCCCGGGAGGGTTCGCGCGCATGGCACGGGTCAACGAGCATTATCTCAAGCTGAAAACCGGGTACCTGTTCCCCGAGATCGGCCGCCGGGTGCGGGCCTTCGCCGCGGCGAACCCGTCCGCGAAGGTGATCCGCCTCGGGATCGGGGACGTCACCCACCCGCTGCCGCCCGCCGTCCTCTCGGCGTTCCACGACGCCGTCTCCGAGCTCGGCGACGAGAAGACGTTCGTAGGGTACGGTCCCGAACGGGGGTACGGCTTCCTCATCGACACATTGATCGAAAAGGCGTACGCCCCGCTGGGAGTCCTCCTTTTTTCCACCGAGATCTTCATCTCCGACAGCTCCAAGTGCGACACGGCGAACATCCTCGACATCTTCGCCCTCGACAACAAGGTGGCCATCGGCGACCCGGTCTATCCCGTCTACAACGACACGAACGTGATGATCGGCCGCTCCGGGCCGGCCGACGAGCGCGGCTACTACCAGGGGATCGTCTACCTTCCGTGCACAGAGGCGAATGGCTTCTTCCCGTCCGTCCCGAAGGAGAAGGTGGACATCGTCTACCTCTGCTCCCCGAACAATCCCACCGGCACGGTGGCGACGAAGGCGCAGCTCAAGGGATGGGTCGACTACGCTCTCGCCAACGACGCGGTGATCTTCTTCGACGCCGCGTACGAGGCGTTCATCACGGAGCCCCGCTACCCCCGCTCGATCTACGAGATCGAGGGAGCGAAGAGGTGCGCCGTCGAGTTCCGCAGCTTTTCCAAGACCGCCGGATTCACCGGCGTGCGGTGCGCGCTGACCGTGGTCCCGGAGGGGGTGACGGCGAGGACGGCGACGGGCGAGCGGGTGCATCTGAACAAGCTGTGGAACCGCCGGCAGACGACCAAGTTCAACGGGGTCTCCTACCCCGTGCAGAAGGCGGCGGAGGCGGTCTATTCCGACGAGGGGTGGCGGCAGACGAAGGCGATCGTCGACCACTACATGGGAAACGCGAAGATCATCCGCGAGGGTCTTTCGGACGCGGGACTGACCCTTTACGGCGGCGTCAACGCCCCCTACATCTGGCTGAAAACCCCGGGCGGAGTCTCTTCCTGGGATTTCTTCGACCGTCTTCTCACGGAATGCCATGTGGTCGGAACGCCCGGGAGCGGATTCGGGCCGTCGGGGGAGGGATTCTTCCGGCTGTCGGCCTTCGGCAACCGCGACAACGTAACGGAGGCGGTGGAGAGGATACGGAAGAACCTGCGTTAAACGGGACGGCCGGGGGTACCCTTCAACCCTTTCCGGGTTTGCTTCCGAGGGTTCCCGGTGGCATCGGGAAGGGGGCCAGGTTCCCCTGGGGCGCGGCAAGGGCGACGATCTTGTTCGTCCCCTCTTTCTCCACCTCGTCGATGCGCACCACGGCCTGCAGCGGGATATAGGTGCGCTTGACGCCGGCGAACTCGGACTTCAGCCGTTCCTCCGACGGGTCCACGAGCACGCCCCCCCGGTTGCCGAAGAGGATCTCCTCCACCTCGACGAACGCGAAGAGCGCGCCCTGCCCCACCTTCCGGGCATAGAGTTCGTACAGGCTCTCCTGGTTCCGGAAAAGCACCCTGTAGACGGACTTCGTCTTCACCGGGGTCGGCAGGCCGTCAGTTCTTGTGACGGTAGAGGATAAGGCCGTGTGTCGGGTCGTAGGGGGAGACGCCGATCGTGACGCGATCCCCGGAGATGACCCGGATCCGGAACCGGCGCATCGCGCCGCCGAGCTTCGCGGTGAGCGTGTGGCCGTTTTCAAGGCGGACGACGAAATGGCCCCCGCCCCGGGCCTCGGTCACGGTTCCTTCGAGATTCGCCAGGTCGTCCTTTGCCAAGATGTGGTTCACCTTCCCTTTTTCCAACAACTTACCACACATCGAGCCGAAAAACCCGGCCGAACGTGCCGCCGGCATCAAACGGTCATCCCCCTGTTTTCCGCCAATAGCCTGGTGAACTCCTCCGCGGGGACGGGCTTGCTGAAGAGAAACCCCTGCGCAAGGTCGCAGCCGAACGATTTCAGAAGGTCCAGTTGTTCCACCCGTTCCACGCCCTCCGCGATCACCTCGATGTTCAGGGTATGCGCCATCGCGATGATCGTTTTCACGATCGTCTGGTCGTCGGGGTTGCGGTCCATCTCCCGGATGAAGGACATGTCGATCTTAAGAAGTTGGATCGGCATCCGTTGAAGATAGGCGAGAGAGGAGTACCCCGTTCCGAAATCGTCCATCGCCACCCGGATGGAGGCTTCGTTCAGCTTCCAGAGCGTCTCGATGGTGCTTTCCATGTTTCCCATCGCCACGGACTCGGTGATCTCCAGTTCGAACGATCCGGGAGCAAGCCCTGTTTGCCGCAGGATGTCGCGGATCGTCGCGTTCAGGTCGTACCGGTGAAACAGCCGCGCGGACACGTTGACGGAGATCCGGAAGGGCCCGAACCCTTGGGCATGCCACGCCTGCGCCTGTGCGCACGCGGTCTCGATGACCCACTCGCTGATGGGGACGATGGCGCCGGTCTCCTCCGCGAGGGGGATGAACTGCAACGGCTGGACGAGCCCCTGGTCCTCCGTCCGCCAACGGACGAGCGCCTCCGCTCCCACGATCCGCCCGGACCGCAGGTCGATCGCGGGCTGGTAGTGGACGACGAACTCCTTCTTCTCGCACGCGCTGCGAAGTCCCTTCTCCATCCGGACGCGCGCCGCGACCTCGGCGCTCATCTCCTCCGAGAATGGCAGGAAGTTCCCCCCGCCCAGCGACTTGGCCCGGAACATGGCGATGTCGGCCTGCTTCACGAGGGTTTCCGGGGAGCCGCCGTTGGCCGGATACAGGCTGATCCCCATACTGGCGGTCACGTGGGCCTCCTGCCCGTCGATGTGGAACGGTTCCGTGAACGCCTGGTGGACACGGCGCCCCGCTTCGATGGCGGCGTGCTCGTCCCGCTGGTCCGGGAGGATGATGCAGAACTCGTCCCCCGAAATCCTGGCGAGGGTGTCCGTCTCCCGCATCGCTCCCCGGAGGCGCTCCGCCACCGCAACGAGGAGCCGGTCTCCCGCGTCGTGGCCGAGCGTGTCGTTCACATCCTTGAACCGGTCCAGGTCGAGGAACACGATCGCGACGACTTCGTTGCGGCGTTTCGCGCGGGCAAGTTCCTGGAAAAGCCGCTCGCTGAAGGCGACCCGGTTGGGCAATCCGGTCAGCGCGTCGTGGTAGGCCATGTGGGCCAGTTGGTCCTCCGCCTTCTTCCGGTCCGTCATATCGCGGGCGATCAGCAGGGACTCCTCCCCGGGGATCGAGACGATCCGCGCCTCGAAACTCCGCCGTCCCGCCGCGGAATCGATGGCGTATTCGAACCGCTGGATCCCGCCGCTCTTCCGCGCCTCCCCGATATTCCGCAGCACTTCCTCCGGGATCCCGCCCGGAAGGACATCCGAAAGGGTCCGTTTCCCCGCGTCTTCCACCGACGGATCCGCCGCGATGCCGACGCCCGCGACGAGATCCAGGACGGCGCCGTCCGCGCCGATCCGCAGGATCCGGTCGGGGATCGCACGAAGGAGCGCCCGGGTCTTCTCCTCGCTGCGGGCCAGGTCGAGGAACGCCCGGGCGGCGCGCAGGAGGTACCCGACCCGGTACCCGAGGATCACCCAGTGGATCGGCTTGGTGACGAAGTCCGTCGCTCCGACTTCGTACGCCCGATGAATCGAGGAGAGGTCGTCCAGGCCGGTCATCATCAGGATGGGGACCCGGTCACCGCCGGGGAGCCGCCGGATCTCCCGGCAGGCGATGAATCCGTCCATCCGGGGCATCACCACGTCGAGCAGGACCAGGGCCGGCCGGAATTGCCGGAATGCCGAGATCCCGTCGTCGCCGTCGGCCGCCTCCACCGTGGCGTACCCCGCCTGACGGAGGGAGGCCGCGGCCAACAGCCGCGTCCCGGGATCGTCGTCCACCACCAGGACCAGGGGGGGAGTCCCTCGTTGCTCCGTCATGCCGGGGTCCCCTCCAGGACGGCCGCCAGCGCATCCAGGACCAACTGGTGTTCCCCCTCGAATTTCGACAAGAGCGGATCCCCCGCGGCGATCGGTTCGCCGGTCCGCGCCATCCCCTCGACCTTTCGGCACAGTTCCGACAGACCGGTCGCTCCCACGTTGGCGCTGCTCGATTTCAGGGTATGGGCCGCCCGCAGGATGGATTCCTTCTCTCCCTTCTCCGCCGCGGAAAGGATCCCCGCCACCAGCCGGGGAGCATCGGAGAGGTACAAGTTGATGATCCGCTCCAGGAGACCCCGGTTCCCATCTCCTTCGAGCGCGCGGATCCCGTCGAGCACGTTCGTGTCGATCGGGGATGCCGGGGGTTTTTCCACGGTCCTGGTGTCCGGCGGCTCTTCTTCGGCCCCGGCCGGCCCCGGTCCGACGCCCGCGGAAAGCCACTTCGTAAGCATGTTGCCAAGCTTCCCGATCGTGAAGGGCTTGCTCAGGTAGTCGTCCATCCCTGCGGCCAGGCAGGAGTCGATGTCCCCCTCCATCGCGTTGGCCGTGAGCGCGACCACGGCGAGGCGTTTTCCCCCGGTTTTCTTTTCGCGGGCGCGCAGGATCCGGGTGGCCTCGTAGCCGTCCATGACCGGCATCTGGCAGTCCATCAACACCAGGTCGTACTCCCCGGCGGCGATCGCAACGAGCGCCTCCCTGCCGTTTCCTGCGACGTCGGCTCGACAACCGAAGACCGAGAGTATGCCGAGGGTGACTTCCTGGTTCACGCGGTTGTCCTCGACCAGCAGGATCCTCCCATCGATCTTCTTCTGCGTTCCGGCGACGCTGTGGCGGGTCACCAGCTTCCCTTCCACCGCCGGGTCCCGGATCCCCATGACCGCGGCGATGCTCTCGTACAGGACATCCCGGCGGACCGGCTTCGTCAGATAACCGGAGATTCCGGTCTCCCGCGCCTTTCGCCCGTCCCCCCGGATCCCGACGGAGGAAAGCATGATGAGGCGGACGCCGGAGAGGGAGGGATCCGCCTTGATCAGCCCCGCCAGTTGCAGGCCGTCGATGTCGGGCATGTGGTAATCGAGGATCGCGAGGTCGAAGGGCGCCCCCTCCGAATCCGCCGAGCGCAGGAGCGTGAGCGCCTCGTCCCCCCCGCCGGCGCCGCGGCAGCGTATTCCCCAGATGTACAACTGCTTCTCGAGGATCTCGCGGTTCGTCCGGTTGTCGTCCACCACGAGCGCCTTCAACCCTTTCAGGTTCAGGCGGGAGCTCGACGGCATGAGGTCCGACTCCATCGCCTTGCGGAGCCGGACGGTGAAGATGAAATCGGATCCGCTGCCGGCATCGCTCTCGACCCGGATCGTCCCGCCCATCATCTCGACGAGCTGCCTGGAGATGCTCAACCCGAGCCCGGTGCCCCCGAACTTCCGCGTGGTGGATCCGTCGGCCTGGGTGAAGGAGATGAAGATTTTTTCCAGGGCCTCGCGGGGGATGCCGATCCCCGTATCGCGCACGGAGAACCGGACGGTCACCGCGTCGCCGTTCCTGGAGTCGAGGGACGCCCGGACGACCACCTCTCCCCGCTCCGTGAACTTGACGGCGTTTCCCACAAGGTTGACCAGGATCTGCCGGAGCCGGCAGGGGTCTCCTCGGAGAAAGGCGGGGATCCCCGGGTCCACCTGCGACGCCAGCTCGATCCGCTTGGCGTGGGCACGCTCCGCGAGAAGCTCCGTCACCTCCTCGACGATCCCTCCGAGATCGAAGGGGGCGTCGTCCAGTTCCATCCTGCCGGCCTCGATCCGGGAGAAGTCGAGGATGTCGTTGATGATCTCCAGGAGCGCTTCCCCGGAGCGCCGGACGATCTCAACGGACCGGCGCTGTTCGCCCGGCAGGCTCCCCTGGAGGAGGATGTCCGCCATGCCGAGGATCCCGTTCATGGGGGTCCGGATCTCGTGGCTCATTTTCGCCAGAAATCGGGACTTCGCCCGGCTCGCGGCTTCCGCGGCCTCCTTGGCGTGAACGAGCTCGACCGTCCGGCGGGCGACCTCGGTTTCAAGCTCCTCCCGGTGGTGGACGAGCTTTTCATCGCTGGCCTGGATGTGTCCGAGCATCTCGTTGAACCGTTCGATCAGCTCCCCGATCTCGTCGTCTCCCCGCTTCTCGCAGCGGGCCGAGAAGTCGTGGTTCTCCGAAACGGACCGCATCGCGCGCGCCAGATCCACGATCGGGCGGGAAATCGCGGGGGCAAATCGCCGGGCGAGCAGGTAGGCCCCGAGGAAGGCGCAGAGCAGAACCAGGCCGGAGAGGTGGAGATACCGCTCCATGCGATCCCCGAACTCGTGGAACGAGGACCGCAGGACCACCGTGCCCACCCGCCGCCCCTCGATCGCGATGGGCGACACCGCATCGATGGACAGGAAATTCCAGGAGTCGGCCTCCCTGCGGAGCGATTCGACCGCCGCGGCATCCACCTTCCGGCGGCCGGCGGCAAGCTCGTTCCCGAAGGGAAGGTCTCCCGGGGCCGCTCTCGGGGAAACGTAGGCGGTCAAGATCTCATTGTCCCCATTGAGCAGATAGGCGGAGAGGATCGATGGATTTTTTTCAAGCCCCGCGAGCGACTCGTCCGCCGATTTCGCGTCCATGGACGTGACCGCGGAGGCGCTGTTCTTGCCGATCGCCGCGGCGGTCGATTCCAGCGCCTTCCGGGCATCCGTCCGGAAGGATAATGCCTCGTTGACCACGAACGTGATCGTGGACCCGGCCAGTACGAACCCGCTGGTCAGCAGAATGATCGCGACGAGCTTCCTCTGGATGGGGACGTCCCTGAACGAGCGGATCATCCCCGCCGCCCCCCGAGGGAGCTCCCGTAGATCCTGCCGGTCATTCCCTGCTCACGACCTTTCGGGCATTGTTCCGCCATGAACGCCGCATGCACGCCATGCCGGTGGATTTCATCGGCAGACACAGGAAGAACTTTAATGAAAATGGCAAGATGCACGGATCCGGGGTATATTTCCCTTCGAGATGAGGATACCGGAATCCCGATGAACCCCCTTTCACTCCCAAGGCCCGAAGCGGTCATCTTCGATTTCGACGGGATTCTCGTCGATACCGAGCCGATGCATTACGAGGCGTTCCGGAAGGTGCTCGAACCGCGCGGCATGGGATTCACGTGGAAGGATTACGTCGAGACCTACATGGGATACGACGACCGCGACGCGTTCCGGGAGGCGTTCCGCGCAAAGGGGACCGGAATCGATGCCGTGAACCTTGCGGAGCTGGTCGTCGAGAAGTCCCGGGCGTTCCATGACGGCCTCCGGAACGGGGTGTCCCCCTACCCGGGGGCGGTCCCGATGATCGAGTCACTGCACGCGGACGGCCTGCCGCTGGCGCTTTGCAGCGGCGCGCTCCGCTCGGACATCGACCCGATCCTTGCGCGGTTGGGCGTCGCCCGGTGCTTCCCCGTCATCGTCGCCGCCGACGATGTGCGGAAGAGCAAGCCCGATCCGGAAAGCTACGGGCTCGCCTTCCGGAAGTTGTCGGAGACATACCCCTCCCGCATGACGATCCCGGAAGCATCGATCGCCGTCGAGGACACCCCCGCGGGGATCCGTTCGGCGAAAGGGGCCGGGCTCCGCGTGCTCGCCGTCACCAACAGCTACGGCGCGGGAGAACTCTCCGGGGCCGACTGGATCACAGATTCGCTGGAGAACGTCCGAATCGACGGATGACGACGGACCCGGCTTAATTCGTAACCGCGCCCTTCGACGCGCTGCCGACGAGCCTGACGTATTTCCCAAGAACCCCGCGCGTGTATCTGGGCTCCGGGGGATTCCACTCCGAAAGACGCCCCGCGATTTCCGCATCGCCCACATCGAGGGAGATCGATTTCTCCCCGGGGCGGATGGTGATCCGGTCGCCTTCATGGACGACGGCGATCACCCCTCCCGCCTGTGCCTCGGGGGCGACGTGCCCGACCATGATCCCGTGCGTCCCGCCCGAAAACCTCCCATCGGTGACCAGCGCGACGTCTTTTCCCAGCCCCGCGCCCATCAGGGCGGCCGACGGGGAAAGCATCTCCCGCATCCCCGGCCCGCCTTTGGGGCCCTCGTACCGGATCACGATCACGTCGCCCTTCCGGATCTTCCCTCCCAGGATCGCGTCCAGCGCATCCTCTTCCCGGTCGAAGACGCGCGCGGGTCCGGTATGGCGGGTAAGCTCCTTCCCGCTCAGTTTCAGGACCGCACCGTCCGGGGCGATGTTCCCGCGAAGAATCGAGATGTGCCGCCCGGGCGGCGCAAAAGGTCGGTCCGGCGAAGCGAGGACGTCCTGGCCGCCGGGGAGGAGCGGGACGGTCACCAGGTTCTCCGCCACGGTTTTTCCCGTGACGGTCAGGCAATCCCCGTGGAGAAGCCCGGCGTCGAGCAACGCCTTCATCGCCATGGGGATGCCTCCGATCCGGTCCAGGTCCGCCATGACGTACTTACCGAACGGCTTGAAGTTGCCCAATAGCGGGACATCTCGCCCGATCTCCTGGAAATCGTCCAGCTCCAGGGGAACCCGCGCCTCATGGGCCAGCGCGAGGATGTGAAGGAGGCCGTTCGTCGAGCCCCCGAGGGCCATCATCACGGCGATGCCGTTCTCGAAGGCCTCCCGTGTCGCGATGTCGCGCGCCCGGATCCCCCGGCGGAGCAGCAGGAACAGCGCCTTGGCGGAGTCGGCGCAGTCCTTCCGCTTTTCCCTCGAAATCCGGTTCCTCCGGTCGACCGCCGCGTGGGAGGCGGAACCCGGGACGCTCAACCCCATCGCCTCGATCACCGACGCCATCGTGTTGGCCGTGTACATCCCCCCGCACGAACCCGCCCCGGGGCAGGAGTGGCACTCCACCTGGTGCAGCTCCTCGTCCGCCATCTTTCCCGCCGCGTGGGCGCCGATCGCCTCGAATGCGCTCACGATCGTCAGGTCTTCCTCCTTGTACCTGCCCGGCAGAATGGTGCCTCCGTACAGCGTCAACCCGATGCCGTTGTTCCGCAGGATGGGCATGACCGCGCCGGGGATGCTTTTATCGCAGCCGGAAAGCGTGACGATTCCGTCCGCCGCGTACCCCTCGTGCATGGTCTCGATGCAGTCCGCGATGAGGTCCCGCGACATCAGGGAGTATTTCATCCCTTCCATTCCCATCGTCTCACCGTCGCTGATGACGGGCGTTCCGAACAGGAACGGCTTGCCGCCCGATGCGACGATCTCCCGGAAAAGGATGTCGCCCAGCTTCCGGATGTGATCGTTGCAGGGGGTCGCGTTCGTGAAGGGGCAGGCCATGGTGACGATCGGTTTGGTGAAATCGTCGTCCTTGAAATCCACGGCGCGGAGCATGGCCCTGGCGGCAGCCCTCCGGGCCCAATCCGCCCCTCCCGGTATCCCGGTAAGCAGGTTGCTGCGATGCTTCAACGAACGATCCGCCATGGGATCCCTCACCCGCTCGATGCTTCGCGCCGAACGCTTTCCTGATGGAATTCGATGGAACGGCTATGCCGTCATCGTTATTCCCGTTTCCATTTGGATGCATGTTTCGACGCTGAGTTTACCCAATGGGGGAAAAGGCGGCGCGCCATACCGGACGAAACCGGGCACCGATGGGAAGAAGCTATCTCCTTGCAATAAATGCTTAGACGATCGGGGGATCCCCCCGGCGGAGGTCATTTCTGCGAAACAGGCGCGGCAAGGACCTTGTCGATTCGTTTCCCGTCCATGTCCACCACCTCGAAACGCCATCCATGCCATGAAAAATGATCCGCTACCGCGGGAATCCTCCCCAGCCGCATCAGGATGAAACCGCTCAACGTATGGTAGGTGCCCGATTCCTCCTCGGGGAGTCCCACGTCCGGAAACAGTTCGCCGAATTTTTCCATCGGAAGCATGCCGTCGAGCAGCCAGGAACCGTCTTCCCTTCGGACGGCCAGGGCCTCCGCCGGTTCCCCCTCCGAAGGAATATCGCCTACGATGGATTCAAGGACATCATTGATGGACACCAACCCCTGGACGTCCCCGTACTCGTCCACGACGAACGCCACGTGCCGGCCGCTCTTCTTGCACATTTCGAGCAACTTCATGGCGGTAGCGTTTTCCGGGATAAATAGCGGGGACGTCAGCAAGGAAAGGAGGTCGAAGGATTCCCCGGAAAGAGAACGGCGGAGAAGATCCTTGGCGTGGACTATGCCCAAGACGTTGATGATTCCCCCTCGGCATACCGGCATGACGGAATGAGAGCTGTCCAGGATCTTGCGTTGAATATCGTCGGAGGAGTCTTCCACATCGAGATAGACGACGTCCGCACGGGGGGTCATGATGGCCCCGACCTTCAGGCGGTCCAGCCGGAACACATTCGCGACGAACTGCTGTTCCTCCTGCTCGAAGACCCCCGCTTCCGCTCCTTGTTCCATCATGACCTTGATCTCTTCCTCCGTAACAGGAGGAGCTGACACGGGGCGGGAGCCGAGGAGCTTCAGCACGGACTCCGTTGTAAAGCTCAAGAACCAGACGAGAGGATGGGCGGCTTTCGCGAGCAGACGCATCGGCCGGGCAATCATGACGGCGATCCCCTCAGGGTTCCGGAGGGCGAATCGCTTTGGTGCGAGTTCACCGAGGATCAGCGAAAGAAACGTGATTCCCAAGACCACGACGGCTAACGCAATGGTCTCCGCATGAGGGGCGAGGGACGGCACTTGGGCGATTCGATCCGATATTCCCGTGGCGATGGTCGCTTCTCCAAAGGCACCGCTCAAGATGCCGATCAGGGTAATGCCGACCTGGACCGCAGAGAGAAAATGTCCCGGTTCCGCGGCAAGCTCCAACGCCACCCCGGCCCCGCTCTTGCCTTCGTCCGCCCATTGCTGCAGTCGTGTTTTCCGGGACGAGACGACAGCCATCTCGGACATGGCGAAAAGCCCGTTCACCAGGATCAGGAGCAGAAGAAACAGAAATTCCATGGAGGCCGCCTCGAAAGAAGGAGTTGGGATGAATTATATCGGGCTTCGTCGCCCCCTTCCGGACAACCGGACCCTAAATCCGTATTAGCCACGCATCGTAACTCACCTGGCGGTCCCGGCGAGGGTCAGCCTTTGGCGGCCTCCCACATCGTGTCCCAATACAGCAACTCGAACCCTTGCAGCAGGCGGGCCGCACGCCGGATGCGCACGGGATCCGCTCCCTGTCCCAGCCCCTCCTCCACCACTGCCAGGCCCTGTTCCTCGAATCCGGGCGGTGCGCTGGCAAACAGATCGAAGAAGGCGACGTCCTGCCCGGAGAGACGGTAACCCGTCTGGAGCGCCCGGCTGATCCGGCCGCAGTTCTCGCCCCAAGCCTCCAGGTTGACCAGAAAGGCCCCCACGAATTCCGCGGGCGTCCCGTACGTGGCGAGCCAGGTCACGTACGCACTGTAGGCGAACGCGCCGGGGAGCGGCTCAACCGCATGCAGCTGTTCCGGCGATAGGCCCAACGCCTGCCCTAAGGGCCCCAAGGCCTCCAGGGCCGCGCGTTCCCCTTGCAGCATCCCGCCGAGAAAGTCCCGAGCACCCTGCGACTCTGCCCGGGACACGATCAGCGCCACGCTGCGGAGGTCGCTCTCGATGATGTGACACTGCTGGCCCGCGAACAGCGCCAGCTTCCCCTTCTCCACCCGCCGCGCCTCCAGGGCCTCCAGGTACGGGTGGCAGCGAATCCGCTCTTCGGTCGATGCGATGGCCTTGCGCGCCTCGTCCAAGAGATGTCGTGCCCGATTAGCCAAGGCCTGCCCTCCTCCCCTCCCATCGTTTCTCCCACCGCCTCGGCGGCGACAAATTCTATTCTAGTCTCTCTTTTCGGAAATCCGCACAACAGATCGGCGGGCTTAGGGGCGGCCAGAACGCGCCGGGCCACACCCGGCCTCCGGCCTGGTATCCGGCAATCGGCTTCGGTCCCCAAACAGGGGGCAGGTCAGCTCTAAGGTATTGATTTTGAATGGCGCGCCCCATCTGAAAGAATTCGAACCGCCTCCGAGATCCCGATCGAGGTGAACCTGACGGACGAAGACGCCGTCCCGATTTACATGAAGATATCCGAAAAAGTTTTGCATCTCCGCAGGTTGGGGATGTCCTATGCGAATATCGCCGAGCGCCTTCAAGTCAACTTGTGGATGGCGAAAAGAGCGGCGCGGTGGGGCAAGACCCATCTCAAGAGGAGGGAGAGTACGTCTCCATATTGAAATTGCGGGGCCCCACGCCTGAATCCCAATCTGTCAACCGCCCACTGAAACGGGGCAACTCCAGGGTACGCTCAGGCTAAGCTGCGCCCCTTCAGGAAGTTCGCCAGATGAGCCGTCAGCTTCTTAGTTGGTGCGTATTGTCATCCTTCACCCGAGGGCATAACGACGCCCTGAGCCCTTAAGAACTCCCGAAGTTGTCGCCAGTCTTTTCTTTGTGCGTCCGGGGTACGCCCATTTTCGGCGTTCCTCGGAATCATACCCGTATGGTAGACGGGAAACAGCCATCTACCTGCCCACTGAACAGGACATGCCGCCGCATCCCTCATGTTCTCGTATGGATGATTTTCAATATTGCGAGCAGCTTTGAGGGCTTCGTACCCGATAGAGACAACGACTAACGGGTCGAGAACTCTGATTTGTTCCCGGACCAGCGGTAAACACATTCTCCTCTGAGGGTCTGTGACGGTATGTTTCCCGCTGAGTTTCTTCAATGGGAGGCAAAGAACCGAGTTTGTGGCTTGAAAGAACCTCGGCTCTAACCCAAGTTCTTCAAGCATCAATCGCCGAGTGAATCTGCTTGTCTCATCTGTGTCACGGTCGTATGTCATGTATCCTTTATCCGCGTCAAATGTGTCAGGCGGGTTTGGTGCCTCAAATAGGAATAGCACACCATTTCTCCACGCTTCGAACCGTCCAAAGAGCGGTTTTGCGCCTTCTTGAATCAACGAGAATTTGCATGCAGTTGTGCACTTCCGACAAGATTTCTGAGATTCAACGAGTTCCGCCCAAGCTCGACCAAGTTCATGTCGCTCCATTGTTTTCCCTCCGTCCGCCTAACGTTCAGACCGAGCTGCGGGCAATCGGCGACCCGTCAGCTCTTGATAGCTCTCCTCTCCTCGACAAGAGAACGTAACGCGGGACTATCTCCGGTAGCCATTTCTCCGCAATCGGTCTTCGCATATGCGGATTTTACTGACGCAAAGGCAGGGTGATTCTCGGCTCCTGGTCCAAAATAAACAGTAAATGAAGACCGAGGTTCAAGACGCCGGGGAAAGTGTCCACCATCAAGAAGCAGCGGTTGGGGTAGTTTAAATTGTTTGTCCGTACCATGAAGCGTAAACCCGACCTCTGAAATCGTCACGGGGAACGTGCTTCGGTTAAGCACTTCAATGCATACGCTTGTGATCGTATCGGCAGCGCCTGGATAGAGCGAAAGCGCCAGTTTTGGCGTAACTCGCAGTTTCACTCTGTCTCGGCTTAGAGATTGCAGAGTATTTATTACCCCCAATCCCGCCCCGAGAATGGCGATGCCAAGGGTAGCCGCTTCTAAGCCGGTCATCGTCCCCCCCATCCCCTCACCCATTATTTAAATAACGCGTCATCCATTCTTGGGCCGCAGGCTGATTAGAGTCTGAAATGAACGTCACCTACTCGCTTGGACAGGAAATGCAACAGGGATCGCAAACGACAGCCTCGAATAGCTTGCTGCTTCTGCGGAGGTTTGCCCCTGCGATCCGAGCACGATGCCACCGACCACGACACCAATCCCGCCCTTTGTTCCCGTCTTATCGGCTGCTGTAACAGCGACATCAAAGCGCACTAAGTGTACGGGTCGCCTTAACGTGTCCTTCTCTCCTGGCTTCAGCAGAAACCCATAAACATCGGGTCTGGCACTTTGGGTGGCAACATCCAGGGGATTCACGATTGCCCCATGATCTTTTAATTCTTCATTCGCGCCCTCCACAGCCAGCGAAATCTGGGTGATCGTTTGTTGAATGAAATCCTTAAGATCCACATAAACCTCCTTTCGAATTTAACGCGGAGGAAGCCCCCTCTGCGAGCCCGTACCTCGGCACGACAGTACCCCCTTTCGGAAGAGCATAGCGGAACATGTTCGATTCGTCTCGCTTGCCCACCAGGTAACCACACGTAAAGCAATCCTTTCGGCGCTTATCTTCCCCAATAGTGACCCGTCCATTCACGGGATCGCCCTCGCGGTAGGAGCGGTACCTTATGTAGCGGTTCGGTTTCCGAAAGCCGGTCACCATGAACAAAAACTCGGTGATGGCAAGGTTGGCTACGACGCCGTTGAGGGATATGACAGCCGGGGCGGGAGTTTGCTCCCCGAGTCCGTATCCGTGCGCCCGTCGGACTTCTCTCGCATCTGGAGACAGCAGTTCATACTTCGCCCGCTCCATGTCGATTTCACGAGCACAATCCAAGCAAAACACGCCAGGTAGGGCAAGAACAACCCGTCCCCCTATTTCAACGATCCTCCCCGTCTTTGGATCTTGTGGATCGCGAAGAAATTCGGATGCGGAATCGATCAGGACCAATTCGTACGCTGCAGCCAACTCCATCAGGATCAGACGAGGTGCATCGTGGTCAACGCAGCCGAAGACCGTCGAGCAGCTGATGAGCGCCCCCATAGCCTCACGGCTTCTCAGATTCCCGTCAACAGCACAGACCTCGGCATCAGGCTTTATCTGATGGATGAGGCGCTCCGCGATGATGACCTTCGGGGTCTTGCTGATGACGTCTTCCGGAACGGCCCCGACCAGTCTGTTGAGATTCGTATCTTCAGCCCGGTCGTCATCCACAACCACGAACGACCCAACTCCAAGATAAGCAAGCCCCTGTGCGACATGGGAGCCGATTCCTCCAAGGCCAACGATCCCGACCTTGGCGGCCCCAATTATTTTTTGTCCCTCCTCGCCGAAAGCGAGGACCTGACGAGCGTACCTGTTGGTCTCCATCTGGTACTCTCCTTCCGTGAGTATTGTGGTCTGCGTTGCCACGTGCCCCTCGGTATCAAGACTCGTGGGTTATCTCCTACAATCCGAACCTCTCCGATTGGTACCGCTGCGGCGAAGTTGCCGTACCATGCAATCGCATCAACCGATGACTCGCCCCACACCATCGCGATGTATGGTCTGCCATCGAGCTTCCATTTGACGTAGGCAGCAAAATCGCTGATGCCGCTTCGGTCACTATAGGAGAACCACACCTCTCCATTTGAGGCCGGGTGTGAGTGGCAATCGACGAGTGCGTACTCGTTGTCACGGGCGATCTTCATAATCTTCGCGCGCTCCGTGTCCTTCAATTCCAGGTAATTCTCCGCTTGGACCTCCCAGCCGTCGGGAGGAACAAGGTAGGCGCTGTCCGCTTCAAGGCACACCTCCTGATCGCCTTCAGCAATTTTCGCGAACAGGAACGCGCCCTGCTCCAAATCGCCCTGGAAGAGGTGACCGTAAAGCTTGCGTTCCATGTCGCGGGGTATCGTCACATTGATTTTCACGAACTCTCCTTCCCTTGGAGACAAAGGCCAACGCTTCGCAGAAACGTGAGCAGGTTGTCGCCACCTTCGATGGTCGCAACCGGTCGCCAGGGATTGGGGTGCCACGAGAACCACCCCCAGGTGCCCGAGAGCGGACACGTGCCGCTTCCGGAACTTCCACTTTGGTTGAATCCCGGTGCGGTGCTCCCATCTTGCAGGCGAAGATCGCCCTCCACGAAGAAGTTGTCCGGTCCGGTCTGCGGGTATCCGGGAGGCACGAGGAAGACAAGCGCTGTCATCGCCTTGTTGAAGCGTGCCGACGGGAGGAGGAAATCAGGGATGTGTACCCAACTCAGATCATCCCCGTGCTCCACTTTGGGATATTTCCCCCGAACCAGGTCGATTTCGTGTTTGACCCTCTCGTGCATGACGGCTATCCCCTCTTGTACTTTGCAACGCGCCCGTGGCGGTGGCCGGGCTTGAGTTCCACCACTGCGTTCTCTTCCAAAGTACGCTCGGTCCCATCGGGCGATTCCTGAACGATGGGCTGGTCGGTGCGTATTCCGGAGCAAACTGACCACTGATTCCGCTCCAAACTGACCAGTCATTCCACTCCAAACTGACCAGCCATTCCGACGCAAACTGACCAGGGAGTAATCCCTCCCTGCCGGGCGCGAGCGACGCGGGACAACTTCGTTGTCGCCTGTGCCACACTTCACGGATTCAATCATCCGTGGAGGTGGTATTTGGCGAACAGGAGACTGTCCATGAGAAAGATCCGCGAAGTGCTCCGCTTGGCGTTCGGCGTCGGGCTTGCGTTGCGCAAGATCGAACGCAGCATGGGAATCTCCCACGCGACGGCATCGAGCTACGTTGCCCGGGCGCGGGCAGCCGACCTGTCGTGGCCGTTGCCGGAATCGCTGGATGACACGGCGCTGGATCGACTGCTGTTCCCCAAACCGGCGCCGTCGGTAGATGTCCGCCCGTTGCCGGACTGGGCGTACATCCACAAGGAACTTCGCCGCAAGAGCGTCACGAAGATGCTGTTGTGGGTAGAGTACAAGCGGGCCAACCCGGACGGATACCAGTTCTCCCGGCTCTACGAACTGTACGGCGAGTGGGCGGGCAAGATCGACCTGGTGATGCGGCAGGATCATCGGGCCGGCGAGAAGTTGTTCGTCGACTACGCCGGCCAGACGGTGCCGATCGTGGATCGCCGCACGGGCGAGATCCTCTTCGACGCGCAGATCTTCGTGGCAGTGATGGGCGCTTCGAACTACTCGTACTCCGAGGCGACGCGGACGCAGACCTTGCCGGACTGGATCGGCGCCCACGTTCGGGCGTTCGGTTTTTTCCATGGTGTTACGGAAATTGTCATCCCCGATAACCTGAAGTCCGGCATCTCCAAGCCGTGCCGGTACGAGCCGGACATCAATCCCACCTACCACGCGATGGCGGCACACTACGGGACGGTGGTCATCCCCGCACGGGTGCGCAAGCCCAAAGACAAGGCCAAGGCCGAGGCCGGCGTGTTGCTCGTCGAGCGGTGGATCCTGGCGGCGCTTCGCAATCACACCTTCTGGAGTCTGACCGAACTGAACGAGGCGATCCGGGGGCTGCTGACCCGGCTCAACGAGCGCCGGTTCCAGAAGCTTCCCGGGAACCGCCGCGAGATGTTCGAGACGCTGGACCGCCCGGCGCTTCTTCCCCTGCCGACGACCCCGTACGTGTTCGAGGAGTGGTCGGTTGCCCGCGTTGGGATTGACTACCACGTCGATGTCGACGGGCACTACTACAGCGTCCCGTACCCCTTGGTGAAAAGGAAGGTCGACATCCGGACGACGGCAACCACCGTGGAGGTCCTGTTCAAGCACAACCGCGTCGCCTCCCACGTCCGCAGCTTCCTCAAGGGGAAACACACCACGCTGCCCGAGCACATGCCTTCTTCCCATCGCCGGTACGCCGAATGGACGCCGGAGCGCATCCTGCGCTGGGCCGCCACGGTGGGCCCGGAGACGGCAGGGCACGTCGCCCAGATCATGGAACATCGCACACACCCCGAGCAGGGGTTCCGCTCGGCGCTGGGGATCATGCGGTTGGCCAAAGAGTACGACAACGATCGCCTGGAAACCGCGTGCAAGCGGGCGTCGAAGTACCGGATCTATTCCTACAAGGGCGTGGCGAACATTCTCAAGACGGGCGCGGACAAGCTCGACGTCCGCAAGAACACGCCCGCCGCGCCGCCGATCGTTCACGACAACATCCGGGGGCCGGGCTACTACCACTGACATCATAAAAGGAGAAACACGATGCTCAATCATCCTACGCTGGAGAAGCTCTACCAGTTGCGGCTTAACGGAATGGCCAAGGCGTTTAAGGAACAGATGGAGCAGCCAGAGGCCGATGGGCTGCCCTTCACGGACCGCCTTGCCCTGCTTGTGGACCGCGAGGCGACGGAACGTGAGAGCCGTCACCTGAAAATCCGCCTGCGCCACGCCAGGCTCCAGATGAACGCCTGTATCGAGGACATCGACTATCGCTCTCCGCGCGGGTTGGACAAATCCCTGATGATGCGGCTGGCCGGTTGCGACTGGATCCGTCATCACGACAACGTTCTGCTCGTCGGCCCCACGGGCACGGGCAAGACCTTCCTCGCCTGCGCCCTGGGGCAGAAGGCGTGCCGCGAAGGATTCAACGTCGTCTACCGCAGAGCACCCCGCCTCTTCAGCGAGATCGAGCAGGCCAAGGGCGAGGGGCGGCACCTGAAGTACCTTGCCGCGCTCGCCAAGGCCGACGTGCTCGTCATCGATGACTGGGGACTTTCCACGCTGGACGACGGGCAGCGCCGCGACCTGCTGGAGATCATGGACGACCGCCATATCAATCGTTCCACGCTGATCACCAGCCAACTCCCGGTCGAAAACTGGCACGAGATGATCGGCGACGGCACCCTCGCCGACGCGATTCTCGACCGGCTCGTTCACAATGCCCACAAGATCAAAATGAAGGGAGAGTCCATGCGGAAACGAAGGACGACGACCAAAGATCCGTTGACCGAAACCAGAAGATGACGTAAGAAGAAACGACCGCGTCGCTGCGCTCCGGCTGGCTGGTCAGTTTGCACCGGAACCGCTGGTCAGTTTGAAACGGAATCACTGGTCAAATTCACCGGAATACGCAATTTTTCTCTTTATAATAGTCATTGTTAGAAATAAAATATCAGACCTAATTTTCATTAAAGGTCCTGCGGCTCTATTGCCAGAAGCTGTAATTGCCGAACTTGTAGAAATCGATGCTATTATTTCCATGTCTTGGCTTACCGCATCGAATTCAAAAACTCCACCACTAGACAATTTAATCCTATCTCTATAAAAGTTCTTACCATAAGACTTATTCATCCATTCTTTTCGAACCCAATCTTCGACTTTCCTTTGAACATTTGTATTCGCCATTATTTCTCCCTATTATTTATGTCCGTCCAACGCTCAGGCTGAGCTGCGCGGCCTCATGATTTCCCGCAGGGCAGCCGTCAGCTCCAGCCTGTGGTTAGGTTGCGTTCAATGCGAAATGCCCAGTCGCTGCTCTATGACTTCTTCCACGGAAAAATTGGAATGTGGCGATCCTTCGAAACGCATTTGGAGTTGATATGCTTCGTGTTCTAGCGGGATAGACGCGTAAGAGAATCCGTTCTCCGCCCACCCTCTAACATATCGCCTTGCGAATTCGTTGACGCCAAGCAAACTATATTGAGCGACGTGGACTAATTCGTGGAATATCAATGAAATAGGAGGTGGAATGCTTGCATAGGATTTGTTGACTAATACGGTATCATCAAATGTAATTCCTGCCATCTGTCGGAAATCAATCGGTGCATTGACTCCCATTTTCCCGAGATCTTCATAAAATGGTGGATTTTCAATTTGGGAAACAATCCTTATTTGTGCTCGTCCGAGAGTGGTCTCGCGGAAATGTCGATACAAGGTTTCGATGGTTTCCTTGGCGAGAGCTGACGATTGGGCACGATGAATATTGCGTTGATCGGTTATCCATTGCTGGGCATTCGGAACAAGGAAAGCCATCAATGCAGTGACATCCATGAGATACCTCCGCGTGCTCGGCGACAATTCTAATACGTCAACCTAACTCATATAAGACAGCCCCCGTGCCGCCTAATCCTCCCCTCGTTTCAGTAACACGGGGGCCGGCCAGCGGATGATGCGGTGAAAAAACGGGAAAGATCTATTTCTTAAGTAGTCTCTTCAAAGCCGGAAAAACTTCTTTTAGCGTTTTCCCGTCCGCCTTCTGGATATTTTCCGTAATCCAACTTTTCATCTGACTCTCACTGATCGGCTCCGTCCAAAGAAATATCGCTTCGGAATCAAGATCGGTTCCGGGCGGCAGACCGAAATACTTCCCGATCTCCTCCAACTTTTTCTTCGTCGGGCGCTGAGCGCCGCCGATCCAGCGGGAAACCGTCGTGACATCGACTCCCAGTTTGGCGGCGAACTCTTTCTTCTGCCCATGTGGAAGGCCGTCGATAAGGTGGCGGATGTTTTCAACGAGGATATCCCCGTCATGCTTCTCAAGCAGATCCCCGGAAAGTTTTTCAGGAGCAAGTCCCGTTGCTTTTTCCAGAGCCTTCCTCTCTTTCGGGTTAAGGTTCTCCCCTTCTCTCTCCAATAGATCCTCCGCTCTCTGGAGGGGACAGCCGAGCCATTTGGCCAGCCTGGATGACCAGTCTTTCCGGTCCGCACCTTCCTTCCAAAGGAGGTAGCGGATGTTCCTCGCAAGCCTGTCCATGCACCCAAGTTTGGCATATGCCGAGGACGTTGGCAAATAATCGGCGTTTCCCCTTTAATACGCATATAACGCTTGACATAAATTAGCGTTATATGGATATAATGCCAATTAACGGCACTAATAATCGGCGTTGAGCCATTATGACGACGACCTTCGATGGTGAAGCGACAGACGGCGGGTGGCTGAGAGGCGATGGGCGGCGTACCAGCGGAAATCATTGGCGATAGGACGGCTGAGCAGCCGTGCAACGGCTGGAACCCGTCGGATCACCCAGAATTCCGTGAGTTCCTGGACCACGTCGCCGAGATACTTGCGCATGAGTATGTCCAACGGATGAGAGAGACGGCGGATCCGAAAGATATAGAGGCTTGGGAGAAGGGAGGCCGGTGATGAGGGCTGCCATCTACGCAAGGTACAGTTCGGAAGCATGCAGTCCGACAAGCATCACGGACCAGATCGCCTCGTGCCGTCGCCTTCCGGGAAAGCGCGGGATCGAGGTTCTGGAGGACCACATCTATCACGACGATGCCGTTTCCGGGGCCAGGAACGATCGGTCATCCCTTACCGCGCTGATCACTGCGGGCCAGGATGGACAATTCGACGCCGTCCTGGTCGACGACTTGTCGCGTCTTTCCCGAAGCAACCTCATGACGCTGCATACCGTGGCGCTCTTCGATTCCCTCGGGATTACCATCCTCTCGGCAGCGGACAATATCGACACCTCGGACGAACGTTCCAAGATGCTTATCCCCCTACAGGGGATGATCAACGAGCGGTTTCTCGCTGACCTGCGGGAGAAGACCCTGCGGGGCATGAAGGGTCGAAAGAACGAGGGGTACTTCGTAGGAGAGCGCACGTTTGGATTCGAATCCACGCCGTCAGAGAAAGTACGCCTCGATAATCGGGGCAAGGAAAAACCCGCCGGAGCCCTGATGCAGATAAACGAAGCCGAGGCGGAAGTGGTGCGACGCGTCTTCCGGGAGTTCGCAGACGGACAATCCATCTTCAGCATCATCAAGCGCCTCAACGAAGAGGAGATTCGCGGCAGAAACAACAAGGTCTGCCGATGGAGCACGGGGACGATCCATACGATGCTGCGGAACGAGAAATACAAAGGCATCTGGACCTGGAACCGCACCGGGTACAGGCGCAACCCCCTGACCGGAAAGCTCCGGAGGTTCGACAAGGCAAAAAGTGAATGGGACGTGAAGGAGTCCCCTGAATTTCGGATCGTCTCAGAGGAATTGTGGGACCGGGTCCAGGAGCGGCGGGCGGAGATCAGGAAAACGTGGCCCGGCGGGAAAGGCCGCACCGGGTTCCATGGCGCGCTCGGGAACGCCACGAGCATTTATCCTCAGGAGTTGCTGTCTGGCGCAATGGTCTGCGGCACCTGCGGCGCCACCATCGTCAAGGTCTCCGGAAAAGGCGGCGGATATTATGGGTGCCACAGGGCCGCCAAACACGGATGCGACAACCGGATCATCGTCAGGAAGTCGATCGTCGAGAAGGTGATCCTCGGAGAGCTCTCAAACAGGCTCTCGAATACGGACAGCCTCGCCTACGTGTTCCGGAGGGTGGAGAAGATGGTGGCGAAGGAGTTTGCCGAGTCGCCGGGGGCTGCGAAGCGAAAGGAAGATGAATACAAGAAGCAACGACAGATGCTCGACAACCTCGTCGGGTATATCTCCCAAGGTCGCCAGTCGAAGGCGGTGGAGGCCGCCCTTGAGGAATGCGAGAAGAAAGTGGAGCAACTCGGCGCCGATCTGGAATTCTTAGGCAAATGCCACACGAGGCTCTTCAAGACCCCTCCGAAGGAGTGGATCGAGGAGCGGGTTTCCCGGATCAAGGAGGTGCTGGAGCTGAAGACGGAGAGGTCCGCCCTGCTCCTGAGGAAGCTGTTCGGAAAGATCGTCACCGAACCGGTGGAAAGAGAGGATGGGTTCCGGTACCTGAAAGCAAAGACAAGGCTTCAGTGCCTGGCGCTTCTGGAAAAAGAACCGGCGCTCAAGCTCCCCCTGGATTTAGCCGGAGGCGTGGGCGCCGGTTCGACCACTTTCAGATGGCGCGCCCTAGAGGATTCGAACCTCTGGCCACTTGATTCGTAGGTGGGTCTTTACACTCTAATAGTCAAACATTTCGAATGGTTACCTATCCAGAACATGCCCGGAATGCGCCATGATTTCCGCAACCGCCGCAACCCAGGCGCAACCGGGTTGACGAGGCAGCAATAACGTGTGAAATTCATCCCGATCGGTAATGAGATGATCAGCGTTGGAGAATCGATATTGTCCTCCCGATGTAGTGAAGGATCCGAACGCAATAATTGGCAGGGTCGTGTTGATATGGCAGTCGGTGTAAAAGGCAGCGGCAGAGCATCCCAATGCGCGTTATGTCGCTTGACGCCCTCTATCATGGGGGACCAAGCGACTTGAAGTTCTTCGCCCGGAGCGCAAGCCAAGCTGATTTAAGCCAGCAAACGTTGAGCCGACCTTGTTCGCAAACTTGGTAGATAACATGTTCGATCTACACAACCTTGGCTGGAACAGCTTTCAGCAGCTGTGCCTCACGATCACAAGGGAGATCCTGGGTCAGACGGTCGAGGCCTTTCTTGACTCCGGTGATGGCGGCAGAGATGGCGCATTCACGGACCACTGGAGAGCTCCGGGTCACGAAGACTTAAGCGGCCGTTTTGTGATCCAGTGTAAGTTTACGAGCAGGAGGAACTACGTACTCCGAACAAGCGATCTTTCAGACGAGATACAGAAAACGAGAAGACTCGTTGCAGCCGGTCTCTGTGATTCCTACGTGCTCATGACAAACGCAGGCCTATCCGGCACGCGGGTCGAAGAGATTACAGCACTCTTCAGAGAATCTGGGGTGCGACACGTTGCCGTTTTCGGTTCGACCTGGATCAACCAGCAAATTCGCGAAAACAAGCGATTGCGGATGCTTGTGCCGCGTGTATACGGGCTGGGAGATCTTAGCCAGATTCTGGACGAGCGGGCATACGTCCAAGCTCGGGCAATCCTCGAGTCGATGCGTGAGGACCTGGCGAAGGTTGTCGTTACTGATGCTTATCGAAGAGCAGTCGAAGCAATCAACAAGCACAGCTTTGTTTTGCTTATCGGCGAGCCTGCAGCTGGGAAGACTACTGTTGCATCGCTGCTAGCAATGGCGGCACTCGACCAGTGGAATGCCTCGACGCTAAAACTCGACGACCCCAGTGAGGTGGCCGAGCGTTGGAACCCGGAGGAGCCGTCGCAGTTCTTCTGGCTGGACGATGCATTTGGTGTCACTCAGTACGAGGATTCTCTGGTCCACCGGTGGAATCACCTTTTCCCACAGATCCGGGCGATGCTCCGCAAAGGGGCAAAAATAGTTATGACATCGCGCGACTACATCTACAACCGTGCGCGCAAGGATCTGAAGGAGAGCGCGTTCCCGCTGCTGAAGGAGAGTCAGGTCGTGATTGATGTTCACGACCTATCTGCGGACGAGAAGCGCCAGATCCTCTACAACCATCTCAAACTCGGAAAGCAGCCGCAGTCCTTCCGAACTGAGATTAAGCCCTACCTTGAGGGCATCGCGAGCCATCGACGCTTCATCCCGGAAACAGCGCGGCGTCTGGCTGATCCACTCTTCACGAAGGACCTTTTCATCGACGAGTACTATATCGGCCAATTCGTCGAAAAGCGTGAGCAGCTTCTTCAGGAAGTCCTCCAGGGCCTCGATGCCGACAGCAAGGCGGCACTCGCGCTGATCTATATGCGTAACGGACGACTAGAAAGCCCGATCGAACTGCAGCCTTCAGAGGCACAGGCTCTTCAGCGTCTCGGGAGCGATCTCGGCGGATGTGTTATTGCGCTCGAAGCTCTGAAGGGCAGTCTTGTGCTGCTCTCCCACCCAAGCGGCGAGGCCGTCTGGCAGTTCAAGCATCCGACGATTGGCGACGCCTACGCAGCAATTCTGGTCCAGAGTCCGGAATACCTTGGTATCTTTATCCAGGGCAGCGCGCCGGACGGGCTGGTCGAACAAGTGACTTGCGGCGACGTCGGCATTGAAAAGGCTGTCGTCGTGCCGAGGTCTCTGTTCCCCCAGATGTTGACAAAGCTTTCAGAGTTGTCAAAAAACAAGTCGTACAAGTCCGCGTGGTTGTCAACATTTGGCGCGAAGCGGGACCTGCAAGGCTTCCTCGCCCACCGTTGCTCCAAGGAATTCCTCTCTTTGTATCTGCAACACAATCCAGGCCTACTCGACCAAGTCTCCAATCCCGGACTGTTCCTCGACACAGTTCCAGAGGTGCGACTAGCAAAGCGTCTCCATGAGTTCGGGCTCCTGCCGGAGGAGAAGAGGAAAAATTTTATTGATACGGTGATTAATTACACCATCGAGGGGGACGACGCGAATGCTCTGGATGACGAAGGAATCCGGAGCCTTTTCAATGGTAATGAATTCGAGGAGTTTGTAAAAAGGGTCCGGACGGAGCTGCTGCCGCGGCTTGGGGACGTCCGGCGCAATTGGGAATCCAACCATTCTCCAAGCGAGCCGCCCGATGAGTACATGCAGCGGCTTCTTGAGTTTTTCGATTCTCTGAAGAATCAGTTCGGCGATGATGAGAGTGCAATCAAACTCATCGACCGCGAAATACATCGCACGAACGAATGGATTGACGAAAACTCGTCCGAGGAGCCCGAGAGAAGCCCTCGCGAACTGGGAAAGGTCGAAGCGCCTGACAAACCACGTAACACGCGTAGTATCTTCGACGACATTGACGCGGATGAGGATGTCGATAGTACGTAGGTGGGTCTTGGCCCCTTAAAACTTAGATACATCGTATTGTTACCGCTACAGGACGTATAGCGAGAACGCAATCTTTTCGGCAACTGACGCAACCCAGGCGCAACCAAAACGCACCCTCCGCGTCCTTAGACCGAACTTCGCGAAAAGCATGTCATGTTGCCTAATCGATGCGTGTCACTCCGTCCGCGCCCTTTGAGACAGATAGAACTTCCTCGGCGCGGACGCGCGACCGAAGGTGCTCCCGCCCGATCAACAGAACCCCCGAACGTTCACGGTCAGGACCGTGCCTTGGATCATAAGCAGCTTCGAGGCGTACTCCCCGAAGGACGATGTTCACGCAGCTCCGCGAAACAGGGAAAAATCTCTTCGCCTCCCGTGGAAGGCGAACCCGGCCGGACTTGATGTCGATCCCGGTGACGCGCTGAGTCCGCGCGGTATCGAACGGTTTGGGGATTTTATCTTCCTGATTGGCTTCGGAACGATTCGCCCACTCAATCTGCTTTTCGCCATGAGGCGACGCCGGGATTATCTGCGTCAGCCCGAGTGTCGAGAGCAACTCCTTGTCAATTCGCCGGGTCTCACACGAGGCCGCGTGAGGCCCCGAAAGGAGAAACGCAGGGACACCCTCGACGAGTCCACACATCCCTGGCTTGACACTTCGGCCGATAAGATGAGTCGCGGGTTCTTTGAACGCGAAAAGCACCAGCCCCGACTTCCAGCGACGAATCTTCTCTCGCAGGACTATCGATCCTCTTTCCAGTTCCCCTTTGGCAAGATCTCCCGCCGATGGTGTGGGGCGCTTGACGATGTCCGTCAAACCGTGACCGGCCTGCGCGAAGACCAGATCTTCGGCCCCGGGGACCGCGTCTCTTAGCAGGCCGATACGGGTCAATCGACCCCACAACCTCTTCCCGAGGCGTCCCTGGTAATAATGCCCGGCCTTAACCGACACCGGTGATGGGTTGATGCCGACAAGGAGAATGCCCCCCGGGGTAGGACGAATGTCCGGAAGTGAGTCCTCATAAGGATCGATTCTCGGAAAGATTATGACATCCTCCCCACGTTGTTTCATGCACTGCCTCGCCGCGGACCGAGGAGCACGTCCGCCACGGTTTCCTGCTCCACCCACTTGCCGGCGTCCCGGATGGCGGCGAGGAGGTCGTTGCCGATGTCGTCCACCGACCTCTTGAGAAGGATCTCGATCTCCTCCCGTTCCCCTGGCGGCAGCGGAAGGCCTTCCGCGGAGAACCGCCACAACGTCTCCGGATCCATGTGGAGAGGCTGCACGGGGACGCCCGAGCGGCGGCGCAGGCTTCGCAGGATCAGGACGCCGAAGCGGTCGAGGTCGCCCCAGTGGAAGACCGGAACCGTCGGTTCAGCCTCGTGGAGCATCCGGAGGAGCCGCACGACCGCCCAGTTGGCCTGTCCCTGACTGCACAGGACGATCTCCTCGCCTCCTTCCTCTCTTAACTGGTCCACATAATCGTTGAAGGTTGTCTCGTTCTCGATGGAGACGATACGGCTCGCTCGCACCTGCGTGGCGTGGGCCTCGCGCAGGTGGAGAAGCATGAGACGGACAGGCTCGCCCAATGTTCGATGCGCCACCGGCGCATCAAGGCGAGCGCCGCGCTTATCGAGAACAAAGCTCCCGAAGCAAAGGACATCGACCGGCGTCTCGTTGCGGAAGATGCCCAGACATTCCAACG
>Ga0209324_10000315_pt1 | contig 33275 bp, 28 predicted proteins | sample Rifsed19ft3_FD_184015 | JGI IMG/M metagenome (GOLD analysis project Ga0209324, IMG submission 184015) | Soil microbial communities from Rifle, Colorado, USA - sediment 19ft 3 (version 2) | ecosystem: Environmental > Terrestrial > Deep subsurface > Rock core/Sediment | place: Rifle, Colorado...
GACGATCGGCCCAAAAGCTTCCTGGCAGGAAATTGACATCTCTTCCTTAAGAGAAGTGAGCACGGTAGGTTCAAACAGGGTGCCTTTGCGCCCACTTCCGATCAAAACCTCTGCGCCTCCGGCGGTTGCCTCTTTGACCCAGCTCTCAAGGCGCTCGGCGGCCCCCAAATCGATCATCGGGCCAACGTCCGTTTTCTCATCGAGCGGATCTCCAAGGATTTGCGCTTTAACCCGCGGGATCAAATGATCAACAAATTCCTCGTAGATGTTGGTGGAGATAAATACACGCTGCACCGAAATGCAAGATTGGCCGGCATACGAAAACCCGCCCCAGGCTACCCGGGCCGCGGCGTACTTGAGGTCGGCATCGTCATGCACGATAACGCCGGCATTGCCGCCCAGCTCGAGGGTGACGCGCTTGAAACCAGCGCGGCTTTTCAACCCCCAACCGACTGCCGGGCTGCCAGTAAAGGTGAGCAACTTGATGCGGGCGTCTTCGACCAGGGGAGCAGCGTCGGTGGTCGAAGATGGGACAACTGCAAACCCAGCTTCTGGCCAGCCAGCTTCCAGGATCAGCTCGCCCAGTTTGAGCGCGCTGACGGGTGTAGCGCTGGCGGGGCGGATGATGATGGGATTACCGGCTGCCAGGGCCGGCGCCACCTTGTGGGCGACTAAATTGAGGGGAAAGTTGAATGGTGAGATACCGACCACAGGCCCGAGGGGAACGCGGTGCACCTGCCCGACGCGGCCTTCGTTGCCGGGCAGCCAATCAAGGGCAATGATCTCGCCGTGAATGCGTTTCGTTTCTTCAGAAGCGACCTGGAAGGTAAAAACGGCGCGATCCACTTCCAGGCGCGCCGTACGGATAGGTTTTCCTGCTTCCAGGGCGAGGATGCGGGCGAATTCCTCGCGGCGAGCGGCGATGCCCTGGCTGACTTTGGTGAGCACTTCAGCGCGCTTCCAGGAGGGCAGCTTGCGGGTCAGGCGGTAGGCGTCAGCCGCTGCGGCAATGGCCTGCTCGATTTCCTTGGGGCCAGCGCGATACACCACGGCCACCAAAGCATCATCGTAAGGGCTGTGTATCTCAATGGCATCAGCAGTCTTTAGCCATTGCCCGTTAATGAGGACGCCATATTCGCCCAACTCGGATTTTTCACCCGATCCTGTCGCGGCACGGGTCTCCGACTGGCGCAATCGATTTATTGGTTTCATCATTCTGCTCCACGGATTCGAACCCTCAACCCAGTTGCGGATCCCCAGATTTACCCATTGAGTCTATACCACAAATAAGGCGGCTAGCACCTTCGCCAACCGCCGTATACAGTGGGCCCGCCAGGATTCGAACCTGGAACCAAGCGGTTATGAGCCGCCTGCTCTACCCTTGAGCTACGGGCCCCGGCGACATTATCCCATAAGGGACCGCAGGCGCGATTAAGGCTGGAATAGGTCTGCCGGCTGGTAGCCGACTTGTTCAATGCCCGGAAGCTGGAGGGCGGTTTCCTCGATCTGCGCCCAAAGGACGCCCACCCGGCAGGAACCACCGCTCGTGCGGAAATTGGGGTCCACAAAGGTGAGGGTCAGGTCGCCATAGGTGAGCGAGGCATCCTGCAGCGAAAATCCCTCGAGTGGGAATTCCGTGGTAATTCCTTGGGCGGTCTCCTCAGCAGTGAGGTCCCCAGAGATCAGTAGCCGGATGGTTTCCTCGACCAGGGCAAGGCCAGAAAGAGACGGGGCAACCTGACGCGTAACGGCGACCAGGCCTGCCTCGCTGCACATGATATTTCCGCTTGAATCCTTGTCCAATTCCGGATTGTAATAATAGAGCGAGATCTGCTTCGGGGGTTGCGGTGTGCACCCCGCAACTAGAACCGCAAGCAGCGCAACACACATCACAACCAAGGCGCCTTTCATTTTTCTCCTTCCGGGAGTCCAGCTTCACCTATCCTGGTACCCCTTCCAAGGGTGCATACAAGTCAACCTTATAGCCATCCGGGTCCTGGACGATGGCATAACGCTGTCCCCAGAATGCATCCCAGGGTTCAGTCACAACTTTGAAGCCGGCCTTTTTTATTCTGGCAACGGTCTTGTCCACCTCTGCGGGCGAATCGCAGTGGATGGCGAAGGAAGAGTGATTGCCAGGCCTGGGCGCCTCGCCCAGCAGCTCAGTCAACAGCTTCTTCGAATCGATCATCAGCCGCGCCGAGCCATCCGGTGTCATGGGCACCAAATGGTCCTCGTCTTCCTTGAAACAGGAAACTCGAAACCCAGCACAGAGTAGAACCTGGCTGTCTCTTTCAGATTAGAAGAGCTGACGCCTACCGCATCGATCCGCATTTGTTCCTCAATTTCTTGCTGGTGACTGACAGCTGAAAGTGAAATAGCTGTCAACCTCCCAAAGTAAGTCTACTGCCTAATCCGATCTGCCTTCAAGTGGCTACAATATTGTCGTTGGATACCCCTTCTTAAACCATCCATCAACACCCCCTGATAAGCTCTTTACATCCTTGAAACCAGCTTCAGCCATTATTTCTGCAGCAACCAAAGAGAAACCGCCGCCTGGGCAGATTGTAATTACTTCCTGCTCTTTGAAGGATTCAATCTCATTGAATTGGGCTTCGAGATTTTTGACCCTCTCTTTAAATTTATCCGTATTTCCAAAACTACCGACTAGGTCCATGAGCGGCATCCTTTTTGAATTGGGTATGTGCCCAAAATCAGAGACAAATTCCTTCTTTGATCTAGTATCAATCAATAGGTGAGAGTGGTTCGAATTTATTCGCTCAAGGAGATCTTCCGCAGAGATTTCGCTGACTTTAGAGAAATGATACTGCCCCTTGATAAGTTTACTTGTTACTACTCGTGCTATTTTAAATAGCATCCCTCTTCGACTGATATTAACTTTCATAATTTTCACAGACCTTCAAGGAAATTAGGCCTCTCACTTGGGGCCAACGCTGCTATGCAAGTAACGGTACAGACATAGTTCAGATTTGCAGAGCGGGCGACGGGATTCGAACCCGTGATGTCAGCTTGGAAGGCTGATTTTTGTTACGCGCCTGCGCCTTGCAATTTTTAGGCAGACTTGCGCCTACCTGCCCTAAGAGTTTGGACAGGGCTGATGCCCTTTTATACCACTCCTGCAGAGCGGGCGACGGGTGCTATTCTCGGCGCGCACAATAAATGTCCCAATTTGCAAAACTTTAAGGTTCAATGCTGAAAAGTGCTATGCAGGATGCCCCTCGCCATGCGACACTTGCAACACAGAGAGGGGAGAGGTGACTAAATGTTGGCGCAAGCGCCTTTGAGTATTCAAGCGGTATCCGAAACCTTGCACGTGCATCGCGTGACAGTTTGGCGATGGATTCGGCGCGACAAACTTAAGGCCGTGCTTATCGGGATGCGTTGGAAGGTAAGCCGAAACGATTTAGATAATTTTCTTATTGAGCAAAATTTGCGCGCTCGCGCGGGGCGTAGCAAATAAACACGAGGGACAAACCAACCGGGGGGAAAAGGAGTAAGCAAATGAAAGCAAAAAAATCAGGGGGCAAAACGCTAATTCTCAGCGAGAGGACAGGCAAACCCGGCGCTAGCCTTGTAGGGGATGAGCTACAACGAAGCGTCTCAGCCAGTAAGCATTTCCTGAAAGCACCTGCGGGGATCGCTTTTGAAACTCAGGTTCTACGAAGTGCTGAAAAATTGGGCGCAAAGCGCGTTATAGTTTTTGACCGCGATAGTGGGAGGGAGTACGCCACACCCCTACAGAACTTCTGGGTTCATGGCTGGGCGTTTGACTGAGGATTTGGGAAGCAAACCGGCCTATCCTTAGAGCATTGGCAATCCGGCGAGGCTGCTCAGCTTTGCATGTTCGAGGCTGTGGCAGCGTGAGCCAGTTTTTCCGCAGTTGGGCAACGTTAAACCAGGCGGTTTTGGCAAACCAGGGCGCGAGATTTGCGCGCGCCTGGTTTGCTGCCCGTTATGTCGATAAGTCGGCAACCGGCCGCCTAACGCGGAGCGATTTCATCGCTGCAATTGAGAAGCACTTGGACACAAGTCACAGCGCCGCGCTGAAACTATTGCGCGATGGGTTGAACGGGGGCTGGTGGTGGGAATCTGGCGAACGAATTATGCTGGCAGGACAGGTGAGGTTAGCCGAACGGTTCGGTGTTGTTTTGGGTCCAGGCGTTGACCTACCCGTGAAAAGCCTAAAGTCTTTACGATGTTTCAAGGCAGCACTTTTTAGTTCGTGGTTTGCGCTAAAGCCGCGAACCGTGAGCCTGCAAACCCTTAGCAAGGTTTTTGGGGCAAGTAAAAACTGCTTGCGAGGTTGGGCGCGAGTTGGCGGGCTTCGCAAAAAGTCACAGGTTGGGTTCACCAAATCAATAGAACACGCGCCCTGGTTTTTCAAACAAGTGGTTATTACAGACATAGACAAGGACGGACAAGCTGAAGCATGGTGGCGGTTACCAAATCGATACAGCACAAGGTTTAAGGGGTTCAGAGTAAGGCAGAGTAATTGCGGTTCTTTAAATAAGCGGGCCAGCAAGGAAAGACTTTATTTTGACCAACCTAAAGCCAAAGATCGCGCCAAAGCCCTTTGCAAGTCCCAGCGGGGTGCGCGCGAGGGCAAACAGGCATACATGCTGGCAAGTCCACATAAAGCGCTGGGGCGCACTTTTGAACTGGTACTGGTGTAGTTTTTGGGCTATGTGCGCGGAAAAAGTTGCACCCACTTTAAATAAGCTTAGTGACGCTCGCGGTTAAAGGCCGCAAAGGAGCAGCAAGCATGAGTTACAACAACTGGCAGGACAAAATTCTTACCGAGGAAATCGAGGCAGCCCAGGCGCGAGTAAAGGCGCGCTTAGCGCAGGGTGAGGAGGAGCTAAAGCGCCAAGCACGTATTGCTGAGCTGGCCGAAACGCGCGAGGCATTAGCAGCGCAGTACGAGGCATTGTTAGAAAAGGCCGGAAGCGCAGGGGAAACCCAGGCCGAGCGGCAGCGGATCACAGCCGAGATTGTGAAGGCATCCGCCGAGATTGAGGCGTTGTCTCCTAAAGATGCACCCGCACCATTACCAGGCGACATAACGGCTGTGTATGTTATCGGAAAATCTGGGGGGCGAATGTGAGTAAAGACTTTCCGCTTGTTAGTAAGTCGGGCAAATCTTACCGCCTAGAAACAGACGAGCGGGGGCGGCAAGTCAGGATCTATCAGTCTGGCGTTATTTGGGATGAGCAAGACAAACGGTTAATCTCAGGATCGCCGGACAATCGCATCTCTACCGCAAACGCAGCCGCGTTCTCAAACGCGCGTTGGGAAAAGGCGCGCGAGCAGTTTGAGGCCGGGGCTATTGAAGCCGTAGACGGACGCAGTCCCGCGGATGCTCAGCGAGCATTAGCGAAAGCGCTCATGAAACGCGCGGTAAATCCTTTTAGTGCTGCTGGAGTGCAGGCAGCCGAGCGGATCGCAGACTTTTCAGGCTGGTTGAAGGATAAGGGGAGCGATGCGCCCCCACCTGGAACTGTGAAGCTTACTGCGGTAGTTGGGGTGGCGGACTTGAGAGAGCAGCTAGCCAAACGCTACAACGCGCAACTGAACGAAACTGAGCCTGCATCGGAATAACCTTTGCAATACCGCGCGTGTCCTGGGCCTTCTGGGGGCATCCGGCACGTGTAGGCTTCACCTTTTGGAAACGCTTTTAGGGGTCATGCCCTAAAGGTTTTCTAAGCAGGACGCGCCGCGTTACTCCTTCGCGGTTTCGCGCCCTGCTTTTCTATTCGTGAATCGTTGCACAAGTCACCAATTCTTTAAGGTTCAAGTCAGAGATTATGCCCTATAATAGCTTATGATAATGTTCCTTATAGTCACCTATACGTATCGGAAGGAGTAGCTATGTCTAAGCTGGTTTTGGCAAATAATGCGGGGCTGGTGAAGCGGTTGGTTGGCAAGATAGACAACCCACACACGCGGCTGGCCTATTCGCGGCACATGCAAGAGTTCATGAATTGGTGGGGTGGTGGTGAATTGAACGCGGCAATCCTGCGCGATTATGTTGAACAGCTAAAGGCGCAAGATTTGGGTAGTTCTGCGATCAATCAGCGCCTGGCTGCTATCAGGCGTTTAGTGGATGAGGCAAAAGAGAGCGGCGCGTTACCGCCTATCATCGCAGCTGAGCTAAAAGCTGTAAAGGGCGCAAAGCAGCGCGGGACGCGAACGGGGAACTGGTTAGACAAGCAGCAAGCACAGGCATTGCTACGCGCGCCTGATGTGGCAACACGCAAGGGCTTACGTGACCGCGCAATCCTGGCCGTGTTTTTAGGTTGTGGTTTGCGCCGAACAGAACTTTCAGAATTACGCGTTGAGCATGTACAGCAACGCGAGGGGCGCTGGGTGCTGGTGGACATTGTGGGCAAGGGTGGCAGGGTTAGAAGTATCCCCATGCCTTCGTGGACAAAAGCCGCGCTGGACGCATGGACTAAAAAGGCTTACCTGCCGAAGGGCTATCTATTCCGGCCAATTAACAAAGGCGGGCGGCTTGTGGGCGATAAGATGACAGACCAGGGCGTTTATGCTGTGGTGCGCTCCTACACCGAAGCAAAGCCCCACGATCTGCGCCGGACACATGCGAAGCTGGCATACCAGGGTGGCGCAGCATTAGACCAAATTCAGCTAACCCTTGGCCATGCTTCCATTAGCACGACTGAGCGTTACCTGGGGGCGGAGCTAGAACTGCATAACGCGCCAGGAGACCACATCCGGCTTAGGCTGTAGCGCGCGTCCTGCACCTTCCTGGATAAATGGCCGCGCCTAATCACGGGCGCGGTTGCGCGCTCGCGTGAGTTATGCCCTTTTTGCTGTGGAGGGGGTGGGTGGTAGCCCCCCCCTACACGTTCGTTTCTCTGCTGGCTTGCTTGGGGGTGGGTGCCCTTTCGCGCTAAAACTTTTGCTCATTTCGATTTTGAGCTTCGCCTATAATTAACTTCTAGTAGGTGAAACTGTGACGGCAAAACAAAGATTACTTTCACTCCTAAGGTGGATGGCTGAAAACACGAAAAACCGAACGGGTGAGCAAATTTGGGGCGATTGGGAGCGATTCAAAAGAGATTTGAAAGCCGTTGAAGTAGAGGAAGGAATTGATGTCGCCAATCAAATCATGTCAGAATTACAGGAGAGTTTCCTAAAAGTACTCGCGGAAAAGTATGGGGATGGTGATTTAGTCGTGGGGTTGGAGAAGTTGAGGAAATCCTCAGAAGAAGCGGCATTGCTAGGCGGCGAGGACGCAGAGGAGAACAAGGAGTTGGAACAGAAATTTCGCAAGTTGATAGAGCAAGTTATTGAGAAAAGAAAAAGAGCAAACTAAACAGTTGCGCCATCTCATAGATTATCTACTGGCCCGTGTTCCTGGTGGGCTGTTAGCAGGTCATCCTCTAGCATTTGGACATAGTGCTGCGTCATTGCCAGCGTGCTATGCCCCATTAGCCCCTGAAGGTGCAAAACATTCATTCCTGCTCTAAGGGAAAGCGTTGCAAACGTCCGGCGCAGCACATGAGGGCTTACTTGCAGCCCTGCGCGTTTACCCGCTCGCTTTAGAATGCCCCGAAGACCGTTAGGGGACAATCTGCCTCCTTTTCGACTTTGGAAAAGCGGAGCATCCTCCTGATGGGTTAGTGTTCTTCGGTATTTGAGTAAGGCGCGGCGTGTCTTGATCCCCACAATTACCGAACGGGCCTTTTTCCCTTTGCCCTGAGCGATACGCGTAACTCCATTCTCTAGGTTAATGTCGCCCCAATTCAAGGCGCACAGTTCGGCGCGCCGCGTTCCTGTGTCAGCCAGGAACATAATTAAAGCCTCATCCCGCGGTTCATCACAGGAGACGAGTAGCCTAACTAATTCTTTCCCGTTTAGGACATGAAGCCTCTTTTTGCCAATAGTCGGCATGGTGAATTTCACAGGTTGGACTATGTAGCTTTCGCTAAGACAAAAGCGCATAAATGTTTTTATTGCGCGGGCGTGGTTGTGGATGTAGCTATCACTTAAGCCTTGCCCTGCGAGGCCGGAGAGGTATTGCCGAATTATCTGAGCGGTAATTTCTTCGGGCAAAGCAATGCCCTGCCGGTTTGCATGTTCAAGGAATTTAGCCAGCGTCCAGCTATACCATTTGACCGTTGCGGGGGTGCAGAGCATGGCCTGGCGGGATAAAACAAAGTCCGTGAATGTATCTTGCAGAGCAGCCGAAGCTAATGCCCATTTTTGCTTTTGCTTTGTTTGGGAAGTCACAAGAGCCACCTTTCGTTAGTGGCTCTTAGGGCATTAGCTTGGTGTAGCCAAGGGGGAAGGCATCAGTCTGATGCTCGTTTTGCAAAGCGCCTAAGTTCGTGCAGAGCGGGCGACGGGATTCGAACCCGTGATGTCAGCTTGGAAGGCTGATGCCTTACCGCTTGGCTACGCCCGCAGATCCAAGTAAAACACTCGCCGGTTTTTACTGCAAATTCGGGTTTTCCGGCGCTGCGCGGATTATATCATCGCGGTCCAGCCTCTAAAAATTAGGCAGGTTGACGTGGGTTGGCCAGCAGATCGGCAACGATTCGTTGCGCCGCTTTCCCATCGCCGAAGGGGTTCTGGATGTGGGTCATCGCCCGATATCGAGCGTGATCAGTGAACAATTGAGTGACTTCCGAAATAATGGCCCTTTTATCAGCCCCAACTAATCTGGCGGTACCCGCCTCCAGCGCTTCCTGCCTCTCGGTGACCTTGCGAAGCACCAGAACTGGAACCTTCAAGCTCGGCGCTTCTTCCTGTATGCCGCCAGAATCCGTCAATATCAAAAAGCACCTTTTCATTAACTGGCAGATATCTACGTAATCCAAAGGTGCAACTAAACTGATATTCGGAATTCGACTTAACTTTTTCTCGACAACAGCCTTGACATTTGGATTGGGATGTACGGGCCAAACAAAATGAAGCTCATCCCTAAACGATAAGGCCAGATCCTCTACCGCCGCGCATATTTCCTCCAGCGGGGCGCCAAAACTCTCTCTGCGATGCACCGTAATCAAGACAATTTTCTTGTCGTCCAAGGGCAGCTCGCGTAATTTGCCCTTGTGCAGGTCATAGGGAATAGCCAAAACCATATTTAATGCATCGATTACCGTATTTCCGGTAACTAGGATTCGGTCAGCGGGAATGCCCGATTTAATCAGATTCTGTTGGGCGGAATTTGTGGGAGCAAAATGCCTGTCGGCAAGCACCCCCAACAAACTGCGGTTGATCTCCTCCGGAAACGGCTGCCTGCGATCAAAAGTGCGCAGTCCAGCTTCGACATGACCCACGGCAACGCCGGCATAAAAAGCCGCCAGGGAAGCCGCGGCGACCGTGGTTGTGTCCCCCTGCACCAAGACCCAATCATAGTTACCGCGATCCAGGATCTCCGGCAAACCGGTGAGCACACTGGCGGCAATACCGGATAAGGACTGCCCGGGGGACATGATGTTTAAATCAAAATCCGGTTTTAACCGGAAGAGACCCAATACCTGATCAAGCATTTCGCGATGTTGCGCGGTCACACAGATGTGCGTCTCGAAGTCGGTTGAATGTTTCTCCAACTCTTTGATGACTGGAGCCATCTTAATGGCTTCTGGTCTCGTTCCAATGACACAAAGGATTTTCATCATATCGAAGATGGAGAGGCTCTTATTCGGCAGGGAGAAGGGCGTCTAACTCAATTTGCCCAAAGCGCACATCGTATACATGCAAGATGGTGTTTTTATCGACTAAAAGAGCGGGAGAGAGATAGGCTTCAGTCGCCAGCGCGTCTTTGGGCACATGCAGCAGGAAGGCAAACTCGGTAAGCTCGGGAATTGGCACGTTTACCAACATGGCGCTTTCCTGGTCTCCTATACGCCAATATAGGGGGCTGGCTGACCCTTCCGAGCTCAGGCGCACGGTATACAACCAGAACGAGTTCGCGTCCACCGAGCGCTTTGCGAACAGGGAGGAGGTGTCGTAAAAGACCGAATCAAAGGGATGGTAGTTTATGGCGAAATTATAATCTCCGCCTTCCGCAGAGACTTCTTTATTCGTCAAAATAAGCCTGCCCGGCAGCGAAAACCAAGCTCGCCAATGCCCAAGGGTCTGCGTGAGGTTATCCTGTTCATCTTGGTCGTCGAAACATTCTAAATGAAACACCGGTAGCATAGCCACGACTCCGGCATGGTTGGAGACCGAGTCGGCCCAGGTCGAATAGGCTTCGCAATACCTTTCAAGATTGATCAACGCGCCCACTAATCTTTGAGGCCAATCCGAGGAACCGTTTTCCCTCATGCGGGTGGCTGCTTCGTATTCCGCGGTTGCGGCCGGTTTCGACAATTTGCGAGCCAGCCAAAAAGAAGCCTGGTTTCCCGCGCTAAATTGCTCCATCAACCACCAAGGCCGCGCCGAGGAAAAAACCTCCAAAGTGTGGAAAAGGATATAAGCATCCTCTGGCAGGTCGGCAACGTTCTCCAGAGTTACTACTTCAACACCATCAGAATACCCTTGAACGTAACGCAGGCGCTCGGCCAAAATGGGATCGTCTACGAATAGAGGCAAAGCGAGCCCTCGCGAGGATATTGTATTTAGTACTTCATCAGCATTTAGAACTGACGCCTTTGGGACAATTACTTCAGCGTTCAAGGGCGCGATCAAGGCGATCACCAATAGTAGAGCTGCGAATCCAAAAAAGGGGGGCTTCAGCCGTACGCGCAAGAGACTTGATACCAATAAAGCAATAATCAAGAAATAGAAGATCAAGCCTCCTACCAATATGGATCCGGTGAGGATGGAATTTTGGACCTGCCAACTAGCTGCCATGTCCAATCCCAATAAACCCGGAACTAACTCAGTCATGGGATTCATTTGGAGGGTTACAAGCGCCGCTAAAATGAGAGCCAGCAGGCCCGCAAGCAATACAAACGGGCTTTTCCATATTCTCGCCTCCACAAAAAAAGCGGCGGCAAAATAAGCGAGCGGGAGAAGCACCAGCTGAAACAAGTTCTCGTAACTGCTATAGTAGTACGGCATGACCCAAAAGAGGCTGATGGTTAACCAAGTGGCAATGAACAGAAATACGTTTTTATCCTCTTGGTGTAAGCGGATAGAACCGGCGATCGAGAACAAGAGGATTAAGGCCACAGCTCCCAGAGTGAATAATTCGGTGGTGGGCGAATGTTGGATAAGTACGTTCAGATTCGAGAGGCTCAGGTATTTGATCAGTAGGACGATCCACAGTATAGACAAAGTGAAAAGCGCAGCAATAAGCCATCTAAGCTGATTGCGCAACAAAAAGACCAATACAAAGGCAAGCACAACCAGTCCCCACTCGGCTAAGAAGAAACACGCGCTTACTACGATAAGGCAGGCTATTAGAAATGCAACGCGGCTGCGGCCTGTTTTTGTACTATCGGCTTTGATCACAAAATAGAAAGCCAGCAGAGCAAACATCAACAGGAAGGTTGAGGAGGAATAAACTGAGGAATAAACAAGATTTTGGGGAATCAGAACAAACAGGAACGCAGCCCACAATCCAAATTCGGAATTTCTTAACAATTGCCCTATTTTGTAAACGAGGAAAGTCGTTAAAAAGGCAGCCAGCGCGGGCACCGCAATAGTCACCAGTGAACTCGGGCCGAACAGCGAGTACAAAATAGCCAAAGGGAACAACAACACAAAGTTGCGGAAGCCTAAGCCACTTATGTTTTGTTTTATCAAGTCAACAAATGACCCAGCAGCCTGGTTCTTAAAGGCCGAGGCAAGGTCCCAGGCTATCCCGGAATTTTGAATGCTTTCCGTAGAGTAAGCTCCACCACCAAAAAATACAACAAGCAAGGCCAGGAGGCCAAAAAATACAAACAGGGCGAGCTGGTTCTGTTTAATTCGTAGGCGGTTGAAGGCGCTTAACATGGCTGGAGAATCACGCCCACTCAATTGCCCGGTAGTAAGAACTCATAGAAGCGAACATCGCCAATTTGTACGCTGCCCGCGCCAAAGAAGAATACTGGGGCGAGCAGAAAATCCTGAGACGATGGCCAATCGGGGGTAATGAAAATATGGCGGTATCTGGATCCGGCAGGCAAATCGCGGTTGGCACTCAGATATCCTTCCTTTCCCTCGACCCACCAATACAGCAAAGCCACATCACCCACCTTGACCACAGCGGTAGCTTCAAAGACATAAGCGGTGTTGGGTTTAAGCTGCAAGTGCTGGCTGATCGGAATGATATCGATATCAGTAGGGTTGGAAAGCCGCAGAGCGATTGGCCTCCCGGAAATTAGTTCCAGCTGCACGCCCGCTTCTTCGGCTTCGGAAATTTCCCATTCATCCAACCCATTACTGAAGTCTCCGTTGAGCATAAGACTGGGGATTTCTTCATACTCCGGATGGTCCTGGAGGAACAAGTTAATCACGTTTGCAACTTTCTGTTCCAGTTCCAGATCACCATAACCGAGCTCGCGTAAGGCCAGGTACGTATTGAGTGCATCGTAGGGCTTGTTGGCATTCACCGCGGCACCCAACACCTCGGAAAGCTTGCCGGGGTCGTTGGGTGCTTGGGTCAATTCAGTTTGCAGCTGATTTAGCCGATTTTCCGCCGTAATTGGTTCGACAACCCGATAAATCTCCAGCGTGGCTGGATGTGACACATACAACGTTGCGGGTTGCTGGATCTCTTCTACCAGCCACCAAGTTGGGTATACATCCTCTTTGTGGGACCCAAGAACATCCACGACAAAAGCGTTTGCGTCTACATTTTCAGATGGATGGACCAACCCAATCCTACTGGCCCCGGTTTCATCTTCAGAGAATTTATATCCTGAAAAGAAGGCGAATAATCTGATGAAACGCGGATCTTCGTCGGAGAAAAAATAAATTCCATAATCCGGGTTATTTTGGCTAAATTCCACTGCTTCTTTCAAGTTGCGCAACTCCAAGACTTGCGCAGCCCCCCCGCCCCACACGTTGCCTAGGGGGCTAATAATTGAGAATCCCAACATAAACAAAAGGAGTGCGGGAGTCGCCGTCACCCAGGTGCTTTTATTTGGACGCTTAAGCAATAACAAAAGGATGTAAATGGGGATGGAAGCAAGCAAGGCAATAACGGCAATGGTCACTACTACCTGGTAGCTTAATACTCCCGTTTGCAACCCCAGAATTAGGGTGGTGATTGCCAAAGCGGGGACGAATATGCTTGTATTGACAGTATTGGGGTGAATTACCTTATTGAGTGCATAGCCACCTATAAGAACTAGTGGGGGGAGAAGGAAGAGGATATTTCTAGGGCTTGTAAAAATAGTGTTTGGCGTATAAAAAGACAACGAAAAGGTGATCGGCGCCCACTCATAGATAAAAGCAGTCACTACGAACCAGACAATGAGGAAATAGCTGCCTTCCCAGCGTTTATAAATGGCTATAAAAATTGCCCCGAGGGAGACTGGGATAAAAACCACCTGCAATTGGTGGAAGAAGGCGGCCAGATAAAAATCGTTCGCGGTTGTCGCCAACGCTTCAGGAAACGAGAATTTTTGCATACTCCCATAAATAATAAGTACCAAAAAAACAATGGCTACGATAACACCCGGATTTACCTTTGATTGGCGTAGAAAGGCAAGGGCTTTTTTTTGAGTGGGGAAAAAATGAACAACTGTTTCCCAAAGCAGTAAAAAGAGACCTACAAACAAGATCAGTTCTTTAACCCAAAAGCCGTAGATCACGCAAAAAGCGCTTGCGGCATATGCGTAACCTTTGCCCAAGCGATTGTTTTTCCCTAGCAAATAGAGCCATACGGCGCCCGTTGCAAACATGGCCATTGGGCCATCTGGCAGCCCCGTGGTGGCCGCGATAATATCGAAGGGGTTTATCGCCCACAAAAAAGCCGCAATCAACCCCGCCCCTCTTCCACCCAACATGCTGCCGATCGCATAAATTAGGCAGATGGTGATTAAAGAGGCCCCCATTGTCCAAGCAAGGGTTACCGGTTCACCGGCTCCAAAAATTGAATATAAAATTGCCAGAGGGAGGTAAAAGCCAATACGACGGGCACCTGTCGTTAGGTCGAATGGCCATTGGCCGTGCGCCAGTTGCCAGGCGCTGTCGGCGTACAATAGCGAGTCAAAGCCATTCACGCCGATCGCAAAGTAAAGCCGCAGGGCCAGGGCCATCAGCAACACAAAGAACAACGGATATATTTGTTGGACAAACTGCAAAGGTGAGATCTTTGGTCTGTAAGATTTTGGCATTTAGACAAATTTTGGAACGCAAATGGGAGCTAGTCGCCTTTATTTTGGCTAAGAGTTTATGCCCGTGCCCAGGCTCATAAACAGATAGAGGCTGTATTGGGGGCTGTCCATATGCGCAATCATGCGTAGAACGTATTATATGTTATCTGGGGTAGATTGTTTCCCTAACAGGTTTGGGCTGGCAAAAGGCTAATGATCATTCAGCGGCCTGGAGCCATAATGAGACCCCTCCGTATTGCACACAGGCGGGGATTGCCTGATTGACCGCTTCCCTGTAATTATGAAGCAAATAATGAATAAACAGCAAAGGAGTGAAATGATTATTAAACTGTAAAAAGGCATGCAGGAGATAATTCTCGTTCCAGGCAATACCCTGATTAAAGACTTCCCATGGGTACTCAAAAGGCCAATAGATATCGTGAAAATGAATCAACACCCCCTTTTTCAGGCGGGGCAACACCTGAAAGAGCAAAAAATTGACGTCGCTTCCAAATTTAGCGATATGGGATGAATCCACAAACAAAATGTCACCCGCGTCCAGCTCATCAAAAACCTGCAGGGGTGTCCTTTGCACAGGTTCTTTTAAGATGTGCAATCGCTCGAAATCACCCGGGCGCCAAAGCTCTTGTAGCCTTTGGGTGAACGGATCAATGATGGTGAGATTGAGCGAATTGCCGAAATAGAGCTCGTTGGCATCCAACATGACAGCGGAAGAAAAACCAGACCCAATTTCAACGACGCGCTCAGGTTGAAAATGCCTCAAGAAGGCAATCAGTAAAGCTGCATCCCCCATAGGATAGTAACCATTGGGCGAGTAATAACGCAGGTCTGAGTGGGAACCGAAAACATAAGGGAGACTAGCGGAGTATTTGGCCAATTGCATAAGCAATCGAAGTTGAGCATCGTCGTTGAATTCAATGCCGGGCAAACTTTTAGGTATAGGGGGAGAGGCTCGTAAAACACGTTCCACCTCATGGATGTCAGGAAGCGGCGAATAGTAATGGCCTGGATGAAATTTCCGCCCGAATGGCGAAAGGGCAGTGAGGATGATATTTCGTATTGTTCGGAGAATTCCTATCATGCGGACTGGCTGTTTCTAGCGAGAACCTTATCATAAATCACGAGGATTTTCGCGTTGATCAACTCTTTGGAAAATTTGCGCTCAACTATCGCTCTCGCGGCCAAGCCCATTCTTTGGCGCAGGCCGGCATCCGACAGGAGCGGTTGAATGGCGCCTGCCAAAAAAGTGACATCACCGGGAGGAACGAGGACACCACTTTCCCCATCATTGACCACAGCCATACAACCAGGATGTTTAGTGGTGACAATTGCACGTCCGCTGGAGGCAGCCTCCAGCAAAACAGTTGGAACACCCTCTCCATATTTTGTGGGAAATGCAAAAATATTTGTTTTCTGGTACCAGATCGCCGTCTCCTCCTGCCAGCCGACCCAATTTACCAATCCCTCATTCTTCCAATCCTCCAGGGTTGACAAGCTAATGGAATCCGGGTTACCCTGGTCGGGCTGACCAACCAGGGTTAGGTTAACACCTATTCCCTGGCCTTTAATGAACCTGATGGCTTCGACCAGATCGCCAAGCCCCTTACTCCACAAAAACCGGCCCACGTAGAGAACCTGGGGAACTCCTTCTGGCTCTGGAACCATGGGGAATTTATCTATATCGACACCTACCCCTTCAACAAGGTGGGCATTTCCCCCGGTAATCAATTTTCGATCCACGAAATAATCAAAATCAAATCGGTTCTCGAAAATCCATACCGGCTTTATCCGCCTATCGATGATCCGGAACAGCAGATCCAGGATCAAACCGAGGAGCGAGTAAAGGGGGTTCCTGGAGGAATATAGGTGCCCCCGGCCAGCAATAGAGTTAATAAAACCTGGTTTTTTGTAAATCAAGCCGGCAATACAACAATACAAAACAGCCTTCAACGTATGAGAATGGACAAGGTGCGGCTTCTCCCGACGAAAGATACGTGAGAGCCCCAACAGGGAAGAAAGCTCATTCCACGGCAATCCAAGTTTCCGGTGCACGCGCCATTCAACCCAGCGGAAGCCACACTCCTGCAATCTGGATACATAGCTGCCAGGAGGGCAAACAAACACCACCTCAAAGTTGCGTTGCTTTAGGGATTCTGCCAAGGACAAACGAAAGTTATAGAGGTACCAATCTGTATTCGCTACGAGCAGAACTTTTCGCATTTTGGATTTTCTTAAGAAACCACACTAGAATAAAGGTTGGTCAATCTATTTCGCATTTGTTCCCAACTATATTCATCGTCGTATGCCTGGCGCGCGTTTTCTCCCAGTTCCTCCCGCAAATTGCTGTTTGTGTGTAAAGTCTCCAATGCGCGTTCAAGGTCAGCCACATCCCCATAATCGATTAACAGCCCGAGGTTCCATTTCTTCACAATGCCATCCATGTTAGTTCCCTTAGCAACTACAATGGGTTTTCCAAGCATCATAGCTTCAAACAATTTATTTGGACTCGAGTATCGATGATTTGGTATTGCCGGGTCATACGTGGCAATCAAAACATCGGCTGCTGCGCTCAATTCCATTGCCTTTTCATAGGCAACCCTTCCATGCCAAATCACATTTTTTAGACTGTTTGCACGTTCAAGGATGAATTCCCGATCACCACCAAAGCCAGCCAAGTCGAGTGACCATGAGGGGTGGTTTTGCATGACCTGCAGAAGTTCACCCAACCCTCTTTCCAGCTGTAATAGCCCAACATAAACAACCGAAAAAGAAGATCCTGTTTTCCTATTCGAAATCTGCTTGCGAATGTCTTCCGGAGAATTGTAAATCACCGCCATCTTTCGAGGATTTGCGCCTTGGATTTGATCTTTGCGGCTTGGATCGGCCAGAATAAGCGCATCAGCCCTATTAATTGCCCAAATATCTAATGACCGAATAATGTTTTTTATAAGTCGAGGAGTTTTGCGGAGATGATCGGCATAGAAATCGAAAATATCATAGATGATTTTTTTTCTGAAGATGCGCCCTACAAAAAGCGAGGGCAGGATGGTGTCAAAGTCACATGCATGAATAAGGTCAAACGAATCCCGATTCCGCCACATCCATATTAATATTCCTGCCTGCCATCGAAGTAGGCTCGGAAGATTCTGCATCCCGCGTCCAAAAGCAGAAAGGATGTGCAAGCGAATGATTTCGACGCCCACCTTGGACTCTTCGTCTACAAAAATGGTTTCTTTCTTTGGTGTATTACCATCCCGATCCCAGGCCAGGATCTTCACCCGATAACCGGCTTCGGAAAGCGCTTTTGCTTCCTTCGCAACCCTGGGGTCCGGCGCGACTGAGTTTGACCGGCAGATCAAAACGCGAAGTGGCGATCGCATTAGCTTTTTGGCTGCTTGAGGGCAGCCTGATACACATCCATCACGCCCGCAACCATTCTCTCAAGGCTAAATTGCGTCACAGTGTCGGCCCCTGCCTTTCCCAGCCTACTGCGCAAGCCGGGGTCCTCAATTAATCGCACCAAGGCCTGGACGATCTCTGCCACGCTCTCGGTCGGGATCAACAATCCATTCACCCCGTTATTGATAATCAGATTGTTTTCGCCAACAGCGGTCGCAATGCTTGCAACACCCACCGCCATCGCCTCGAGTAACGCGATTGGCATGGTTTCGTATTGGGAAGGCAGTACAAAAACGTCCGACGCGGATAAGAGCTTGGCCACATCTTCGCGGGAGCCCCAAAGGACAACATTTTCCATTTTATTTTCTTCGATGTAATCCATAATATCTTGTAATTTACTGCCTGCGCCGATGATCCATAACCGCAGGTTGGAATGGGTTTGGGAGACCATGTGAAACGCCCTCAATAGAAGGTCCAATCCCTTTTGTTTTTCAAGCCTGCCAACAAAGCTTATTACGGTTGTTTCAGGACCAACATCAAAGATCTTGCGATTCGTTATTCGGTTTTTTTTCTCCGCACTGAAACCGGTTACGTCTGCCCCGTTATAAACGATATGGGTCCTGCCCAAGGAGTAGGGGAATTTCTTTATTTCAATTGCTTTTGTCTGTTTCGAATTAAAGATGATATGCGTCTTTGCAATGTAACTGAGCAGGGCATCGACCCATAAATAGACCCCTTTTTTAAACCTGGCAACAAAACTGGTTCCCTGAAAATATTCGCTGGGCGACAAATGAATGGTAATAACCGAGGGAATGCCGCTAAGCCAGGCGGCCAACTTTGCGATTACCGAAACTTCAGGGCTGTTAATATGAGCCAAGGAAATCTTGTGTTGTCTGAAGTACCCGATCAGCCCAAACAGGGCACTGGGATCCCAGATCTTTTTAGGTCGCCATAATACAAACCGTACGCCTGATGCTTTGGTTGATTCTACAAATCTTGCTGAGGCAGGCGCGAGGACGAACCATTCAATATCGGAATCCCCAAGACGAAACAGGGCTTTCAACGATTCTTCCACTCCGCCAACATCTAGTTCGGGGGCGTAAAGAACGGCAACTCTATAGGCCATGAACGTTCTTACTGAGAGCCTTTGGTATAAGGGTTTTGCCACACGCGGGATGCCAATCGAAACCCAAATCTCCCCATGAAGTATATCGGCAAGTAGGGAGTGGGATGAAACGGTTGCTCACGCCAACCCTTGATGGCAAATAGCCTAGCTAGATGAAATTCCCTGGCCCAAAAACAATAATGAGCAGCGACAAAATAAGCATTCCGCAGACCAGTCCGCTTCAAGGCGCGAATGTGTGGTGGAAGGTCCTCCCTAGAAAAGTAAGCCTCATAGACGCTTATTATCTCTTTAGCAAACTTGCTGAGCTTCGCTACGGATTTAGCCTCACTGTGTAACCTCAGCTTGGAAAGCACTTCTGGAAGGTGCAGGAATTCAAAATACAGGCCTGCCCGCATCCAATAATCTAGATCCATCACATAGGAAAGTTTTTCATCCGTCCCTCCCAACCTTTCAAAAACCTTCCTCCGCATGAACGTTGAAGGCTGCGGGATGTAGGTAATAGCTTTGCGCACCAGCGTCTCATAGTTGAAGGGTTGCGTGGGATATTGGGATATAAATCCGCCATGTCGGTCGATATAAAGGCAATCCCCATAGATGATGTCTACATCGGGGTGGGTTTCAAACGTCTCGGATACTTTTTCCAACGCCCCTGGGACAAGCAGATCGTCAGAATTCAGCCAGCTTAATATGTCGCCTGTCGATATTTTCCAACCGTGGTTGATCGCCCCAGATTGTCCCAAGCCCGGTAAAGAGGCCCATTTCAAATGATCTTCATTGTCCTTGAGAATGGAGAAAGTGTCATCGCTGGAACCCCCATCAACAACAATGTGTTCTTTAAAGGGATATTTTTGATCTTGAACGGATTGGATGGTTTCCTTAAGAAAATGGCCCTGGTTCAACGTGGGAGTCACCACGCTATATTTCAGGGCTGCTCCTTTGTTAGGCATTGCAGATCAATGATCGGGGGGCAGCGCCGGTCGATAAAGTTTGTAACATATCATTTCGCCTTTTTCCCCCCTCGGATAAGGTCTTTGTAGGCAGATATAACCTCATCTGTCTTGCCCGTCTTATTAACCCTCCCTTCGTGGATCCATGTAGCTTTGGTGCACAACTCCTGGATGGTCGGAAGGCTATGAGACACGAACAGAATAGTGGCGCCCTTTTTCCTGAATTCCGCGAACCGGCTACGGCATTTGTTTTTGAATTCTTCATCCCCAACCGAAAGAACTTCGTCAACCAGGAGGATATCGGGTTGAGTTGCCATGGCGACCGAAAATCCCAGTCTGGCCACCATGCCGGTGGAATAGATGCGAATCGGGGAATCTATGTACTTTTGCAGATCCGAGAACTCGACAATCTGGTCAAACAAATTCTTCGTCTCATTGCGGGTTCGCCCGAGCAATGCCGAGTAAAGAAATAGGTTCTCCCGACCAGATAGCTCCTGATGAAAGCCTGCTCCGACCCCCAACAGGGGTGTAATTCTTCCCCGGGTAATTACCCGACCAGAGCTGGGAGGAATTATGCGTGAAAGCACTTTAAGCAGGGTGCTCTTTCCCGCCCCATTTCGTCCAATGATTCCATACACTTCACCGTGCTCAATTGAAAAGCTTACGTCAGAAAGGGCAATCACGTCCTGAGACGCAACCTTACGTTTCACCATTCGAACTGCCAATTCTTTCAGAGTGGTTGGTCGGTTAACGATTTTCTCGTATCTGACCGTTAAATTTTCAACTTCTATAGCCATGGACATATTTCGTGGATTCTCCGCTTCTAAACCTTCATGGCTACACGGTTGGCAGCCTTAATAAAGAATATAGTCCCGCCAATCAACAAAATAACCGCCCAAACCGATACATAGACAAGCGAATCAAGTGAAATGTGATTGCCCAAATAAACCGGGTCGCGAAATAATGAGATAAAGCGGTAGATGGGATTTAAAAGAACAATATTGGCTATCTCCACCGGCAAATGCTCTATCTGATACATGATCGCCGACATATACAGTAACAGACGCAGCCCAATCTGATAAAAATTGCTGACGTCCGAAAAGAAGATCTCCAGTGGCGCCAGAATTAGGGAAAGACCAAGCGAAAAAGCCACAAGGATCAATAAGGGGATGACGATCTCAACGAAGGTTAAATTTATCGGGTGCCCTGTGATGATAATAATCAAAAAGAGTTCCACCAGCGAGATGGCAAAATTAACCAGCGAAGACAGAATAGCGACGATCACAAAAATAGATTGGGGAAGGTAAACCCTCGATATTAAGCGACCGCTGGAGCTGAATTCTTTGATGGCTCCATTGGTAGCTTGCGAAAAGAAATTCCAAACGACCAGCCCCGAGAGTAGGTAAACCGGGAAGTCCTCGACTCGCCGAACCAGGATTTGGGAAAACACCAGATACATAACGACCATCGTCAAGAGTGGGTCCAGCGCCGTCCAAATCGTTCCCAGAAAAGAACGCTTATAGCGGACGGTCACGTTGCGCATGGTCAAATCGAAAACTAGCGCACGATACCGGTACAAGTCCTTCAGTTCCGTTAAGAGCTTGTTTTGTTTTACCGACGAGTCATATACATAATCAGTATTCATGGCTTACCTGCACTTTTTTGCGATCAAACCATAATCCTGGTAAAGAGTTATCCATTTTTGTTCGGAAATCGACCCAAAGGTGGGGACTGGTTCCTGGAAAAAGGCGTTTATTTCGCAGAACCCTGATACTTTCAGCCAAAAGGCCATTTGAAAAGGCTGTATTGGGCGAACATGGGTGGGGTCGGTATAGAAACTTGAAAGACTTTCGCGGTTCAATGGATTTGGCGTCTCCACATAAATCAGCCCCCCTACAATCAATTTATCCCAGGCCAATTCCAATAGCTTCAATGCCTCGCTCTCCGGCATGTGCTCTAATAAGTGGAGCGCCGCAATGCCACTGAGGCTTTCGGGGTTTTGCTTTTCCAAAAAGTCTTGGCCGGAATCCAAATATACTTCGTGCCCTTTTTCTTTTAATGCCTTAACTTCATTCTTATTGATCTCAACGCCAATGGCCTTCAGGCCGTTTTCCTTCAACAAGTCCAGAAATTCACCCCTGCCGCAGCCTATATCAACAATGGGTTTGTTGATATCCGGATAATGCTTGACGATATATCGGACGATTTTTGCTTGGCGGTGCTTAATGACCTTTTCGCTGCCGCGAAAGACATCTTGAAAAACTTTGTAGTACTCGTCTTCGGACATTTCGCTCTTCTTTTGAGCGAAATCCATCGACGGCAACAAATGATCAAAGTTCTTTACAAACCTGAACTTTGGCATTTTATAAACGTCAGTAAATTCCTGCGTTGTTCTTTTTATTGCATCTACACTTTGCTGTAGTTCTTCCTTGGCCTCGTTAACTTCGCTGGCAACTCGAAAGGCTTGTTCACTCATAATTGAATAATTCTTTATTTCCTCTGAAAAGGTCTTAAACATCCTCCATTCCGCTTTGCGAGTTTGCGGAATTGCTAAAGCATTTTCAACCAACCTGTACCCGGCCCAGATTAAAGGGCCCAAGAGGGGAATAACCTTTAATTTTTGGGCTTGCTGCCTTCGCCAACCCCCTGCCCTGGTCTGATCCCAGTTAATAAATACAGTTTCTGCTCTATTTTCATGGGTCTCAAGATCCAATGCCGAGACCATTTCTACCTCGGATAAACGTATATTGTGCTTTGCGCTCAATACCTTATCCACGACTGAGGCCAGGTTATCCGCAGCTTTTGCGGTAGTACCTTCAGCCAAATAAAACTGCCTGGCTGCCGCGCCGCGCTTTTGTACTAAATCCGGGTTCTTTATTAATTCAATTATTTTGGCGGCCAGGATTTCACCTTTTAGGTCGGAAGGGGGTACAAACCAACAGAAGGTGCCCGGCAAAAATCTCCATTCCGGTAAATCCGTAACAATGGCCGGCTTTCCAGTAGCGATCCCGCGTGAAAGTGTTGCAGACATTTCCCCAAAGGAGGGGAACCTCAAATTGACCACCACGTCCACGGCGACGTAATAGTGCTGCATCATTTCGTTCGAAATGTATCCCGTAAAACGAATTCTCTCACCTAAAGCCAGCTTGGAAACGAGTTGACGGATGTGTCTGTCATAACCGCCTGAAGGATTCAACTCGCCCACAAATACGAGCAAAATGTTCTTGTGATGTTTTAACGCTTTTTCTACCGCCCGTATCACCACCTCAATTTGTTTGGTGGGCTGTAAAAACCCGAAGACGCCAATGACAAATGTATCCTTTTGGATGTCAAGCGCCCTCCTGGCTATCTCCTGGTTGATATGTGGGTAGGCTTCAAAGGGGTCTGGTGAACCCAAATACATCGAGTAGGTATTTTGTGCTCCATATTTTTCTTTAATAGTGTTGGCACAATACTCAAGGTGAGTTAGAAATCCGTAGCTACGCTCGGATAAGCGCCTTAACATATAATGCTCGCTGAAAAAAGACATCAGCTCTTCTTCATTCCCCGAGTTGTACAGCGAGATGAAGGTCGGGCTGCCTACCGGACCTTCCGAATATTGGAGCTCCGCAACAAACGCCCGGTAGTTGTTGCTAATCCCTACTAAATAGTGATAAAGAATATACGATAGAGACAAGTCGTGCTGAACGACTAGCCCCGGGACTCGCAGGGCTTGCTTGTACAAATATACATGGAAGGTGTTATTGCCCATTTGATAAATGTTAAGATCAAATGGAGCTTGAGCGACTCTTGCATCATAAGACAAGTAATTAAATACCTTGTATTTTTGGGTTATCTCCTCTGACACTCTGTATCCATGATCGACAAAAATTTCCAGATCGAATTTCTTGTCAATACCCGGCAATAGATCGGCTACATATTGAGCAATGCCCGTTTTAAGTGGCGGCAGAGGCGTCCACAATGCAATACGTGGCTTTTTAATTTGATTCGCCCCAATTTGCCTACCAGTTTTCATGCGGGCCTCTCACTAACCAGAATCCTACAGGCGGACAAGATACCGCGTGGCAGCCTTTGCTTAACCATTAACACGATGAATTTATCGCTCTGCCGGGGTAAATTGAATGCCTTGATACTGTAAACCCAGCAGGCGCGCATCGACGCCGTTGCCGGGTTTGCTGGTTTTTTCAATCTGGAGCTCAACCTCAGCCAAGCCGCCATTTACTCCAAAGACTCCGGCTGGTATGTGTCCTTCGAATTCCCAGCCCAATAATTTTCTTCGCGCGGTCAGTTCAACTTGATGTCCATTGACCCTGAGTTCCAGGGTTTTTTCTAGTTCCTTTTGTATTGCATTTGCTATCACAATGCCTACCTTCCAGTCTTTTGGAGCCAGGGGGAAATATAGGTAGGACTTATTCTCCGGGCCACTCCAGCGCAAAGTGCCAAAGAGTGGATGGGTTTCTGCAACGTGCCAACCCACACCCGGATTGACTCGTTTAAAATCAAATGTGAAACGATCCCCTATGAGGGTATAGCGAGTTTTCCCATCTTTTTTACGTTCGTCTTGGATTTCCTTTGCCTGCTGGTTAAACAATTCGATAGCATACTCATAGAGTGCCAGGTCGGCGTATTCAATCTCCCGAACTTTTGCCAATGTCTTTTCATCGATAAGATCTCGTTTTTCCTTATCGGGCGAAACATTCAGTCGTCTATTGGTCCGGAAGGGGTGAAAGTCAAAGATATAAGAAAAGTGGTCCAGGGATTCGTCGAAATGCTCAACAATTCCGATAAATTCAAACGCTGCGAGTCGTTCCTTGGCAAGGGATAAATTAGGGACTATTTGGTTATTCTTATTCTTGGTAATCCCTCCAACAAGCCGGGTTGCCCGGTTGGCAAACACTCTCACCAGCTCTGGCTTTTCCAAAACGCCATCCAAACTGAGTTTTTCGAGCATTTCGCGCAACCCGGACAGCGGGTCATCAACTCGTTGCCGCATGTTGATATTCGAGATGAACCGGGTCACCGGTTCCCGCAGGATCGTAATGATCCGAGGCGGTTTTGGCAGTCTGGGGACGATCAAATCATAGGGTAAATGCCCCCGTATAAACCGCAATTGCCGCATGAATTTGTCGCTGTATTTCCTTACTGCACCGAGATCGTAATGGTCCGGATTTATCTCATTAGTTACAAAATGCTCGTCAACCAGGCTAATAAAGGAGGTCCCGGCGCACTTTGGAACATGAATGTAATAAAGCTGATCGTCTGGCCTCAGGGGGTTTTTTAATGACATCTAGGATCTCTGCAAGTGAATGTGATAAACGCAAATTATAACAAGCTTTACCCACATTTTGGCAAAAAAAAACACATACAAGGTTTCTTTTTCCATTCAAACACTTGTGTGCTATTGTCGTGACCTCTTTTGGATCTAAAGGTATTGGAATTCCACATGAATCACTTATTTCACCACGAACTGGACGAAAGCGCTCCAAGCCTTCCAGTCTCCCGCTACTTTTGCCCTGACTCGCCATTTATAGGTCGAATCCACCAAGATTGTAGAAGGAGTTGTTGCACAACTTGAAACGCCGCAACTGCTCGAATTAACAGTTACATTGTAGATCACGCCACTACTATTCCTCAGCTGGATGTGATAATGAGTCGCATCATTTACTTTTGTCCATCGGTAAGTTGGCGTGCTGTCTTTGATAATGCCTGTAGGAGATTGCGGCGTGGGAACTAGATGTAGGGCATTAAACACTGAAAATAAAAGGCGGTTGGGAGAACCCGCTCCTGCATCCCATACCACATTTACTGTTGCATTTCTAATGATTGCCTTAGCCACCTGTGCGGGAGAAGCTGTTGGGTTTTGACTCAAATATAAGGCAGCTACTCCGGCCACGTGCGGTGAGGCCATTAACGTGTCTTTCAACACAACTACCGCGGAATCTCCGGTCCACCACGCCGATCGTATCCTTTCTCCAGGAGCGAAAATGTCCAAACAGCTTCCCCAATTTGACAGCATGGCTCGTTCGTCGTTTGCCATGGTAGCACCCACCGTGATCGCCGCGGGCAATCTGGCGGGGGAATATAAGCAGGCATCTCTATTATCGTTGCCGGCTGTAACTACATAGGTTATTCCAGCCGCTATTGAATTTTGGACCGCCGCATCAATCGGCGTTTGACCGGGAGCGACTAAGGTCATATTAACAACCGCGGGGGCCGCATGATGATCGGTTATCCACTCAATGGCTGCGATGACGACTGAAGCGGACGTGGTCCTATTGCAACCGAACACTCTAACGGAATGAAGCCGAACTCGCTTGGCGACACCGTACGTTTTGCCCCCAATGATTCCGGCCGCATGAGTGCCATGGCCATCACAATCCAGGCCGTTCCCCCCTCCGGCATCAAAATCGTTCGAAGCGCGCCCTTCAAACTCACTATGGGTGATGCGGATGCCGCTGTCGACCACATAGACATGCACCTGACGCGCGGTCGTATCATAGGCATAGGTATTGGTTAACGGCAGGTTCCGTTGATCGATCCGGTCCAATCCCCAAGGAGCGCTGTTTTGCATAACATCAGAAATAGCCCCACTTTCTAGATTGATCTCATCATATTGGGAATCCTCCAAATAAACTAAAACGTCAGCGGTTATATAGTCAACTAAAGGATTTCTTCTTATCTGGCGCAACATATCATCCGAAAGGTTTGCAGCGTAACCCTGCAAGACGGTGTCGTAGACAGCAATGATCTCTGCCCCTATTGACCTGAGATCCAATAAATCTGACGCGGCCAAAGCAGCGTCTATCCCCGGCTTATAAACAACGATATATGCACCGGGAATAGCATTCCCATCTGCGGACACAAAAATGGGTGCCAGGTCTTGAAGTTGAGCAGTTGGGGCGGGAAAATAACTTGGTGTTGGCGTTGGAGTCCAAGTCGCATCACTGGTTTGTGTGCCAGTTGGTGTTGAACTCTCGGTCGGGATCAATGTTGCGCTTGGTGTTGGCGTCGCACTAGCTGAAGCTTCTTCAGTATCTGTAAATGTGTCGGTAGCCACCACTGTAGTGCTCACCTCGAGCGTTACACTTAGCGTGGGAGAAGCACTAAGTGAAAACGTCTCTGTTGAAGTGCTTGTTGCGGTTGACGTTATCGTATCCGCGGTTTCAAGTGCCCGGTGTGCCCCTTTAACAGAGTAAACATTGCCTACGACTAAGTAGGTGATAAACAATCCAGCGATAATTGATTTAGGAAATTTAACCAGTCGCTTATGTAAAGCCTGTCCCTTGGAAGATGAGCCCATTTTCACTCCTGTTCACCCCAACAAAGATATTGGGAGCACCGATGACATCCACCTTGACTGATTTGCCCTATCGGGTCTGGATTTCAACTCCTCAACAGCAGGCCTAACGACTATCTATTTGAAAAAGCATGGTAAAACAAGGCTGAATTATAATACAGCCCCTCCCATTGCAAGAAAAACCTACACCCCCCATGTCCCCTGCGGCATCTTTAGCCAAACGTGGCCAAGAAGGAAATATACGGAATTTAAACCCAAAGATGCTCTACCTCGGTACGCTCAACAATGAATTCAATTTTCCAAAGAAAGATGCTTCGATTTTGATTAGGATCGATGGAAGCGGAATCTTTCCCAGATATTTTTTTCGCCGATGACCTGAACGTATTCATGGTCAACCTTCAGCAAAGATAGCCTCCAAGTAGTCTCGGTAACCGTTCTTTCCCATATCGGCAATAATTTTTTTCATTTCTGCCTTGCCAATAAATCCCTTGCGAAATGCAATCTCTTCTGGACAAGAAACCATCAATCCCTGGCGGTCCTGCAAAACCTGGATAAATTGGGAGGCTTGCAGGAGCGTATCAGGTCTACCTGCATCCAGCCAGGCAATGCCCCGACCAAGGACTTCCACTCGTAGTTGATTCTTGTCTACATACAGCCTGTTTAGTTCGGTGATTTCAAGTTCGCCCCGCGCAGACGGTTTTACATTTTCAACTAGGTTTAATACGTGATTGTCGTAGAAATATATCCCCGGGACTGCATAATTTGACTTTGGATGTATGGGTTTTTCCTCTATGGAGGTGACCAGGCCAGTTTCAGGGCCGGTTGCTTCAAATGTAATTACTCCATAATGAGATGGGTCTTTAACAGGGTATGCAAAAATTACTGCCCCCTCTCTTAGGTTAGAAACCCGCTGTAAACGGTCTGGCAGTGAAGCCCCAAAAAATATATTGTCGCCAAGGATTAAACACACATTCTGGTCGTCTATAAATTCCCGCCCTATTTGGATAGCTTGCGCAATCCCGTTGGGCTGTGCTTGTTCAGCATATTGAAAATTTAGCCCCCATTTATCCCCGTCCCCCAACAACTGTTTGAAGGCGGGAAGATCTTCGGGAGTGCTGATTACCAAAATCTCACTAATATTTGCCAACATCAATATTGAAAGCGGATAATAAACCATCGGTTTGTCATACACCGGCAAAAGCTGCTTGCTTACCACCTGGGTAAGCGGATGCAGTCGCGTGCCTCTGCCTCCGGCCAATATGATCCCTTTCACTTTTCCCTCCTATTTTCATATTGGGCATTGATCCAGGTCCTGTAATCCGGTTTAGATTGGATATTTTTAACCCAGTCAATATTTTCTAAATACCAGGAAACGGTGGCTTCCAGCCCCATATCCAGGGTGAATTCCGGACGCCAATTTAAATTTCGGGTGATCTTGGCAATATCCATATCGTAACGGCGGTCGTGACCCGGTCTGTCTTTCACGAATTGGATCAACGCCGCGTGCGGCCTGAACGCAGAATCCGGCAATTTGGCATCTAAGATCGCGCAGATCTTGGTGACTAACTTCAAATTGGTAATCTGCACCTTACCGCCAATATTGTATGTTTCACCCGGCTCACCGTCGTCAAGTATACGCGTAATCGCCTTGCAGTGATCTTCCACATATAACCAATCCCGTATTTGCATTCCATCACCATAAATTGGCAGTACCTTGCCCTCAACTGCGTTCAAGATCACCAGCGCTACCAATTTTTCCGGGTACTGAAAAGGGCCATAGTTATTCGAACAATTGCTGATTGTGAATGGTAAACCATAGGTGTGCCCATAAGCCCTCACCAGATGGTCGCTGGCTGCTTTCGAAGCGGCATAGGGCGAGTTCGGGCTATAAGCAGTGGATTCGCTAAATGCTGGTTCCGTTTGGCTTAGCGATCCATAGACTTCATCAGTAGATATATGGTGAAAACGGACCTTTGTTAGCGCACCCATTCCATCCTTTAGCCAGGCTTTCGCTGCACACTCCAATAGATTCAAGGTGCCCATTACATTCGTCTCCACAAACTGGCGCGAGGAATGAATGGAACGATCGACATGGGTTTCGGCTGCAAAATGGACAATAGTGTCCACTTTGGATTTGCTTAATATGCTCTCGACCAATGGACGATTGTTAATATCTCCTTCAATAAACTCGTATGCTTCGAATTTAGATAGGTCATTCAAGTTTGCAAGATTGCCGGCGTAGGTCAATGCATCCAGCACCACCACCTTACTGCCAGGCCGGGTGTTTAGCATATAACGAACAAAATTAGCGCCGATAAAACCAGCGCCCCCAGTCACTAGTACATTATTCATATTCCGCAGACATCCTTTTTAGATACAAGCAAGCCTTTATTTATTCGTGTCAAGCCATTCTTGCGCCCGCCGAGCAAAATTAGATTCGGGCGCATACAAGATTACTTTTTCAAATTCCGCACGCGCTTCCTCGATACGATGCTGAACATCATAAGATAACGCCAATCCTAAATGGGCGCGTGCATCTTTCCCGTCAAATGTCAAGGCTTTCTGAAAGGCGATTATTGCATCCTCCAAATTACCACACCTGCGATAAGTCTCCCCCAAATTCGTATACCGCAGGGCAGAGGGTTGGAGTCTGGCAAGCTCTGCTAAGTGAGGGATTGCATTTTCGCAATCGTCCAACTCCATGTATATTCGTGATAAATTCAAATGCAAGGTTAGATCCTCTGGATCCAGGCTTAACGCCTGCTGATAGGTCATGATGGCGAAATCTCTTTGCCCGGTGGAAAAATAAGTATCCGCCAATCCCGTCAGATAGGTAATGCGCATTTCGGTATCCTGCGTATGCGTAAGCGCCTCCTGATAAAGTGAAATTACCCTATCGTTGTCTTCTTCCTGCTTGGCCAGGGATATAAAAACCTCGTATTTGAGGAGTTTGGCCTCCTCGGAAAGCTCGAGCGCTGAGATGGCTTGCTCTGCTTCTTCCAGCGTCAACGGCTGTGTTCGCTGATAAATTAAAGCGTTCCTGCCGTCTGGCAATGTAAACTCAGCCACGACTTGGTGGGAGGCAGAGAATAAAGGAGGCGGCGAATTTAAAAAATGATGGGTTACCAAAAACCATTCCATGGAAGGCGACTGGTTATTTGGAACAATCGCATCCGGAACGTGATAAACAATATAGTCGCTTTCGAGCAAGGCAGGGATGTCAAAAAAACCAAGTGGTACGTTTACATCGCTGCCCCAAACCCCAGGATCAAGCAAAATATTGATGTTCAACTCTGCATCCGGAAAGTCAACCGCGGCAGAAAAAGGGAACGCCTGAAAAAAATAAATACTTTGCGGCACTACGAGCAGACTACAATTCCCGACGCTGCATTTTGGGTCATTTAAGACTACGCTTAATATTTCCCGGATAGGCCATTTCTCTGTTTTCGGAGGATCGGCGCAATAGAACGCAAAGGATGGCCGACAATAATCTTCGGCCGAATAATTACGCATCCCCAGCATGGCGGCGACTGGCTGAGTAACAGGATTCACTCCCCAAGAGATTGTTGCAAAGTTAAAAACAGACACGGCAACACAGGCAATCACCAAAAACCTGAAAGCAGGTCTATTTTTAACGCTAACGACCCATATGGCAGTAAGCGCGGCCATTATCGGAAGTACTTGAGAAAAATATCTCCACCCTAATCCCAGCAACAAGATATTATGAGCGATGTATGCGCCGATAAAAAGAATTGTCAAGTTTAGGGCTTGCGGCTCTTTTCTTATGTTAGTCGCCACTAAACTGATCCAAAAAAATATGGCTAGGACGGTGGAAAGTGCCAATGTAGAGGTGACAGCATACCAAAACGGATAAGGAATAATGGAGTAGCTGGGACCCAGAAAAAACCTCATGCCCTCAGGAATATACGAAGCCACGTTTTCCGTAACACTTAGTATCGTTGAACCGAATGGTACATACCACGTTAAGATTACCCCGATCGATAAAAGAGCAGAAGGCAGGACTCCAGCTAGGAAAATAGGCTGGCGCAGTTTGCCTAACAACCAGGCGGGTAGCTCTTTAGCGCGTGCAACCCATTTTGGCTCCGTACCGAAGAAAACCGTGTATAGAAGCAAGAGGGCCGCCGGAATGGGCACTCCCCATAAAAAGGAAGGGTGGACCCAAAACCCAAAAGCCAGCGACAGGTTGGTAAGCCAGGCATCCTTAATGGAACGGGTTTTCGTGAACCTTACGAGGAACCAAGTCGTCAAGGCAACACAAGCAATAACAGCAAAGCTAGTTAGCGCCAATTTTGACAACCTGACCACCGACGGATAGGCAACTACGAGGATCGCTGCAAGTAAACCCGCATTTTTCCCTTTCGCCTCTTTCCCAATTTGATACGTTGCGATCACGAGGATGATGTAGAACAAAAAGTTGACGTAAGTATAGGCGTCTAGGGAGGGTCCGAAAATTTCAATGAAAGGAATACCCAACAACTGCAATAGAACTGGGCGTCCGCCGAGCGTCAATTTTTCAAGGCTGGCAAAGAAGTCAAAGTCGGAGGATTTTGTCTTTTCAATAAATTCAATTGTACGAGTTAGAAAGATGGTCGAATCCCTATTTTCTACCAAACTATTATCATATTCAAGCCAGATAATATTAGAGGCGAGCACAAATATTATTAGGGAGCCAAGAATTAGATATTCATAATTCTGTCTTGCGAATCGTACTATCCCCGAAAAACCCGTCATTGCTTCTTTGAATTCCTGGTTCGATGATTGGTTTATGAGATATGGTGTCACTTTTGACAACCTCAGTTGGTCTTCGCTTTAGGCGTACCAACGCACATAATGTATTGGTGGTAGACCTTATAGGGCTTTAGACTTTCAATGTCAAAATACCTCTCGATCGCGGAACGAAGAGAGGCTTCCTTGCGTGGGAAGGCCCCTCGATCGATAGCCCAGAGCATTTTGCTAAGGAGTTTGGGTGATTTCACCGCGTCTATGAAAATGAGTTTCTTTCGAACTACCCGCGCCAATTCCTTGAATAAGAGGGCCAAGACTTCATCAGCTAGGTGGTGCGACAATGCGGCGCATAGGGCAAAGTCAACAGTTTTATCGCCCAAGGCGATCATTGTAGAATCGGACATAATTCCATATGTATTTTCAGATGATCTGGTCAGTTCCCTTGACCTAAAACCCTCAAACTTTTTGGGATCAATATCTGACCAAATGTATCTCGTCGTAGGCGGAAAGAGCGGCATATATAGTCCGGTGCCAGCCCCAACGTCAAGCAGTGAGCGCCCAGCAATTTCGCTTAGATAAGGATTAAGGAGTGGGATTATTGCTGGAAAACCAGCTAAATACTGTATCCGGTCATAAATTTTTGGAGAGAAAGTAAGTGTGTCGGATAGCCTCCTTAAGAAGGTAGGTTTCTTTAGGGCTATTTGTTTCATGCAAAGAATTCCTTTATTGAGGAAATCACATATATTTGTTCTTCATTATTTAAATCGAAATAAAAGGGCAGACGCAAAAGCCGATCGCTTACGTCCTCAGTCACCGGGCAATCGCCTTCCTTGCCGCCGAAACGTATCCCCATATCAGAAAGGTGCAAAGGCAAATAATGAAATACAGCAAAGATATTTCTTGTTTTCAGGTGGGCAATGAGTGCCTGGCGTGTTTCTAGAGTGGGCAATATCATATAAAACATATGATACGACTGTTCGCAGTGGGCTGGTATGCTGGGAAGGCCGATGTTTCTTTCCCCTGCCCATGGAACTAACCCTTGATCGTAGGTTTCCCATATTTCTTTGCGCCTGGCTTGTATTCGCTCCCAATTTTCGAGCTGAGCGAATAAAAACGCCGCCAGGATTTCCGAGGGTAGATAGCTGGAGCCCACATCCACCCATGTGTATTTATCAACTTGTCCGCGGAAGAAGCGGCTACGATTCGTCCCCTTTTCACGGATGATCTCCGCCCGTTCGATATATTGCGGGTCATTGATGATCAAAGCGCCACCTTCGCCACAAGTAATGTTCTTAGTCTCGTGGAAGCTCTGGGCGGCCAGACTTCCAAAACTTCCCAGCGGCTGTCCTTTGTCCTTTCCAAACAAGCCGTGGGCGTTATCCTCGATCACAGCAATTTTGTACTGTTTGGCTATCTCTTGGATTACGCTCATCTCACAACCCACACCGGCATAATGCACAACGACGATCGCTCTGGTGCGGGATGTAATGTGACGT
>Ga0209324_10000318_pt1 | contig 33053 bp, 42 predicted proteins | sample Rifsed19ft3_FD_184015 | JGI IMG/M metagenome (GOLD analysis project Ga0209324, IMG submission 184015) | Soil microbial communities from Rifle, Colorado, USA - sediment 19ft 3 (version 2) | ecosystem: Environmental > Terrestrial > Deep subsurface > Rock core/Sediment | place: Rifle, Colorado...
ACCCCATATTCTAAACCGGTTCCGACTAGAACTTTGAAATCAGCATATCCAGTTTTTGAAGAAGCGCTTTTTCGCTGAACAACTTCTAGATATCCTAGATCGACCATGATCTCGTTGAACTCTCTGGGGTGTTTGATTATAGTCTCGTAATCTTTTAACAATTCCGTGACGGTCTGCTTCAGCCGATCTTGAGTAGCGGCGGGAAGAAGCTTAAGATCGACTCCTTGTTCTGCTGCCATACTGCTGTACAGCCCGAGTTTTGTGTGCTCACTCAGATTAAGCTTTTCGGTGAGCGCTCCGAGCACTTTCAACCTTCTAGATAGTTGCCGATCTTGTTTATCCTGAAGAAGAAGCTCTTCTTCCCGAAGGAGCTTTGTTTCCAAAATCTTCCGGTTGATATTACGATCGGTCAATTCGATTTCCTGTGGTCGAGTTCTAAGAAGATCAATCTCTTCTGCCATCCAATTGAAAGCGTAGATAAATTTTTCTTTAATTTCCGCCGCTTTTCTTCCAGTGAACCCCATCACTAGAAACATCAACCCGTCCTTGGAAATGTTGTACATCCTCCTAGATTTGCCTTGCTCGTCGATGTATTCAGCCAATCGAAAATTGGATCGGCTAAATTCAAGAGAGCACTCCATATTTCTAATAGCTTCTAGAACATGAAAATGTTTCTTTTCAAATTCCTCAGCCACAATATGGGAGGTAGTCCAGAGATTGTTTTCAACCACGTGAATCAAACGGCGTGCTTCAGATTCCTGGTACTTTACTAGATTTGTCTGCTTTGGCATTTTATTTTTCCTCCTGTTTCGGTTTATGTGGTCGGTGGGGAAAGTGAAACAGGCACTTTCCCCGGACTGCAGATCCATCCGACCGTTTTCTAGCTACTTGTTGCCTTTCAAAACAAGGTTCAGAGGATGAATAACCACACTTTTATCTAAATCTGAAAACACCTTCCCAATTCGACAGGCCTCCTTTCCAAAAGAATTAAGAACCCGAAGAGAGAGATCTACATCTTGCTCTTCGACTACACACGACATCCCCATACCCATATTGAATGTGGTATACATCTCTTCATCTGAAATATTTCCCGAAGCCTGAATAATCTCAAAAATCTCAGGAACTGAAGGAAGAAAATCTATTTCATATCTGGCGTTTGATTCTATTCTCAATAGATTGAGCCAGCCTTTCCCAGTGATATTGAGAATAGCTTTGGGAATAATCCCAGCAGAAAACAGGTTCAAGATTTCCTGTATGTAGATGTAAGTGGGGCGAAGAAGTTCTTCCCCTAGTGATAGATCTAATCCAGGAAATCTGGTTTCAACCCCCAGAAGGTTTCTAGCCAATAGAACTTTTCTAGCTAGAGTGTATCCGTTGCTATGTAAACCATTGCTAGCGATGCCGAGAAGCACGTCCCCTTCTTCCACAGCAGCTCCGGTGATGATACGACCTGGTGGAACAAGCCCTATTGCAGTTCCAGACAGGTCGAAGCCGGACCCAGGAGAGATCCCCCGTATCATGCCGGGAAGAATAGCAGTCTCTCCTCCTGGAATAGAGATTCTAGCAAGCCTGGCGCCAGTACAGATACCCTCAAATATTTCTCGAAGCATGGATTTGCTCGCACATTCCAAGGCAATGTAATTCAGCAGAGCGATTGGCCTGGCCCCAACACACAGGAGGTCATTGACGTTCATTGCCACTAGATCAATCCCGATAGTATTATAGCAACCCATTTCTCCTGCGGCCAGACACTTTGTCCCCACTCCATCAGAGCTGACAGCCAGCCCGATGTTCCCCAGATTCAGAACATTAGCGAAGTAGCCAATCGGTAAAATAGGAGCACCTATTTGCCCTTTAAGGAGATGAAAAGTATCCTCAAATCCGACTAGCAGCTCTCTCACGCTCTTCCCTCCAAAGATTGAAGAACAAAAGCATATTTTCCTTCCCAAGAAAGATCTGAAGGAACAGAAAGCACCATTCCCTGCAAATCCCAAAGCTTTATAACTTCCCAAATCTTATTCGCTACCACCGCCTGGTATTCGGGGTCTGTATTCCTAAACCCGTCATTCACCAGACCCCCCTTAGCTGCTGGCATATAGAAAATATGCGTATAGTTATTCGCATTCTCTCGACAGCGCTGCATGCAAGAAGTGATCACATCTTCATGTAAGTATCCAAGGAATTTCTCGTGGCGAAGAAGTAGGTATGCAATATTGTCAATTACAGAACGATCGCTTACAAAAGCGTTGTTAAGCCTTCTCTCAGATGCCAGTTGCTCATAAATTATGCTTATTTGCCATAGAGAGCCAAGAGCGGGAGAAAGCCACATTCCGTCTTGCGGTATTTTCAAAACACGGGCAGCAGTACGCGCCACCTCTGTAATCAAAGGAAAACGGATAACTTTAGCCAATGTATTAGCTAATGTGCTTTTTCCGCTGCCTTGCGGACCTATAATCGCAATCCTCACGCGCTTCCCTCCAACTAGCAGATCTCTCACTGCAAAACCTCTACTAGCACAGATCCTCCTAGCCCAAATAAAACTTTAACTATTCCTTCCTTACCAAACCCCACTCGTACAAGTTTCCCTTGCATCCCATACATCCCTAGAGCTTCCTTCCAAAAAAAATACTTTCCTTCTCCTTCCAAAACTAGAGAAAAACCAGAAATCCAAGGATGATAAACTACCAAGGCATTGAGAGCACCAGGAGTAACTAAATCCCAATTTTCTTCTCGCACACATTTTCCGTCTTTATGATAAGCTTCGAATAAAATCATCTATTTCCTCGCCTTTTTAATGCCCTGGCCTTGGAAGCCCAAATCGCTTTTTCCTGCTTAAGAGCAGCAGCCCTGGACTGGTGTTTCCCTAAAATTTTTTCTCCTTTAGAGTCGTAAAGAATAGCTTTCTTGCCTTTTTTCTTGATCACCGACTATCCCCCTATTCCCTCGCAAAAACCAAAACTTTTTTTACATATCTTTTAATCTCAGGAATCCAAGATTCCAATTCTCTGCGACCATATCCTCCTGTTCCCGTCAAAGACGAATCCAAAGGGTCTCTATCATCAAAATCCTGTAAATGATACTCCTCAGCTCCCTCAATGTTGCAGGCAATAGAGAGAATATCCTCCCTAGAATGAAAAACCTTCACTACCGTAGTTCTATACACATGCGGGATCTTATATCTGTCCAATAATCCCATAGAGTTTTTGATAAGAGACAGGCGGGCACGGTCCTGAAACACGCCTGTAACTTTACTATAATCTTCCTCTTTTAGCGGAGCTTTGATATCCATAGAAACGAAGTCTATTAAGCCTAAACATAACAACCTTTCCAAAGCGTAAGGCTCAGATCCATTGGTGTCTAGCTTAATTAAGAGCCCCAACGATTTTATCTCTTTGCAAAAAGATTCTAAAAAATCAATATGCAGCAGTGGCTCTCCACCCGAATTGTGAAGCAACACTGCTCCCAGGCCCCCTAAAAAAGAATTATCTCCCGGGACTTCGAGATCATATACGTAGGAATTTTTAACTTCTTTCTTCTCTATTTTTTTAACCTCCAGAGGATTCCAGGATTGCGCAGCGATATACGCTCCACACTCCCGATATTTCTCTGGCACACCCTCCAGCGAAACTCTTTTCTGCCGCGCCCACTTTCCTGCAAGGTTCCCCATACCGACAAGTTCCTTTGGCACCCCCTCAAAACTTGTAAGAAAAGAATATTGCGTTTGAACTCCTCTCCGCAGTCCTAATCTTTCAAACTGATTACCATGAAAATAAACCTTATAGCTTCTCAATTTCCGCCGGACCTGGTTTGCCTCTTCCACTGCCACAAAAGGATGTATCCGAAAAGATTTCAGTAGTATCACCAAATCCGACACCAGTTGAGCGCTTGTAGTTTTTATACTAAACTCCTCACAAGAATGTTTAGAACGCTGACGATAGTGCCCGTCACAAGTGTGTAAGCCCCGCAGGAACGTGCGCTGGTTCCGCTTGCTTGTGTTAAATATCAAATCAGGAATTCTCTTATTGAAGCACAGATTCCCCACCAGCTTACCAATAAGCCGACCTACACTTTTTCCCCCAAAAATCACCGAATATTGTGGGTTTCCACACCGATTGATAACTCTGAGTATAGATCCTGTGTTTGAAAAAAAGATCTTCCTATATAAGAATAAGATTCTCTTTGCAAGTTCCCAGTCATTTCCTAAAGTTATGACATAGCCAACAGCCCTCATCGAACCATCCGCCACAGCATATCCTAACAGCTCACATAATTCCGCAGACACCAAAATCGAGGCAGGAAGCAGCTTTTGCTTTCCGAAACACAGATATCCCTCCGAGATCCAAAGCAAGCCTGGTCTGGAACAATAGCAAACATTCTCCAGTTTCCCCTCTTGATAAGCCTGTATATAAACATGCAAAGTAGATCGAGCATGCCCATACTTTACCTGGGCCTCCTGGATAGATATCCTGTCAGTTAAAACCTCCAAAACTATTTGTTCCCAGTAAACCTTCTTCCTTTGCATTTCGGCAAAAGCCTTGTCTAACTCTGCCTGAAAAAAATCCTTCAAATAAATAGCTTTCAGGTTCCCCTTAACCGGAAGGTGCTTAGGGGTTAAAAGGTAATCCCCAGGGCTTAGCTCTCCTGCCGCCTTAACTTGCATACCACTCTCAGATAGTGTAAAAACGCTATGCCCTGATGTAGCAGCTACTTCGTATCCAGAAGACAAAGAGATAACGAGAACTTCCCGAGCTCTATGCCGGATAATCCTGTTTACTCTTTGAAACTTTCCCCCTTTTGTCATAGCCTCAACATCATCGCACAGCTGAAATTCATAGCCGGAGCGAATAAATGAGCCAATTTCTTCTTTCCACAGCTCCTCAATGCGTAGATTTCGAATAATTCCATTTACTTTCACCAGAACCCTAGTATCCCCCAGCACACTAAGAACTAGAGCATCTATGAACGATCTCATCCCTTTGATGCCATTAAGTATAAATTTAATTCCAAAAGAACTATCCCATTCTTTCTGCAGCAAAAGATAATTTTGGCAAAACCCGCAAGCCCAATTGCACCCTTTAAAGAAAACTACATATCCTAAATGAGAAGGCCAGTCTAAAAAAGAGCAGGGAATTATATTTCCAATTGGACTCTCCATGTTATCATCCTCTAGAGTTAATTCTGATTTAATCAAAACTAGATTGATTACATAAACCACGGTCTTTCCAATGTTGTAACCTCAAATACAAAGTTCTAACACCCATATTTAAAAATTGTGCAGTCCTGCGTCTGTTACCACCCATATCTTCCAGGACTCTGAGCGTATAGCACCTAATCAGTTCATCTAAAGAAATTCCATATGGAATTTCCATTACACCCATCAACTCTTTACTTAATTTGTCCAGAATAATGTGTTCTGGACGTAGAATCTCAACTTCTGGAAAATACAATAAAGCTCTTTGAATAACATTCTCTAGCTCTCTCACATTTCCCGGCCACTGATGTTCCACAAGTTTTTCCATGGCATCTTTAGAAAACGCTGGGGCACTTCTCCCAAATTTTTCCCCATAGAAGCTTAAAAAATGTTCCGAAAGAGCCTTAACATCCTCTTTGCGAGACCGCAATGGAGGAATGTAAATAAAAGTTACAGATATCCTCCAGAAAAGATCCGGGCGAAACCTAAGATTCGCCACTTTTTTTCGTAAATCTGAATTTGTCGTATAAATAACTCGTGTATCTACATCTACAGGCTGTTCCCCTCCTAATCTTTCCACCCTTTTATCTTGCAAAACTCGCAACAACTTGGCCTGTAGGTCCAAGCGCATATCACCAATCTCATCTAGAAGTAGAGTTCCTCCATGGGATCTTTCAATCTTCCCTCGATGTGAAGACTTTGCGTCGGTAAAAGCGCCCCTTTCATAGCCAAAAAGCTCACTCTCCAAAAGCTGCTCGGGAATGGCGGCGCAGTTGACCTCCACAAAAGGCCCCTCTTTTCTCGGCCCTTTCTCATGTAGAACTCTAGCCACCAGCTCCTTCCCGGTGCCCGTTTCTCCCTGAATCAGTACCGGAAAATCTCCTAGCTTAGCAAGGCGCAGGGCTGACTCATAGAGTTTCTTCATTTTTAAAGATTCAACAATAATGCTTCCACGGGCTAGTGATATTTCCATTGTTTTCCCGATCTCAGTGTCGATACACTCCGTTGTTTTTTCCATTATTACTTTTTCCGTTTTGACGTTCTCTTCGAAGTGCTGATAAAAATTCTTTAGCTCTCTGCGAGGACTCTTGCCCCAATACTTCACTGTCTTCTTGTTTTTCTCCAGCTTCCACGATCTGTTCAGAGATCTTCTTAAGTATGGGATTTCTCTGATCTGAGAGCCATTGTCTAAGTTCCGCAATGGCTCTTAATTTGATCTCTGGGCTGCCATCCTGTACCAGCTCTGATAATTCAGATAGAGCCGTCACTGTGGTAGAAAACAACTTTCGGCTTCCGCTTTTGAAACTGACTTTAAGATATCTGTCCCAAAAATACTGCATCATCTTAAGATATTCTTCTGACCTCTTGAAAGCTTTAGCTTCACTGGAAGTAAATCCGCTTCTATCGCAAGCTTCCTGAACTGACATCCCCAAGGCTTCATATCGCACAAATAATTTGCGCCTGGCCTTCTCTACATCTCTAAATAAAAGTTTTTCTTTTGTCTTTCTCACGTCACACCTTTAGCAGGACAAAATACCACATCTTTGTCCAAGTAATGAACTCTGTCTACAATCTTATGAACCTCTTCGTTTAAAGAAGATCTAAATGCGACTATTTCTACTTTCTTTCCCTTTTTTTGTATATATTTATACAAAGGCACAAAATCCCCATCCCCAGAAGCCAAGACTAGTGTATCGAAGTTGTCTATGTCATCTATAACATCAGCTACAACCTGAGCATCAATGTCGGTTCTGGATCTCCCTCCAGCAAACTCCCGAGAAACTTTCCAAAATACTTTATATCCCACATTCTCAAGAGAACTCACTACTTGATGTATAGCGTTTTTAGTTAAAGCCAAATAGGCAACTGCGTGAAGATCGAAAGGAGAATACTGCTGTTTAACTTTTTGCAATAACCTATAGTAGTTGAGTCTACATTCTATACCAAATTCCTTTCTCACCCCATAAAATAAATTCTGTATATCACAAATAAATAATATTCTCAAGACATTTTTGTTAGCACCTTGGTGAATTGGCATTATACGATTTTCTCTTCCATTTTGTATTCCTGCCTCGCCCCCCATAAACCGATCAAAAACGCATCAACTAGTTTAGCAGAAATCTTAATCCCAGGAAAAGCTTGAGATACAAACAGCTTTCCTCTCTGCTTGGGGTCCTTTCCTGGCACATCCACCAAAACCTTTTGCCAGCGTTGTGGAGATACCCGCTCAAAAGGAATACAAAGCCCAGCAAAAAGTCCCAACCAGATTCCGTAAGACACTCCGAAATTAAATGAGCTGGCTACTCCTTGCTTCGGCATGCTATGCACATGCTCAATATATGCCTTCCGTATTCCAAGAGATTGATAATACCTGAGAAGATCAGACATCTCTCTCAGATCATGTTGACTTTTTCCTTTTCCTTTGATAACCGGAGTTCCACAAACAGCATGAAATTCACCAGCCTTAAAGCTAGAGACCCCACCTAGTATTCCAGGGTCCACACCCAAAACAAAAGCACACACGGTTCGCTCATGCTCTGTCATATAGATCCCTCAAGTATTGCAGCTGACGTTCTGAAATCCTCTGCTCCCGAAGAAGCTGATCGGCCATATCTTCCACAAATTCTCGCTGCCTAAGGGTAAGTTCCTCCATAAAATCATCGAGGTATTCCACTATCTTTTCAGCCTCTTCCAGAATCTTTTGATCTGCTACTTTCACGCCCTTGTCCTCAAGCTATAGAGTTTGTTTCCTTTTGATGCCAGCAATTTAATACCATCTTTGAAAAGTCTCATGTCCCCTTGAATAGCTAGATCTTCGAGCACAATTAACCTCCAAAATAAAAGAGTTGTCTAACCAGTCACTCCAGCGGACTGAAAGGGAGCTCAGCTCGTTTTCAAAATTTGAGGCTGTATCTAGCTCCCTTCCAGCCGCTGACCTCTAGCGTTAGGCCGCTGAGCTTGGTCGTTAGACAAAAAGAGGAAAAACAAAATGACGCCAACCCGCATAGTTTGTGAGCAGTTCGATTGTCCAGTTTTAGGTTCATGTACAACCATAATCATTACCTATCACCAAAGAATCGCAATAGGACTTGAATGCAGGCAATGTAATGATTGTGGGATAGCAATTCCGTCGCCTTCCAGAAGAAGTTCTACATTTGATTGGGATAAGTGCCCCAGGCATTTATCCATCATAGCCTTCAATCTTAAAAAGTAGTGGGACACGAAAAACCTTCTCGATTTCAGGCGTAATATGAAACTCAAAAAGAGAAAGCCAAATACCTGTGCGACTTAACCCAATAATCCGAATTTTATCTCCATAAATCTCAATGACCTGTTGTTCCTTATACTTTTCAGTTAATTCCATGTTACTTACCCCCTTCAAAAGGTTAAAAACTCAAAAAATCGCCTAACCAGTCGCTCAAGCTGACCTTGAAAACGCCGCCGCATTTTTGAGTAATTTGAAACTCTTTATGGGCGTTTTCAAGGTCAGCTTAGCTCTAGCGTTAGGAAAAAGAGGGAAAAATCATGACTATTTCAACCTGTGCAGCCTGTCACAACCAAACATTTGAAATTGCTGCATGTGAATTTCCCGGGGCAAAAATCCTCCTGTACTTTGTGCAATGCGCAGCCTGCGGAGCCGTCATCGGAACGGTCCCTCGGCATGATACCCAAGATCTCTTAAACCAAACTCAACAAGCCATTGCAGGGGTACACCAACACCTGGGCCAGATTGATGAGCAACTTGCCAAGCTCTTAGCGCTCTTAGAACCTCCTCGTCAAAAGTAGAGGAATATAGAATGTCATTCATGATATTTTCTCGCTCTACGTCTGCCAAATGAGAAGCATCCATGGTCAGTTATCTCCTTTAATAAGTTGAAGGCAAAGCCTAACCAGTCACTGCAGCGGACTGGAAGGGAGCTCCGCTCGTTTTCAAAATTTGAGGCTGTATCTAGCTCCCTTCCAGCCGCTGACCTCTAGCGTTAGACAAAGGAAGAAATGAAAACTGATGATCCATACGGGCTCCGCAAGATGTCACTTGAAGACCTGTGTAACTGGATTGGAGACCACAATGATACGACTTCCGGCGGGAAGGCCATGAACTTCCTGGGACAGTTTGAGCTCAAACGCCGGATGGAGAACCCAAATAGAATCCGTTCCACAATCGCCATTATCATAGCGACTCTCGCTTTGCTCGCATCCGCCATTGACCTTGGCCTGAAGATCTCGAAGTTCTGAAATCAATCGAGGCACATCGATCAGGCAGAGTCTGCCAGTCACAGACAAAGCGGATGGATCATACGGATAACTGAAAATTTTAGCGTGTTCGCGCTGACGTTTCTCAATCGCATGAATTTCAGCATTCGTCATTACTAGGCTCTCCTTGTTATTATCTTCTTCAATAGTTTTAAGACAAAGCCTAACCAGTCACTCCAGCGAACTAGAAGAGAGCTCCGCTGATTTTCAAAATTTGAGGCTGCATCTAGCTTCCTTCCAGCCGCTGAGCTCGGTCGTTAGGCTTTAAATGCTTTTCTACTCGAAGCAGATAGCTGCCGTTGTCCGGGAACGGTTTTCCCCACAGCCTCGGCAAAGGTTTCAATCTTGTCCTTGGCGATCTTGTAGATTTCATGGTAATCGACACAGTTCTGCATCTCATCGTAGATAGTTTTGGTGATGATGCTTTCGGCTGACTCCAGATGAACCAGCTGTATTCCTTCCAGGAGGGCGCGGAAGTTCTTCGCTATTCCGCTCTCCAAGATGAAGAGAGCCCGGTAAACCATCTTGGTGTAATTGGTGAACTGCTTATGCTTGTGGTCAGGATTCTGCCCCAGGGCATACTCTTCGAGCGCCGCAATCGCGTCGGTCAGCTCACGGCGGGCTACCTTGCCTTCCAACCTACGGGCCTGCCGATCGGCGTTGCGTATCCGCTCCAGAGCCTGCCGCATCTGGTTGAAGCAATGGATGTATTTTTCTTTCTTCTCTGCTGCCTTCTTACCGGTGAACCCCATGACCAGAAAAATCCAACCGTCTTGCGTCATTTCTACCATCGGCTGAGATCTTCCGTATTCATCCAGGTACAAGATCTCCTCAAAATTGAGGAGACGAAAATCCTCAGAACAATCTAATTTTTCGATATCGCGAAGTACGTTATCATGCCGCTTCCCAAACTCTTCGGCCACCCGCAGCGATGTAGTTCGGGGTTGGTCCTTGACCACATGGATCAGGTGGTTTACTTCGGGCTCTCCGTACAGCACCAAACTTGTCTTTTTCATCTTCATTTCTCCTTGTTCGAGTGTTTGGCGGTGGGGAAGTGGAACAAGCACTCCCCCGGCTCCGGTAGCCATCCGCCGTTTCAAAATCAAGAAAGTTCCTAACCAATCGTTCCAGCCGACTGGCGATAATGCCGCCAGCCGCTGACCTCTAACGTTAGACATAGAAACAATAAAACCCACAAAGGAGAAATTTATCGTGGCTATATCCAAGTGTTCAAACTGTGATAACACCGTATTCGAAATGGTTGAAAAAGAACCTATTGGCTCTAATTTCAAAATAATGTTCATCCAATGCAACCGTTGTGGTACAGTTGTTGGGGTTCAGGATTACTACAATCTCGGTACGATTCTAAACGCAATAAAGGAGCATCTTGGCATTCAACTACAATAGCTCGATGCCCATATGTTCGACTTTTCCATGTTTCAGCATGCTCTTTATACAAAAACACTGCAACTGGGAGAGTCATGTTTTCAACAACTACCGCGTAACGTTGAGCCGATATTTTGTTTTCGTACACAATTAACCTCCAAGATAAAAGACCTGTCTAACCAGTCACTCCAGCGGACTGGAAGGAAGCTCCGCTCGTTTTCAAAATTTGAGGCTGTATCTAGCTCCCTTCCAGCCGCTGAGCTCGGGCGTTCGGCATCAGCACAGCGCGTGCATTCAGCAGCTCTACTATTTTTCCCGGGTCCACAAACTCGTCCTCGCAGCGGCGCACCAATGAGGCCATGACATACCTAAGTTCCCCTGCCATCCAGCTTTCGTGCTGGTTGCACTTGGTTTTCATGCACCCGTCCAAGTTGCCGCGCATTGTACAGTGTTTGCATTGGTCCATCGTCTTTTTCCTCCCTGGGCGCTTACGCCTAACAACCCATTCAACGGGGCGCCATGAAACGCCCGTCATTTTTCTGTGGTGCCTTCGCGTGGCGCCGGTTAATTCAGCCGTTAGGCCAAAAAATAAACTATTTAACCATTTTCACCTCCGAGAGGTATATTGTGGGATGGATCGCCGATTTGCTGAAAGAAATCCCGAGTGCGGCACGCTATAAGGCTGAGCTTGAAGAAATGGAAGGAGAGAACTCCCAGCTTAAACAAAAGATATGTTCTCTTGAGTCTGAGAACGAAAAGTTGCGGCAAGAAATACAGCGGAGAGACGACATAGTTCAAAAAGAAAAACCTCATGACAATCTCCTTGATAAAGTTAAAACCAACATCCTTCTGCTCTTATCAAAACGACAAGACAGATTAACCGATGAACAGATAGCACAAACCATTAAAACAAACCTTCAAATTGTAAAGTTTCATCTTCAGGAACTTACAATAAAACACATGGTTGATCGTGCATTAAGCATTAATTCTCCCAGTCAATGGTATCTAGCACAAGAAGGACGTAAATATTTAATAGAAAATAAACTGATCTCATAAGAGTTAATTCCGATTTAAATTGTTGAAAATCTCCAAGAAGAGTAAGTCAGAAACTTAATCTCTTCTAGTTTTGCACTTTGAGTTAGTCTTTTGCCTGTTTCAAGAGAGTGTAAACTTACTCTATCTTTTGAAGACCCTCCTATATATGTCAATCCAAACTTGACATGTTTCACTAAACTCCCTCTTTTGAATTTTAAACTTATCGTTCCTCCATATCTTTTCCTCTTCCCTCCTTTTGTTGGGATCTGAACATGAAGTTGTCTTCGATGAAATCTCAAAGGTATTACTCTTAGAACTTGAGTGTTCTCAGGTTTTCTTTTCCCTCCTACAGCTCCTAAAGCAAGAACAAAAGAATCAACACAGTGAGCATAGAAACTTGAAGACAGGCCGAAACTTTAACGACACGCTTTCCATACACCATGCAACAATCCAGCGATCAGCCCAAAGAGAAAACACACAGAAATAAAGGTAAAAACGGACAGAGACATTGTTTTAATCTCCTTCAATAGTTTAAAAACAAAGAAAAAGTTCCTAACAATTCATTGCAGTGGACCCCAAAAGCACCCACATTTTTTAGTTACTTGAATTTCAGTAGGCTTTTGGGGCCACTGAACTCTGGCGTTAGGCCACTTAAAGCATTTTCAGCACAAGGAGAGAGAATATGACAACAGGAAACATCTCTGCCGACGCAAAAGCGCTATTCTCTCATATTGATAATTCAATCAGCAAGCGAATCCAAATTATCAACCCTAAATCAAGCCGCCATGTGAAGATTCATGGGGCCAAGGAGCCATTACCAGATATTTTAAAAAACCAGCATCTCATCGAAGAGCTTCTTTATAATGGCTACCTTGCCCTTGTTGGAGACCATATCTACGAAATCCCAGAAGATCTAAGAGGAACAACCCCCTGATCCAGAAAGGAGCAGTCGTTCGGAACTCCAGCTCTCCACCATGCATCGAACTTCTCATCTGAACAAGCTCTATAGTACCGAACGAACATGTGTCGCTGCATGGCTTTATGACCTAAATTATCATCCACAAACTCGAACACCGGAAGGCAGTAAGGTTTTTTACGGTCATCTATTTGACCATCAACCCACCACTCCGGCTTCACCCCAAGACAGGGAGGCCAATAATGATAGATCATCTCAAAGTAGCAATGTAGCACCATGTCATCAGGGAGCGCATATAGGGTTTTCCAGAGTGCCTTAAAGTGTGGTGATTGTTGTTCAGTGATACACATAGTTACATATCTCCTTCAATAGTTTAGAGACAAAGAAAAAACACGCCTAACAATGAAATCGAGTCTGACTGGAAGGGAGCGTGCAAGTTTTTCAAAATTCCATAGTCATCTACCTCCCTTCCAGCCGCTGATCTCTACGTTAGGAGAAAGACATAGTGTGGCCATTCCGCAACATCCGAAAATGGAAAAGAGCAAACTTCGATCCACCTCCCGATGCCGCGCAACAAATGCGACGAAAAGAAGTCGAAAAGATCACTGACCACGACCTTCAAAAACCAATCCAGCAGTTTCTGTGTGATGTACATGAAGAAGCAAACAGACCGCCTTGTGAAAAATCGACCAACCAACAATTAACATACGCAGAAGACAGAATCCTTGACGCCATAGATAAGCTTTCCTGCGAGAACAAGCGTATGGTAGCCTTGCAGACCGTTACTGCCTTTTCCTCAGCAAGAATGACCAAGTGGATAATAGCACTAACTCTTATGCTTGTCCTCCTTACAATTTTTCTTGTTGTTGATACTGTCTACAAATACGTCTCTTCTGACACCCCTGGTCAATCTACGCAGGAACAAAAGATCAGAGATACCCTCAACAAAAATGCAGAGCGCTCCAATGCAAAGCAGAGCTAAAAACAGAAGCAAAACACGAGGAGAGAAGAAAAACTCAAGCAAATACAAACAGTAGACAAATAAATAATCAAGCACGGCAAACCTCCTAACCAGGCGCTTCAGCGTACCCAAAAAGCACCCACATTTTTTAGTTACTTGAATTTCAGTAGGCTTTTGGGGCCACTGAACTCTGGCGTTATATTGTTCTATCAACTTCTGTGGTTACTTTTTCAACTGCTTTTTGCTTTTGGATAGTCTTTACGAGTCCTTTAACCAAAGATTGTTCTCCCTTGCTCAATCCAAACATAGACAGTTCTTCGGAAAACGTATTGAAACAAACATCATGCTTCTTGGTATATATCTTCACTCGTCCGTGGCTATCCTGAGAAACATTACCCTCAGGATCTATTTTTACGCAACAGTGGTTTAGCTCATGCCAGACTAGTCTGGCCCTTTCTTCCTCCGACAATTCAGCCCACCAATCTGCTGATATTTCTATTAAAAAATCATAGCCGAACACATCTCGCGTGTTATTCGGAAGCCTACGAGCCTGCCCAGACACTTCCATCCCATTGGAATCTAACCTGGAAGGCTGCACCCATGTATACAGGATTTTTACCTTATCTAGTAGCGGAAAATCCCCCCCTTCAATCCAGTGATCTCCATATGTTGCTAATTCCGAAGTTTTATCTTGCCAACATCTAATAGATTTACCTGCAGACATGATATTTAAATCCCTCTGACGTAAAATTTTTGTACAAAAAAAGCGGGCCCAGCTATCTCTTAGAGGTGTTTGGGCCCGCCAACTGAAGCACAAACTTGCGCGAACATTGATGAATTAGCGCTCTGGTTTCTTCCAGATGTTGATCAGATTTTACATAATATTTATCGTCTAATAAAGAAGTGCAAGCTCTCAAGTAGAGATCCATCTCCGAAGAAACTTTGAAGGAAAAACCTCCTTCGTAGTTTGTAGTTGCTGCAGAATTCCCTTCCAACTGCTGATTAATAGTTTCAAGAGCATTAAATTTAGTCACTCAGATTCTCCCCATTCCCAGCATTCAGGTGCCTGCAAAAATTCCATCCCTATCTCCTGACACACTTCTAACACTCTAGCATCATCATCAATTACGCACCAAGTTTCTCCATCCTTTCCATACACCGCCCGTAAAACCTGAAAGATTTCCTTCTTGACCTGAGGAATCGAGCGAATATCGTTCTCTAGCCTCAAGTATAATCGAAACATAGGAAATCCGTGGTTTTCCAGCCAATCAAGACTGACTCCCCTCTGAGATTCGCCTCTTCCACTTACATAGTATGCTTGCCGCATCTTTTGTAGCGCTTTTCTCGCAGGCTCAATCGGCGAGAGTTTAGAAGTTGCTGCATCCCCAAAAATTCCTCGTTCCTTCAGCTCCAGATTTTGAAAGCAAGAAAGTTTTGCTCCCATTGAGCACCAGGAATTTCCCACTCTCACATCTTGATATTGTGGACAAGAGATGTCTCTGCAGGTATCTCTCCAGCGCTCAAACTCAGAGTCTGATGCAACAATCGTCCGATCCAAATCAATCAAATAGATCCACTCTGAACTAATTATCAAAGCTGCTATCCCCCACGCAGAGTTAAGGGCGATAGAGAACTCTTCTCTGAAGACTATGGTCGAGTAACATAGCTTCTTTGCAGAGTCCTCTATCATCCCAGCACTAAGAAGCCCCGCGCCGTACCGGTGGGAAACGTGGGGGCGTCTTAGCGATAATTCAGTCTGTTGCGTCTGCGCAGATAGAGACTTTAAGGTAAGTTTTATCTGCGATGAGAAAGAATAGAATTTCCGTTCTTTTTTTCTGCTTCAAAACACCTATCAAACCCTCCCGCCAATTGATCATTGTGCGAGATCAAGAAAGTCATGCGCCCTACTGACGCAATACGCAGCATCTCAGAAAATTGCTCCGCTCCATCAGCATCCAATCCTTCTATAACTTCATCAAGAACCTGCAGATTGGTTGTCATTCCTCTAGCATCTTCCGTGATGTCACGCAGAGCCAGGCTCACAGCCAGATCTAACCGGCGTCTCTCACCGGCGGAAAGCTCCGGGTACTGCATCATTCCCAGGCGCTTGGAGGTGATCCTGGTCTCAAAACTTCCTCGCTTCAGAGAAAAACCAAGCCGAAACGGATCAGAAAAATAGGCCAGATATGTATTGCTGCGTTCTTCCAACCAGGGAAGAAAACCTCGTAGAAAATCTGCACGGATCCCTTTGGGTCCAAAACCCTCCACCCAAAAATCAAAATAGGGTAGAACTTTAGCTATTCTACCTAGATTGTTTTTGTATTTCTCTAGTGCCCTAGAATAATATTTTTGTTGATTTCTTACTACTCTTTGACATCCTAGAGAAAGGTGCTCTCTCTCTTTTCTCAAAGACTCCATCTCGTGAAGAAGATTTTCTCTTTTTGATGCTATTCTAGCGATATTTTCTATTCTGGAACTTATTTCCTTAAGCTTCTCTCGAAGATCAGAAACTTTGTCTTTTGCAGAGACTATTGATTTATCAATAGTCTCTAGCTGTGAGCGTTTTTCTTTTACTAGAACCTTTGATTCATGTACAGAAAGACCTCGCCTGCATTCCGGGCATACTCCACCTCCCATAGAACGAATGCGATAAATTTGAGATTCTATGGAGGAAAACTGAAAGACTAGACTTGCTAGCAATTCTTCATGCTTTTCAGCATCCTGAGAACAGCTATAAAATTCAGATTCCCACGTCTCTAGCTGTTCAGTATTTCCCAGAGATGTGTTAAGTTTCTGAATTTTTTCATGTATTCGTAAAATTTCCTCTTCCAGCCTGCTAATGCCTACACTTTTAGCTTGCTCTAGCTCCTGCTGAAGTCTTTCCAGAGAAGATTTAATCACAGATATCTTTCCCTTGATTTGCTGCTCTTTCCCTTCCAAGTACCGTATTCGGCGAGCTGCCACGCTCTGGCTTTCTTGAAATCTATCCGTATGCAATAGCTCTTCTAGTAAAGATTTTTTTTCTCCGTCAGTGAGCATAAGGAAAAATCTATTCACTCCGTTGCCAATAAAAACCACATTGCAAAAAGATTTCCAATTTATTCCCAGATAGCGAGAGGATACCGCCGTAAATTCCTGCTTAGTAAATAGTCTCTCCCCAGAACCATCTTTGATGACCACACGCTCACGGCCATGCTTTCTTTCTCTATAGAGCGTCACTTCTTTCTCTTCCGGACTCTGAAGCTCTACCGTTACTCGACAACGAAAAGCTTTCCTGCGCACCAAGTTACCCGGGGAAATCCCCTGCAGATTTCGTCCGAAAAGAGCCCAAACCAAGGCAGAGAAAATACTAGTCTTCCCAGATCCATTCTTCCCGACTATCAAAGCTGCTCCATTTCCTTCCAGGGGCAGTTCCAAATGCTCCCAAGAACGAAAATTTTCCAGTTTTATTTTTTTAAATCTGAGAGATCTCACAAACTGCTGCTTCCTAAATTGTGTCCAAGTGTGTACAAACACGTGGACAGGTTTTCAGTACATCATCTTAGCGATGATTCAGTCTACTGTGTCTAATCAAGCTCACTCTGATTAAATCGGAATGAACTTAATCCTGTCCACGTCCTAAAAAGCCCGCTGAGAATTTACACAGTGCCGCTAGAATCTATTTTGATGCCCTCTCTAATATCCCAGTATGTGGGAAAGCCAAAAAAGGCATCCTGGTGATCGAGAGAGGTAAATCACTGTTTATTTCTCTCTATCAATTCCCAACCTAGATCAAACAGTGATTTCTTATGCAGAGAAACTGGAGCTCTCTGAACTCTGCTCTTCAAAAGTCTCTGAACTGAGACTGCCTCATACCTTGACTCATCATCGGCTGCTGCCCTCTTAACAGTCTCTATCCCAGCCCAGAGAGCACCCAGATCATAAGCCTGCTTTAGAATCTGTTCCTCATCTGCCAGTCCAGAGATTTCCAGGCGGACATAGTTTCCCGAAAGCGCCTTGGAATTCCTGGATAGATCCTCCACTGAGCTTACCGAAAGGCGCACAAATCTTGGAGCTCGCGTAAAAACCCGTCTAACCTTACCGTCACGAACATGAAGAAAAACTTTAGCAGAATCCACATCTCCCCAATCTCTATGGAGAGGAGAACCAACGAACCACGTGTTGGGTAAGGGTCGCTGAAAGTTATGATAATGACCAGAGAAGATCAATCCAGCAGAAGGAAGGTCTTCCAGGATCATGCGTTCCTGGAGATACACACCAGGCTGAACCGCAACACCCTCAATTCCCTGATGGAAAAAATAATAATCTGCTCTGGCCTTGAGCAACTCCTTTTTCCATCCTTCTCGCCGATAAGGAGCCAGAAAAAATCTGGCTCCTTCCCAGCGCAACGTGGTGGGGAGATCAATCACATCAAGCAGGTTTTTGAAAATTTCTAAGGCATGAATTCCTCGAGGTTCAGAAGAAAAATCGTGATTCCCAACAAGAGCAATCAACTTTCCTGGCCAATCAGATAGTGCTGAATACATAGTATTCAGCACTTCTACATCCAGACGTGTTAAGCTCTGGAATAGATCGCCTAGAAAAACTGTAAGGGGGATGCTATTCTCCTTAACGTAGTCTCGAACCTGTTTCAGCACATTAGTACAGACTAGCAGCCGCGAATTCATGCCGTTAATCAGCGTGCTACAAGCCGAATAATTATGTGCATGGAGATCGGAGAAGACCACAAATTCTAGCACTCTTTCCCTTCCTCCAGGTTCTCAGTAGCACTGTCGTCTGGGAGCTCCAGGGCAACTTCGTCAGTGGACATTTCACCGTAAGGAACAAGTCTGCCCAAGCTCACTGCCTTCTTGGTTAGCAACTGCTTATAGGTTTCCCATCCCCCCAGCTTCTCCTTGAGAATGATAGGAAAAGCTTTAGCAGAAAAACGCTTCTCTTCGCCTGGGAGATAATAGAACCCTGCTTTCTCTGTAATCTCCTCCAAGAGCACTGAGGCATCGAGAAGGTCTCTAGCTTTATCTAGACCTCGAGTAAACAGCAGGGCCATACGTGCCGTACCGAAAGGCGCAGCTAGTTTATTCTTTACCACCTTAGCCTCAATTTCAATTCCCCGAGGCTGCTTGTCGTTTCCCATAACAATTCCTGTGCGCCGGACTTCAATGCGGACAGAGGCAAAAAACTTTAATGCCTTACCTCCAAAAGAATGCTCGTTCCTTCCATAGACTCCTATTTGCTGTCGCAGTTGGTTTGTGAAAACCAACGCTACATGTCTTTGGGATATTAGATCTTTCAGCTTCTTTACCCCGCGACTGAGAAATCTGGCTACAGAAGCAGGTGAAGAATCTTCATATCCCGCCTCTAGCTCTATTTTTGAAGGGCAGCCAGCAACCGAATCGTACAGAACCGCAATAGGAGCTTTCTTATGCACCTTTCTCAATGCAAGAATGGTCTCCTCGATCATAGTAAATGAGTCTTCAAGGCATGGAGGTTGTAGCAAGATAGCACGATCTCCAAACACTAATCCTAGTCGTTTCAGAAATCGCTGATCGATGCCCCGTTCGGTGTCGCAGAAAACTGAAACCCCTCCAAGTCTCTGCGCTTCCGCCAGAAAATGAAGTCCCAGCAAGGTCTTTCCTGTAGATTCATTTCCAAATAGCTCCACGATTCGTCCAGACGGAATCCCCGGTCTTCCTAAAGCTATATCCAGTAGAAGAGACTGAGATGAAATTCCAAAAAGCACCTCCGAGGAGGAATTGATATCTCCCAGAGATGATATTGAATCAGATCCAAATCGCTTGGAAAATTTCTCAGAGAGAATCTGAACCACACTCTTTTTCTCTCCGGATTTTTCCTCTACTGCATCCTGCATCCGAGGTTTATTAGACGCTCCAGAAGATTTTTTTGCTTTTTCCTTAGAGAGTTTTTTTTGCATCAGAGTTAATTCCGATTTAAGTTAATGAACTTAATTTATCTAGTGCAACCCACCCCCTGCATCAGCCCTGCCAGCTTAGAGCTGGCAGGGCTGAAGGGCTACCTACTACTCGTCTTCCTCCACCCGGTGGCGTGCAGGCTTCCCCCGACCGCGATCTTTTCCATTTTTACCGGCTTTGGATGCTTTCTTTGCCTCATAGAAAGATTTCCTACAAGCACTAGCCTTCTCACACGCATCGCAAGTCTCATCCTCAGACTCGTATTCTTTCCCAAAACAAGGAAAATCTCCGTTCCCGTCTCCATCCAGCAACGCCTGCATCTCGGCAGCTGTGCGCGCCTGAAAGACTTCCTCCAGGTTCTTTAGCTGCCCCAAAAGAATCTTGGCATCAGGCAAAGGTGAAGGGTTTTTGGCCAACTTGATTGCGCCATAAGTCGTATCAGTCCTCCCGGTGCCTGACCGCTTCATGCGAATCTCATAGCCGTCTCTAGGATGAGTAAAGTCCCCCCACTCGGGGTCGATGTAATATTCCATCAACTCAAAGGCCTTGGTCTCAGAGGCTGACCAGATTTGAACACCCTTACTGACCGCATCCAGATCCAGAATATTCATCATGCAGTGGTGACTGGACTTGATTCTATCAGCCCGATCTCGGTCCGCCTGACTGGAGCTGGCTTTGAGCTTGGCTATAGCATCACAAGCCGGGCAATGATCTTCACCACTAAACACTAAGCAGGTAGCCCGATCTTTTCCTTCCGGTCCTAAACCGTAGTGGACTTCAACATCCACATACCAGGGATCCCCCTCTTTGGCCCGCAATACCCTAAAGCGATTCTGCCCCTCCTTGGCCTTCCAGAAAGTGTTTCTACGACTTGAAATTTCTCCCATACGCTTAAGAGTGGCTTCCTTGAATTTTTCTTCTGCTGATCTCAAATCTGCCATGTCTTTTGTCTCCATGTTTTGGTCTTGGATTTAGTGTATTGAATTTGTCAATAAAACTAGAATTTTTGTGTTGCGCGCATCACCTCCTTGTCTGTATTTTGTCTCATGGCACGGCACAATATGGGCCTCTGTGCGTGAGAGATGAATCTGTTTTTGTTATCTGAATCTGTGTCTGTATTTTGTCTCATGGCACGGCACAATATGGGCCTCTGTGCGTGAGAGATGAATCTGTTTTTGTTATCTGAATCTGTGTCTGTATTTTGTCTCATGGCACGGCATAAAATGAGCCTATGTGCTTGAGATCTTCTGAATCTGTTTTTGTTTTCTGAATCTGTTTTTGTTTTTACTTACTATAAGTCATAAAAAGCTTAAATCGCCGGGTCTCTTAAAAATATTTTTGGCATTAAGTTTGCAGTAAAAAACTGGTGATAAAAAAAGCGGTCAACTACCGTCAGCTAAAGCAACCATTTTCTCTCTGGAGGGCTGGGAGGAAACTCTTCTAAAGAACGGCTGAATAAGTCTCTTCTCTCTCTCCAGTCTCTTCTCTCTCTCTCTCTCTCTCTCTAGTCTCTTCTCTCTCTCTCTAGTCTCTTCTCTCTTCTGTACGGCATGTAGAGGACCATAAGATTTTTAAACAGAGGCGAACAAAGTTCCGACCGGAGGGAGGAACTTTGTTTGACTCTGTGTCCCGAGCGTAGCGAGGGACGGTCCAGACAATCAAAACAATTACCAGCCGTTTAAGTTTCTCTTAGAAAACCTCTTTTCGATTTTTTTGGAGCTTAGTTCTAATAAGAGTTTTAATAAGAAGTAGAAAGCACAAAATTTTGATTTTTCTATGCCCGCTAGAAGCCGCTACCCCCTTCGCTCTCCGGTTATCTGAATTTATAGTGTTTGCCGGAATAAGCGTGTGAGTTTGCCGGAATAAGCGTGTGAGTTTGCCGGAATAAGCGTGTGAGTTTGCCGGAATAAGCGTGTGATATTTGCTAGTACTATAAATTATGGAAATAAGTAAGCCTAATCTATGCTAGACAGCCTAACTTATTGCTGCGTATAGATATCTCAGATTAAGAAGTAAGCATGTGAGTTTGCCGGAATAAGCATGTGATATTTGCTAGTGTTCATCAATTCTGTAAAGAAGGAGATCTATATTTAGCTAGATAGATCCCCTTCTATATTTTCTAGCTATCTCAGATTAGGAAATCTGGATATTTTCAGCCACAACGTATCTTTTGCTTTTTTTGCCCCTTTTTTCTCCATACTGCATTTCTCCAAATAATCCAAATTCCAGGCCACTTCATAGCATCTAGCTATGATCTGATCGATCTCACCCCATTCACGGTGTTCTATTGCCTGGCGCATCTTAAGAGCCTTAGCTAGCGCAAGACGGTTAACCTTCACCTCGTCTTTTCTTTGCGCAAAGAGCCATTCAATAAATCTAGGCTCTTGCACAACGGTTCTTCTCCCGCGCTTTTGATTATAGTACTTGATATCTTCGTAGAGAGTTGAAGGAATCAGCCGATAATAGTTATCAATATCAGCTACCAGTTGCGCTTTCAACGCTATGCGTATGTATCGTAAGTTGCGCATGACATGATCACCCATTTCATCTTGGGTAGTAGCTCTTTCGTCATTGCTTCCTACATATGTCACCTCAACTAACGCAGTAGCGGGGTTAAAAACCAGTGTTTTTCTTACCACTCCGTCGTACCCTTTTTCCTTACTTCGATAGGCTATTGTTATTAGTATTGAGTTCAGCTGCAGCAAAGCTCGATCCATCTGCTTGGTCTCAAACTTGCTGTACCCCCCATTGCTCGTTTTCTTCAAACCCATGGCTTCATAAAACTCTGTCGCCCGGACGTTAAAGCATCTTTTTCTTTTTTTCTCTTGCAGAGCCCACAGTCCAAAGAGGACCCGTTCCTGATTCAACGTAAGATTCAGCTCACTGAAGAAAGGCTTTCTTCCTTCCCAGGCCTCTCTCTGCATACTAGATCCAGATTCTTTCATCATCCGATCAATGCTCTTTTCGGTAGTTCTCTTTATATCCAAATAGTGCCCTCCAACTCGTGTCTTTTTGCTATTCTTCTTCTTCTTTCCCTTGCCTTTTTCCTTGTCTTCTCCCTCTTTCATTTTTTGTCCTTTCTCGCTTTACTTGGTTTTTGAGTCCCTGCCTCTCGTTCCCTATATTTCTTCACCAGCCTTTCAATGGCATGAAGTCCTACAATTTGCATAGACTTACCGCTAGATTTTGCTATTTTCTTTAGTTCCAGATGCAACTGCTTTGGTACCTGAATTAACACCCCTTTGTGCCCTGCTCGTATCATTTTCCTCTCCTTTTTAATAGTTAGCAACTTAACCAGCTAAACCTGATATAGAACATCCTAGCATAAACTAACTCTCAAGTCAAGAACATTTTTACCCGCTTCGGAAAAAAGATTTAAGCCAAGTTGGCAAAGAAACTCAACCTCCCCCTCTCTGGCTCACGAGGATGCTCTTTTCAGCTTTCCCACATAGTTGGGCATTCAGTTGCCTATCAAAATCAGTTCTAGAGCTATCCTCGTGACTTACAGAGAATATTTCTAGGCATCCGAGGATGGATTTTCTCAAGTGAGAGAAAAATATCTCAATTTAATATTCTTTGCTAGCAAAACTAGAATGCCCAATCAATTTTTTATAAAAGTATTTCGGTGGGAAAAAACTCTTAAAAACGATCAGGTAAAATAAAATCTACTCATCTCTATGAAGGGGGTAGGGGGGTAGTTTTTTTAAACGGCCAGAAAATGGTTTTTATAAACAGCATGCAGAGGACCATAAGATTTTTAAACAGAGGCGAACAAAGTTCCGACCGGAGGGAGGAACTTGTTTGACTCTGTGTCCCGAGCGTAGCGAGGGACGGTCCAGACAATCAAAATTAAAATCAGCCGTTTAAAAAACTTTTCCCCGTAAAAAATAAAAGATAGACTAGCGCCAGTAGAATTACAGAATTAATTCTACTGGCCTATAGAATTCTGTAGAATTCTATAAAGAATAGGAGGAAAAATTTGTGTCTCGCAAAGAGCCTGTACCAGTATTCTCCAGAGGTGGCTCCCCCCCATAACCACCTGTTTTCCCCCCCATAACCACCTGTTTTCCCCCCCATAACCACCTGTTTTCCCCCCCATAACCACCTGTTTTTGAAATTTGGTTTTCTTCACTAACTTCACTAGTATTCATGTTTACTATTCAAAAACAGGTGGTTATGGGAGGAAAATATGTTCTATTCTAGCCTGCTAGTCTTTATTCTCCTTTTCTGCAGAAGGCAGGCTTTTTCCTCCGCTGCTTATTTTTCTAATCTTTAGATGCTCGAATTTCTCTTCGTTAAGAATAAACACGTCATACTTATTCTTACTGTGTCTGCTATCTTCTTTTTGCTTCTCATAGAGAGCTACCTTCTCTAAATAGCCAAGTTTAATAGCCATTCTGTAGGCTCTTTTTAAAACCTTATCAATTCTTTTCCAGTCACTCTTTTTTATTCTATCTCCTAGTTTTAGAGTATTTGCCAGCTTATATCGGTTGATCACTCTTCTCTTTTTCTGTTGTTGAAACAGCCATTGTATAAAAAGAATGTCATATAAGCTAGTCTTTTTATATCCCAATTCCAATGCCGTTTTACGAACATCTTGAGGAAGGCTTGAGGGAATTGCCCAGAATCTTTTTTCCAGATCAATAACAAGATATTTGCTTATTTCCACCTCCATTCCGCATAATTTTGCGTTATCTGGAGTAGTAATCCCCCAGGCCCTTTTGAACACTTTTTTTGTAGTTAAGTCTCGAAAAACTAGTGTGATTTCTCTCACTAGAGCAGACCGTTTGATTAGCATGTTGTACTTTTTCTCTCCGGTTTTCTTATCTTCCCCTACGAGCTGCGGAATTACGATATCTACGGCTTCTCTCATCAACTTGCTGAGGGATTGGGTCATCTTTTTTCTCTCTCGGCTATCGAAAGAGAAATTTTCTCCCGCCTCCATCCCAGTTGCCCGGCAGAGATCTGCAGGTTTAAACCGAAGAATATATCCCGACCCTCCAGGATCTTTAAAGCCGTTTTCAGTTCCTAGAGTGTAGAGAGCAAACAGAACAATCTCTTCTCTTACAGCAAGCTCTACTCCATTATACTTAACAAATACCTCCTCCATTTTTTTAACTGCATTGACTCCTCCTTTTTCCTCCACCTTATTTTTGGCTCCCTCTTCGGTTAATAGCTTGGCATTTCCAAAATAGGACGAGTACATTGTTTTCTCCGGAAGCTTTTTCACGCCTTTCTCTCCTCTCTTAAATCTTGCCAGGCAAAATGTTCAGCAATAATATGAGAAAATTCTCCCGAGAGATCAAGTTCAACCTCAGCAGGAATTTGCCCTCGTTTTTCTAGCTTCCTCACTGCTTTAATAGCTGTGGAGGGACATCTGAGCCCACGCCGGGCAAAAAACTGTTCAGCATGCCATCTAGCACCTCCTCCATACTCCAGACATAGCCAAACTAGTACCGTAAACGGAGGGCCATTCAGCCTATACCTGACAAGTACATTTAGCTTGTCTGGATACTTCTTAGAAGGAGTAGGCTGATAGGTAATTCCAATAACTTTTCTAAGTATTACCATATCCTGCTGTTTAGTGTTCAAAACTTCGGAACAGGTATCTACCTGAATGAACCTTCTAAATCGCTTAGGATGCTCACGATCCTGCGCTACTCCTTCTTGCTTCTTCACTCTCTTCCCTCCTTCTCCTTTCGTTCAAGCTGTGTGGTAGGGATTCCAAACCGCTTAGATATTTACCCCTTGACTTTTTTCTATGAACATGCTACTCTGAAAAATAACTAACCCCGCTGCTCCTCGGGGTTGTTCCTGGATATAGAGAAGCGGCATTGAATCAGGGCCTGTTCATTTGCCGCTTCTCTCGCTTTATCTCCAGGACATCTCCAGGAGAGCAGCTGAAAAGGCGACAAATTCTGAGCAGGAGTTCCAAGTCAAGCCGCTTGATACCGGTCCCCTGCAGGAGCATCAGAACTGTGCGTCGTGTTGCCCCGAGTTCTCTGGCTAGAGAAGAGATATTTAGCAATCTCTTGTCCCCCACAAACCTTGTCAAGTTTATAGAAATCCTGTCCCTGCTTCCTTCTTCTAAGTTTTCTTCTCTAACTACTTGTTTACTCCTCATTGTAGTCTCTCCTCTAAGAACACAAATATGCAGTGAAAATTCTCTAAATCGAGATTCCAGAATTGATTTACATTCTATCATCTTTTCTCTGGGTAGGCAAGACTGCCTCTTCATGGGGCATTAGTCCGCAGACTATAGAAACTAAAAGGAGATCAGCTATGTAAAACACGAGCTAAAAATTGTTCTTGACAAGCCCAAAAATAGGTTGTATATTTCGTAGGTATCTTCTGAAAAAGGTCGGACACGCAGATCCGATAGGCAAACCCCCCAATCAAAAAGGAGAGAGGTAAACCATGGACGCACAAACAGTAGCTCTAATTCACTCTATGGGTCGGTGCCTTCATACCCTGGCTGAGGACCTTCTCGGGTTCTCCGCTGATGGCACAGAAAAATCCACGGAGAAGGAAAAGAGTAAGCCAGAAAAAACCTCAGAACCCCCTACACCTTCTGCTAAAAAGGGCAAGTCCGAGGATAAGGAGCCAGCGAAGCGTGGAAGAAAGCCCGCCTCTGCTCCTAAGGCTCCTCCTCAGAAGTCCGGCAAAGGCAAAAAGAAACAAGAAGAGGAAGACGACGATTCGGATTTCTGGGATGCTTTTGAGGAAGACGAAGACGAGGAGGAAGAGGAAGAGGAAGAAGAAGATTAACTCTCTTTTACAGATTCCAACTTAGCGAGGCGGGAGAGAGGCTTTTTCTCTCCCGCCTCTTTCCTCTGAGAGGTATGCCGTGTCTAAAGAGTTTTTATCTATTTGGAATCGCCAATTCTCCCTATTCAGCTCCATGTCTTATAAAGCTTATGCAAAGTCCTGTCAGAAAGGAGTATTTGATCAGGAAGACTTTCTTCAAGAATCCGCTATCTGCGTGATTAAATGCCTACAGAAATATGGGTCTGATTGCCCTACTCCTCTCCTGGTTACGGTTGTAAAGAATCGTTTTGGTTCGATTCTACATTCCCAATATCTGCAACAGAAAATATCATTTTCCATGCCTGAAAATATCCCCGAGCCGTTGGAAATACTAAACCTCACTCCCTACTTTCTACTGTCTCAAAATCTCTCTCCTTTAGCTCAGCAGGTCTTGTGGTTGCTAGTAGATCCACCAGACTCTCTCTGGGAAAGATTGCTATTGCAAGAGACTGCAAAGATCAGCCGAAAAATTATTGCTGATCATCTTGGGATAGCACCGCAAAGAATTTCCGAGGCTATTAAAGAACTAAAAGAAGCTTTGACGTTTGAAAGCTCACTGTAAAAAAGCGCAAAACCAGAAGAGAATAAGTTTCTGACTTATTCTTCTTGGATATTTTCAGCAACTTGAATCGGAATGAACTCTAATGTTTAAATTCTTTATCTTCAACTCAGAAGTGTTCGTTCAAGGAGAGCAACTAAAGGAGCATAAATTTCTCTCTGACATTCTGGCTTTTGAAGTTCCAAATTGGCAGAATCAGAGGCGCTGGATTATCAAAAAGAGGCCAGAACTTAAGGATTGGGACGGAAAAAAGCGCATGTATGATCGCTCCAAGGGAACTTTTCCTGCTGGATTTCTGTCCCTGGTGCTTTCTAAGCTGGAAAAAGCGCAGATACAAGTATCTCTAGAGGATTGCCGCCAGCCCATAACTCCTTTGCATTCTGAATGGTTAGACGTAGATCGCTGGCATAATCATCTGGGCAGACTTGGGCTCAAACCAGATCTACGAAAAAGCACCTATCAGGTTCAAGGTGCTCAAGAGGCACTGGAAAATTCAGCTCAGGGAATTTCCTGGCCTCGAGGGTTACTGGATCATGCTACTGGATCAGGTAAGACAGCGCTGGCAGCTCTCTTATTAAAAGTAATCGATCGTCCGGCGCTGTTGATCGTTGAACGCCTGGACCTTAAGCGTCAGACTGCCCAGGTATTTGAGCAGATACTAGGGAAGAAGATTGGATTGATCTCAGAGGGGAAGTTTCTTCCCGATTTTTATACAGTTTCTACAATTCAGACGATAACTAAGAAATTAGATCTTCTAGCAGTTCAAAAATATCTCAGATCAGTTGAAGTTGTAATTCTAGATGAATGCCAAAATTTAACTGCCCGCAAAGATCTGAGAGACCGTTATATGCAGCTTCTTATCGAACTACAAAACGCCTATTACAGATTTGGAATCAGTGGAACTCCTCTGATGCGAAGAGATATAGGAGATGCCTATTTGATGGGTGCCTTCGGTTCAATTATCTCTACACTTAAAGCCAAAACCTTAATAGAGCAGAATCTTCTAGCCAAGCCAGATATTCGAATGATTAAAATCAAAGAACCTAAGATGGACGACGATACTCCTGGAAATATTGTCTATGATCTAGGAATTGTTCATAATCTGATCCGCAATCAGACAACCGTTAATTTAGCAATTACAGCTTCTAAGAATCAGCCAACTATGATTCTGGTAAGCAGACTGGCACATGTTCGATTGCTCCAAGACCTCTTTAAAGAATATGGGGTTAAGGTTTCTGCAGTTACATACAAGGTTTCCACAGAAGATCGAGGAAAAATTATTAAGCAATTCAGTCAAGGAGAGATTCCTCTGCTTCTGGTAACTTCTATTTTTGATGTCGGAATTGATATTCAAAATTTAAGATTTATGATAGTTGCCTCTGGAGGAAAATCAGTTGTAAAGACTATTCAGAGACTGGGTAGAGGGCTTAGAAAAAAAACGGGGGGAGAAAACAAGATAACACTAGTGGACTTTCTGGACAGGACCCATTGTTTGCTAGAAGAGGCATCTCTGTCTCGTCTAGGTGCTTATCGAAGTGAAGGATATGAGGTAAAGATCCTTCAACATAAGCTCACAGATAGGGGCTTTCCTACCTACGAATTTGAAAAACGAAGGAGCAGCAACTGATGAGAAGCGCAAGTAGAAGATCTTCTAGGGTTCGATATCTCTTTAAACTCTTTATGGCTCTTCGAATGGCTAGGCATAGTAGCAATTGGCGTTTCATCGTTGCTACCAAAGGAAGTCAGACCTGCTTCAAAAAGTTGGATGGGATTCTAGAAACCAATGGGATCACCGACGAATTAGGATTTATTTTAGCTCAACTCCATTATTGGGGAGTGGATAAGACCTATCCGCAACATCTAATATCCTCATATGCGGTAAGCATTTATCGTCGATGGAAAGAAGAGCAAGCTCCCATATCCAAAGGAACGCTAGAGCAGGAAGAAAGGATGCTTAAAGATCTCTGTCAAATGCGCGAAGAGACAGAAAAGGAGGTGCTACAGCTACTTGAAAATTCTGGAGTGTTCTCTCAGGAATTTTTGCATAATCACGTGACCTTCACTACCGGACACTTTTCTAGAGAATGAACGGCTTGATTAGACACAACAGACTGAATCATCGCTAATCGGAGTGAACTCTTATGTTTTTTGCAGCTTTAGAATCTGGACTTGCTATTTTGATCCTATTATTTGTGTTCACGCAAATAATTTATCCGCTCTTAACCGAGCAACCTCTGCTTCCGATGTTTCGGAAGAGGCAGAGGTTGCTTGATCAATTGGAGGAGGTTAAAAAAGCACGTGGACAGGATATAAGACTTTCTTAGAAAGCTATCCTGGATGAAGCGTGAACTGAAAACCTGTCCAAGTGTGCACAAACACTTGGACACAATTTAGGAAGCAGAGAAGAAATAAAGCAACCGGAAGGAAGCGGTCGCTTCCTTCCCCCCTTATTCCATAGAGAAGGAAAAATCGATGTGCATGAAAAAGCATACTAAATATCAACCATGCCTTGAGCAATGGAGATGCCCGAGGTGTGGAGAAAAAGAAAATTTTAATATAGATGATTATGATGATGATGATTGCGAAAAACTTCATGAGGATGCCACTTGCATTTGTAACAAATGCAACTATTTAGCATCTGGAAAAGTTGTTGCTAATACTCTGATGAAATTGGATAAACAAATAGTTTGCCCCACATGCAAAGGAAAAGGAACTATTGAGCAGAGTTCCTAAAAGCTGTTGTTTTTTAAGCAGACCCCATGGAACTCACAGGGGACTCAATCATTCCAGATAGTCGGAGCTGATTATAATGCATCGAGATTGGTAGCTCTCGATCGACATCATAGGTAGGGACTTAAGGAGAATAGTTACTATGCAAAGCGAAGAGTTCCAGGTGAAGGCACTGGGATACATAATGGAAAATCCGCTATTACAACTCGGAGAATGGCCAACGCCTTCACATTTTGAGAACCCTATAGCTTCTAAGCTTTGCGAAATCATTCGATCTGCTGCTAAAAAGATTGGTCATCCCATCACTTATGAGATTTTAAAAGACAGGATTTGCTCCTATCAACGTAAAGATCAAGTCCTTGCCAGAAAAATGGCTAAGGCCTGGAAGCAAATGCAGAGACCCGTCTCTCAGATTGAAAAGAAATATCTAGAAAAAGAGATAGCTGAAGCCTGTCGAAGAATGGCCGTACAGGAAGCTCTGCTTTGCTCTGTAGATCTATGGAGAGAGGAACGGATTGACGAGATCAATGATGTCATGCAAAAGGCACTTCTAGTAGGCAGCTCCAGTCAGGGTTTGGGAACTTTCTTCTTTTCTCAAGCAGCCAATATTTTATCTCAAGAGGAGGCAATATTTAAGCCCATACGGACTTTAATCTCTCCTTTGGATGCAAACCTTCCGCATAGTGGTGTCTGTGCTAAGGACTTAGCTGTGGTATTAGCGATGCCTGGGCACGGAAAGACGATGTTTCTCCTACATATTGCCAAAGCAGCGCTAATTCAAAAAAAGAAAGTGGCCTACATCAGCTTGGAAATGTCCGAGGCAGATCTGGCTGAGAGATTGATTGCTTCTTTCTCAGGAATTCCCACCGATCAAATCTTTGAAGAAAAGCAGAAAGCCGAGCACAGGATTAAAAGTGCCGGAAGAATGCTTGGAGATAGCCTCTTAATCAAGCAGTTTCCTTCTCAAACTGCCTCGATCCACACGATCGGAGCGCATCTTAAGCTGGTCTATGCTCAAACGGGATTTAAACCTGCTCTTGTGATTGTAGACTACGCAGGAGAAATGGCAGGAGTTAAAAAATCTACTCGGCAAGGATCTTCCGAACGCTACTATGAGCTGGGCGGAGTATTTTCTGATCTTGTCAGCTATGCTCAAGAGGAAGATATATCTCTTTGGACAGGAGCGCAAGCTACCAGAGCCAAAGGTAGGGAATTGATCACCATCGAGGACATTGCAGAGTCATTTAAAGGAATTTTTGTAGCATCGACTGTTCTAAGTCTAAACCAGAATTTACAAGAGTATCAGAATCAGCAGATGAGATTGTTTATAGCTAAGAATAGAAAAGGGATTTCAAGAGAAATTATAAACATCTGCACTAATTTCTCCAAAGGATCATTTTATAGAGTCATGCCTATTGAGGAAGATTGCACATGAACTGGAAAGAAACAGGAAGCCAAAATGTAATTCGTGTAGATTGCTTTCTGTGTGATGATGCCTCAGGGCATTTGTATATTTATTTGGCTTCTGGAGAACCTAATGGATTTTGCTTCAGGTGCCAGACATTCGTCAGCAAAAGAAGGCTAGAAAAAGCGTTCGGAGAACTCCCTAGATCTTCAGATGATTTAGCATTCGTACATTCTCTTGATCGGGCTGTTAAGACTCTTCAAGGTCGCTTAGAAGAAGAGGAATTGCCTATCGTTGAGCTTCCTGAAAGCGTTCCAGCTCTTGAAGATAAGAGGTCTAGATCATATCTTCGTCAGAGACAGGTTCCGGAGTATTTGAGCCTTCAACACAATCTTCGCTTCTGCACAGAAGGTCAATATAGATTCAGGATTATTATTCCAGTGTATTTTAAAAGGAAAGTACGCACCTTCGTGGCCAGGGACATAACAGAAAAGCAACCCAAGAAATATCTCTTTCCTCGTGGGATAAAATCTGGGTCGCTGCTTTTTAACTTTGACAGTATAGGAGGTAAGAGTATTATTGTGTCTGAAGGACCATTCGATGCTCTGCACCTACAAAAGTTTGGCCTTCCTGCTGTAGCAGCATTTGGAAAAAAGCTTACACTAGCACAACAAGAATTACTGAAAAGATTCGAAAAGATAGTTATTTTTTTTGATAGTGATGCTATGGAGGAGACTTATCGCTATATGCAATCCCTAAAAAATTCAAAAGTGGTACTTTTACCGGAAGGAGACCCAACAAACCATAAGCAAGAAGCTATTGTTAATATGCTGCGGCATCGACTTTCTCAAATTGAAGTCGCAGAACAAGTCTTGAGATTTTCAACAATTTAAATAGGAATGAAGTCTAATGGATAACTGGGAAAATCTAGGAAAGCCAGCCAGAACCAAAAAAGAGAAGCCGGAAAGAGCGTTAAAAAGCGGAAGTGCTGATAGTTATGTTGACTTTGCAGTTGGAGGTAACAAGCGCCTGGATGTAATACTTAATGGTGCCTTAGAAGAAATTCGCATCCTGGGATTGGTGGCTGCCGAAGACAATACTACGGAAGTGGCTTTTCAGCTCAGGATGAGTCGGAATCGAGTAAAAAACTTAGTGGGGCTTCTTTCTAGCTGGTTAAAGCTTGCAGAAAGGGATTAGAAATGTGGGAATTATCTTTCTTAGATGAGATTCAAGGGTGGAGGCGTATCTGTGATTCCCCAACAGGAGACAGGGCAAAGCGAGTTGCAAGGCAACATCAAATTGCAAAAGGAAAAGAGTATAGATATCGTATCTTAGATCCATCGAAAATCCCATGGATGTATGGAATGTCAAAAATAACAAAGTCAGGATTCATTATTAAGTTCATTCCGATTTAATCAGAGTGAGCTTGATTAGACACAACAGACTGAATCATCGCTAAGATGATGTTGAGAATGCTTCCCTAGTTTTCAACCTCTCAGATGATCAGTGTCGAAGGGAAGTAAAAACATGGAGAGTAATCTTATGTTCGTTCCAGTTGTAGATTCAAATCAACAACCACTAATGCCTACTTCTCCAAAAAGAGCCAGAAAGATGATAGAATCAGGAAAAGCAACTCCTTTTTGGAAGAAAGGTGTGTTTTGTGTGAGACTCAATGTTGAGCCTTCAGCAAGAAATATACAAGATATTGCTGTTGGTGTTGATCCAGGATCAAAGAGAGAGGGTTTTACTGTAAAAAGTAAAGCTCACACATATCTCAACGTTCAAACAGAAGCAGTAGATTGGGTTAAGAAAGCTGTAGCAACAAGAAGAGTGTTGAGAAGAAACAGAAGGCAAAGGAAAACTCCCTATAGAAAAAACA
>Ga0209324_10000322_pt1 | contig 32889 bp, 29 predicted proteins | sample Rifsed19ft3_FD_184015 | JGI IMG/M metagenome (GOLD analysis project Ga0209324, IMG submission 184015) | Soil microbial communities from Rifle, Colorado, USA - sediment 19ft 3 (version 2) | ecosystem: Environmental > Terrestrial > Deep subsurface > Rock core/Sediment | place: Rifle, Colorado...
CGTTTAGTTTCATCTTAGCCCTGTCGGTATTTCTCAATTGTTCTCTGTACCTGTCAGCCTCCAGGTTGAGTTTTGTGAATTCATCGCACTCAGCCACCCTCTTCGATAAATGCCTTATGCTCAATTTTAGCATGGAATCTTCTGTATTTGAAAAGGTATATTGGGCATCAGAGAAGTACAGCAGCAGAACTGACGGTATCAAAATCACAAGAGGTGCTATCGCCGTCCGCCATCCAAACTTGAATGTCCTGTCATTCTTCAATGTCCGCCGCCGATCATGAAGTCCGGCGCTGCCCTTAAGCTCCTCCTGAAACTTCAAGACTTCACTGATCAACCTGTCAGACTGCCGGTCAGAAAACCAGAAAAGCCTGACTTTGGATCTGTCTACTGACCCGTTTAAAACAGGCGCCCTCTCCCGGGAAAGCCTTTCTTCAAGCCATTTATTACCCAGCCTGTAATGACAATCACCCATCTGACAGCCGGAGATGACAACTCCATCTGCACCTGCATCAAGGGCTGTTCCAATCCATGATGGATGGATCATACCGATACATGGCAAAGTTATGAAGCGGATCATGCTGCTTGCCGTTGCACCAAAAGAGCATCCCATCCCGAGGATCACCGGCTCTCCTCCCCGCTTCACGTCTTTCAGAATCTTTCTAATCTCTCCGACAATATCTTCGTTTCCTCCCAAATCCGGCATGATCACCCCATCAAAACTGCATGATCCCACGCATATCCCGCATGATGCACACCTGTTTTCCATTACTACTGCCTCAAGCTCGTAAGACTTGTCATCTGTCCTGGGACGCATGTGAATAGCATCATAGGGGCAGTCTTTAAAACATTGTGAACATCCGGTACAATTTTCCGCAATGATCCCTGCAGCCTCTGGCCTCTTTGACCTTCCATACCACGGCATTCCGGCAAGAACTGCAAGCCCGATCGTCATCAATCCCCATGCCCCCCATTCAGGCAAATCATTGATAACCGGATAGAAGAAGAGATAAAACCAGTCAAAACTTATTGATGTGAGCATCTTGTCTGAAGCTGCTGGAAGAAGGCTGACCGCCGGTTTGACTATTGACAATACCAGCACAGAGATTCCTGTAATGACGGCAACAGCAACCGGCGGGGTGATGACCGGTTTTGATATCCTCATTACATGAACCCAGAGGATCAGGAAAAGAAACACCGGAATGAATAGATGAATAAACAGCGCCATGAAGAAAAACAGACCGGTGACTAACTTGTCTGTTGTAAATGACATGGCAAGAGGCTCTCCGAAGATAGGCAGAAAATCAAGAAACCTGGCAGTCATCTGGGCAATCAACTGTGCCCTGAGGTCCCATACCAGCCAGTAGCCGATAATACCTGTTACCCATATGGCAATAAGCAATGCGAGACCTGAGACCCAGGCCGGCCAGCGCCAATGACGGTATCTGCCTGTCCAAAAGACACGTATAAGATGCAGGATGGCAGTCAGGATCAGGCCGTCCGCTGAATACCTGTGAACACTCCGCATGATACCGCCGGCATACCACTGCACCTCCGTCATCCGCCTGACAGACTCATACGGCTCGCCAATACTGTAAAAGATGAACAGGTAAATCCCGCTTGCCAGCAGCAGCCACAGGAAGAATATGGCAATGGCGCCGAGATAATGAAGGGGGTTGAAACTGACTCCTTTTCCGCAGTAATCCAGAAGCTTTTTATACCACATAAATTAATTATATTATGCAGCACTTAGAATAGACATGATTTATGTCATATTCATGAAAACCCGGACAGAATAGCTGTAAAGAAATAATATATAGCGGCAGAAGAGAGCATGATAAATAATATCAGGCCGATCGGCACAAGACTCCCCATAGACTTCATATTGGAAGTCATTGCGGGGACATCGCCGTCATCTTCTGTAATGGCTGGCTCAAGTAGTTTCATCCTAATATACCCTGCCTTTTGTCAGCAATGATGGATCATTTTCAACATCTTCATCATCTGAGTCATGATCAGAATCGTTATCGCCATACTCAACCTCTATCTCGTCAGCAATAAGAACACCATATGAATCCACAATACCCTCAGCTTCAAGCTTCATATTAACATTAATATCCGCAATATTAACGATACTTCCATCCTTATATCGTGTTGTGGGAATGATCTGTACAGTATGTCCCGCCAGTTCAAATCTACCATCCGATAATGACACTGCTGTAACATACCCTTCAATCTCAAATTCATCATTATCCTTGAAATGATAGCCCTTGTCTTCAAGCTCTATCTTGCTTGCTGAAAGTCTGTCACCTGATAACCCGGCAGCACTCTTGACCTCAACATACAACCCATCCTTCAAGTCATCAATAGTCATATGTTCAAACTCTGTAGAGTCAGGAGAAAATTCTACTGTCAGTCCTCCGATCTTAAATGTCCCGGGGATTTCATTGAGGGCGCTGATTGTTCCCTTCAGTTCGATCTCAAATGAACCGGCTTTAAGAGATATATAGGAAGCGTAAATTATCCCATTGGCATCAACAAAACCGCTGACCTCGACAACATTGCCGGCAGCTATATCTGTCATGAATTCAGTCAGATCAACAGTCCCGTTACCATCAGGATCATTGAAATCATCAAAGTATGTCGTACTGTCCACAATTATGGTCTGACCAAGCACCATAATACTATTAGCAGCAGCGTCAACTGAACTGACAGGTCCTTCAAGTATATCTTTAAATTCTATCTTTGCTGCACTCCCTGCAGTTCGATCCGGATTAAATTTGCCATCAACTTTAACAATCATCCCCTTCTTAAGATTATTTAGATTTCCTGTAACTCCATCAACGGTTACAGTCGCATTTGTGATGTCAAACACAATTCCATTGACATCAACAGATGTGCTGCTTGCGGCATTTATCTTACCGACGCTGATCCCTGTGCCCCCAATTCCACCGCCGGCAAGGTCATTACTGTCGTCAGTCAGACTCATTGGTCCGCATGCTGTAAATGCAAAAAGTAAAAACCACGGTGCAAGAATCTTAATAACTGAACTTCTGTACATTAAACATATCCTCCTTCGTACGAAAGTACCCTGATTAACCCATCCCCACCCTATCCCTCCCCTTGAAGGGGAGGGTAATTCCCTCTCCCTCAGGGGAGAGGGCAAGGGTTGAGGGTGGGGATTTTCATCCCCCTTTGTGAGACCGCCAGGGCTCATGACTGTTCGCCTGTATCCTCTTCGAAATAGTAGATGCCGACGCCGGCCCTGTGTCTTCCTGTTCCGTTCTTTGATGGACTATTATCCCTGTCATGCTGTGATAACCAGCTATCGAGTTCCTCGAGAAGCTTCTGGCCCTTCTCTTTAGATATCTGCCGTAATTCCGGCAGAATTTCTGCAGGCAGATTGTCATAGGATACTTTTCTCTGCAGAACCCTCTCTCCTGCATCTTTAGTTATGTTATTATCAATAGTGGAAATAAGGTCCCTGACATCTGTACCAAGGATGCCAAGTTTCTCAACATCACCCGACACAGGTATGTATGCGCGTGCGATCAGCCGCATGCGTCCATCCGGAAGGCGGTCAATAGCCCCTACACGATCCAGTTCGTCCAGCACCGCCCGAACCGGCATGTCACCGCTGTATTGCCTTACAAGCTCACTGAATGAAGTACCGCTGCCCTCAACAACCAGATCTGCCGGATTGCCATTACTGTCTGAGAATCTGCTGTCACGAACCCATCCGGTTACAACCCTTGCAGCCCTGTTATAACGTTCAACCGTCTCTTCATTGCCTGTATCAGATATTCCCTGGACCCGGCTTACCTCCTTACGGGTCAAACCTGTTATTATAGAAACGCGGGAGGCGGTCTGCTTTCTATTGGGGAGACCAAATTCCTCCATTGCCACCTTTACATAAACATATTTCGCAAGATCAGCAAACGTCCCATACGGCACACCGTTACGCAATAATATCCTGACCAATGGCTGCAACAGGCTGACTATAGCTGCAAAAAGCGTTTTTTTTACGTCCTGCTTCACATTTGGGATAATATTCCCAATTATAAAGAATGTCAAGATTTTTTTTAGAGGTTATTTAAGGACACTGAGAATTCTTGGCACAAGTTGTTTTTTTCTTGAGAGTACCCCTTTAAGCTCTGCAAGGTTAGGGGCTATAACAGGATAACCTATCCTTGTTATTATGCCGGAATCCCCTGCAAACAGCAGAAGACTGTTTTCATATATGATGTCCGATACCAGAAGACAGGCAATGGTTAATCGCTCTTCAAGCATTATCTTATTAAGTGATGTCAGGAGGGACTCTTTAATCTTTTCAAATGTCACCATCTCTATTACCTCAATCTGGCCTATCCCGATCTTTTCTTTTCCAACCTCATAGATTTTATAATCTGTCCTTATTATCTCCTCCGGCGTCTTCTTTAAGAGATCAGAGCTCGCGTTAAACATATCCTCTCCGAGCTTCTGGATGTCCAGTCCGGCCAGTCCGGCCAGATAAGCAGCAATCTTCCTGTCTCTTTCAGTTGTAGTCGGAGACTTCATTATAACTGTATCAGACAATATAGCAGAAAGCATAATACCTGCATACGAAGGTTCAGGCTCCACACCATATTTCAGGTAGAGCTCTGCAACAAGCGTATTTGTACAGCCTACAGGTTCTACTACAAAATAAATAGGATGGAGTGTCTGAAAACTTCCTATCCGGTGATGGTCCAGGACCTCAATCACCTCTGCCTCCTCTATTCCAGGTATCGCCTGACTGGCCTCATTATGGTCAACAAGGATAACCTTTTTACGAAAGTCCCTGAGCATGTCACGCCTCGTTAAGATACCTGCAAGCCTGCCGCCTGTATCCACAACAGGACAGCCCCTGAGGGCTGAATCACGCATCTTTGCCTTGACATCAAGCAGCAAGTCATAAGGGGATACCGAGTAGAAGTCACTTGAGAATACTTCCCTCGCAGGAGTGCTCAGGTGCATTAATCTTACCGTTGTAGCTGTATCATAGGGCGATGAAATAACACTGACCTTGTTTCTCTGGGCCATATCGAGGACAGATTTATCAGGCAGAAATCCACCGGTTACTATCAGGCATCTTGCATGACTCTCTATGGCATGCCTCTGTATCTCCTTACGGTCCCCTACTATAACAACACACCCTTCCTCTGAATAATACTCCATCACCTGCCGGAATCCGTCCGTCTCCATAGCGCCTACTACTATCCGGCCTGTCCTTGTTTCATTTTCATCAAACAGGAATAGTGAATTCCCCTGAATTGCCTTCGTTATACCGTTCAGTGAGGCGACTAACCGGTTGGATGTTGCGGCATCGGCATGACGGGCATAGAATCTGGCAAGGTCCTGAAGTGTAATCGCCCCCCTGTAATGACCATCCCTGTCAGTCACAGGCACCATAAGCAGGTCATAGCTGTTCATGAAATCGAGAACGTCACCTACAGACATCTCCATGTGAACAGACAATGATTCTGTAGTCATGACATCCTTTACCCTGATCTTGACATCCGGCAGATAAAGCGGCATTTCTATGCCGAATCTGTTCAGTATAAACTCAGTCTGAACATTTATCTCCCCTGCCCTGGCCGCTAAAACATTAGAGCTACCGGTAAGCTGTTTAAGCCGGGCATATGCAAGGGCCGCACATATGGAATCAGTGTCAGGGTTTCTATGTCCAATAACGTATATGTTCTGTTCAGACATTGTTTCCTCTAAATTGCAACAGAGAATATCCTTCCGAAAATGTATCCAATCCCTGCTGCAAGAGAACCGAGCAATACGGTCTCTGCACTGCTTTTAAGCCAGTGTGTCTTGGTCAGCATAGTCTTGCCAATCCCTATACCAAGCAGGATGACAACTGCTATTGCTATGCTGAATTTAAGCGCACTCAGGGAGTCCTCAATAAAAACATACGGGAATATGAGCGGAAGTCCACCTACAATAAACGATATTCCCATTATCAAAGCTACCTTTATCGAACTGTCAAAGTCCTCATCAACTATACCAAGCTCATCCCTCATCATGAATTTTATCCACCTGTCCTTGTCAGCAGTAACCCTGTGAACGATCATCTCCACTTCTTCTTCTGTAAATCCATGGTCAGTAAATATTTCTCTTATCTCCTCTCTTTCCTTTTCAGGAGACTCCACGATTTCTCTTTTTTCACGCGCAATCTCCTTTTCAAAGAACTCTCTCTGAGATTTTGATGCAAGATAGGCACCGAGAAACATGGAAACAGCGCCGGCTGTTATTGCGGCCATACCGGTTAAGAATACAATCCGGCTGTTATTGATCGAACCTGTCACCCCGGCCACGAAACCAACGGTACTTACTATCCCGTCATTCATTCCAAATACTACTTCCCTGATCTGCCTTCCCTTCGGGGTATGCCAGTCCTCGTCATGATACTTCTTATGCGGATGCCGGGCAACATCCTTGTTCTGAAACCAGGTCTTTACGAATTGTGGTAATGTAAGCTGCACAGTTATTAATTATATGGCATTTATAGCTGATTTGACAACTAAAAGGGAGCTAATGATGTGTCATCCTGAATGGATCCAGCAGCTTGTCTGCATCTTTTTGCGAAAGTATTCCCTTCTCTACAACTAACTCCCTGATTGTCTTGCCGGATACAAGCGCCTCTTTTGCAATCCCGGCAGCTGCCTCATAACCTATAACCTGATTAAGTATGGTCGCAAGGCCAGGACTTTTTTCCGCAAATTCCCTGCAGCGATCCCCGTTGGCCTCTATCCCTTTTATGCATCTGTCAGTAAATACCTTTATCACATTAGTAAGCAGGTGGATGGACTGCTGAAGGTTGTAATTAATGACAGGCATCATGACATTAAGCTCGAGCTGCCCTGCCTGTGCTGCAAGTGTTATCGCGGTATCATTGCCAATAACCTGAAACGCAGTCATATTAAGCACCTCTGCCATTACCGGGTTTACCTTGCCGGGCATTATTGATGAACCGGGCTGAACCGCAGGCAGGCGTATCTCAGCAAGTCCGGTCCTGGGACCTGAGCTCATAAGCCTCAGGTCGTTGGCAGTCTTGATCAGCTCAACTGCAAGCAGTCGCAGTACCCCGGAGAACATGAGGAAGTCCCCCATGCTTTGCATAGAAGCTATAAGGTTTTTTGAGCCGGTAAACTTAATACCTGTAAGCCTTCCAAGATGCAATAATATCTTATTTTGATAACGGGGGTGCGTATTCACGCCTGTCCCTACTGCAGACCCGCCTATGCCAAGCACTATAAGGCGCTCCCTTGCCTGCCTTATCTCTTTTGACACATTGTCAATTATTACACTATATGACTCAAATTCCTGACCAAGCCTTATTGGTACAGCATCCTGAAGGTGTGTCCGACCGGATTTAATTATTCTGTCAAATTCCTTTCCTTTACTGTGAAGCGCTTTCGATAGACCCTCCAGCGCAGACATCAGCTTATCAGTTGCAATGACACCAGCAATACGCATCGCAGAAGGAAAGACGTCATTCGTTGACTGGGACATATTTACATGGTCATTTGGATGTATAACTGAATAATCACCTTTTGCGCCACACAGGATTTCTATTGCCCTGTTTGCGATAACCTCATTGGCATTCATGTTGTGCGATGTGCCGGCCCCGGCCTGAAACACGTCAACTACGAACTGGTCATGTAATTTGCCTTTGATTATCTCTTCTGCTGCCTTTGAAATCGCACTACCCCTGCGTCTGTCAAGCTTGCCTGTCTCCATGTTAGTCATGGCTGCTGCCTTTTTAATTAAGGCCGTAGCAATGATAAATTCGCTGTATTGCCTGATGCCGCTTATTGGAAAGTTTTCAAGGGCGCGCAGTGCCTGGATGCCGTAGTAGGCATTTACAGGGACCTCTTTGTCACCAAGAGAATCATGTTCTGTTCTGAATTGCTTTCGGTTTCGTTTCACTCGAAAATACCCTTTCAAATCCCCCCTTACCCCCCTTTTCTAAAGGGGGGAACCTTACTTCCCCCTTTGGTAAAGGGGGACTAAGGGGGATTTACAATCATATTGTCCATAATCAGCACCCTCAATCCATTACTACCTGCTGCCAGGTATATATTTCCATCTTCACCAACGAAGATAGCTGATACGCCGTCAACTGCATCAAACTCTGCCGACAAATCAGGCTTACCGGGCTTCTTTATGTCAAACAGTGAAATCCTGCTGTCACCTGCGATATACAACTTGTCATTACTCACGAACATGTCTTTGATCTTATAACCTGCCTTCTTACGGACTTTCTTCTTTATCTTCCCAGTATCAGATACATCAAGCATTATAAAGCTGTCATCATCTGCAATGCAGGCTAAAGCCCCCCGGACCCATATATCGCTGACAGAACCTGCCTGGAACTCATCTATCTTTGCAGGCGCTTCAATATTGCTGACATCAACTACTTCTAACCATCCTTCTCCTTCTGTAATAAATATTTTACCCTTCGAGGATGAAATCATTCCCGGAACAGACCTCGTCACATACCTGGAAACAATGCGTGGTCTCGTTAAATCCAATATATCAATTATCAGTACGCCATTTTCTCCATCTGCAATAAAGGCATGATTTCCCTCAACCATTACATAGCCTGCTGCCCCCCTCGTATCCAGACCGCCAATCCTATGCGGCCTGTACGGATCGCTGAAGTCAAGTATATGCAGTCCCGCGTCACCACATGCCATAAAGGCTGTACTGTCATGCACATATAAATCCCTGCAATCACCGGGCAGATCCAAACCGGCTATCCATGCAGGGTTATCAGGGTTGCTTACGTCAACAACCTGAAAACCATTTGACCCGGCGGCGAGATAAGCATAATTACCCCTGACATACAGATCATGGGCATAGCCATAATATCCATACCCGCCTTCCTCAAACGGATTTCCCGCATCCCTGATATTAACTACCCTGATACCACCTTCCCAGTCTGCCACATAGGCATGATTACCCTTTACTTTCACATCCCAGGCCATACCACCGGTGTCATGACTGCCGGTTATAAACGGTTTCACAGGATCACTTATATCCACTATCTGCAGACCGGACTTCCAATCTGCGATAAATGCATATCTTCCGGATATAGTAATACCCCTCGCATTTCCCGGTGTCTTTATTTTGCCGGCTATCTTTGGATTAGTCGGGTCCGAAACATCTACGATATGGAGTCCTGAGTCATAGGATACAACAAAGGCAAACCCATCTTCGACAAACACATCCTCAGCATTGACCGCTTCCCTGTAACCCGCTACAAGTACCGGTTTCTCAGGGTTTCGCACATCAATGATCAGCAGGCCGGACTTGTCTGCAGCAACGTAGGCATATCCATCCCTTACTGTTATACCCCATGCAAGCCCCTTTGTCTCAAACCTGCTCATGAGTTTCGGGTGTAACTGGTCATTCACATCAATAATGGAGATCCCGCCCCTGTGGTCTGCCACATACACACGATTGTCAATTACCTCTACAATATAGGCAAGTCCCTGAGTCTGATACCGGCTTATTACCCTTGAACCGAGCGGATCACTAACATCTATGATCTGTAGGCCATGGTCGTCATCGCCGACATAGGCAATGCCGTCTTTCACAAATACCCCCTTCGGGGAACCCGGGGTATGGATATTGGTCAGATGTACAGGCTTATATGGATATGTTATATCATAGATATGAAGGCCCGAATGCCAGTCCGCAAGATAGAGGTAATTACCGGTTATGAATAACTTCCTCGCATAGCCTCCCTTGGTAATGTCGCTTACAGCAGCGCCGTCTGATTTAGAACATACTATAAGTATTGAAATAATTATCAGCGCAAATACCCGTCTAATCCTGATCATGTCTATTTAGTAACTCCATCCTGGTAACCCCACCCCCACCCTAACCCTCCCCTTGAAGGGGAGGGTATTTTGTTAAGAACATTTGTTGTGAATCCGATATTTTATCAAGTTTTATCATGAAAAATATAATATATTACCCTAAAAAGCAAATCATATCTGTTTTATGAATACTGAAACCCTGATAACTGAACTGTATAACGGCCTTCAATTCATGCGGGCAAGTGCATTTCCGAAGAAATGTCCGACCTGTGGTAAGATTTATGAGACTGCTGATGACTTTTTCAGGCTAACGCAATCACTCAGAGGCGCGAGTGGTCTCAAACACTCTCTTGACGACGATGACAGGTCCCTTGTGGAATTATTCCGTAACTGTATATGCGGCTCCACTATGATGGAGGAGTTCAGGGACAGAAGGGACACATCAGAAATGGGGTTACGAAGACGGGAAAAGTTCGGGCAGTTGCTTGAGATGTTGAAAGACTCGGGGATGGATGCAAATATAGCGCGTCAGGAACTTCTCAGGGTAATGCGGGGGGAAAACAGCGAAATCCTGCATAACCTTGGCGTGCCGCTTGATACTGCCCCTCCCCCGTCAAGGGGGAGGGAATAAGTTGGCTAATGAACCTCCATGTCAGTCGCCCATTCAACTACTTCGCTCGTTACAACCTCTCTTTTTCCTGCCAGATAACCATACCATTTAGCAAAGGAGTCTATAATAACCACAATTGCAAGGACTGCCATTACAGCAACAAGCACAGCATCCAACTGGAAGGCAAATGCCTCTGAAGGTGTGGGTGCACCTGCCGCTTTACCAAGGAAAAGGTATAAAAGTTTGTACGATGCCGTTATGGTCGTAGTAAACATGAAGAGCATGGGTATAAATGTCACCCATGCATACTTCAACTTCCCCATCTTTATGATTACTGTCGTACCTACACAGAAGGCAAGCGCTGCAAGAAGCTGGTTTGCAACGCCAAACATCGGCCAGATTGTAGAGATGCTGCCTGAATAGATAAGGAAACCCCATGCACTGACTACAATGAGGCTTGCGAGCACTGTTCCCGGTATCCAGTTTGTCCGCGCCATTGGTTTATATACATAGCCGCCTAATTCCTGCACAATAAATCTCGCCACCCGGGTTCCTGTATCAACTGTAGTCAGGATAAAAAGCGCCTCAAACATAAGGGCGAAGTTATACCAGTAAGGCATAAGCCCCTTCATCCCTGGAAGGCTTGAGAAGATATATGCCATACCAACTGCAAGTGAGACAGCGCCTCCCGGACGGCCTGCCACATCTGTCCCTACCAGCCCGGACAGCTCCTGAACTTTTGAAACAGGGAAACCCATTTGAGCCAGTACATCAAAAGACAGTGTAGTATTGATTGCAAAATAATCACCCGGTATCAGTATCGTCGCTGCAACTACGGCAATAACCGCCACAAACCCTTCCATCAGCATGGCCCCGAAACCAATCACCTTTATCTCGGACTCCTTCTGTATCATCTTTGGTGTGGTACCTGAGGATATAAGAGAATGAAACCCTGAGATGGCGCCGCAGGCAATAGTTATAAACATGAAGGGAAAGACGGCTCCGGGAATTACAGGCCCTCCTCCGCTGACAAAGGTTGTTACAGCAGGCATCTGAATTTCCGGCGCCAGAAATATTACACCTGAAGCAAGGAGCGCTACTGTTCCAATCTTCATGTATGTTGAAAGATAATCCCTGGGACAGAGGAGCAGCCATACGGGAAGGACTGACGCTATAAATCCATACGCAGCCATGCTGATTACAAGTGTATTACGTGAGAGGTTAAAATATGGCTCAAGAAATGAGCCGGGGATATATCGCCCGAATATAACTGCAAGTATAAGCAGTATAACACCGATTACACTCACCTCTCCCACCTTGCCATATCTTATCTTATACAGATAAATCCCCATAAAGAATGCGATAGGTATTGTAGCGGCTATGGTAAATGTCCCCCATGTGCTCTTTGTCAGTGCATTGATTACAGCCAGTCCAAGACCGGCAAGGGCCACTAAGATAATAAAGAGAATAGCTACTGCAGCAGTAACCCCTGCAACCGGTCCTACCTCGTCCTTTGCGATCTGAGCAAGAGATCTTCCGTTTCTCCTGACAGATGCTGTGAGAATGACCGTATCATGCACAGCGCCGCCCAGAGAGGCGCCGATAAGTATCCAGAGAAAGCCCGGCAGGTATCCGAATTGTGAGGCCAGCACAGGCCCGATCAGAGGCCCTGCACCGGCTATGGCAGCAAAATGATGCCCGAAGAGGACCCACTTGTGTGTCGGATGATAATCCCGTCCATCAGCCATCCTCTTTGACGGGGTAATTCTCCTGTCATCAAGCGCCAGCACCCTCGCAGTAATAAATGAACCGTACAGCCTGTATGTGATCACAAAGATGCAGGCAGCAGCCACTACAAGCCAGAGGGCATTGACCTTCTCAGCCGGGTTAATTATCTGAGTGACAACAGCAAGCGAAAAAGCGCCGGCTACAGCAAGTATTGCAGTGATTATTGTTGATAATTTCATCGCTGATATTGTAGTCTATCATATTTACTGCACAGTCTTTCATAAAATATCTCTGCAAGATTGTACAGGTTTTTAGTGTCCGCCTCATTATATCTGATCAGCAAATCAAGCGCCCTGTTATCGCCATGCATGTACCGGTTCCACAGAATTACGGCATCATATCCGCTCATCCCTGTAATATCCTCTTCTCTGTTTATTCCGAGATATGCCTCCACTTTTTTCAGCCCCCCTTTTAAACCGAGTCTGTGGCCGGTGGGACAGAGATCAAAATGAGGAATATTTATGCTGAATCCCGGCATACACTTCTTTAGAAACGGAATATCAAAGCTGCGTCCGGAAAATGTTATGAGGAGTTTATATTGTGAGAGTACTTCGGTTAATATTCCCTGATCAAGATTCATGCCCTGAATAAACGTCTTCATCCCGTGTCTGTCATACAATCCTACGAGAGTCACGGCATTATCTCCTGGGAAAGTCCCTGTTGTCTCAATGTCAAGACATACCGAATCCTTACTGAATTCATTAAACAGCCGCCAATGCTCTGCATGATGAAGCCTCGATACAAAATAACTGCTGTCTGAATTATTTAATGCATATATTGCATCTGACACACTCGCATCAAACACAGACTTTCTGTCGGGTGAAATACCACGGATATACTTCATATCAAGAAAGTCATTCCATGTAACAGCCCCCTCCCGCCAGATATGGCGTTCAAACCTTGCCCCGATACCGGGTAGAAAACTGAATGTACGTCTGATCATCATTATGATTTTAATATCATAATGACGTTTAATCAAGTGTGTGATAATATAAATAACCTCATCATGTCCAGGAAACGATTCGGGATACAGCTCAAGATATTCATAGCCCTCCTGACAGTAGGACTACTTTCCGGACTTGTCACCCTTTTTTTCACATTCATGACCGAGACCAGGGTCATGGAAGATTCATTTGGTCCGGTATTCCAGACTATAGCAACAGAGACTTCAAAGAAGATAGACATGATCATTACGAAGAAAGCCCAGGATGCAAGGTCTCTGGCTGTAATGCTGGGCACAAACTTCCATACATTATCTAAACCGGACATAGAGAATTATATCGAGAGATACCAGATGGAAAGGGGAGATGAGGTAATCTCAATCGTTGTACGAAGCAAAAACGGCGACAGGATTGCTTCCAGTAAGGGAAGGAAATATTCACAGAGACAATCAACCAGGGCATTTGTAGAGAGGTATTTTCTAAGTGAAATAGATTTTGACGAAATCAAACAGACTTCGTCAATCTCAATGTTCGTCCCTGTCACTGACAGCCTTACAGGCGAGATAGCAGGAACACTCAATATACAGTATGACCTCAGAGAGGTCTTTGGAATAATCTATGATCTGAAAATCTGGAAGACCGGACATACCGACCTCGTTGCATCAGACGGCACTCTCCTCGCATGTTCACTGTCAACGTCTCCGGGCCATAAAATCAGTAATCATCTTCTGTCCCGGCTCTCATCACCGGAACCGGGATGGAAGCGTGCACACAGTGATGAGCATGACAGGACAAGCAGTATTATCGGCTACTCTCCTGTGAATGCAGCTATTGATACCGGAAGTAATTCATTAAGAAAGAGGAACCTGTATGTATTAGTCAGCCAGTTCAATCAGGAGGCATATTCCCCTATGTATAATCTCCTGTGGAAGGTATTATTACTAAGTCCTGCTGCCATTGTCTTTCTCGCATTTCTTGTTTATATTACCGGAAAATGGATCTCGAAACCGATTAAAGTCCTTAGTGAAGGCGTTGAGTTGATGGGGCATGGACAACTCAATCATGATTTTAATATACGTACAGGAGATGAGATTGAACAACTCGCGGACAATTTCACGCAAATGGCAAAAAACCTGGGGAGCAAATTTGACGAGATACGTCTTGAAAAAGATAAGTTAAACACTATAATGGACAACATAGGCGAAGGATTACTTATACTCGATCAGGACTGTAAGATCATGCATATGAACGCAAAATTTATTAAAGAACTGGGCAGGGATTCAATCGGAAAGTCCTGCAGAGAGGTCTTCGGATTTCAGGATGTCTTCTGCAATGACTGTTCTGTAAAAAGAGAAGTGGATTTCAGACCCCATACACTTGAGGTTGAAACAACTAAAGGCCGCTCATATATTATTACCCATTCAAGGATAAAGAACATAGACGGCACAGTATCTACCGTAGAGGTCTTTACAGATATAACTGACCGTAAGCGGCTGGAGCAGCAGCTACTCTACACAGAAAGGGTATCCGTACTGAGCCGGTTTTCATCAACATTTGCCCACGATTTGAGAAACCCTATCATCGCAGTAAAGAAAACCCTTGAGATGCTCAGAGATTCATCCGGTTCAAATAGTCTTCGCACGAATAATGAGATTTACACTGACCTTATCTCAACATGCGAGCTTACCCTCTGTCTTGTAAATGATGTACTGGACGTTCATCAGGTAAGCTACAGCGATTTACCTCTGATATACTCTACATTCTCATTAGCCGAGGCGCTGGCAGAAGTTGTAAAGATCCTGCGGATCGAGGCAATGGAAAGAAATAATGTCATTGAGATTACAGGCGCTGATGAGGATAATAACATATCTGTTGAAGGGGATAAGAGACGTATCCAGCGGGTTTTTATTAACCTGCTGAGTAATGCCATACGGCACTCTCCTCATTCAGGGACCATAAAGATGACTTTCCGTGCTGTAACACAAGGTAACCCTTCAGATTATCCTTATCTTTTCTTTAGCATGGAAGATGAAGGGCCGGGACTATCACCTTCTGACTTGTCAAAAGTATTCGATCTGTTTTATAAAAAGGACTGCGAAACTATAAAGTCGGGAACCGGTTTAGGGCTCTATTTCTGTAAAGTGGTCATAAATGCACATGGGGGAAGGATATGGGCTGAAAACAAGATGACCGGAGGGGCAGTATTTAATATTGAGATGCCTCTTGTCAGGAGGAGGGATGATGCATATTAGAATTCTTATTGCCGATGACCAGCGCCTTTTTCGCCAAAGCCTCAAATATCTTATTGAGCAGGAAAAGGAGATCAAGGTAGTTGGTGAGGCTGCAAACGGTCAGGATGCGTGTACACTGGCTCAGGAGTTGAATCCTGATATAGTCCTTATGGATGTTGATATGCCGAAACTGGATGGCATAGATGCAGCAAGGTTAATCCTTGAGCGAAAACCAAAGACAAAGATATTGATGCTATCGGTTCATGATGATGATGAACGTATAATATCCGCTATGCGTAATGGGGCGCTCGGGTACATCCTTAAGGATGCAGACCACAGGGAATTTATTCATATAATAAAGAACACGCACAAGGGTGAAGATATAATATCACCTTTCCTTGCGAACCGGACGCCAAAGATAATGGCCCGGATAGACAGGACGCATGAAGAAAAAATGAATAATAAATTTAATCATGCATCCAGGATCTCAGACCTGACTGACAGAGAGATTCAGATAGTAAAACTTCTGGCCAATGGGAAAAGTAACAAGGAAATTGCTGATTCGATGTTTGTGGCCATTGAAACAGTTAAATCCCACCTGCAGACTATTTATAAAAAACTGGAAGTTAAAGGCCGGACAGAGGCGGCAGTCTATTATTTGCGTGAAAAAACCGAGTGAACTGTCATGAGCCCTTGGGTCTCACAAGGTGGGATGAAAATGCCAGTCGAGTCACCCCCCTTGTCATCCTGAACTTGTTTCAGGATCTCAAACGGTGCCGAGTTGGAGATCCCGAAACGAGTTCGGGATGACAGTTTTGAAGGGATTTTCGGATTAACCACTCCAATGAGTGAGCATGCGTGGCTCTATAGAGCCATTACACCACACCTTCGCAGGTCATTTTCATTCATCTGAGCGATTTACAACTAACCTTCCATTTTGCTACTTTATCACAAAATAGGCGAAGCTGAAGCATGCTCAACAACTTTGTGTAACACGGAGGTGAATCATGGCAAAAGGTTTCTGGAAATCAGGCCATCCCCCAACCCTTCTTATGGCATTTCTGTACTTCGACATGAGCTTCATGTGCTGGATGGTAAATGCTGCAATGGCGCCATTCATAAGCCAGCAGCTCGGATTATCTCCATCACAAAAAGGCTTGATGCTGTCAATACCTGTTTTAGCAGGAGCCCTTCTAAGAATACCACTCGGACTGGTTGCGGAAATTGTCGGCCGTAAGACTGCAGCTATAATTGGTCTGGCGATTACCATAGCGGCAATGTTCTACGGATTTTCTCTCGTAAATACCTATACCGAGGTACTTATAATGGGAGGTCTTCTTGGTGTAGCCGGTGCAAGTTTTGCAGTGGCTCTCCCACTCGGGGCCGGCTGGTTCCCTCCTAAATATCAGGGACTGGCCATGGGTATTGCAGGAGCAGGCAACAGCGGTACGATATTCGCTGGACTTTTTGCGCCGCCGCTTGCCGAGATGTATGGCTGGAACATCGTTTACGGCTTTTTTGCAATCCCGATTATTGTTGTACTTATCCTTATGTGGCTCGTTGCAAAGGAGCCGCCTGATAAGATGGAGAAGAAAAAGGCGACTCACTACCTGAAGGTGCTGGCAGAAAAAGACATATGGGTATTCAATCTCCTGTACTGGGTAACATTCGGCGGTTTTGTCGGTTTTGCCAGCTTCGTCCCAACATTTGTTGCAGACCAGTATGGAATAAGCAAGGTTGCAGCCGGACAGTTCATGATCCTCATAGGATTCTCCGCCAGTGCAGTCCGTGTGATTGGCGGCTGGTTTGCTGACCGCTTTGGCGGCATCCGTGCCCTTAGCGGCATATATATAATCATTCTCATTGGCGCACTGGCAGCAAGCTCCCTGCCGTCAATGTATGTTTTGCTGATAGCGTTGTTTGTCATGGCTGCAGGCATGGGTGCAGGCAATGGATCCGTTTTTCAGCTCCTGCCGCTTCGTTTCCCACATGCTAAAGCAATTACGTCAGGGATAGTCGGAGAATTCGGATCACTTGGAGGGGCATTCATTCCAATGATTATGGGATGGTCCATGCAGTATATAGGAAATTACTCACTGGGATTTGTCATATATGGTATAACTGCCATAGTAGCACTGGCGACTCTTCTGATTGTCCAGAGAAAGTGGACAACCAGTTGGGTTGGAAAAGGGGGAAAGGCGCTCCCGGAGACAATAGAATATTCAAGCGAACATATATCCTGACTATAAAAGGTGAAATTATAAATGAAATGAAACGTCTCCTTCCCTGGAGCATAATGAATACGATAACGAAAAAAGCCCCCTGCCCTGTTTAATGGGTATTTGATTAATCCTGTGAACCAGATGATTCTTCTATCTCGATCTTATCCGCTGTCATAGTACCATCACTGGCAAGACTGACCTTTACCTCTATCTCCTGACCAGGCTGCAATGATCCACATGTGACAAGCTCATCTGAATCATCGAGGAAGATAACTGTCTCTGTGATGTCAATACTGATATTCACGCCGTCATGTTCAGGCGAAAGAATCAGGGTATCCGGCAAGTCAGGATTATCACAGCCGCTTACCTCAGCTATATGTCCCTCCAATTCCTCTACATTGACGTCATCCCATCCCTTATCCTGCATTAAGGATGATATTGTATAAGCATGTACCTCCGGCCTTAATAGATAACCTTTTTCTGAGCTTGTATCTGTTATCTTGATTGAATCCGCAGGGAGGAGATCAAACACAATATATTGGGTAGTATCCGGTCCAATGAGTATTTGAGGCTTAAATTCAATATCTACCTTACCCGAGGGCACAGTCAGCAAATACGCATCGTTGTCAGTGCAGGGATTCAAAGGATCATCGGCAATCCCCTCGCCGAGCGCATAAAAACAATTCTTCCCGGGCGCTTCATCTATTTCAAGCCTTGCCTTTTCATAGTAACCAGCGGGGACATCAACCAGTGACATTAGCGCCGTATTGTTCCCCTGCAATGTAAGGAGGTCGTATCTGGCCGTACCCTCAAATACAGTAAGCCATCCCTCATCATCCATCTCATCATCAGTCCCATCCTCCGTCTCATCCTCCATCTTGAGGGACACCCTGTTAATGGTCACCCATAACTGAGAGAGTTCCGGTACATCCGTTGAAGTAGAAGACGGGTGGGCAAGCAGATCGTCTTTGATAAGTATTCCTACTTTCCCTGCGGTCGTCCCGGAAGAAGCACTATATCCCTGTGAACCGCTGTTACCGACGCTGCCGCATCCAACAAATGTTGAAAAATACAACATAACTGCCATCATCATTAATCCCTTTTTAGCAGACATTTTTTAATCTCCTCTTATTATTAATAATATTAACCGATTAATGCTTTAGCTCACCTTTGGGATATTATTCCCAAATCAACCATTTGTCAAGTCATTTTTTTTGACTAATACGGTCATTATTATAATAATATTTTTTTCAGATCTGTAACCTCTTTAATAATCCTGTCACAACCGGCATCCTCAAGCTCTTTTCTGCTGCGAAATCCGTATTCAACACCGATGGTTGCAATGCCTGCCCTTTTGCCGGCCTCGCAATCAACAGGACTGTCTCCTACGATTACACTCCTGTCTCTGGTAACACCTGTGACTGCAATAGCCTTCTCGACCGGCTCAGGATGAGGTTTCCTGTTTGAAACAGAGTCACCGCCAAGAATTATTCTGAAATATCTAAGCAGGTCAAAGTCCGAGAGTATCTTCTCTGAAAATTTGACAGGCTTGTTTGTTACGACTGCCATCGTTGTATTTTTCTGTTTAAAATATTCAATCGTCTCCTTCACCCCGGGGTAGAGATAAGTGTTTACTACACTATGTCCCCAGTAATACTCTAAGAATTTTATCCTTGCATATTCGATTCGCTCAGCGCCTTCGCCAGGCATCATTTTCTCAAGAAGCGACTTTACACCCCATCCAATCCCCTCTTTTACCTTCTCTGAGTCAATTTTATCATGACCCAGATCTGCTAACGCCCTGTTTGCCGCCCATGCGATATCCTCGCTCGAATCAATCAGGGTACCATCAAGATCAAATATAATGAGATCCACATTAATTGTCTTCACCGCGCCTCCTTAATTTCAACCTTATAAAATATAAAAGTACCTGATCAGGTATTTAGACTGAAGACTGAAGTCTGAAGGTTTTAGGGTAAAATATGGGTTCACACACAACTTACTGCATTGTGAGATAAATAGTAACCTTCAGTCTTCAGTCTATCAACCTAATTAGTTACACATAAAATACACCATTCAGGTGATTTACTCTACTATTTTAATGTGCTAAAGTATTTATGAGAATGGTTCTCATTACTATTAATAACTGATATTATCAATTACCCAACTTATAAGGGTAATGAAAGGAGGTGAGTCAGATGGAAAGATATGTAATTGAGTCTCCGCATACAAAAGATGAGTGCCTTAAGGCGCTGGACGAGATGTTGTCGGAAGGACCATCGGTTCTTAACAAGTTCGACTGGGGCTGCACCGCAGGCGATCACACAGGTTATGCCATAATTGATGCAGATAGTGAAAATGAAGCCAAGAATCTGGTGCCGCGATTTATTCGCAACAAGGCACGTGTCATCAAAGTAGACAAATTCACTCCGGAACAGATCAGGTCATTCCACTAATTATCATGATATCTGGAATGAACCATCACAGTAACCCTTATCCTATGTTACCCGGGGATAAGGGTTACTCACTTCTCGTTTACTTCTCATTTCACTTCTTAATTCTTCTTTAATTATATGATATAATTGCTCAATTTAGTGACACGAGGAGACCTCTCATGGAATACCGCATCATTCTTTGCCCCATAGACAAACCTGAGTTATCTGACAGGGGTGTAGATACTGCGGCGTATCTCAGCAAACTCTCAGGTGCAAGGCTCATTCTGCTGCATGTGGGTGAAGACTGGTACAAATCCCAGCCGGTTACTACAGATTCCCGTGAGTGGGCTGCTATTCACAAGGAGTGGCTTGATGAGGGAAAACTGCTGTTGAAAAATGCAGAGGCAAGGGTGCGGGATACAGGGGTAAATAATGTAGAAACTGTTCTTACCGAGGGAGATGCCGCCCATGAAATAATTGAAGAGGCAAAAAAAAGAAGGGCGGACTTGATAGTCATTGCCACTCAACGCCATTCCAAGATTGAGAAATTCTTTGCAGGAAGTATAACAGACCGGGTAACTAAGTATTCCCCCTGCCCTGTTTTACTGGTCAATGTATAAGCTATTCTACCGCTGTCAACAGAATATCGCGGACTTAGTTATTAATTCCACACTGCCCGCGACCCGGCGATTCACATGACCCGCACGGAGACGGCGGCATGTCCCCCGTTCTTCCATGCGAAACTGATGCTGCAAATACAGAAAACTGCTTTTTTATACGTTTACTCTGGCACTGTATACAGACAACCTGACTTTCTGCATGCGAAACAAGCTTCTCAAACAGCGTCCCGCACTCTTCACACTTATACTCATACAACGGCATTTATCCACCTCCTGTGAACTGGATCACAAACCCTTTCTTTTTGTATATATTACAATTTGCAAGTTTCAATTACAAGAACTTAATAACAGCAGATAAATTATTTGATTTTTTAATCTGATTATGTTAATCAAATATCTAATGTTCAGCATAACTTATCAGTAAAATCTATGAACGCCAGTGAAAAGGTCTCAGAAATCATTCGCCGCCTCAATCGTGAGTATCCTGAGCCGGGTACCGCGCTGAATTTTAAAACGCCGTTTGAACTCCTCGTAGCCACCATTCTCTCCGCACAAACAACAGATATTCATGTAAACAAAATCACAGCAGTTCTTTTTAACAAATACAGGACAATCAGGGATTATGCAGAAGCGCCGGGAGATACACTTCAAAAGGATGTAAGTTCCGTCAATTTCTATAAGACAAAGGCAAAAAATATACAGGCCTCAGCAAGGATTATAATTGATAAATCTTCAGGTGAGGTCCCTGCAACCATGGACGAGCTCATGCTTCTCCCTGGTGTGGCGCGAAAGACTGCCAATATAATCCTGTACAATGCATATGGTATAAATGAGGGGATTGCAGTTGATACCCACGTAAAAAGAGTTTCATTCAGGCTTGGGCTTACGAGGAATAATGATCCGGTAAAGATAGAGAAGGATCTGATGGGGATTACTCAACAAAAGGACTGGGGACAATTGACACATCTTCTGATATCTCATGGCAGGGCGATATGTCAGGCTAAGAAGCCTAAACATAATGAGTGTATACTATATGATATATGCCCGTCGAATGAGATATAAAGGTATTTTCGAATGAAAGTTTTTCAACCTCAGCATAAGACCGGTCTTGTGGTTGTTATTACAGGCAACGGTAAAGGCAAAACCACTGCAGCGCTGGGTATTGCGCTTAGGGCCGCCGGCCATAACATGAAAGTATGCATAATATGTTTTATAAAAGGTGATATGTACTCCGGGGAGTTTGACGGCGTAAAGAGGTTGAGCCCTGATGTTGAAATTAACGTGACAGGCAAAGGATTCCTGCGTATAATAAAGAGTCCTTATTCATTTGAAGAGCACAGGGCAAGCGCTCAGAACGGCTTTATGCTCGCAAAGGAAAAGATGGATTCAGGAACCATTGATATCCTCATACTTGATGAAATACACAATGCCATTGATCTCGGGCTTGTGGATCTGCCTCAAATCCTTGAGCTGATAGATAAGAAACCACCATTTATGCATCTCATTCTTACAGGGAGGGATGCACGTCAGGAGGTGATCGAAAAGGCGCATACAGTCACAGAGATGAAAGAAATCAGGCACTCTTTTTCACTTGGAATAGAACCTCAGAAAGGTATAGATTATTAGTCCTGACACAGATCTTTAGTTTCATAAGGAGGGTTTACTATGAGTCTATTAGATAATGTTTTAGAGACGATAGGTGTTATTGACACCCCTTCAAAGGTTATTGAAAATCCAGCAGAGACATTCTCCGGCACAGCGATTACACCTATAAAATTCGGCCTGCCCAAGGAGATAGATTCAATCTGTCCCGAATGCATGGAAATAATAAAGGCTTCGCTGTACGAAGAGGATGGCAAGGTCTGGATAACCAAGGCATGCACTGATCACGGAGACTTTAAGGATATCTTCTATTCAAATGCTGACCTCTACCTGAAGTGCGAAGAGTTCTGGTTCGGTGACGGGATGGGAATAGAAGACCCTCCCATCAAAAATGCCACTATATGCCCTTCTCAATGCGGACTCTGTAACATGCACCTGAGTCACAGCGGTCTCCCTATTATGGACCTTACAAACAGGTGCAATATGACATGCCCTGTATGCTTTGCAAATGCAAATGCCGCCGGCTATCTCTATGAACCCACCTATGACGATGTAGTAAGAATGCTTGAGAATCTTGTCAATCAGAAACCTGTGTCTGCCAGGAGGATCCAGTTCTCAGGCGGGGAACCGACTGTACGGCCTGATTTCCTCAAAATAGTCGCTAAGGCGAGAGAGCTTGGCTTCTACTACATACAGATAAATACAAATGGGATAAAGACATCTGAACTTGAGTTTGCCCAGGCTCTGAAAGAGGCCGGGGCACAAAATATCTATCTGCAGTTTGATGGTCTTTCTGATGATATTTATCTAAAGACACGGGGCAGGAGGTCACTTCTTGATTATAAGCTTCAGACTGTAGAGAACGCCAGAAAGGTGAAACTCGATGTAATCCTTGTCCCGACAATGGTAAAGGGTTACAATAACCATCAGGTCGGAGACATTGTCAGATATGCAGCAAGAAACCATGATGTGATCAGCGGTATCGCATTTCAACCTGTGTCCTTTGTAGGACGGTTCAGTCAGAGCCACAGGCTTGAAAGACGCTATACCCTGGCGGATCTTGCCTTTGATATAGAAAACCAGACCGGATATATTAATGCCATGAGAGACTGGTTCCCGATAGGCTGTACAACTGCATTCTCCAGGCTCGCCCAGGCAATCAGCGGAAGCCCGACACTGACATTCTCAATGCACCCTCACTGTTCCCAGGGGACATATTTCTATATAGGTCAGGATGGCATCCCTGTCCCTGTAAGCGCATTTCTGGATCTTAAAAACTTCTTCAATGATCTTATAGCCCTTTCAAAAAAGATCAAACCTTCAAGATTCGAGCTGCTCTCCAAGGCTAGGGTTGCATACAGGCTTATCAAGCATTTTAATAAAGAAAAGGCCCCCAAAGGCCTTACGTTTGAAAGGTTCCTGAAGAGTCTTGACGGATATCAGGACGAGAACGTGAGGAGGATATACTCTGATAATGGAAAAACCGATGATTTCGCTCACTTCTTTGTAGCCGGAATGCACTTTATGGATGCATATAACTTCAGTGTAGAACGGGTAATGCGGTGCGTTATACACTACACTGACCCTAAAGGACACCTCTATCCGTTCTGTGCATATAACGGGGCTCCTGTTTACAGAAAAAGGATTGAGAAAAAGTACATGGTTTCCGCTGATGCCCTGAGGGAGAAGATCATCGCTGAGGGGAGGCCGAAGGAGCTGGAGATTGTGGCGAGGAAGATGGGGATATGAAGACGTAGGACGGGGGTGTCTGTGTATTGAAACAGTTATTAGATGTGCTATAATAAGTTATATATCTGAACATAACCATTTAAGGGGGCAGAAGGGCAGCAAACAAGCATGAATGCTAAAGAATTCAAGAATGAGATAAAGATTCACATTGAGGCAAGATACCCTGTTCTATGGCTTGTCTCCTTTGAGGAACGACGGGTTGAGAAGCTGCTTGAAGGGTTGGCCGCTGAGAGCGGCTTTAAATACTGGTGCTGGTCGGTTTCGAGAGGACTTTACAGCGGTGAGAAGAAAAAGTGGGAGGCACTTGGAAGGGAAAAGGTACTGACAACTATTGATGAGAAGATTTCCAAGAGTCAGAATGAGAATAATATTTTCCTCCTTAAGGACATTTCCGGCTATTTTCACTCCCATGAGTTTCTCAGGAAATTCAGGGACCTGCCCGCTATCATAGATGAGAATCAACCTCTGAACACTGTGTGCATCCTATCCCCTACCCTGACAGAGATCCCGCCTGAGCTGGACGAGGATATAGTGGTTATAGAATTATCACTTCCTGACTATGATGAGATTGAGGAGATGGTCATTACAACATTCGGGAAACTTATTCCTGAGAAGTGGTATCCCTCAACAAGGGCCATATTGTACAAGTCCCTTCAGGGGCTCTCCATGGATAATATCCGCAGGGTAGTCAGAAAGGCTATCACCCGGAATAACGGAAAACTTACGGAAGACTGCATATCCTTCATCCAGGAAGAGAAGCAGCAGGTCATAAAGAAGCAGAAGACCCTTGATTACTATACACATAAGGAAACGATTGAACATATAGGAGGTCTTGGAGAGATCAAGAAATGGTTTATTGAAAGGGAGCATGTATTCCGTCTCAGCAAGGAGAGGATTGACACCCTCGGACTTGACATCCCAAGGGGGCTTCTGCTTATCGGCGTCCCGGGGTCAGGTAAGAGCCTTTGCTGTAAGGCCCTTGCAGGAATATGGAACCTGCCGCTGCTCAGACTTGATGTCGGGAGATTATTTGGATCCACAGTCGGTGAGTCTGAAAAGAATATCAGAAAATGCATCCAGCTTGCAGAGGCAGTGAGCCCATGCATTCTCTGGATTGACGAGATAGACAAGGCATTTGGCGGAGTAGGAGGCTATCAGGGGGATTCAGGGACACAGCTCCGGGTATTCGGGACATTTGTCACATGGCTGCAGGAAAAAGAAAAACCAGTTTTTGTTATTGCAACTGCAAATGAGCCCAAAAACCTGCCTCCTGAGTTGTGGCGAAAAGGAAGATATGATGAGGTCTTCTTTGTAGACCTTCCAAGTGTCGAAGAGAGGGAAGAAATATTCAAGATACACATGGAGAGCCGGGGACAGAAGACAATACCCGCTGATTTAAGAGAATATGCGCAGAACAGCCATGGTTATACAGGGGCAGAGATTGAACAGGCTGTAAAAGATTCCATTGTAACTACATTTAACAGGATCCATGAAGGCAAAATGGATGAAGCCGCAGAAGAGATGATCAGCGAACTTTCGGGGCTCGATGTAAATAAGGCAACGGTGCTTGCTTCAATCAGGAGTATAACTCCTCTTTCAATTCTAAAGAAGGAGGAGATAGACGAGCTTAGAAAATGGAGCCACAGGAGGGCCAGACCGGCATCCCGCTCCCTTTTCCTGCAGAGGGTGGAAAATCTGGGGGCGCAGGAAAAGAGGAATATAGCCATACACGAGGCGTCTCACACTGTAATGATGTGGCATCATTTCAGAAAGACTCCTGTATTTATCAGCCTGGACACTTACAAGGATTACACTGTCTATCTGCCACACACAGATACGCTGGAACACACATTTACCAAAAAAGATCTTGAGAAGGAGATCGGAATCATTCTTGCAGGTATGGTAGCTGAAGAGGAGATAATTGGTAATGACTCTAAGACGGTCGGCGCATCACACGACCTTATCGCGGCCACTGTTATAGCAAGGAGAATGGTCGTGGAGTTCGGTTTTGGCGACATAATAAAGAATACAAGCCTTATAGCATTGCAGGACTTTGCATTAACATCAGGCAAGGAAATATTTGATGATGTACAAAGAATACTTGAGAATGCAAAGGCAGAAACAGAAGCGGTAATAAAGAGGAACCTCGAAGTGATAATGAGCCTTGTTAAAGAACTGGAAAAAGATGTATTATTGAATGGTGAAGCGCTGCTCAGGTTTTTCAGTGAACATCAACTGGTGGATAAAGGATGAAAAACAGGTATTGAATAATGTCTTTTTATTGTGTAATCAAAACTGAATTATCGAAGAAGAAATATATAATTGCTGCCCTGGCAGAGATGCAGCGGAAGGGTGAGATCACAAATTATACTGTAAGCAGGACAAAGGAAAAGATTGAAGTTGACAGGGAAGGCGAGGTTGTTACAGTCAGCAGGGTAAACGAAAACAGTAATTTTGAGATAGGCGGCATTTCCCGGCCGGCACGCGAGATCAGTGACCGGATGAAACAGTTATATGCATATGAATCCATAAAAGACAACCTTCCACTGGATTTTGAGATTGCACAGGAGACGGAAGAGGCAGGGGAAATCTTCATAACGCTGAAAGGTTGAAATCAGGCAAAGGGTGATAGCAAGCTGCACCCCCCACCCTACCCCTCCCCCGTAAAGGGGGAGGGAATACATAGAGAGATATGGACAGGCAGATAAAGATAAAGATTACTAAAGACGGGAAGGTTGAGGTTGACTCTTCTGTGTTTAAAGACTGCATGGAAGTTGCCGGCAAGCTGAAGGATCTCCTCGGTAGTGTTGAAAAGATTGATGTGAAGGATGAGACTGAAATAGCCCTTGAAAAGAAATTGAAAATTGATAGGGATTAGTATAGTCAATAGATCGTGTTCTGATGAATCATGATGTTATCATCAATGTACATTCCATAATACCTGTATCAAGGATAAACGGCCCGGGGAAAAGAATGGTTGTATTCTTTCAGGGCTGCAACAACAGGTGTCCCGGATGCTTTAATCCTGAAACACATCCTTTCATTAAGATTGCAGAATATTCTCCCGGCACTATATTTACAGAATTCTATCGCCCCGGCATCGAGGGGATTACTGTAAGCGGAGGTGATCCATTTTATCAGCGCAGAGGGCTTCTGAGACTTCTTAAATGCGCAAAGGATGATTACGGACTATCAACCGTTGTCTATACGGGATTTATATATGAACAGCTTGCAGCCTCATCACTTTGCAGTGATATTTTCAAATACACGGATGTTCTGATAGACGGTAGGTTCGAGGATGCGAGAAGGGAGACTACCATGCTTGCCCGGGGCTCGACTAACCAGAGATTACACTTTTTCAGCAAGAGATATGAGGAAAAGGACTTTATTATGTCCGGAAAAGTTGAGTTGATAATAGGCTCAGACGGCACAATCACACAGACAGGTTTCAGCAAGGTGGCATGATGAAAAAAGATCAGGGAAATATAGCCTGCATACTTGAGACATTTCCAAAGGTCGGGGATGTAATAGAGCCGGAATCAAAAAAGAGGATTTTGTCTCAGTGCGTTAACTGTATTAAAGAGATACCCAAGACAGTTGAATCCATGCCGGGATACCAGCTATGTCTTTCATTAACCACCCGGATTGAGAACCCTTCGGAGAGAAAATGGCTTCTCCTCGCAATCGCCCGTGAGTTGCCGGTGTCTGCAGAATTCCACCTTCTAAAACTCGAGGTATTGTCACAGTCTGTAAGGGCTGCCAATGCAATAGAAGATCCTAAGCTGAGAAAAGATACACTTCTCGATATAATACACAGCCTTCCTGAAAAGGAAGCCTTTCAGCCTCTTTTTATTGAGGCCATGAGTCATGCCATTAAAGCGGCAGATGAGATAAAGGATCAACAGCACAGGGTACATGCACTTATCAGCTTAGTGGATGAGATACCGAGGACCCAGGAATTCAATCACCTCAGGTTAAGGGCATTTAAACTTGCCCTCAACCTTGCCACCAATATCAGTCAGGCACAATATGATCATCTGAGACTTAAACAGATCGCAAAGACACTTCCAAAGACAAGTGACGTTGAATTCTACAGGCAATATACCCTGCTTGGTATAGCAAAGGAGATCCCAAAGACAGGGGAATTTCTAACCCTCTTCAAAGAGGCCATCATGCTTGCCATAGCCGCGGCTGTAACAATCGAGGAGCCTTATTACAGAAAGTATGCACTCTGCTACATAGCCGAGGAGTTATCGGGGTCACACGAGTTAGCTTCATTGTACAAGCATACAATGTCGGAGGCATACAAGGCCGCATCTGCCATTGAAGATCCCATTGTAAGGATTAACGCACTGATAGATGTACTTAAACTGTTTCCCAAGACAGCAGACTTTTTCGAGCAATTAAAGAACGCATTGGTAAATATTCTTGACTTCTACACTGTCCAAAGCAGGATAAAGGATATTACGCCAATGGAGGTTATTGATTTCATTCTGCTGATGGATGATAAAAGTGTGGATGATTCCAAAAAATCAAAATTCACAAAGGACAAATATGCCCACATACTTGCCAGGGATCTCGGGCAATTCGGCCTCATGTTAAATGATATCAGGCTGATTGAGGTACTTAAGCCTTACACCCATGTCTGGATCCGGCCTAAGGCGCTGCGACTTGCTGTAAACAAGATAGTAGAACACCTTGAAGGGCTTAAAAACAGCTTTCATGGGTGTGAAATCGAACGTCCTGAATTTGCGGGGGAATTTTATCATGCGAGGGACAGACATCCTGCCATGGATGAGGGGGCAAGGAGTGCAATTAAGGAATGTATTTCTATTGATCTCGGTGCAACTAACACAGTCATAATGAAACGCAAATGGGACGTGCAGCCGGAATTTGTAGAATTAAACGGCATCTCACGACGCTATGATGACATCCCGATAATCCCTACCCAGCTCAATCTGAAAAATGATGCCATCGGGACAGAAGTCGGGAGTAATGATATTGTGTCAAATTTCAAGAGGCTTCTCCTTGAAGGACATCCTGACGGTCGAAAATATATGGAGCGGTATTTCACCTCACTTTATAAACATCTGAAGGACGAGATAAAGCGCCCTGTCTGGCAGTCAGTGTTCTCGAATGCCCTGACAGACAAATTATACATTACTGCCCCCATAGGCTTTCCTGACTACAGAAAGGCAATGAAAAATATCGTCTCAAGGACGATAAAGGGTATAGACGTAAAGATACTTGAAGAGCCGCTTGCAGCAGCGCTTGGATATCAAATGGCTGAAAAGGAAGATAAGGTAGTGCTCCTGATTGATTTTGGAGGGAGCACACTCGATGTGATCATTGTGAGGCTTAATATAAATGAAGCCCATGTTGTCGCCAAACCTGACAGGTCCAAGGTTCTGGGAGGACATGATATAGATACGTGGATTGCTGAGCATCTGTATAAAAAACTTGGCAGGGAGGGTGACACCCCTCCGCGGGAGTTAATAGAAAAGGCAGAAGAGATTAAAATTGCACTCTCTAACAATAGAGAAGTGATGTTCAGGTGGGATAATTATGATGTCTGCCCGGTGACCAGAAAAGATATTGAAGAGATTCTTAACAGGCATGGTTTTTACAACTCTGTTGACAGGACTATATCCTATGTGCTCTGGAAGGCCGGAAAGGTCGGTGTAAAAAAAGAGATGGTTGAGGCTGTATTACTGACAGGAGGATCTTCCCAGATACCTTCATTCAGAGAGAAGATTGAGGCGCTTTTTCCTGAACTTCACAAACATAATTGCATTTATAACCACAGTCCATTCTCAGCAGTAGCCGTTGGAGCTGCCATGTATGCGACAAGGAGGATAAGCGACAAACATCTGAGACTTGCCTACGCAATTCGTTATAAAACCAGGGATAAAGACGTACCTTTCGCCCATGAGATTATTTTCGAGAAGGGTGAATCGTATCCGTTTGAGAAGACATTCAGGGTCACACCGGCAAAGACACTTGGAGAGCAGAGGCAGATATACCTTGAGCTGTTCGAGGTGCCTGATAAAAACATTGTCAGAAGATGGGAAAGAGAAGGCGGCATGGAATTCATTAAACAGGTGATAAAACCGGCAGACGACATGGCACTAAAGGACCTGAGGATCATAACACTCAATTATGACGAACCTGTAGAAGACTTTACAAAAGTAGTATTCTGCGTTGATGAAACCGGCCGGCTAAAGATTCGCTACGGGAAACATGACAAAGAAGTCGAGACCGAAGTAAGACTCCAATAACATAGCCATCCAACATAAAATAGGGACAGCGCCTATTTATTCAGCTCTTACAGTACCTGCAAATAAATAGGCGCTGTCCCTATTTTATGTGATGTGCTGGTAGATAATAAACAACCACGATAAGAAAAGCATAATTCCAAGTCTGCTGGCGTATTTGCAGTATTTCCGGTTTCTGACCATCAGTATCTTTAATATTATTAGTACAAGTCCGGCAATCCATCCGATTACAGGCAATAACCTCATATTGCCATTGCTCAAAGAGAGTCCGGCCAAAGCAAGGTAGACAAGGCAGGTTACATATCCATCAAATCTGTGCAGTTTCACCATCATCATGGCGTCGGATCTGTCTCTTTTTACGGTCTGCAGTCCTGTCATAAAGCTCATAGTGGCCATGACCAATCCAACAGATGCCACGATAGTATTAAAATCAAGTATTCTGTATATGCCTGTCATGATCCGCTATATATAAGACTGAATATCTTTCTTTGAATAAAGAACAAAATAATCCCAATGTATATCAGTATTATGGGAAGTATAATATAAAGGTTGGTCCAGGTATAGTTATCGTTCACTATATTTCCAATTGAACCGCTGACAATAATACTGTAAGTATTTCTCATGACCTCATTCTTCTCAACCCTGTTGTTGTTGGAAACCCACATAGTAATACCGTTCCATTCATTACGATTGGCAATGTTGTTAACAATGGCGTTGTTGTTAGATGCATTAAGGAATATCCCTTTTTCTTTGTTGGAGTTTGTCTCATTTCTTTCGAGGATGTTATTATGAGACGCTTCCAGGTATATACCTGTAAGGTTATTGAAATCAGACTTGTTATCTGTCACTGTAATGTGTTCTGAAGAATAGAGGAATATACCGTTACGGTTATTGATTGCCTTATTGTTACTTATTTCACTATTGACAGACTTATTGAGGTAAAACCCTGCTACAGATGATTCAGTTGCAGTAAAACCGGAAATAGTAACATTACTGACATCTGAGACCCTGAACACCGGTTCAGATGTATCCGCAGCTTTTACAACTGTCTTATCCGGCCCCTTTTCAGATTTAAGGATAAGGGGTTTTGTAATCACTATATTACCGTGATATTCACCTTCTCTGACAACTACAGTATCGCCGCTCCGGGCATGATCAACTGCATCCTGAATAATTTTATAGTTATCGCTGACATAGATTGTGGCCGCCTTTAAATCACTATTCCAGCAATGTAAAAGCGCACCACAAACAAGAGCAGTCAATACTCTCAGGATCATCTCAGCAACAATTATCCTTGTCGGCAAGTTCTTTTGAAGTAAGTACGGCCTCTCTGTATTTCATTTGATCAGGCGACTCATCTTCATGACTGTGAATCCCAGGGGTACGTTCTCCGGCGGTAATTACTACATGAGACTCCTCTGCCCGGTTCATTTCTTCAAGAAGGAACCTTCTGCTGTCTGAATCAAGGCACTCTTCAATCATATAAAAAAACTCTTCATCCTCCTTGCTGATATGACTTCTCAGATTTGATAAGGCCGATCGCAGAACATTATCAGGAATTTCATCCTCACACATTGCATTCCTCACAGAATGAAGAAGTTCCATTAACTCCCTGTGATCCTCTTTAATTATATCAATATACTTATCATTCATCGGATCCAACTTAATCAGCAGAGGAAAGAGAACGCCCTCTTCTTTCCGGATAGAGTGCAGGACAATATCATTCTCAACCTCTGCCAGTGCAATCCAAAGTCCGTTGATATCTCTCCTGAGGATCATATCCTCAATAACATCAAGTCTCCTGAGAACCCTCTGATGTTCTTCTCTTAGAATGGAAATAGGGTTAATCTCTTCTGCATCTGTCTCTAAATCAGCATCCGCCGGTATTTCACTTACCTTCATTACTTCTAATGCCTTGAATGTTTGCGCAAATCCAAGACGGCAAATACCTCTCGGACTTTTAAATAATGTCTTGTCACCGGAAGCTGATGACATTTCTGCAAATTCTGTTTCATCTACTTCAATTTCTCCGGTCCTGCAGCTCTTTATCTGACAATCCGGATGCTGACATCTGTATTTAATTCTAAGATGATTATCTGACATATTATATTGACCTCTCATTAAACATTAAGAGTTTCAGGGGCTTCCTTCATCTCCGGAACGCCGAATTTATCATTAAACTTTGTTACAAAGTACATCAGCACCCTGTAATTAAGCAGCAGTGCTTTGAAGGTCTGAGTCTTTGTAAGGCCGTCAAAATAAAACTCATACGAAAACTGCACCTGCTTTGCAATACCATCCGGATCGAGATTAAGGTCATAACTGACTTCGGAGAACATCAGTTCTTTCCGTATCTCATTATAAAATCCCTCTCTTTCATCTTCCGACAACTTCCGAAGTTTCTCTGCATGCTCAGGCGCTATGGAAACTCCGTTCAGTACCAGCACAAGCTGCGGGTAGTCCTTTGGTTGAATAATCCTCTGTTTTTTCATTGTCCCGACCGGAAAATCTATTTCAAAATGAAAATTTGCATTTTCATCCTTAAACTCATCTATCTGATGA
>Ga0209324_10000338_pt1 | contig 32122 bp, 44 predicted proteins | sample Rifsed19ft3_FD_184015 | JGI IMG/M metagenome (GOLD analysis project Ga0209324, IMG submission 184015) | Soil microbial communities from Rifle, Colorado, USA - sediment 19ft 3 (version 2) | ecosystem: Environmental > Terrestrial > Deep subsurface > Rock core/Sediment | place: Rifle, Colorado...
TAAGTTATTAGCAGGTTGAGAGGGAGAATAGTTTACCGTTGAATCTTTCAGAAGCAAATAAGGTCTTTCGTAAATCCATAATCAAGGGTTACTTTGAAACTCGTCTTTTGAATCTAGATTTTAAAAAATCTAACATAAAACATCCATCAATACAAGATGATGGTCTTATGCAAACAAATCTTTTGCATCTCTTTTTTGATATTGATACAGGAAGCGACTATCCTGATGGTGATGAATGGTTCATGGCAGAATTCATTTTTCCATACAGCATAAAAATTCCTGATAGCATAAAGGGGCCTGATTACTTTAGCACTATTTCAGTTGGAGATGGTAAAAATTTTTGGCGACACAGGGAACTTATTCGATACAAATATGGTAAATCAAAAAAACTGGAAGAATCACTTGATTTCATAGAAAAAAAATACAAAGAATTGAACTCTTTATTAGAACCATTGCAAAAAGATCTCAAGTGACAAGCTTCCATTCGTTTTCTATAATGACATATTTTTTATCATTGGAAAACGCTGTGGTTAACTGCCATCTGCTGGTAGACTTATCAAACATGTAAACTATGTCTGTAATGTTTTGAGGAATTTTTTGTGGATCTAGTTGATACTGTAATAATTCTAAAATAAAATCAATTTTTTCTATGGCTGTGTTAAATAAACGATGCTCATCAAGATCTACAATAAATTTTATATTTGGTTTTCCAGAAAAATGCATGTAAATTTTAATATTTTTGCCTCCACCTCTGCGCCTCTTCATCTCTTTCAATATTCCTTTGACTTTATCCCATCTCATATGACCAAACCATTTGAAAAATTCATCACTAAATTCTAATGGAAAATATACATCCATCATGGTTGAGTAATCTTCATCTTGTTCTGTCTCAAGCTGTTCCACTGTAAACATGTCATTTAATAATCCATATAGGACTTCGAGTTCCCATGGAGAAACTCCATAGTATTTTAAAGATGCTACAAGGGTCCCTTGCGCCAACATTTTAAGTAATTAAAAAATCTAATTAAAGGTTCTAAATTGTCTGTAAATATTTCCAGAGATAAAATACACCTATAGTTCCTATGAAAAATACCATGGGTTTCCATGCAAATACAGGGAATTTTGGATTTGTAAGCTGCACTTTATAATTATCAAGTACCGTATGAACATACTTCTTAATTTTTTCATTCCAAATCTTGTATTCTATTTGGTGTTTTTTTAGAAGCGTTTCTATTTCATAAAAAACAGGCGTTCTTTGACAGAAAAGGTGTTGCAAATAATCCCTTGAAACTTCAACTTCTGCTTGTATTGCTATAAGCTCCTTTTTCATTTCAAGCAGTCTTACATGCATCTCCCAAGGTTTTTTTAGTTTTAAAGTGAGACCACTTCCAATTTGGAAAGGCATTTTGTGTTCAAACTTTACATGAGTAAAACCTTCTTTTGAAAAGATCCTTAAAAGTTCATCAACATTTTTTCTGACTACTATAGTAAGCTGCTCTACACCCATCTTATGATCCACGTTAATTTTATGTCGTACGCCATCAAAAAGAGATATCGTCTTTGGATACCTGGTCAGAAATTCTACCATAGCTTGCGGTCTAATTTGCCTATATTAAAACCCTAGGTGTGTTTATTATTTGTCTTTAATCCACGAATGTATACACACTGATCGTAAGAAATAGCCATCTCATGTTGACTTATCTTTCTGTCAGTAATTTTCACGTCTGAGTTTTTTATTATTGCAATAGGAGTGCTGTCTGAACCTTCGCCCATCTTGAGGTTTGCAATAGATGCAAGATTGTCTGCTACAGCTTGAAAAGTAACTTTTAATGGATTTCCACGCAGATCCTTCTGACCACGAATGTCAGAAAGAGGCTCAATACCGGCACAAGCGATAGCAACTCCCGTTGTTCCAACTCTTGCAGGCATCAATCTGCTATCTATTATTAGTATGCCAACATGTGCAGAAAACTTCAAGAAAAATTTGCGTCGTAGTTGCTCTGCAATCTGATATGAGTCAATAGGATATAGAATTAATTTTCCCTTTGGTGCATTTGATTTATCGATTCCCGCATTTGGAGCTAAAATATTGTCAGATGAGGTAATTACAAAACCAGGAACTCCTCCAAAAACTACATCAGACTCTCTCAAAATAATCTCAGCAATTTTCGGATTAAGATAAAATTTTGTTGCAAGTATTCTTGATTCTTTGGATGATATGACTTTTTCATATTCGATTAATCTTCCTTGAGAATTTGCAACGTATTTGCTTGAAATAACTAGAACATCACCATTTTCTAATTTAATCTGTGATCTCTGTAGCAAATCCACTAAAGTTTCAAATAGATCAAAATCGTGTGTTTTAAGATCTGATTTTATAGTCTGTACTGAAATAGACATGACAATACTGTCTTTCTTAGACTTTTTAGCCTTCTCCTCCAAACCTTTTAATTTCAAAAAACATGCATTTTCTACATCTAGGAATGAACATAACCGAAAAGATACTTGCTAGGGCGTCTGGAAAAACAAGCCTATCGCCAGATGATGTAGTTTTTGTAAATGTAGATAAGGTAATGATGCATGATGTTTCAGGCCCTGGTGTGATTGCTGTATTTGAGAAACTAAAGAAAAAAGGAATGAAGATAGAGAAACTTTGGGACGCATCCAAAGTCTGGGTTGCAGAAGATCATTTTGTTCCTTCTGCTGACAAGATATCGGCTCAAAATATAGTATTGTTGTCAGATTTTACAAAACAATTTGGAATCAGCAAACACTTCAAGTATGGTATGGGTCAGTATGGGATCTGTCACACATTATCTCATGAAGAAGCCATGGTGCTACCAGGAGAAGTCTATGTAGGTGGTGATTCGCATACTAATACAACTGGCGCATTAGGTGCTTTTGCAGCAGGTCTTGGGCATACAGATATTGCTTATGTACTATTAAACGGAAAAATTTGGTTCAAAATTCCAGAAACGCTTTATTTCAAACTAAATGGCAAGCTTCCAAACCATGTGATGGCAAAAGATTTCATTTTAAAAATAATTGGTGATATAGGAACTGATGGTGCAGCTTACAAAACTATGCAATTTGGTGGTGATGGTATCTCAGAAATGTCAGTTGAAGAACGACTTACTTTAACAAACATGACAACAGAAGCTGGCGCAAAAAGTGGAATCATTGAACCTGATCAAAAAATAAGAGACTATCTTGCAGTGCGAGGTGTAACAAAATACGATGAAGTACACGGTGACGCCGATGCTCAATATGAAAAGATCTATGAATATGAAGCCTCAGAATTAGAACCAACTGTTGCCAAACCATTTTCTCCTGAAAATATCGCAGAGGCACGAGATTTGTCAACAACAGTCCTAGACAAAGCGTATATTGGTTCATGCACAGGAGCAAAATATGAAGATCTACAAGCTGTTGCAAGAATACTAAAAGGTAGACAAGTGAAGATTAGAACAGAAATATTGCCTGCAGCAATATCAATATTCAGAAAGGCAATGGATGAAGGACTCCTAAAAATTTTCATGGATGCTGGTGTAGTAGTGGGACCGCCTACATGTGGAGCATGTTGTGGTGCGCATATGGGAGTACTTGCAAAAGATGAAGTTTGCATAAGTACTACTAACAGAAATTTTCCAGGAAGGATGGGTCATGTAGAATCAAAAACATATCTGGCATCGCCTCTAGTTGTAGCTGCATCTGCAGTTACTGGAAAAATTACTGATCCGAGGGATTTGAAATGAAAGGAAACGTAATAAAATATCAAAGAGACAATATTGATACTGATGTAATATTACCAGGCCCTTATCTTAAAATCCATGACTACAACGAGCTTGCAAAACACGCAATGGAAGGCTTAGACAAAGATTTTCATTCTAAGGTAAAAGAGGGTGATTTCATTGTGACAGGACGCAATTTTGGGTGTGGTTCATCAAGAGAACATGCACCTATTGCACTTGCATATTCTGGAATAAAGGCAGTTTTGGCAGTATCTTTTGCAAGAATATTCTATAGAAATGCAGTTGATGGCGCGTTCTTGCTACCAATAGAAATTGATGAGAGTACATACAATAGCATATCTGATAAAGACTCGCTTGAAATTGATACGGAAAAAAATGAAATAAAAAATCTTACAAAGAACCAAACCTATAAAATGAAACCTTTTTCTGAATTAATTGGAAAAATCATTGCGGCTGGTGGTCTTTTTAATTACAAACTGTAGAAACATTAACTCTACGAGTAATCAAAATCTATTCTAACAGTTTTCTCTGTTTATACCATTATATCACGTATCATCTAATATTCTGCTATGCCAAAGACACTGTTTGAGAAAATTTGGGATTCACATGTTGTAGTAGAACAAAAAAATGGACCAACACTGCTTTATGTTGATCGACATTTAGTACATGAAGTTACATCTCCACAGGCATTTGATGGCTTACGTATTAACAAAAGAAAAGTACGAAGACCAGATCTCACATTTGCAACAATGGATCATAACGTTCCAACTAGTGACAGATCTTTACCAATCATAGATCAAATTTCTGCAAGGCAGATCCAAGTCTTAGAAAAAAATTGCAAAGATTTTGATATTCAGTTATTTGATATTAACAGTCCAAATCAAGGAATAGTACATGTAATTGGTCCTGAATTAGGAATAACTCTTCCTGGAACTACAATTGTTTGTGGTGATAGCCATACATCAACACATGGTGCTTTTGGTGCGTTAGCATTTGGTATAGGTACAAGTGATGTAGAGCATGTATTAGCCACACAATGTATTTGGATGGAAAAACCAAAAACTTTTGAAATTAAAATAGAAGGTAAGAGAAAAAATAAACACGCAATAACTGCAAAAGACATCATACTTTCAATAATACGACATATAGGTACTGCGGGAGGAGCAGGAACTGTAATAGAATACAGTGGTGAGACAATATCTGATCTCACGATGGAGCAAAGAATGACTATTTGCAATATGTCTATTGAAGGAGGCGCAAGAGCAGGACTTATAGCTCCAGATGAAAAAACATTTGCGTATCTAAAAGGAAGAAAATACATTCCAAAAAATTATGATGAGTTGGTTGATTATTGGTCTGAAAACTTAAAAAGTGATTCTGGGGCTCATTTTGACAAGATCTTTACCTTACATGTGGATACATTATCTCCACAAGTAAGCTGGGGAACAAACCCTGCTATGACTACAGATGTAACAAGTATTGTACCATTTCCAGAAGAATATGCGAAAGGAAATCAAGACGAGGAAAAAGCGGCTAACAAAGCATTACAATACATGGATCTAAAACCAGGTACGCCAATTACTGACATTTTAATTGATAGAGTTTTCATTGGTTCTTGTACAAATTCAAGACTGGAAGATTTGATTGAAGCATCTAAGATAGTAAAAGGAAAGAAAGTTTCACCAAAGGTAAGGGCGATGATAGTACCAGGATCTCAACTTGTAAAAAAACAAGCTGAAGAATTAGGATTGGATAAGATATTTAAAGAAGCAAATTTTGAGTGGAGAGAATCAGGCTGTAGTATGTGTTTGGGAATGAACCCTGATATTTTGGCTGCGGGTGAAAGATGTGCAAGTACATCAAACAGAAACTTTGAAGGAAGGCAAGGCGCTGGTGGTAGAACTCATCTGGTCAGTCCTGTTATGGCTGCAGCAGCTGCATTAGCAGGTCATTTTGTTGATGTAAGAGAATTGGATTTGAACTAGATGGAACCATTTAAGACAATCAAAAGCATCGCTACTCCACTTGACAAAGTTAACGTAGATACTGATCAAATAATGCCAAAACAATTCCTAAAACTAGTTCAAAAAACAGGTTTTGGCCAGTATCTGTTTTATGACTGGAGGTTTACTACAGACGGTATACCAAAAGAAGATTTTATTTTAAACAATCCAAAATATCGAGGTTCTAAGATACTTTTAACAAGAGACAACTTTGGCTGTGGTTCAAGCAGAGAACATGCTGCCTGGGCTTTGCTTGACTATGGATTTGTGGTAGTTATAGCCACATCCTTTGCTGACATTTTTTACAATAACTGCTTCAAAAATGGAATTTTACCAATAAGACTTGATATGAAGAAAATTGAAAGTTTATTCAAAACAAATTCTGAAATAGAAGTTAATTTAAAAAATCAAACAATCACAATACCAAATGAAACAATATCGTTTGATATCGAAAGTCATAGAAAAAAAACTCTGCTTGAAGCGCTTGATGATATATCTGTTACCTCACAATATGAAGATAAAATATCACAATTTGAAAAATCTCAATTGTATCCTAATTCTTCATTTTTCTAATTATTTCTTTTATAATTGTCTGATTTCGTTCTACTTTATTTGGTGATTCTACATCCATCCAAAGCGCTTTGCCTATGTCAAATGCACTAACAGTTTTTCTTTTTGATAAATCTTGTAAAACATCAAAAGATAAGTTAACTTCATTTCTCCTTTCTTTTTTAGATTTGATTATCTTCAAAATTTTTGTATCTAAAATGTAGATGCCCAGACATTCTGCCATAGGCATACTAATGACCGGTTTTTCTTGGAATTCTGTTACTTTACCATCTTTTATTTTTGCGTAGCCTGTTTCTTCTTTTCTATATCTTCTTGTAGCAATACAAGCAATACTTTCCTTTTGTTTGTAGAATTTGTACATTTTACCAAGATCTATGGCACAAAAATTATCTACAAACCATAAAATAAAATCTTGTTCATTTTTTAGGATTGCAGAAAGGTGGGTAAGGTCTCCTCCTGTGCCACTGTTAGAATCCTGAATGAACTTGATCTTTTTACCGCGTATTGTCTTTTTATCCTCAAAATATCTTCTTATTTGACTGCCTAATCCATTGTAGTCCGCTAGTACTATTATCTCCTTGATGAAACCAAAGGACGATACGTATTTGACGATGTAATCTATGAGTGGTTTTCCCTCAATAGGAATCATTGCCTTTGGAAAATAATCTGTAAATGGCTTTCCTCTGGTTCCTCTTCCGCCAGCTAAAATTACAATTTTCAAATTTTATCTATATGACTTTTGTTTTCTTCTTCTAGCGCTAGGTCCACCAAACTTCTTTGGTTCTTTTCTCCGGTCATCTCCGCTTAAGAGATGTTTATCAAAATCAATTAGGCGTTTTTTAAGATCCTCTCGTATTGTTTTTGTAAAAGGATGGTCCTTTGGTTCCTTTTTGGATTTAGTCCAACCAGTTAATGCTCTTGATATTGCTACTGCGCTGGCATATGCTTGGCCCATAAATCCTCCTCCATTGACTCTTACAAAAAGATCAATTTTATCTCGTAAATCTCCAGCTATCTCAAGAGGACCAAGTATTACTTCTCTGGCAGTTTCTTGTTGAATCATCTCTACTGGGGTATTATTAATTCTGACTCTGCCCATTCCCTTTGATATGTGTACATGTGCTCTAGCAGTTTTTCTTGTTGCAAAATAATTTTCTACCTTTACCATTTACTCATGCCACCCAACCATTTTTCCAAGTTCGCCAACGCTGGTGTAATATGAAGAAGACTTTCTAATTCTTGCATCTTCAAACTGAGTTCTTGATAGAGATTTAAGTTCATTTGGAACGCCCAAATATGCTCTGAGTCTACTGAATGCTGCTTTGCCAGAAGACTTTGTTTTTGGAAGCATTCCTCTTACCATCTTAGTTATGATAGTATCTGGTCTTCTCGGATGAAACGGACCAAACTTTGGATTATTGATACTTGCAATCTCAAGAAATTCTCTATATTCTTTTATGATGGATTCTCTACTACCGCTTATCATGATATTTTCAGAATTTACAATAAACACTCTATTACCTTCAAGCAGATGTTTTGCTACATGTGAACACAATCTTCCTGCAATCATGTTTGTTCCATCTACGATTAGGGTCTGAGGATTTTTTGCTGCCATCTTTGTCTCTGCTTGTTGTTTAGCCAATTATTGTCACACCTTTTCCTGTTGGATGATTTTTGATAAGTTCTGAATAACTCAAAATCTTTCCTCCCTGTTCAAGTATTTTTTGTGCACCTGAGTTTGAAATAGAAAACGAACAAAGTGTAATTTTATGTGACATACCACCTGTTCCGAGAACTTTGCCTGGTACCATTATTACATCTCCATCTTTTGTCAATCTGTCTATCTGGCTAACATTGACTGTTCTTCTGGCAGAGGATGGTTTCAATGCAAGTTCTGCAAGTCTTGACCATATGGGTGCTTTATTTTTCTTTGAAGCTTCTTTTAGCTCCTTTGCCATATGTAATACAACAGCATTAGTCATTTGTATAATTGCCATTTTTAACCCAAATATAATGTATGCTCAGCTAAAGGGCAGAAATTACTTGTTTGAGACCCTCTAATCTTTTTGTTATTTCGTCTACGCCAGCAAGTACTATCTGAGCTGGAGATAGAGCACCTGTAGTTTCTATAGTCAAAAGATGATCTTCTGGACCTCCACCTTCAGTTAGAACTGAAACAGTAGCAGCATTCCATTTTGCATGTTCTGTACCTCGACCCAATCTAGCATATGCCTCAAGCTTGATCTTTTGACCTGGAGCTAGCTCCACTATTGGAATTTTATCGCTCACTGGTTTAACTACATCATCCTCCGATGTAAGTTCAGCCGAAGTAATTGTTCTTGTGGTGTCAGAAGAACCTGAATCGATCATTAACATTACTCTACAATGAGTACAGCCAACTTCACTTTTACAATCACAATTTGCTGGTTCAACAAATCTTGCTAGATCGGTTTTAAGTGGTATCATGGCAAGTCTGTGTGCTATGCCTTCATCAGCTAAAACAGTGGAATTTTCAATTATTACAACATCATCAATAGCAAAAACAGGTACACCTGTCAGACATATCCTTCTTAACGCATTGGCGTATTGTAGGGGCATGCCCTTTAACTTTACAACAATTTTTTGCACATTTTGTTCAACTACTTCAAGAGAAACCAAGTCTTAGAGGAAAAAGTTCCTAGTCCAAATAAAAATCTAGCGAGTTTTTGCGTATAGATAAATACCAAAGTTAAATATCTCAAATTATGGTCGACAAGGTAACTGTAGTAAGATTAGCAGTTGAGGGAGAAAAGTTTGAATTGCTTGTAAAACCAGATCCTGCCCTTGAATACAAACTGGGAAAAAGAAAGGATATATCCACAATTCTTGTTTCAGACGAAATTTATTCTGATTCTAACAAAGGAACACGTGCATCAACTGAAAAACTAATGAAAGCATTCAAGTCTACTGACGCTGCCGTTATTGCTACCATTATTATGCAAAAAGGTGATCTTAACCTAACTACGGATCAAAGACGGAAGATGGTTTTAGAAAAACGTAAACAGATTGTGGATTTTATTGCAAAAACATACGTAGATCCACGTTCACACCTACCTCATCCTCCACTTAGAATAGAACAGGCCATGGATGATGCACGAATATCTGTAGATCCTTTCAGAAATACAGATGAACAAACAAAAGACATCGTAGAACAATTACGATCTATCATCCCGCTTAAATCAGAAAACATGGTACTTGAAATTCTGGTGCCAGCACAGTTTGCAGCACAATCATATTCCGTTTTAAAATCTGCCGGAACTTTAAAAAAAGAAGAATGGCAATCTAATGGTTCTCTCAAAGTAATACTAGATATACCGGCTGCAGCAAGAGCAAATGTGATAGATAGATTGGGATCTGTAACAAAGGGCTCTGCTTCTATTGAGGTAGCAAAATGATGGAAATAGTAAAAAGAAAATATGTAATTCCTGGCGATGTAATAATAACTGGTCCATACAGACTAGAACAGAACGTCTATCAAGATGGAGATAGGATTATTTCTACTAGCATTGGTATATCAGAAATTTATGAGAACGCAGTTCGTGTGATACCACTTTCTGGAATGTACATACCAAAAACCAATGACTTGATCATAGGAAAAGTGATAGGGCATTCTTCACTATCTTGGGAATTTGACATAAATTCATGTTTTATTGGATTTCTGCCAGCTCAGGATGTATTTGGAAGAGATTATTCTCCAACAAAAGACGAATTAAAAGCACGACTGGACAAAGGTGATTTAGTAGCTGCTAGAGTTGCTAATTTTGATAGATCTAGAGATCCACTTCTTACTATACAAGATAGAGATTTGGGAAAAATTGAATCAGGCGAACTGATAAAAATTGCCCCAAGCAAGATTCCACGACTTATTGGAAAGCGTGGCTCTATGATTCAAACAATTGAGATGGCAACAAAGGCCATTGTAACCATTGGTCAAAACGGTCTGATCATTGTTTCTTGCGAGGATCCAGTTGGATTATTAAAGGCCATAGAAGCAGTGAAAATGGTTGATGCTCAAGCACATACGCCGAACTTGACTGAAAGAGTAAAATCCATGCTTGGGGTAGAACTTGGTGAAAATAATGACACAATTAATGAATGAAAATGGAATTAGATGTGATGGTCGAAGAATAGACCAAATAAGAAATGTTTCCATAAAGGTAGGAGTCTTAAAAAATGCTGATGGTTCGGCATACATAGAATTTGGTAAAAACAAAATTCTTGCAGGAGTTTTTGGACCAAGAGATGTGCATCCAAAACACATGGCAGATCAAGACAGTGGCATATTACGATGTAGATATCACATGTCACCATTTTCTGTAACAGAACGAAAAAATCCTGCTCCTTCTAGAAGAGAAATTGAAATATCCAAAGTCATCAAAGAAGCTCTTCAACCAGCAGTAATACTCAAAGATTTCCCAAGAACAGTAGTGGATGTATTTATCGAAGTTCTACAAGCTGATGGTGGTTCTAGATGTGCTGCATTGGATGCAGCATCAGTTGCACTAGTAGATGCAGGAATACCAATGCGAGATATAGTATCTGCATGTGCTGCAGGAAAGGTAGCAGACAAGATTGTTCTTGATGTAAATGATGAGGAAGACAAAGAGGGGCAAGCAGACATGCCAGTAGCATACATGCCAAATCTTGGTAAAATCACACTTATGCAACTTGATGGAATCTTAACTCCTGATGAATACAAAAAATGCCTTGAAACCGCAATAGGTGGTTGCAAACAAGTTTATGAAATCCAGAAAAAAGCGCTGATGGAAAAATACTTCAAAAACGGAGAGGCATAACAATGACAAATTCTGTAATCATAGAACAACTAAAAAGAGAAAAGATTCTTGAGCTTTTAAATCAGGGAAAACGAATTGATGGAAGAGGATTATACGATCAACGATCACTTTCGATTGAAACTGGAGTAATCCCAAAAGCAAATGGCTCTGCAAGAGTAAAACTAGGCGATACTGAGCTAATCACTGGAGTTAAGATACAACCTGATAAACCTTTTCCAGATCTTGGTGATAAAGGAATTTTGATTTGCACTGCAGAAATACTTCCTCTAGCAGATCCTAAAGCTGAACCTGGTCCACCAGGGGAAGAAGTTATTGAATTAGCTAGAGTCGTAGACAGGGGTATCAGAGAAACTGAGATGCTTGATCTAAAGCAACTTGTCTTAATAAAAAACAAATCTGTAATAGGAATATTTGTTGATAGTAGTGTGTTAAATACAGACGGAAATCTTTTTGATGCATGTTCTTATGCAGCTGTTGGGGCAATTTTATCATGTACTGTTCCAAAATATGAAATCAAAGATGATGCACCAGTATTAGTTGAAGGCATAACTTCGAAGCCTCCAATAAAAACAATCCCTGTTTCTGTAACGATGGCTCGAATAGGTGATCATATCATAGTTGATCCAACATCTGATGAAGAAGCCTGTATGAATGCTAGAATAACAATCACTTCTAATTCTGATGGCAACATATGCGCTTTACAAAAAGGAGGCAGTGATGGCTTCAACATTGAACAACTCTTCAAATGCTCTGAAATCGCACTTTCAGTGGGAACAAAAATAAGGAAGCAACTTGAGCAACTGATGTAATATGGCAAAAGGCAAGAGTGCGTCATTGAGAGGACTTGGAGCAAAATATGGTCTCAAGCCACGCAAGAAATTCACTGCAGTTCATAGGCTACTCAAAACAAAAAGAAAATGTAGCGAGTGTGGTTCTAGTAAATTTGGTAGAGAAGCCGTAGGAATATGGGCTTGTAAAAAATGTGGTTTCAAAGTAGCTGGTTTTGCATATGACGTCAAAATATAGCGCAAAAATAGAAATTTCAGCTGACAAAAAAACTAAATCAATATTTGATTCTCTTCAGACTGACGAAAAATTCTATTCTGAAAACCCAACAAAAACCAAAATGTCACTTGATAAAAAAATCACAATTTTGATTGATGCCCAAGAGTTGTCTCATCTAAGAGCAAATTTGAATTCTACATTACGTCTTATTCAAACAAGTAATGATTCTATTGAATCGGTAAAAATATAAGCAAAGCAACTTGTGAATTTACCATGTCTGTAGGTGGTCAACAATTTCCTCCTTGGTTACAAGAACAAGTTGCACGATTACAAAATTTACAACAAAACCTTCAGTCAATTATGGGTCAAAAACAACATCTTGAGATGGAACAGCTAGAAACAGAAAGAGCACTGGAAGTACTAAAAAAAGCAACAGATGCTGATGCAGTATTCAAGAGTGCTGGCCCTTTATTAATAAAATCAACAAAACAAAATCTGATTACTGAACTTGAAGAAAGAAAAGAACTCTCAAACACACGTGTTACGGTATTGTCAAAACAAGAAACAAGAATTAAAGAGAACCTAAAGGAAGTTGAAGACAAGATAAAGACTATGTTACAGGGCCAAACAGGCGGTCAATCACAAAAAACAGATACTCCCAAATAAAATATTAACAAATTCTTACATCTTTCCATTATATGAAACTAGAAGAACTACGCATGATAGTTGATGAGAGAGAAAGAAAAAGTGGGATCCCTGATCTTTTACGAGCAGTTGGAGTAAAGATCGAACTAACCAACCTTCCAATAGGTGATTATATAGTAGCACCAGAAACTGTTGTAGAAAGAAAAAGCATTCAAGATCTAATCTCTTCTGTTTTTGACGGAAGGCTCTTTGATCAATGTAGCAGACTCAAAGAACACTTTGAACATCCAGCAATTTTGATGGAAGGCAACGTTGACATCATTGATAAAATTACAGAAAACCCACTTGTTTTTTATGGTGCATTATCATCTATTGCTTTAGACTTTAAAATTCCAATTATTCCCACTCCAAGCGCTTCACATTCTGCGAAATTATTGATCTCAATGTGTGCTAGACAGAATACCAACAAAGGCCCTTTCTTGAAAAAAATAAAAAAATCAGATGACATACAAAGGCAACAACTATCTGTTCTGTGTAGTCTTCCCGGAGTAGGAGAAAAATTAGCGACACGCATGCTAGAAAAGTTTGGTTCTCCAAGTAACACCCTAAAGGCATCTTACACAGAACTTACAAAAATACAAGGTTTGGGCGAATCGCGTGCTCTTAAGATAAGAAAAATGCTTGATGGTGAAAGTAAATTCAAGAAAAAAATAGATCAAAAAACACTGCACGATATTGACACATAATTCATTGCAGGAAGAATTCCAAACGCTACATTACTTCCCTTTACAGACGGTGTTGGACAAAATGGATTTATGTTTAAAGACAAAGAAGATTTGATAAAACTTTTTGAAAAAAAACAAATCCCAAAAGACACAGAGTTGATTTGCTATTGCGCTCTTGGCCATAGAGGTGCTAATGTGTTTACTCAGCTGAAAATTGCAGGTTATGAGAATGTAAAACTATGTGACGGCTCTCTTGCTGACTGGGCTGGCAGAAGACTCCCCCTTGCTTAACTTGCGACTCAGTTTATTCCCACAAAGAGGACATTTTGATATCTTTGAAAAAGTCTTCTCGCAACCAGAACAAAAATAGATCCAATTTGCTATACGTGTGATTCCATTTGTCATAACTGGAACTACAGTGAGATTTAGCTGCTTGGCAAGATTTGATACCGCAAAATCATCTGTAACCAGCTCTGCTTTAAGTTGAAGACACAATGCAATAACTGAAATATCTCCTGTAGAAAGATTTTGAAAATCCCCGGTATCTTTAGACTTGAGTAGAACTTTTTTGATGTATTCCGGCTCTGGCGTTATTATCTCAAGTCTTTTGGTTTCAAGAATCATTTCAATTGCTCTGTGATCTTTTTTGATATGCTTTATTTCATCAAAAACATCCTGTGTTGTGAAACTTTTTTCCGAAGATGCAAAAGGAATTCCAGCATAAAAAGCACTGGCATCTAAAATTTTAAAAACCAAGTTTGCTCATCTGTCTTAATCCACGCTTTTTTAGTCTCACAAACACTGCATGTTTCTTGTACTTTCTTATTGTAATCACGTCATCAAATCTTGCTGGTTTTACTACTTGGGCATCCATAATTATATTAGAATCGTGAGAATTGACTATCTCTATTTTTTCGTCTGGTACAACCAGTGATGGTAATCTGTTTACAGGTGCTACTGGCGTAATTATTAATACATCAAGACTTTCGTGCAAGATTGGACCTCCAAGTGAATATGAATGACCTGTAGAACCACTTGGGGTAGATACTATGACTCCATCCATTCTTTGTGTAACTGTATCATTTTGAAATCTAATCTCAAAAAGAGATGTCTTTGTTAGATTCTGTCTGTTTATGTAAATTTCATTTAATGCAGGAGGATATTCCTGTCCCTTACATGAAGCAACTACTCTTATCCTCTTATCAAGAAATACGTTCTCTGAAAGTATCTGTCCTATGGCTGTGTCTATCTGATCCAAAGTTATCTCCGAAAGAATTCCGCGATTTCCACCTACATTAATTGCTAAAAGTGGAACTTCGTTTTCCAAATATCTGAATGTACGAAGTGTTGTACCATCTCCTCCAAGAGTTATAGTAAGATCAAGATTTGCAGTTTTTAATTCTTCTAAAGTGTCTACTTTTTTTGCACCTTCTACTTCTATGGGAGATATTGTATAAACTTGTGATTTTTTTGCAAGCAGTTTTTTTGCTACTTTCCTTGCCGCATCTTCTGAATCTTTAGAACCAACCTTACTCACAACTGCGACTTTATTAAGATTCAAGCGAAAAGTAGTATTGTAATTTCACTTAAAAATCATCTTATGAGGATTAAGATATAAGTCCCTATCTATAGTAAATATTTCAAGGAACATGAGTTACGCAACCCCTACTGTTTTAACAGATACCGAATCAGTTTCAAAAAACATATCAAACAATATGATAAAGATCGTTGAAGTTGATTATGATCCTGAGAATGCATACAAACAGGGTCACATTCCAGGAGCCAGTTTAATTTGGTGGAAGCGCGACATAAATGATCCAATCACTCGTGATATTGTCAACAAAAAACCATTTGAAGAATTAATGTCAAGATGTGGCATTCTGCCTGAAAACGAAGTTATCTTATATGGCGATTTTAACAATTGGTTTGCAGCTTTTGTGTTCTGGGTTTTCAAATACTATGGGCACAAAAATATAAAGATAATGAACGGTGGACGAAAAAAATGGGAAATGGAAAAAAAACAGTATACCAAAGATGAACCAAAAATTGCAAAAACAAATTATGTTGCACAACCTCCCGATGAGGGACTACGCGCCTATCTATTTGATGTCAGAAGAGCTCTTGATAAACAAGATACTGTTTTAGTGGATGTAAGATCAGTAAAAGAGTATACTGGAGAAATAACAGCTCCTCCAGAATATCCAATGGAACATGCACAAAGGGGAGGACATATCCCACATGCAAAAAACATTCCTTGGGCTACTGCAGTAAATGATGCAGATGGAACTTTCAAATCTGTAAATGAATTAAAACAGATTTACGAAACAAAAGAAGTAACTCCAGATAAAGATGTCATATGTTACTGCAGAATTGGTGAAAGATCCTCTCACACATGGTTTGTTCTAAAATATCTGTTAGGTTATCCACAAGTCAGAAACTATGATGGTTCATGGACAGAATGGGGTAACATGATCGGCAATCCTGTTGAAAAATAACTTGACTCAAGAATTTCCTTTATTGAAACAGGGCATATTCTATTTCATACGAGACAGTCCTACATTCATAATCATGGAAGATAAGACAAAACGTGGTCTTACCGTTCAGGAGCATTCGTTGGATGAAAACTATAAGGTCGAAGCTGAGAAAGGCATGATATATGACATGGATGGAATAGGCCATAAAGTAGCCATACGGTGGTATTTTCCCAAAAAAGATTTTGATCTTGAAAAAGTTCTTGAATTTGCAGAATCCATGGAAACCAAGTACAAAAAATTACGAGAAGAGACCTGTCCAGATTATTAAGAAGATTTTTAAACAAACGTAAAATACGAAATACCGCTCACAGAGTTTCACACACCTATAAATACATATTTTCAATCTTATACCGTAGGGTATGGCAATAAACACCCTAACGCAATTTCTCTTTAATATATTCATAACAATAGCAATACTTGTTACACTTTACACTTTCAATTTCTACTATCTTGTATTACTTTCAAGACAGCGAAGAAAATATCATAAGACTGAATTGCTTGGAACTCCTGTTGTTACAATACAACTTCCAATATATAATGAAAAATATGTTGCCGCAAGACTAGTTAATGCAGTTTGTGCGATGAATTATCCAAAAGAAAAGATGTGTATCCAAGTGTTAGATGATTCAGACGATGATACATATGACATTTTAGAAAATCTTGTAAACGATTATCAAAAGAAAGGATTCGATATATCTCACATCACAAGAGAAAATAGGAAAGGATACAAAGCGGGAGCTCTTCGTAATGCGATGAAATTTGTAAAGGGAAATTTTGTGGCTATATTTGATGCCGATTTCATTCCACCACATTGGTTTTTGGAAAAAGCAATCCCATATTTTTCAAAACCTGAGATAGGACTAATTCAATGTAAATGGGGACATGTAAATGAAAAATATTCTGCACTGACACAAGCACAAGCACTCAGTCTTGATTTTCATTTCCTCATTGAACAAAAAGCAAAAAGCAATTCACATCTTTACATGAGCTTTAATGGAACTGCAGGTATTTGGAGAAAAGAATGCATAGAAGATGCAGGTGGATGGCACACTGCAACACTTGTTGAAGATCTAGATCTAAGCTACAGAGCTCAGATGAAAGGTTGGAAATGTCTTTTCTTACCCGATATTGTTGTTGATGCAGAGCTTCCTGTACAAATGAACGCAGCAAAAAGGCAGCAATTTAGATGGGCAAAGGGGTCGATACAATGTGCTATTAAATTACTAGGCGACGTAGTAATTAAAAAAATTCCATTTGACACAAAGATTCAGGCTTTTGTCCAACTTACAAGGCATATAGTACATCCACTTATGTTAATTCAATTCTTAATACTTCCAATATTATTGTCTGCAAAGTTCAATCTGTATGTTGTTAGTATATTGCCACTTTTAACAATAGTTGCGTACCTGGCAATGGGACCTGTTGTGTATATAATGATAATACGGAACTTGTGGATGCAAAGCTGGAAATCAAAAACATTGGCGTATCTTTATTTGATATTCTATTCTGCTGGCATGTCAGTAAACAATACGGTTGCTGTCTTTGACGCTTTTCTTGGAAAGAAAAACGAATTTCTTAGAACTCCTAAATATGGAATTGTAAACAAGACAGATGATTGGAGAGATAAAGCATACAATCTACCATTCACAAAAACTACACTACTTGAGATCTTTTTTGGAGTTTATGGTGTATTAGCAATATTCATCGCAATTTTCTCAGGAAACCCTATTTTTGCACCTTTAATTGGACTTCAGACATTAGGCTTCTTTTACATTTCATATCTCAGTATATCGCATACAACATTTAAAAAGAACAAATCGCAGTCGTTACACAACGTAACAAAGGCAGAGAAGATGGCAAATACATACTACAAACTTGCAATGGTGGGGATAATTGGCTTTATTTCATTTGGAGCCTTCATGGCTTACTATGGATATCAAAACGATGTTTATCCACTGGATCAATCACGTGGTTTTTTAGACAGAATTCAGACAACAACAGATACCCAAGCAATTATTGAATATCTCAAAACTATCAAAACTCTTCTACCACAAGATGGAAACCCTGTTTGGATATTTCCAACAGAAACAACAGATTTTAGTTTAATTCAAAAAGACCTTGATACAATGATAATCCGTGTAGAAAAGATCTCAACTGTTCCACAGGATAGCTCTTCTTTTCATACTGGAATGATAGACATGCATGAACAGGCAGAGGATATGAGACTCCATCTTTTGGATGCAACTCCATACATGTACGTTAGTTTCTCAAACATTGTTTTCAGTTCTCTATGGATAGCAGTAATACTGGGAATTTTTGCTATGTTAAAAAGAAAGAAAGAACGTCTAAAATCATACGAAATGTCTGATGAAGTTTAAGATATTCCCATTTCCTGTCTTACTTCATCAACAGCACGAATTCCAAAAAGATCCCTTACTTGTTCTATTCTAAGAGATTCCTTTACAAGATCACGTCCAAGTTGGGTTATTAAAAGTCTAAAGACATCAGTAAATCTTATCTCCCATCTGTCAGCACAATCTAAAATTTTGCTTATACTCCATTGTTTTACCTCTTGAGGAAGTGGTATTTTCTTCTCAGACTCTAATGAAAGCCTGTCAAACAAATTTACCATGTCTACTGTTTGCGATATCATCTTGTCAAGGTCATCTAAAGTACCATACTTTGATTCTGAATGCATCCGAACATTTGATTGAAATTCGGACAAACGCAATAATCCGATAACTTCTCTTGATGTATTTTGGGCAGTCTTGTGAGTAACGCTTCTTATTTCTTGAAGTTCTTGGTGTATTTCATGTGCTTTTTTATGAAATTCTGATGTGGCAGACGCATTTCGATTTAACAATTCCGTCAAATCAGATATTTTTTCATCAATTTGTTTTGTCTTACCCATGACATCTTCCTTAAAATTAACAAATTCGGTGCTAACATTTCTAATATCTGCGCCAAATGTTGCAAGAGAGTCAGTTTTTCTGACAAGTGAACCCAACTCTATGCCTACATCTCTGATGTCAGAACTCATGTTTACAAGGGACTCTGTTTTTGATGTTACATTCACAATTTCCTGTTTTAGGTTAGTTATGTTCTCTTCTAATTTAGAAATCTTTTCAGCTTTTGTAAAAACTTCATCTATCTTCTTTTTTACTTCGTCAAACCCACTAAAACTTTGCAAAGATTCTGTCTTAACAGATACTTTTTTGATTTCATCTTGTATTTTTTCTGTTTTGTCAGATACATGCATTATCATCTTTGTATTATTTCTAATTGAATCAAGACTGTCAGCTACGCTTTGCATTACTTTATTTACATCAGGAAGCGATTCTTGTTTTTCACGGATCTTACTTACTTGTTCTTGAAGACGACCTGTTTGTTCATTGACCTTTGCTATCAAATTTGAATGAGCCTTTACTTGACTAAGGCCAGAAAACAGTTTTTGTGTATCTTCCTCAATAATATTTATCTGCCTTGCATTTCGTTGTATTTGCTCTAAGGCTGAACCAACTGCATCTATCATGTTTTTTAGTGAAATAAGGATCTTTTGATTTTCTGCAAAAATCTTTGACATGGATTTAACTTCACTGGCTAGAACTTTTGTTGCATCAGATATTGAACTCATTTTTTTCAAAACGTCTGAGCTTGAATCTCTTTTTGTCTTAACTGTAATGTCGCGACTAGATTTTTTTGTCACTTTACAATAATGCAAGGCTAACTGATAAAAAAGTTCGTATTAAACTAGTTTTAGAAAAAATGTCCAGAATTAGTTGTTAACTACTTCTGGATCATGAAGGACTTCGTGGAAAGTTTTTTGAACTAGACCATTTTCAGTCTCAATGAACTGTTTTGGACAATATTCACATGTTAGCATGAAATACGGTATAATACGGTACTATTAATAATCAGGTAACTGTGAAATGACCTTCAATTAACTTCTTGGTCAGATACCCCAGAGTTTCTCTCATCATTAAATCAGCTAACTCTATCATCATCCCAAGATCAAAGCAGAAATGTCAGTATTTATGCGTAAAGCTGTTGAATAGGTAAGAATTTTTCACTAAATTGTTGGAGCAGACTACATCTGGTCTTAAATAAAATTCAAGAAATGAGACGCCATGGAAGATGAAATTCTCAAGAAAGTATCTTCTTCATGTCTAAATGGAATTAAAAGAATAGAACTAAAAAGAACATTTGGCAAAAACTGTGAAAATGTATTAGAAAATCTAATTGAAAAACAACGAGTCTTTGTTGAAAAAAAAGGTAACACATATTTTGTTTGGACTAAAGAAAACTACCTCTCAAAGAGATTGCAAGATAATCCTAAATTCAAACTAGCATTAAGCAAGGCTACAAAATTGAAATATGTTAAATCTGAGCCAACAAACCATATACGTGATGTACAAAATACGATAAATGTTTCACATCAGATAAATCCTAATATTGATTTTAAAATTGAATTTGATAAATGTCTAACAGAATCATCTACATCTATAGGTTGGATGCCATTCTCGCAAATACGCAAAAAAATATGTGAATCAAAACATATTTCAAGCGATCATTTTTACACTCTAGCTTCAGAGCTTGTAGAAAAACATTGGGAAAATTATGAAATATCTTCAGGAGGTAAAGAGGGCATTATGACGCGTGGTTTAGTGCACGGTTTTGTGAGGAATATCTAATGTACGCATATGAATTAGAAACTAATCCATATCCTAGTAGTCCCACCCCTACAGAAAAGGATGCCAAAATACTTGGTGGAAAAAGACACAAAGAAGCAAAATCAGCTATCTTAGAATGTATCAAAGAACTATCACAGAAAGTATCAGGCAGAGATTCAAACGGTGGAGATTTTAGAGTAATTACACTCATTCAGGATGTAGGTTCAGGTAAGACACATTTAGCTTTGCATATACGAAATCTACAAAACAGACACAACACTGTTTGTACCTTTTTGGATCTTTCCACAATATCTCCAAAAACCATGCCGAGTCTCTATAACGCACTTGTTAAAGGTTTTGAAGACGAATTTTTCATACAACTTAGAACAAAACTCCTAGAGTACATAAGAGACAGGTCAGAACAAGGTGACAATTCCGCAAAAAAGGCATTAGATTATACTTTCATAGATAGACTTTCTGGTGTTACAATACGGCAAGAAGTAGAGGATATAATTTCAGGAAAAAAAGGCGTGTCTGTTGAAAATCTGAAAAAATTCCTAATACAATGGTTTAATCATTATGAATCAACAATTATTACAAGTGTTATAACGAACTCTTTTGATTCCATAAACAATCTAGAAGAATTACTTGGAAGAATGACTGCCATCTCGAAATTAACGCAGAGATTTCTTGGTAAAATTATTTTGTACGAAATCGATGAATTTGATGGAAATCATGAATCCATAGAATTTGTGAAAGCCATAATCAATGCGCATATTCCGGCCTCTGTAGTTTTGCTAATTTCAACACCATCTGGTTATGCAGAAATTCAAAGTATGAATGCATCAGTTTTTGACAGATTAGAAAAAGCAAATTATAAAATTGATCTTGCAGGTTCAAACTCCGTAGACGAGCTTTCAGAAATTGTTTTAGAATACATCGAATACAATGACAAGCAAGGAAAATTCAAACAACAAGCACAGGATGATCTCGCAGAAAAGATAAGAGTTCTTTATGACGAATTTCCAGACTTTAGAAGCGTACGATCTATTATTAACATATTATATCATGCAATGGAAAAGTCACAAGAGCTTAATCTAGCAAAGATCGATGAATTCGCTATAGATGAAACAATAAAACACGCATATCCAGGTCTGAAAGTGCGAGGCAGCGTAATGGATATTCCAATATCAGATTTTATCAAAATTAGAAGAAACTGTAATAATGAAGATGTTGGACTTCAGCTTAAGAAAGCGGTTACAAACTTGGTCAACTTTGCTCATGAAATGGGCAACATCGGAAAATTAGAAAAACAAAATCAACCACTTGACATAATTTACCAAGATCCATATGGTGCAAAAATAGGCGTAGCGGTTGTGATGAATCAAAACCACAGCAAGAACTTTGAAGAGATATCAAACGTCTCAAAATCTTCTGCACTTGTAGACAAACTTGTTATTCTTACTAATACAAACCTTCCAAGTTCTAATTCTGCAACAATAGTAAATATGGACAAATCAAAGATGGTAGATCTTATTTATTTTGACTCTAAATATTCAAGTCACAAAATCAAAACCTCTGATAACGAAAAAGCTCAGATGCTTGCAAAGACAGTTAGTATTATCTAGAATATCCTATCTTAGTATAGTTTTTACTATTTCTGAAGTGGGAGATCCAACCATTTTTAAATAAAAGAGTTCCTTCGATCACATGCAAGAATTTTTTCTTCAAATATCAGCCGTTGAACTGCCAAAAGAAGATTTCATAGGTGATCTTGCAATAATTATGATCTTAGCTGCAATAGTAACACTTGCTTTTTTTAAAATCCGCCAACCGATTATCATTGGATACTTATTTGCGGGAATGCTAATAGGACCACTTTCCCCACTTTGGGTTTCTTTTTTACCTGGCGGTATAGGGTCTTCCTCTGGTATGGAAAACATTATCGCACTATCAGATCTTAAAATTCTAAACGTTTTTGCGGATATTGGAATAATACTACTACTATTTGTAATTGGGATAGAATTTCCCATTGCCAAAATAAAATCAATAGGAAAGGTTGCAATAGGTATGGCAACAATAGAACTCTTTCTTGCATTAGGAATTATATTTTTCATAGGAGTATCGATCGGACTTAATTTTATGGATTCATTATTTCTAGCAGCGGCTCTATCAATTAGCAGTACTGCTATAATAATTAAAATTCTTGAAGATATGGGAAAGATCAAAAAGGAATCAACAGTGTTAGTTCTTGGCATTCTGATTGTTGAGGATATTATTGCTGTAATTCTTATTGCGTCTCTACAGTCTGTTGCACTTGTAAATAGCGTATCATTTGAAAATATTATAATCATAAGTGGTGTTGCTGCCGCATTAATAGTTGGTACACTAACAGTAGGTGCTAGAATAATTCCAAAATTAATAGATCGTGTGGCAAACACTGGACATCATGAAATTCTTCTAATCTCTGTACTTGGTCTTTGTTTTGGGTATGCGTTATTTTCTAACCTAGTCGGCTTATCTGTTGGAATTGGTGCATTCTTGGCTGGTGTTCTTGTAGCTGAATCAAAATCTTCTGAAGTTTCCAAAGTTCTAGCAAGTCCAATTAAAGACATGTTTGTTGCAATCTTCTTCGTTTCTGTAGGCGCACTTATGGACATAAGTCAATTACAAAATTACATACTAATAGCATTGGTTTTCATGGTGATAGCTATACTGGTAAAATTTGGTGGTACTTTGTTTGGGGGATTTTTGTTTAGGCAAGGATTAAACAAAACACTTCGTTCCTCACTAGCTCTCTCTCCCAGAGGCGAATTTTCAATAGTAATAGTAAAAGTCGGAGTAGATATGGGTGCAGTTAGCGCATTTTTGTTCCCAATGATAGGAATTATTTCTATAATAACCGCCTTCATAACGCCATTTATGATTAAACTGGAGATAAAATAATTCTCAAAAACTCAACAGAGCATGAATTATGACCAATGATGAAATGGAAAGACTACTTGCCAAAGTGCACAAAGATATAACCTTGTTTGATTACAATGGCACGATAGTTCCCTGTATCATATTTGAGGAAAAGCGATTTGATGATATCATGAGAACAATTGCTGGTAAACCGGTATCAGTTGAAACTAATCTCAATATTCTTCAAGATGGCCTAGGGCATGTTTTTGTTGAAATTTTACTAAATTTTTCACATGACGGAATTAATGAAAAATTGTTATTGTATGCAAATGACTCGATTGAATTTTTTGAATCTCTTACAAACTCTTCCATGCTTGCACTTTCTTCTCCACATTCAGAATACGGTAAATCTAATGTTTTCATGATTCAACTCCCAAAGCCAGAAAGAGCCATTAACGCATTAGAAATTATTAGAAATGGTCTAAAAAAACAGTGAATGCGGTTGCCGGGATTTGAACCCGGGTCGCGGAATTGGCAATCCCGCATATTAACCAAGCTGTACTACAACCGCTTAAACGATTTAGAAAATTCTAGTCTATTAAAGCGTACTGGTTGGTAATACTATTTTTAATCACGTATTGTCTAGATAAGACATGGATAAAAAACTAGAAGAAAAAATTAATCAGAAAATTAACGAGGTAGCAGAAAACACCAATGAAATTTATAAAATAATAAATTCACTAGAAAAATTACGAACTCATTCTGATTCATTTGGTTATGGAATAGTAGTTGGTAGACTTTACAATTCGTTTTATTACCAATGTAGAAGAATATTAAAACGAAATCCTACGAATGAAGAATTTCTGGAATTTCTTGATACCTTAAATAAAAACCAAGTAAAAATTCTAGACGCACTAAAATTAAGCAACCGTAGCTTTTAGAGGAATTACCTTAATTGAGGGGGTCATAGGCAGTTTTACTGCAGCACCATGCAATGCTTTTTTCGCAACTTCTAGGTGTTCTTTTTTGACATGAACCTCCATGATACATTGATCTCGATTTACTCGTGCAGCTAAACTTACTGCTTTTCCAAAAGCTCCTCTCATACCTTCCTGAAGTCTATCTGCACCAGCTGTTGCAATCATCTTGTTTTCTCTAAGTAAAATATGTGGATAAATTCTAAGAGTGGAAAAGTAGCCAGTTTCACCAGTTACCTGTTCAATCTTTTTGTTTGCTGATAGTCTAGCTGCTTCTATTGCCATGTGTCTTATCTGGACCTTTTCACTTGAACAGAGCTGTACACAATAATCATAATCTGCCCTCTGTCCACCAGAAAACTTGGCTATTTTTATCTGAGGTTTACCTTTAATGTACTTCTTTCTTGTATACGGTTGACCATTACCAATTCTATAATTTGCGCCGTGCATAACAACACTTTTGATTGTTTATCTAAAGCCCATATTTTAACCGTGAGATTTTGTCAAACATCTTTTGGAGTATGATTAGAACAAGGTCCGTAGTATTATATTGTTAAACCATTTGTTGGAAGGCGTGTCAGATATCGAGTCCAAAGTAGAGGGAGTATTAGTAAAAGATCATACTTTGATCTCAGACAAAAACATGCAAAATGGTTTAGAACAAAAGGGATTTGGAGAAATTATAAAGAAAAAATTTTTTTTAAAACCTTTTGAATCTCTTTATCTTCTGTATGCTGACAAACTTAAGCTAACAAGAGGAGGTCAACAAATTAACTTTGATTCAATGATGCAGGAATGTATGAAATTTGATAATGATATATTAACAAAATTTTTAGTCTATCGTGACCTCAGAACAAAAGGATACATAGCAAAAGATGGTTTTGGATTTGGCACTGATTTTAGGGTATATGAAAGGGGACAATTTGGTGAAAAGGCGGCCAAATATGTGGTGTTTGGGTTAAGTGAGGGAAAACGAGAAAAAATGGGATTACTACAAAAACAGATAGAGCAAATAACAAAAATGGGGAAAGAACCAGTTATTGCAGTTATAGAAAGACGCGGTGAAGTGATTTATTATAAAATCTCAAGAATTAAATTCCTAGAAAACAAAGATCAGTCTGCGTTATCCGCCATAGAATTCTGACTTTATCTTAAAATATTGTAAGGTGCTTTTCATCAACATGGATTTTAAAGAAATCTATTGTCATAACTGTAAGAAAACCTTGGGTAGATACAATGAAAAATATTTTTCAGACATGAAAATAGCCGAAATAATAAAATCAAATCATGCCTCTCATATACACGAAGGTCATCAAATAGTAGTTAGAAGAATTGCAAGGGACTCTTAACTAGACTTTTAACAGAAAAGAACTTGACAGCATATCATAATACAAACTGAAATTACTATACAGAAAAAACATATTCTAAAAAGTAGACTCGCTGAATTATAGGATTTAAGCTTTTAGTATGATTTCATAGAACGAATTCTTCGCACTGCTTAATTATAATCTGACAATTTTTTCTCACATGCCGGACAAATCATGCAGGACATGTGGAGGAGAATTAATCTCATATTTGACATGTTCAGAATGCAGAAAACCAACTCAACGTATTTGTAGAATATGTGACAATATGACTATGCCAGAATATCATCAAAATTGTCTATATGTCGAGTCACTAAAAACAAGAAATGGAATGCAAATTGATATTATAACAACTAAAAAATCTGACTATAAAATAAAGAATACAGATAATGCCAAAATTAACCTCTCACTACGAAATCTATTATTAGTTTTTAACATTGTTGGGTTTTTTGTTTTAGGATTTGCTACTGCTGATTATTTTGATCTATATCAAAATCAGACAAATAATATTCAAACAATCAAATCTAATTCATCTGTCCAAAATATACAACTAGCGAATAACTCTATTCTTAACATGTACGAGAATTGTTTAGGATATGGAGAAGGGAAATCGATAACAGTCACATGTCCAACTGAAAAAGGTTATGTCTATAAAGCTACTTTTGCGATGCCACATGGACTTGTTACAAAACTTTCAACAGATGATTTTTCTATTCGCAGTATATCAATAATTGAGAATTCTGACGGTACTGTTGTTTTAGAATATCAAAAAAACTTGTATCCTGCAAGTTTCTTTGCATGATCAAATTACGAAACAAGGCATAATTCACAATCACAAAGTGTGTTAGGATTGTTTTTAGCAAGACATTTGCCATGTTGACCTGCTTGACACTGAACACATATGGCATTTTTATCTTCTAATTCAGAATATTTCGGCGTACCATCAAAACCGAATCCGCCATCTTTTGGTCCAACCATATGATATATGGTTCTTAACTTGTATTTCTAGGTAACCGAAAATGAGTCAAATCTTTCTAAAACAATTTAAAAAAATTTAAAACAAAATTCTATGCTCCCGCCGGGATTTGAACCCGGGATCACTGCCTTGAGAGGGCAGTATGCTTAGCCGGACTACACCACAGGAGCTTGCTAAAAGCCATAAGGAATTAGCAATTTAAAGCAATGTTTTAGCATTACATGGATTTGTAAAATTTAACAGCTTTGATACTTTATAGCAAAAACCAAAGTAATTTTTTTATGGATCTAAAAAATTTAATACAAAAACTTTCACTTCCATCTTTTCCATCTGGACTAGGAGGATGTAGAAGTAATGGAATGAATTTTGAATGTTGCGAATATAACATTTCAATATTTGATAATAAAAAAGGTGAATCTATACACGAAATTGATGGTGAATTCATCAAACTTCATCATGGTTCACTTTCTGAAACTCATCCTGCAATTCTAAGACAATTTGAAAATATGCAAATCATATCCGATGAACAATGGAAACTACGTATGTTTCTGACAGAAATTAAAGAAAAACAGACCAAGATTTCAAACTCATATACTCAAAGTTGTCTAGTTGATGCAGGAGTATACGCAACAAAAGCAAAAGAGGGAGTCAAAACATCTGATCCTCTTGCACCTATATGGGTAAAATGTAGCGCATATTTTCTTGCAGATGCAATATCGCTAATAAATCTTAAAAGACCTAGTCCTACCCATATGTTAAAATCTATACGCGGATTCAAAAAAAATAGGATAAACAAAAATTTTGAGATAGTGCATCAATGTTTAGGAATAGAAAGAGCCTCCACATCGCTTCTAAATAGAATGCTCAAGTCTACAATAGGATTTTCTGATATGGTGGAAGCAAATGGTCATTCAAAAATTATAGAAAGAAAATACAATTATCTTGTACAAAACTCCTTTCTTTCTGATTGTTATTTCTATCTTGGTTACATAAACAGAAATAATTTAATTAAAATCAAAGATTCATTACATCGGAAACTCGATTTTATTCACATTCTTCGAGTTGCATTAGACATTGAAAGTGATCTATTAATGGTTGAACAACAAACATCAACCCTTTTAAAAACCATAAATGAAATTCTATCAACCATAAAAAATCAATATGTATAACAGCGTTTTTAATTTTCTGATAAACCTTTAAAACCCGGTGGGAGATCCTCTTTGATATGACAGATGCATCATGCGGATGTGGATCTCCAACGGGAACAGATAGTATTTGTGACTGTGAAGAAGCAGGAGAATGCTTATGCGATTCAACATGTCAATGCAAAGCTAGTGTTTGCAAAGAAAACGTAAAGCAATATAAGTAGATTCTCGCGGCTCCTTTTTCCTTTCTTTTTTATTACCTGATTACTTTTCTTCTTCTTCAAGATCCCAGGATTTTACCAATTCCTTTTGAAATTTATCTACCTGCTTCTCATTGAGGCGATCTCCGCAATTCTTGTGTGTTGGAACAACAATCATGCCATTAAGTTTGAATTCAACCTCATACATGTGCACTTTATCACATTCACACATATTCGAAATTATATTCTGCCAGTATATTTGCCTATTTGAAAGATTTAACTATAGGATTTCGTTTTATGAAAATACTTGAAAAAGTATTTAGCTGTTGTCTTTTTCACTATTTTGTTAGCTGTATCTATTGGAATTCAGGGTGCATTTGCAGATAATACTTGGTATGTAGGAAAGGGACTAAAAGAAGGAGATTACTTTAGATACGATCTTTGTCAAGTTGACTACAAATCATGTACACAGCTTGAAATGAGTTTCTGGGTAAAGGGAAAAACAGAACACGGTGAGTGGGATTTACTAGTTCTTGTAAAAGAGGGAAATAATAAATTTGTTAAAGGTGACATGCAAATTGGACGAGTTGCTCCAGAACCAATAGGTTTTAGTGAAGGTATAGGACCATACGCGTCAGCTTACAAAAGCTCCATTGCATGGCTTTCAGGTTTTACAACAAGACTCGATCCAAAAAGTTTTGACGCACCAGCTTGGGGTAAGATTGGATCCATCGGAGGCATGCAAGTAGGACCAACAGGTCAAAAAGAAACAGTGACTGTTCCAGCAGGTAAGTTCGATACCATTGTTGTTGGCTGGCACAAATCTGAAGATAACAAAATTTGGGTAGCTCCAAATATGCCCTTTCCAGTCAAAGCACTCACTTATGTAGACGTAAATGCTCCTCCTGCTCCGATTCAGTATCAATTTGAATTGTTAGAATATGGAAACACACCGAATCCTCCTGACTATATTGATCCTCTTATTCCAATTGATCCTATCAAAGGACAGTGCCCTAAAGACAGTTCGATTAAACGTGGAATTGAAAGTCTTGATTCGCACGGAATGATTGTTGCGTATAGTTATTCACCTGAGAATCCACGACGTGGTTGTGAAATCACATGGAACTTTGAATTTGAAAAATCATTTGATGTCAATCAGTTTGAAGCAAACGTACATTATGACATTTTTGTTGTAGATGACAAAGGAGCGCCACTAAGGTCATTTGCAGAGGAACAGAGTCAAACGCATCTCTTTGCACCTGTTGGTAAAGAATTCAGAAAGATGGATGTTAAGGAACCAATGGGTACTGCTCATTATATTATTCATGTTTATGGTACTGGTCCAGACGGCACAGACCCTGATACTACAAAAAGCGGTAGCTTGGCAATAGATATAGACATTGCAGAAGGCACTATGCCTGAAACAAAACCAAACCCACCTATGAAAATTACGATTGATATGCCAGAAGGTGCAGCAAATATTGATAATGAAATTTTCTATGATCCTGCAGATACATATGTGACTCCAGGTTCTACAATCACTTGGACTAACAGTGATACTGCTTCACACACTGTAACTAGCGGAACAGCAAGCAAAGGCCCTGATGGTAAGTTTGACAGTGGTCTGTTTGGTCCAGGAAAGAAATTTGAAACTGTGCTTGATGAAAAGGGCACTTACCCATATTTCTGTGAGGTTCATCCTTGGATGACTGGTTCAATAACAGTTGATCCTACTGCAATTCCAGAATTTCCAATAAGCGTCATGATAATATTGGTTTTGGTTGTTACAGCAAGTGTTATAATTACTAAATTCAAAAACATAACACATACTAAATTATAAAAAATAGTTCGGCATAAATGAATAACAAAGCAAAGATTGGAGTAATCATTCTGATTTCTGCGGCAGTTGCAGGTCTGATATATCCCATATTGATAGGACTGCCAGGACAAGATGAAAATGTAATTCCCAGAGAGGCAAGTAAATGGCACATAGGTAAAGGTGCAGAATACAATCCTACAATGCTTTATGATGTCACATCTGCAGATGGCACGATGTTTTCTGCAAAGATTGGATTTTTTAATGATGTATCAAAAAAACAAATGATCTTTGTTCAAATTGATGACAATGTTACAGGGAAAAAAATTGATCATAGAACATCTCTGAGTAGTGCTTACACCTTTGGTGAAATATCAGAAGATGCTACACCGTATTTTCAAATTCTTGATAAAACCATCTTTGCTATTAGGGACATTGCACTTGAAGAAAAGTATCTTGTCAAAAAAGCAGTTTGGGATACTGTTTTCATTGGAGCATTAACACAGGATCTTACTGTGACAGATCATGGAAAGATCTCATTTGCATTTGGTTCTGTAGATGCCTTTACGATATCTTACAAGATAGGAGACAAAGTGAACAAATTCTGGATTGTTGACAATCTTCCTCTTCCAGTAAAGGCAGAGGTATATGATATAGATGGCAATTTGCAATATTCTTATGAGCTAACCTCGCTTCTTGCGCCACTCACACCTGGATTTAGCTGATAACAGTTAATCAAAAGCCAGTCACAAAACTCTGTTACTTTACTATCAAATTTACACCATAAGTGCAAAGAATGAGGAAGTATGTCAATCCTACCTGATTCCAAAAAAACCTTCACACCCTCTTTTCCTTCATACATGTAGGCATCTTCGACTTTTATATCTCCAAAAATCTCTTTTGCCTTTGATTTTATAATTTCTCTTTTAATTGGAAACACTTTTCGTGTCATATCAATTATCATGCTGATGTCCTGCGTTCCATATGATTCGTAATCTTCTATCTTTCCACTTTGTGGGAAGTTTAGAAGTAATGACATTTTGTATTTTTTTCCTACCTTTGTAGCAATCTCATTCATTGTTGTAAAAGCAATTGCTGGTGATTTCATCAATAAAAATCTGATTTGCGCCATGTTTGATTTCAGTTCTTTTTGTAATTCTTCTATGATTACACTAAAGATCATGATCTTAAATTTGAAATTTTGTAATATATCTATTAGGTTATCTTTTTTATACGCCAATTAACATTTAGCTTTGTGCTCCCCCTTGACAAAGACGGTGTTCCATATGGTGAAGGATCAGAAAGAACCGATAATGTCGAGGATTATAAAGTCACATGTATGCAGTTCATAAAAGACATTAGCAACGACTATCTTGCTTGGGTAGATTATTACAAACTACCTTCAGAAGAAGACAAAAGACGACGCGACAGAATTTTTGCAACTGTAGGAAGAACAAATGAGTGGATTGCCAAAGTTGCTACCACGATAAAAGGTGTTGATGTAGTAATGAATGATGGTATCCAAAAGATGGCAGAAAGCACCGCTGGATATCCATTTCAGATTGGTGTCTTTGTAAACAATACTTCCGGTTATACTGTGGCAAAACCTGAAATGATTGATATGAATATAAAATCGGTGGGGCGTGAAGGGCGCAAAGTCAAACTTGGTTGGCACCAAAAAGACACGCGTTTTTTGATCAGCACCACAGGAAAAGATGTCGCAATTGATGAATCAAAAATATCTGATACCGAGTTTGATTTTCTTGATATTATTCTTAAGATGAATGCCATAGGCTGCCAACAACGTGACTTGATATCGTTTACCCTGATAATTTCAGAAACTATTGATGGTCAGGAAGTTGAAAGGCGTGGTATGACAACAATTATTCATATAACTTAACTTGTAGAATAACCCTTGACTCCTCTGATCTCTTATCAGAATATTTTAGATGTGATATTTTTTTTGCAAGATCTTCATCAATAACAAGTGATGCTTTTCCT
>Ga0209324_10000341_pt1 | contig 31993 bp, 29 predicted proteins | sample Rifsed19ft3_FD_184015 | JGI IMG/M metagenome (GOLD analysis project Ga0209324, IMG submission 184015) | Soil microbial communities from Rifle, Colorado, USA - sediment 19ft 3 (version 2) | ecosystem: Environmental > Terrestrial > Deep subsurface > Rock core/Sediment | place: Rifle, Colorado...
GTGGCCAGCAGATTTAATGAGTTTATTACAAGCAAGTTACTCGATGGTGCCATTGATGCCCTCTTACGGCATGGGGCAAAAGAAGAGGACATAGAGGTTATCAGGGTCCCCGGCTCTTTTGAGATACCTTTGTTAGCAAAAAAAATGGCTTTGAAAGGGACATATAATGCAATAATTTGTCTCGGTGCTATTATCAGGGGCTCGACACCGCATTTTGAATATATTGCAGCTGAAGTATCAAAGGGTATAGCAGCAGCATCAATGGAAACGGGTATCCCAATAGCATTTGGTGTCATAACTTCCGATACCATTGAACAGGCTATTGAAAGAGCAGGCACAAAGAGCGGCAATAAGGGATGGGATGCAGCAATAACAGCTATTGAGATGGCGCAACTCCTTAAAAAGTTATGAGTAACGAGTAACGAGTAACGAGTTACGGGTAAAGACTAAAGTGAAAACTTCAGACTGCAACCTCCAAATTAAATCCTCCCTTACTCTCCCTGTTACTTGTCACTTGTCACTCGTCACTGTCTTATGAAGCGTCGCAGGGCAAGAGAGTATGCACTGCAGATATTGTTTCAGATAGATTTTAAAGGGAAGGAGATTGCTAACAAGGATCTTGAGGCCTTCTGGTCAGATAAAGATGTAAGCGAAGATATCAGGAAGTTTGCAGAGACCCTTGTCAAAGGCACCTTACAGAGACTTGAAGAGATAGACTTGAAAATTGAAAAGGTTGCAGAAAACTGGATACTCAACAGAATGGCAGCAGTAGATAGAAATATCCTTAGGTTTGCTGCATACGAAATACTTTACATGAAAGACATCCCCCTTGCAGTCACTATAAACGAGGCCATAGAGATAGCAAAAAAATTTTCCACATCCGAAGCAGCTCCTTTTATTAACGGAATTCTTGACAAGCTTACAAAAGAACCTGACAAAGCCTGATGCGTTACGCCATACTTTCTGATGTCCATTCAAACCTCGAGGCACTCGAGGCTGTGTTGAGAAATGTGGATAAGAGAAGGGTTAAAGACGTATTATTTCTTGGAGATGCTGTTGGATATGGTCCCAACCCGAATGAATGTATAGAGCTTCTTATGGCCCGGTGCAAAATACTTCTCGCTGGCAACCATGATTGGGGCGTACTCGGACTTACAGACATCAACTACTTTAATGAATATGCAAGGGCTGCTATTGAGTGGACAAAACAGGTGATTACAGAAGAAAACCGCAAGATACTGATGCCCCTCCCTGTTAAAAAAGAAAGCAATAAGGAGGACATGACCCTTGTTCATTCAACACCAAAGGAGCCGGAAAAGTGGCATTATCTCCTCACGCTCTGGGATGCAGAGATCAATTTTCACTACTTTGATAATAAATTCTGTTTCCTCGGCCACAGCCATTATCCGTTTGTTATTGAGAAGCTTCTGTCAGGAGAGCTTGTGGCATATAAAGAGGCAGCTGTTATGGGAAAGACAGAGAGGTATATCATGAGTGTGGGAAGCGTGGGACAGCCCCGGGATGGTGACCCAAGGGCATGCTACGCAATTGTTAATGATGAGAAGATGGAAATCATAAGGGTTCCCTATGACATTGAGGCTGTTCAGAAGAAGATGATCAAAGAGGGCCTGCCTCTGTTTCTCTCAGAAAGACTTTCAAGAGGGAGATAGGAGGGTCTGGTAAAGTTCCATTGTTTTTTCAATATGAACCCCGAAGGAAAAATTTTCGGCTAACCTTCTTGCTTCAAAACCCATTCTTATTTTTTTATCCCTGTCCATAAGAATTGTAATTTTTTCAGCCAGTATATTGATATCCTCAGGTTTATCAATAACAAAACCCTGTACACCTTCCTGGATTATCTCAGAGGCACCGCTAAGCCTTGTTGTAATGACAGGCAGTCCGCTTGCCAGTGCCTCAAGATGCACATTACCAAATGGTTCATACATAGTGGGGAAAACAAATATATCAGAAGCAGCATAGTATTTGTGAATTTCTCTTTGAGGACCGCAGAAGATAACCCTCTGCTTTTTTATGTATCTCCTCATTTTTTTTTCAGAACCTTTTCCCACTACGAGGACTGTTATCGGCTCTGAAACAACTTCTGAAGCCCTTAAGAGGTACTCAACCCCTTTCCTTTCAAATCCGGAACCGACAAAGAGAACCACAAAATCATTTTCCCCTATTGAATGTCTCCTCCTTATTTCATCTTTATACAGGTTCCTGTTTTCAGGATGAAATCGTTCAAGGTCTACTCCGTTATAAATAACCTCTATATCCCTTTCATCTACATGATAATGTTCCAAGATATTCCTTTTAACAAGCTCTGATATAGCAATAATCTTTTTAAACCTGTGGCCTTTAAAAATCATTCTTTCCATTGTGAGAATGAGCCAGTGATATGGATTCAAGAGGAAGGATAATCTCCCTAAGAAGCCTATCCTTTTCCATCTCTGTTTCAGCCATTCGATATGGCATCCATCCCCAGCACGATAGATGTCTTGAAAAAAGGTCTTGTCGTGGCTTTGGATGATATCAAAATGTCTACGTTTCAGGATGAGATATGTGGATATTGTAAATGTCAGATCTCTCAAGAAGGAGTTAAAAGTAATGGCTGGAACTTTGTGAAAATGGATATTTTTTGGTAAGCCAGAGGCGTCCCACGTTATTGCGAAGATATGCACCTCATGACCTTCTTGCGCAAGTTTTCTGATGATGGCCTGTGAGAAACCTTCTGAGCCACCGTGGAAGGTATATTTTTTACGGACAATTGCTATTTTCACTATTGATATTTAAGGTTGCTATTCCAACTCCTAATATAAGAGTCAAATACCTAAAATGTACCACTTCAGCCATTGAGTGAACAAAATAGTTTCCCACTAAAATACTCGTGCAGGCAATAAGAATATAGCTTTTGAGACCATGTGTACTATGAGCCTTTTTCCAGAAAGCCATAACTGCAACAATCAGCAAAGCGAGGTATAGTATTAACCCTACTATCCCTTGGTGAAAAAGTTTACTGAGGAATGTATTATGAGGATTTTTCAATCCAGGGTTAAAAGGTGTTACTTTGAAAGGCGTTTTCTCAAAAGGTAAATCCATCCTGAAGATTTTCCCCCCGTATCCCCAGCCGAAAAGTGGCCTTTCTGCTCCAGCGTAAATAACAGGCATCCATGCAGGCGTTCTTTCATTAAGTGTTGTAATGGCGCTTTCTGTGTATGATATTCTATCCCTGATATCAGGAGAAAGACAGTACAATATGGTTCCTATAAATAAGAAAGCAGCAATTATACTTGCAAGTATAAATTTTAAGTTCATCTCATTTTTTCTTAAACTATAAATGACCCAAGAACAGAAGATAATCAAAAAGGCAATTATTCCTCCCCGTGACATACTGATAATGAGTGTAGCTATGCTTGCAAAGATTACAACGAAAATGAGAATTCTGGACATTAGCCCTCTTGTAATGAACAAGAGTACAATTGCAAAAGGGAGAAGAGAATTGAGATCTCTGGCAAATCTATTATGCATGGCATGCCTGAGAGGAGTATCTATCTTCTGTATCGATATGCCATGTATCAGGAAACTATAAATACCTGCAGAAGTTGTAAAAAACAATATAAAAAAAGATACATAGATAAATCTTCTCAGGCGTTTTTCATCAGAAAGTATTGTTGACAGAACAGGAAAGAGGAGTAGAGATTTTGAAAAGTCTCCCTCCAATTCACTAAAGGAATACAACATGTCTATGGAGAAAACCACTGAAAGGATAATACTTATGATATTCCCCCAGAATAAGAGAGACACAGGTTCAACTAACGTACATTTATTTTTTCTATATTTGAACGTTATCAGCCAGAGGAAAAAGTTTGTAAAAAGTAAAATATTTCGTATCCCTTCTCCTTTTGTGATAAAAAGAAAAATTATGAAAAGATAGATACCTCCCTCGATGAGCCTGTCAATAATTCCATATTTACTTTCAATAAATCTATCTATTCTGTGTATAGGCATATATTTAAAATTACCTACCTCCTATTGATTTCATAACCCTGCATATAAGACAGCAATATAAATGTTTTAGGAATGCAAGTGATCATAGAGTTTTCTCAAGCTTTACTCAATCTTTCTGGGAATAATGATTCCCTTTTCTTTTAGCAGAACTGTATAAAGAGACTCCCACTTCTGGGTAGTTGTTTGAATGCTCAAATTTTCTTCTACATAATTTTTTGCCCTTTGACCTATTTTTATTGCCAAATGCCTGTTATCCAGGAATGTTTTGATTGCTGTGACAAGACTTTCTGCATTTCTTGGGGGCACAAGAAGACCATTTATTTCATTCTTTATTACCTCCGGAATACCCCCTACTTCTGTTGTAACAATAGGTTTACCCATTGCCATAGCTTCCAGTAGGGCATTTGGAAGACCTTCTGCAATAGAAGGCATTACAAAGATATCAATACTGGCGAGAATCTCGGGTATGTCCCTTCTTTTTCCTGTAAATAGGATGTTATTAAAAATATTGTTCTTTTTTGCCCTTTCCTTAAGCTCTTCCACAAGGGACCCCTCTCCAACAATGAGAAGTTTAATACTCTTAAACTCCCCTTTTAAATATGGGAGGGCATCCAGTAGGTATTCTAATCCTTTAGCAGTGACAATCCTTCCTATGAAGCCGATAACGATATCGTCTTCTTCCAATGAAAACTCTTTTCTGATATCAGTAGTTTTTTTCTCTGGATTAAACCTTTCCACGTCAATACCATTCGGTATAACCTCTATTTTAGAAGGATCAATCCTGTCATATCGCATGATGTCTTCTTTAACAGCCTCAGAGACAGCTACTATCTTATCCGTAATTTTTGACAGAATGCGATTCATAATTCTTCTCTTAGGCCGCTTATCAGTCCTGTAATTATCATGAACAGAGGCTATTATAACTGGGACGCCTGCAAAGAATGCTGCAAGCCTGCCATATAAGTTGGAGCGGTACCTATGGGTCCTGACTACGTGGATCTGTTTTTTTTTCATTAACCTGTGCAGTTCTAAGACAATTCCCGATGAAAATCTGTTGTACCGCAATTTATTCAAAGGGATGAATTCTATTCCTGTTCCTTCTATTTCCTTACCTATCTCTTCTTTAGGGCCGAGGCAGCAAAAAATGGGATTAAACCTCTCTCTGCTATATGCCTTGAGTAGGCTTAAAAGTTGCTGTTGAACCCCGCCTATTTTTGAATTCTGATAAATATGTAAGATATTGATTTTTCCCATCTATCTATATGACAAAGAAATTTATTAAAGCAAGTTTTTGTTTATTTTTATAAAGTACAATTTAGCGTACTTAAAAAATGTATACATTGCTGCATACATACCTAAAATAAAGCCTCTGGTTCCATCCAGAAAATTCTTTTTCAGAAAATACCATTTTATAAATGCTGCAAAAGGATTCAAGAATAAACTTTTTAACCCTACTGCTCTGGCTTTGCTGGCATTACCCTCAGCATACCTGGTGGTATATTTATTCAATTTATCATAAAGATCATGTAGGGAGGCTATACTGTCATGCAACAGTCTCCCCTCAAGCCAGTAACATTTCTTGTGTCCTGTTGGCTTATCATGAACAGGTTTTTCATTAAACCTGACATATTTGCGATTAAAAAATCTGACGATCCTGTCAGGAGATGTTACAGGGTAAAAGGCATGTACTGGTTTGCCGAGAAAAAACCATTCTCTCCGGAGACGGAATGCCTCTTTTCCATCAAGCCCCTCTTCTTTCAGACTTTGTACATGCTGTATCATATCATCATCCAGACATTCATCAGAATCTATGCAGAATACCCAGTCATAGTTGCATAATCCAATGGCATAGTTCATCTGTAATCCATGATATCTGTATTCTTTAAAGAATATCTTATCGGTGAATTCCTTTGCTATTTCGATGGTTCTGTCTGTGCTGAAGGAATCAACCACTATAATTTCGTCTGCTATCTTCTTCACACTCTCCAATGTTTTTCTGATAGTACGTTCTGAGTTAAACGTCAAGGTACAAACACTAACGGGTATCATGTTTTTCTCAGCATTGAAACAAAAGATTTGAAATTATGATTTTTCAATAGTATCTTTTAAAGGGAATGTAATTTTTACATTTCATACTTTATTACTTAAAATATCATCATAAAGATTAGTGTATTTGTCCAGAGTGGTTGTTATATTAAAATCTGAATATGCCCTCTCTTGGGCTGACTTGCGAAAGGTTTCTGCAAGGGTCTTGTCATTGAGCAATAATTCAATTGATGAAGCAATAGCCTTACTGTCTCGGGCAGGAACAAGGATGCCAATCTTTTCAGTATTAATTATTTCTCTAATAGGAGGGATATCAGTTGCTATGATAGCTTTGCCTGCAGCCATAGCCTCAATAAGAGCAGTCCCTAATCCTTCCCAGATAGATGGTAAAACAAAAGTATCCATTGCCGAAAGTAATTGGGGAATATCCCTGCGGGTTCCTAAAAGGATGATATTCTTATCTGCACCAAGGGCTTTTATATGATTCTCCATCTCACCTTTCATAGGACCATCCCCAACGATTAACAGAAGTATCTGCGGGATTTTCTCTCTCAGTGCAGATACTGCATCAATCAGGTATTTTTGTCCTTTTTGTAAAGTGAGCCTCCCCACAGTTCCTACAACAGGGGCTACTGAAGAAATACCAAGTTTTGATCGTATCAGGCTTCCGTTGAGATTAGAAAATCTGTCGGTATCTATTCCATTGTAGATAACTCTTACCCTGTCTTCTGAAAGACCGTCATAGGTTAAAACATCTTTTCTAACGGTTTCAGAAACAGCAACTACTGTGTCAGTGCATCTTGCCAGGAGATTATTTATTAATCTCCTATGAAATTTTCTGTCTATGGTATAGACATTATGTACAGAGGCAACTATGCACGGCACCTTGGCCAGCCATGCAGCAAGTCTCCCATAAAGATTTGCATGGTACTGGTGCGTGCGAACTATTTTTACATTCCTTGTTTTAATAAGTTTATATATGTCTTTTACTATTGACCAGTCAAATCTGTGTTTGAGTTTATTTAAAGGTATAACCTCAATCCCGTAATCTTCTATTTCATTTCCGATTTCTCCTTTATCAGAGAGCGAACATACAAAGGGACAGAAAATTTTCTTGTCATATTTCCTGAGAATCAAAGAGAGTTGATTTTCAACTCCCCCTACAGGAAGCCTTGACATTATGTGAAGAATATTTATTGCTTTCATCTATTCGCTTATGATAAAGAAACATGCTTCTTTTCAAGAATGCTTTTATAAAGGGTAATATATCGATGGACTGTATTATCAATTGTGAATGATGAAAAGGCTCTTTCCTTAGCAGATTCACCGAGCTGCTTTGCAAAGGTCTTGTTAAAAAGCAGGGATTTTAACGATTCTGCAATAGCTTCTGAATTTGCAGGAGGCACAATTATTCCTAACTTTTCAGAATTCATTATCTCCTTTACTGTCGGAATACCTGTTGCTATTATTGGTCTCCCTGCTGCCATTGCCTCAATAAGTGCGTTACCAAAACCTTCCCATAAAGAAGGAAACACAAAGACATCCATTGCCGAGAGTAATGCGGGAATATCTCGTCTTATACCAGTGAAAATAACATTGTTTTGAATTCCTAAGGTTTTTGCATGGTTTTCAAGTTCATTCCTTAAAGGGCCATCTCCTATCATGAGAACCACTATATGAGGCAATTTATTCTTCAATTTAGCAACTGCGTCAAGAAGGTATTTTTGCCCTTTCTGAGGAAAAAACCTACCAATAGTTCCAACTATTGGAACAGATGGAGCAATGTGAAATTCCGATCTGATAGATCGAGTATTCATACTGGTGAATCTCTTACTGTCAATGCCGTTATAGATTACTGCTAAATTTTTTTCAGTAACCCTGTCATATCTTAAAATCTCTTTTTTGACTGCTTCAGAAACAGCTACTACTTTATCAGTAAAATTCCCTAAGTATTTATTCAAGATTCTCCTGTTGAGTTTTTTATCTCGTATATTATAGACATTATGTACCGATGCTACAATGCAGGGGACTCTTGATAATAGGGCTGCAATCCTCCCGTGTAAATTTGCCCGGTATTCATGGGTACGGATTATTTGTATATTCCTCTGCTTTATGAGGGACTGTAACTCCCTTACTACTGTCCAGAGAAAACCCCGATTAAAGTCTCTGTTGAGGCAAACAACTTCTATACCGAGATTTTCTATTTCTTGACCGATTACTCCTTTGTCTCTTAGAGAACAAACAATAGGAGAGAATTCACTTCTGGGATAATGCTTTAAAATCAATAACAGCTGGTTTCCGATGCCTCCCCAGGTCGATAGTTTTGGAACAACGTGAAGAATATTTAATGGATTAGACATATTAAATATCTTCTTTTGCCTCTAAATATTCTTGGTGATAATTTCAAGTATTTCCTTTGCCCTGTGGTAGTAAGTGTGCTCCATTAATACCCTATGGTAGGCAGCCTCTGCTATCTGAGCCCGTTCATCAGGATGTCTTAGATAATACTCAATGAGTCTTTTCAGTTCATCAATCGTCCTAAAACATATGATTTCACTGTTTAGTTTAAATGCCCTCTCCATATCAGCTTTTAAATCAGTAAGTTGAAATCCCTTGCAGGCTGCAATATCAAAAGTCCTCCTGTTTATACCATGGATATCATTGAGAGGGTGATGAGGATTTAAGGATATCGCTGAGCCGCTGATCGCCTTTACCTTCTGTGTCCCCCTGATATCTTTACCCCTATAAAGTTTCAGAATCTCCGCATTAGATATCCTTGACCATCCCCTCCCCCAGATCGAAGGTTTGAATCCTGCAAGTTGTTCAAGTAATTTCAATCTGTATGGATACATTGAGCCAATGAGTGAAAGGTCGCAGCAGTATGTTTTTTCCTCATGTTCATTCAATACCAAGGGCTTGTGCACATCAGGATCAGAACATTGAGGGAGGTAAAGGACGTTTTTAAAACCGGCTCCCCTGAGGATGGATAGGATATATGAATCCTTCACAAAGAAGTAATGACATGGTTCTATTGCCTCAAATTTCCCCATGTAGAGAGGATTATCAGGGAAGACATTTAATATTAATGTGTCGGTCTTTTCCCTTATTTTCTGCAGGGTCTCAGGCTGTATCGTCTCACCTTTAAGAATCAAGAGGATATCAGGCCGTGCATTTCTTATATGATCAATTAACCTCTTATTCATATAGGAACGCCATAAATCTTTTACTCGTTTATTTTTTTCAAGAAAAGCAAATTTCCCTTTCTTTTTATAAAAAAATGATTCTGTTTTTACACCAAGTTTTTCAAATGCTTTCTTGAAAGACCAGCCTTTATCGTCCATATACCGTTCGTCTTTCTTAATCTGTTCTACTCCAACTATTAAAATCTTCATAAAAGCAACTTGTTGTAAATATTTATAAGTTTATCCATATATCCCTGCCATGAATACTGCTTTATGTTTTCGATGGCATTTGTACTCATTGTTTTAGCAATTTCAGGATTTTCAAACAGGTAAGAGATTTTTTCCCTTATAGCCTCCGTATCTCTGACAGGGATGATGAAACCATCCAGCCCGTTTCTTACTACAGAACCGCTATTTTTTGTTGTAATTACCGGGAGTCCTGCAGCCATTGCCTCATAGGTTACCTTCGCACTTCCTTCCTCCAGAGAAGGAAATACAAAAATGGTTGATTCCTTATATACACCTGATACATCTTTTAAAAACCCTTTAAAGACTATATTTTCAATGTCATTATACTTGGACAAAATTGGCTTAATATTATCATCAATGCTTCCTACTAATACAAGTTCTGCATTCTTCAGGTTCAGTTTTTTCCATGCTTCAAGAAGGTACTGGATTCCTTTTCTTAAGGATAGCCTGCCAACAAAGAGCACCTTGAATTTATTGTCTTTACTCCTGTCTATCTTGAATTTTTCCAGATTAACCCCTCTTGTTAACACAAAAAGTTTGTTCTCATTTACCCCTGCATCAGTGAATGTTTGTTTGGCGAAGTCAGAGGGCAGGAAGATAAAGTCTGAAAGAGTAAGCTCCTCAATGGATGATTCTCTCGCATAATCAGGGGACTTAAGATGTTTGATTCCAAATCTTTCATATTCTTCATTTAATATCTTTTCTCTGAAAAATCGATGGGTAGAACCGCACTCAAGGATGGCCTTTGCACCGATTCTTTGCGCAGCCTTGATACTCCTCATGGCCTGGTTGTTCCACCCGTGAAATATGCTGCAACCTTTTTTGAGGATGATCTTCGATGTAATGTAATCAAAAAAACCTTTTCGCAGAGGTCTGTAATAGTGTCTCGGAAGGAAGAATAAAAGCTTTGCAGGATTGCCGGGCAGGGCAAGTACATGAGATGCAGGTATATCAGATTTATTGCCATATGAAATAGCCATCTTGAGGATTCCTCTGTCAAGGAGCGCCTTTATTGCATGGTATGAGACAGTCCCCAAACCATGGCTTCCAATTTTTGTTGCAATTGAGTATATGGCGCCTTCGCTAATCACTTCTTTTCAGTGAACTTTGGAAGCAGATTTTTTTGTTTCAATAAGGAAGTGTTGGACTTCTTTCATGACATCATCCGGAGTTATCTGAAGAAGATTTTCCTTAATGTATTCCTTCCTTTTAATCCCTTTTCTGCTATCAGCTTCCTTAAAGAGGACAACATGCCTCTCACACCATGGTCTCCAGCTCTTGACCCCTGCACCAAAAATAGCAATAACAGGTGTTCCAACTGCTGCAGCGATATGCATTGGTGCAGAGTCAACACCGATAAATATATCTGAGGCATCAGCAATGGCTGCAAGCTGCTTTATTGTTGTCTTGCCACATAGATCTATTACCCCCCCTATGCCCCCCCTTGCTAAGGGTGGGATGTGAGGGGGGGTGAGTTCATCGACTAAAGATAAAATATTTTTGGCCTTTTCCAGTTCATGCTTTTCTGGGGAAGATGTTACGATAACCTTTGATCCATTATCAATCAGACGTCTGATAACCTCTGCCATATATTTGTCTTTCCAGCATTTAAAGAGCCATCGTGATGTAGGATGGACATGAACAATTGTAACCCCCCTTTGCCCCCCCTTGCTAAGGGGGGGGTGGGGGGGTATATTGTTTTCCTCAAAAACCCTTTTCACAAACATTCTTGCATCTTCCGGAATGAAGAAATCCAGTTGTTCATGTTTTGTATTTATACCGAACTGCCTTACTACTTCAAGATTCTGAAGAACCATATGCTGCCCAGCCTGTTTTTTTGCGAGATGGGTATAGAGATATCTTTTAGCCAGCAATCCCTTTTTCTTGGGTGAATAAGCGATTCTATATTGTGCTCCGGACAGGAGAGAGACTATTGCAGCCCTGTCGCCACTTGTAAGGTCAACAGTCATATCAAATCCTTTCATCCATATGGTTTTTATGAAGGATAGTTCTCTGACGTATCTATGAAGGAGGTCCATCTTTTTAATATCCCTGTCAAAAATGATAATTTCATCAATGAGATGATTACCGCTAAGCACTTCTTCGGTGCCTGAGTTTACAAGAGCAGCGATATGAGAATCCGGGAAATTTTCCTTCAGTGCTCTGAAGGCGGGAACTGAGAGCATGACGTCACCTATATGGCGTAATTTGATGACAAGAATCCTTTTAACATTTATAAAATTTATGTCCATTTATAGTTTCTGGTTCATCCCGTAGGAAATTATAACGGGGTTTATGAATGGAGCCCCTGTGGTAACGACGGAAAGAAGATATTTCATGATTTGTTACATGCCATTTCACTTATTTTCCATCATAGTCTCCTACTGACAACTCCTTCAAAAAAGTATAAAATTAGATTATTTTAACAAAATGAGGTGTTTTGTTGAAACGATTACCCTGCTTTTAGTTTCCAAGGATGCAGATGATATTCTTGTCCAAAATCCTACCCTCCAGTAATTGACTATAACGACCCTTATATTCCTGACCGCTCTGTCTACGACCCTGAGTTCATTGTTAATAACTCACAGCTCATTATTGATACAAGAAACTTTATCCCTGTGTCAATCAGCCATTCGGGTAAAGTGAAAAAGGAATAACTCGTTCATTCATTCTTTCTGTTGGTTGACAGTTAATGGTTATATGTCAAGAAAGGAAGGGAATTCATAGAGTTTACACGGAGAAAACTGTATAATAAGGTTATTTTTTGAGAATTAAGATGGTTGTAAAACTTGAAGGACTATTTAAGGTATAGCAGTAGAGGAGGGGGAAAGATTATTCGATTATGAAAGCCAAAGATAATTCAATACATGAAGATGAAGTTGATCTTTATGATTGCTGGAAAACAATCCTAAAGAGGAAAAAATTCATTATTGGATTATGTTTCATTGTTACATCATTAGTAGCAGTTATAAGCTTTCTTATGCCAAAGATTTACAAAGGAGAGGTTGTTTTAGAAATAGCGCCTAAGGAAGTAGTAACAGCTAAAGAAGCAATAAAAGCTAAGGAAATTATTGATGTTATGGGCGAGATTGATCGTGAAAGAATCTCAGTGATTTTTGCCAAAAAACCTTCTTCTGTCGTTAGTATCAAAATGGAGGAGATTAGGGGATTCAATGATAAGATGAAGGTGATCATTGAAACAAAGTCAGTTGAAGATATTCACGATTCCTTCGTGGTGTTTGTCGAGTACATGAATAATTCTCCTTTGATAAAGCGGTTTGTCGAAAAAGAAAGGGCAATACTTATGAGAAAGTTACATGAGCTATCTGTTTTGACACAGCAATCTGAAACACTTGCGAAGAGTTTTCTACAATTGTTTAAGGAAGGGAAGTTAATCCCTGTCGGATTTGATCCCGTTGAACTGAATAGAAAGGTCTTTGAATTGAGAATTGAAAAATCTGAATTGGAACAAGCCCTTGAAAATTTTATAGGTGTTGAAATGATTGGGCAGCCATTTGTTTCAAAAAAACCTGTGAAGCCACATATAAAACTCTATATTGCCATAGCGGGTCTACTCAGTATTTTTACAGGAATAATTTTAGCCTTTTTTATTGAATATATAGAAAATATCAGGTATCAAAATAAAAAGAATACAGATTGAGAATAGAAAAAATATGTCGCTATTTTGAAGAAATGTGCTTAAAAGTTTCTCTCCTTTTAACCCTTTTTGTAGAATCTCCTCTTGCTTCTTGCGAATTCTCTCACTCGGTGGTATCCTTTTCATAGGCTTCGGTTCTCCTTTCTTTTATTTTTTATGGGTTTAAAAGAATAACCGAAGCATCTTACTTTTTACAGGTATTTTAGGTCATTACCGGGTATGACAATCTATATAGTAAGTTAAAAGTTGAAAATATAGAAAAAATGCTTTGTCAGAGTATAAAATCTTTGAAATCTTTAAAAATCTTGGAAGTTGGTGCAGGAATAGAAGGTATTTACACTGAGTTTATTATTAGGAAAGGAGCCGATGTTATCTATTAGCCTGACCGGATGGGGCATTGGAGCAATGGCCAAAAAGATAGAAAGGCTCACAATAAAAAATGATAAGAATATTACGAACCGTTTTTTATCGAGTTACTAAATTAATTTTTTTAATTGGTATATATGCGACTCATTTACTAAAAAAGCCAAAATGTGTCAAATATACTATTACTTGGCTGACCTCTAATCTTATGCCGGGTCGGAGTTCTTTACAGGACGAAGAGGTGTGGGTCACATTTGAAGCAAAGAAGTGGCTTGAAGAGTTCTTAACTCCAAATATGGTTGTATTTGAGTATGGCTCAGGTGGCTCTACAATATTTTTTTCGAAACGAGTGAAGAAATTGATCTCTGTGGAACATGATAGTGTATGGTACCAGCTTGTCTCTGATATTCTAAAAGAGAAAAATATCTCAAATTGCGAGTATCTACTTTTAGAACCCCAACTTACTCATGATGGCAAACCAGACTTCACAAACCCTTGGAGCTTTGCCTCTAGTGAATATCCATGCATGAGTTTTAAAGCATATGTAAAGAGCATTGACGCATTTCCAGACGAAAGCTTTAATCTGGTTTTTATTGATGGACGGGCAAGACCTTCTTGCATTCTTTATGCTCTTAATAAAGTACATCCTGAAGGTTTTATAATGCTGGACAATTCAGAGAGAGATTATTATCTTGCCGGGAAAGAGCTACTCGCAGATTGGAAGCGAATAGATTTCTTTGGACCAGGGCCGTATGGTCGCTATTTTTGGCAAACAAGCGTATGGAGAAAGCCATTAGTAAACACAAAGAATGGGTAGAATTACAGGTTATGCCCGATTTTGACATGAAGGGGGGTTGTTTTTTACTTATCGGCTGTAAGCCAGAAAAAAATGATTTCAAAAGATTTGCATTCAAAAGAAAGGAAGTATCTCAAGAATATGACTTCTTTCATACTTAAGATCATAAGATATATAATAAACGTCTTTATTGCCTTTTGGCTCTTTATGAGCTAATTGACTAAGTGATATTCATAAGTATGCATAATAATAAAGGACAAATGTTATCCAAACAACCATGGATTTCTGCTGCTTTTTTACTTCTACTTACTTCTATAATCAGTAAAGCATTTGGTTTTTTCAGAGAGATATTGATCGCCAAAAATTTTGGAATTAGCAGCCAGGTCGATGCTTACTTGGTGGCAATATCAATTCCTGTTCTTATAGGAGGCACTATAGGTTCTGCTTTTGCTATATCTATAGTTCCTCTTTACCATAAAATGATAAATAATAGTTTGAAGGAAGCAAATGACTTCCTCAAAACGGTTTTCAGTTTTACCATTATAGTATCAATTGCCTTAATATTTACTGTTAATTTTATGTCAGAAGCGATAATCAAAATCATCGCTCCGTCATTACCAGTGTCCACAATGAAATCAGCAGTGGAATTAACAAAGTGGCTATCTTTATTATTGTTAGGATATTCGCTCTTTAATGTTTTATCTTCAATTTATAATGCACTACACCACTTTAAAATACCAGCCTTTACAGATATGTTCAGTAATCTTTTTATCATTATCGCTTTAGTCCTCTTGTCATCCTTATTGGGAATTTATGCACTTGTGATAGGAGTGATTGTAAGTATCTATTTTTCTTTATTGATTTTTGTCTTCTATTTATTAAAACAGGGTATCGTAGGGTTCAATTTGGATTTCAAATCAAATAAGTTTAAAGAGTTTATAATTTTCATTGCTCCTGTAATGGTTTTTATGTTCTTTTTGCAGATAAGTAGTATTGTAGAAAATTTCTTCGCTTCCTCATTAAAAGGAGGAAGTATTGCAGCTTTAGGATACGCAAAACGGCTATATGATATTATTCCTACCCTTATAATAGCAAACATTGCAAAGGCGGTATTTCCAACTTTTTCAACATTATTTTTAGAACAAAAGATAGATGAACTGAGAGATCTTATTGTCAAACTTAATAAACAATTTATCATATATTTCCTGCCCGTTAGTTTTATGTTAATATTTTTTAGAAAAGAGATCATAAGAGTTGTTTTCATGCGAGGGGCTTTTAATGAATTAGCATTAGAGATGACCTCTGGTGCTTTTATGTTTTATGCTATGGGCTTAACAGCATCTACCTTAGTGCCTATCTTTTTTCGTCTATGCTATGCCTTTTCGGATACCGTTACACCACTGATAGCTGTTTTTAGTGGAAGTGTGTTTATGTGCCTTCTCAATTATTTTTTAACACCAGTGATGGGAATAACAGGAATTGCATTAACTAACAGCTTAACGGTTTTGCTTACCTTGTTTGTGCTTGGAATATTTGTTAGAAAAAAACTTGGAGGATTAAACATTAAAGGGTTTGCTAAGTCTTTCATTATCTCTTTTATATGTGCAACGCTTGCATTGCTTCCTTTTTTAAAATTTACGAACTCGAATCCGTACTATTTTATATTTTTAGCAATTTTATATTTCATATTCTATTTTATTTTAGGATGGTTTATTGCAAAGAGCGAGTTCAAAGTTGTATGGTTTTCATTCAAACGAATAATTATGAAATAAAGGTGGGAAATGAATTATTCGGTTATTCGCAATATAGATAAAGTAGCTGCAGTATTACGCGGGGTTGGTTTGCATCGTCTTACACGAGTAAGTAGAGATCTGTTAGATATTTTTTTTACTAAAGGGATATGTATTCAGATTGAAGAGGATATAATTTCTGTTCCACTACGCGATAGAGCTTTTTTATATGCAGTAAAAGAGAGTCATTTTGAGGCCAATACAGTCAAGCTATTTGCTGAAACAGTAAAGCCAGAAATGATAGTTATTGACATCGGAGCATATGTTGGTTATTTTACACTTTTAGCAGCTCGCCGTGTGGGTGCTAATGGTAAAGTTTATGCCTTTGAACCGGAGCCCAAAACTTACAGATTCCTAAAGCGTAATATTTGTTTGAACGAATATAAGAACGTTATAACAGTTCCAAAAGCTGTTTCCAATCAAAGTGGTACAGTTAAATTATACATAAACTCTTCAGACGCAAGCATGACAAGTCTTTTTCGGAGAAAAGGATCTCATAAAGCAATTGAGATTGAATGCACTACAATAGACGATTTTTTTCATGAACAGAGGGTTGATGTAGTAAAAATGGACATAGAAGGCGCTGAGCCGTATGCATTAGAAGGTATAAGAAATACGATTGAAAGAAATCCTAATTTAGTCTTATTTGTAGAACTAAATCCAGTTGCCCTAAAGGAAGCTGGAAGTACTTCCGATAAGCTAAAATGCATGCTGGAAGATTTGGGCTTTAATGATATTGTGGCTTTAGATGAGCAACGAAACGAAAAGGGTAAACTTTTGCTGTGCAATTTGTATTGTCGACGTTTAAGATAAAAATTATGTCAAAATTGTTTAGCATTAAAAAGTCTGTTCCTGTAAATCATGTCTTCCCTGTAAGTATTCCTTTGTTGGTTTTATTTCGCTTTCCTGAAATAGCTTTTACCGTGTTTCTTATCCCTTCTAAGCAGGCGGCATTGATCCAGAAATTACATTTACCACCAATTATAAATCTAACAAATTTGTTATTCAGTTTTATTTTAGCAATAATTATTACTATTGCCCTTAAGAGGCAAAAAGTACCTACTATACCAAAAAGACTTATTTTGCCATATACGGGTCTTGTTTTTTTGATGTTGATAAGTCTTAGTTATACTTCAAATTTAAATTATGGTATGACTAAGACAATTGAATTTATTACACTTACCACATTAGCCTGTTTCGCACCATTTTTTTTGTTCCGCAGTGCGATTACTTTTGAGCGCTTTTTAAAGACCTTTATAGTTTTAGGTGTTTTGCTAAGTATTATTGTCCTTGCTACATCTCCTTATTCTTTTAAGTATTATTATACTGAGATATCTTATGCTAAATTTGAGACCTTTGTTGGTAGTAACTATTTAGCCATCCAATACATATTAGGAATAGCCTCTCTGTCAATTCTTTATTATTTCTTGTTAAAGAATGTATCTAAAAAACAAACTATCTGTTTAATTCTATTATTAATATTTTTTTGTATCTCCTTCCTATATTCTCCTGGAAAAGGACCCATTGTCTCGTTTTTTTTTACAATAATTCTAATGACTATAAGCTCTCTCAGGTTTAAGAATAAAAAGATTTTAATTAACATGAAGATTGTAAATTATGCTTTTTTAATAATGGCTATAGGGGGCTTGTTGATGTTTTCAATTGGCTGGGTATTTATTCTTCGCACCAAAGCACTTTTTATACCTGAATATTACGGTCGAGTTGAAAGGTTAGAGAATGCGAAAATTGCTTTTGAATTATTTTATAATCATCCCCTTTCAGGTATAGGGATTGGTGGATTCGGAGTTTTTTCTGCAGAAATAGAAGGCATAAAGGAAAAATTTATATACCCACATAATATACTATTAGAAATTATTTCTGAATTAGGTCTCTTTGGTCTTATATTTTTTATAATTTTAATAGGTTTTGCCTTTAAACAACTTTTTTATCTAAAAAACAAATACAGATGTTCAAACTTATTTCCCTTAACAAATGTAGTCATTAGCCTTCTTATTTTCTCCTTTCTGACCTCATTATTCAGTGGTAATATTAACAATCAGCTGCTTTTTGCTTGGATAGGTACAGTATATACTTTAGAACAAATGGTTAAATATGAGGAAAATAAATGTAAAATACAAAACCAATAAAATGTTAATTATATGGCTTATACAAACCGGTGAACCATTGCCTTTAGATACTTCTATAAAAAAGATGAGGACGGCTCTTCTTGCAGATAAACTTATTGCAAGAGGGCATAGTGTTTTCTGGTGGACAAGTGCTTTTAATCATCTTAAGAAAGAGTGGCTATTTAAAAAGGATACAATGCTTGAAATAAATGAAGGTTATAAAATATTTGCTTTAAAAGGAAGTGGTTACAAAAAAAATATCTCTTTATCTCGATTTATAGATCATAGAGTTATTGCATGGAAATTTAAAAAATTAGCTTCAAAAATACCAAAGCCAGATATTATAGTTACATCTATGCCACCGCATGACCTTGCTTATGAGGCAGTGGTATTTGGTAAGAAAAATAACATACCCGTATTGGTTGATATCAGAGATCCCTGGCCTGATGTATTTCTGAATCATATGCCAAAACCCTTACAGAAACCTTTAAAGGCTTTACTTTTTAAGGATTTCTGGTTAACGAAAAAAAACATGCAGATAGCTGATGGATTGATAGCTGTTACAAATACATTCCTAAAGTGGGGATTGAAGTATGCGGGTAGGGAAAAATGCTTAACTGACAAGCTATATTATCTTGGTTACAAGAGACCCTTAGTTAGTGATATTTCAAAAGCTAAAGAAAAATTTTCATCTATGCTTAAAAATTTAAAAGATAAGTTTATAGTCTTTTTTGTAGGTACTATTTCATTTTATCATAATCCATCTATACTTTTAAAAGTAGCAGAGCGATTAAATAACAATAATATTCACTTTGTTATAGCAGGAGATGGAGAACTTTTAGGAGAACTTAAGAAAGCATCAAGAAATTTACAAAATGTAACACTAACCGGGTGGTTAAATCAGGATGAAATAGAATTTTTCCTGAAACAGGCTGAGGTTGGAGTATGTCCAACAACAAGTAAAATTGACCTTTTCCCAAATAAAGCATTTACTTACCTATCGGCAGGTTTACCCATCGTCTCAGCCTTCCAAGGGGACCTAAAAAAAACTATTGAAAAATACAAGATTGGCTATTATTATCCTCCAAATGATGTGGATGCTTTATTGGGTTGTATTATGAAACTGTATAATAATCCAGACCTGTATAACCAAATGTCCGAAAATGCAAGAAAAGTCTTTGATGAGATGTTTGATGCGGAAAAGATATATGCAGAATATGCTGAGCATATAGAAAGGGTTGTTTATGAATACAAAACATATGGAAAGGAAGTTTATAACTAAACAGGAATTAGTTCAGCAATTAGAGATATTAGCTAAAAAAACAAAAGAAGAGTGGCTTTCTGAATTAGAGGAGAGAAAGCTTAAAGAACTTGAATTCCATGACCGAGACAGGAATCAGGAGCTTATAAAAAATTATGATAAAGATACCTTTGAAAAACTTCATGGTAATAAAAAATTTTACAAAATCGTTCAAATCTCCAGCAATTATGTTGAAAATTGGATAAAACAATTCAGTAGAGAAAAAATATTTTTAGATTATGCATGTGGAAATGGGGCTTATGCTATTAAGGCTGCCAAGGCCGGAGCAGAACTTGCTATCGGTATAGATATTAGCGAGACTTCAATTAAAAATGCCAGAAAATTTGCTCAAAAAGAAGGTGTGTCAGATGATACTTATTTTGTAATGGGAGATTGTGAAAATACAGGGCTACCAGATAGTTCTATAGATATTGGTATTTGTTCAGGTATGCTACATCATTTAGATTTGAGTTTTGCATTCTGTGAACTGAGAAGAATTTTGAAGCGGGGAGGGGTAATACTTGCTATAGAGGCATTGGATTATAATCCCTTAATAAAACTTTATAGAAAGTTAACTCCACAAATGAGAACCGAATGGGAAGCGGCACACATTCTCTCTTACAAAGATATAAATTTTGCAAATAAATTTTTTGATGTCAAAAAAATTAAACACTGGCACTTATTCAGTATCGCAGGGACTTACTTTCCCTTTGCTTTACCATTTTTCAATGTTGTTGACAGGTTTGTCTTAAGGATACCCATTTTGAAAATGCTTTCATGGATGTTTACCTTCGAGTTGCACAAGAGATAGCAACTTCGATAAAATACCTTGATTTTCCATTACCTTTCCTTAAAAATATTACCTGGGACACTTATTAAAAGATAATGGGGAAGCGTTTATTCGATATTGTTTGTTCACTGGGGGGATTAATTGTATTGTTTCCATTGTTATTGGCAATAGCTTTCTTGATAAAAAAAGAGGATGGTGACCCTGTTTTTTACCGTGGGGAAAGGATTGGAAGATATGGAAAGCCATTCAGAATATATAAATTCAGAACCATGGGAGTGGATGCTGATAAAATTGGTGGGTCCTCAACACCCGAAGACGATCCGCGTATAACAAAAATGGGAAATTTTTTACGAAAATATAAGTTAGATGAATTACCGCAACTCATTAATGTCCTTAAAGGCGAAATGAGTTTAGTGGGGCCAAGACCCCAGGTTCAGTGGGCTGTTGAATTATACCGTGAAGAAGAAAAAAGACTCTTAACTGTCAGACCTGGTATAACTGATTACGCCTCTATTGAATTTAAAAATGAAGCAGAGATTTTGAAAGGAAGCACTGAACCGGATAAAGATTACCTTGAAAAAATTGCCCCTGAAAAAATGAGATTGGGACTGAAGTATATAGATAACCGATCATTTTGGATCGATATGAAAATACTATTCTCAACAATAAAAGCTTTATATAAGAGAACACCTTAGGAGGTTATGATGGAGCCAATTACACCAGAAGGGGGTTTCAGAACAGAAATAGAAAGAAAAGTGGGGAAAAAACTTGAAGAAGTTTTTGTAAAATGCCCTGAAAGTATCGAAATTAAATTAGACAATTTTACCAAATATATAAGACGGCAAAGACTGACACGATTATTGACTCTGTATGAAATTTTTAAAAAAATATTGCCTGTGAAGGGTTCGATTGTTGAATGTGGGGTGTACCGGGGATTCAGCTTGATGGCCTGGGCAAATATAAGTGCTTTGTTAGAACCAACTAACCTAACAAGAAGAATATATGGTTTTGACACATTTGAAGGTTTTCCAGGCGTAAGTGAAAAAGATTTGAATAGAATGATGGAACCCCAGAGTGGTCAGCTATATTCTAATTCGTATGAAGAATTACATGAATTGATTAAGATTTATGATTCAAATAGATTTTTAGGGCATATAAATAAGGTTGAATTAATTAAAGGGGACATTACCAAAACCATTCCAGAGTTTTTTTTGAATAATAAGCATCTTGTTGTCAGTCTTCTCTTTCTGGATATGGATTTATGTGAGCCTACAAAAGTAGCTATTGAACAGTTTTTTCCGAGGATGCCAAAAGGTGCAATTATTGCTTTTGATGAGTTGGATAATCCTATCTGGCCAGGAGAAACAATGGCACTTTTAGAAACATTGGGTATCAATAGAATAAAGATTCAGCGGATTGAATTTGATCCATACATAGGATTTGCTGTAATTGATTGAGAATTACTAGAAGAATGACCTGTGAAAAAAACAGTGCATGAGAAATATATCATAGAGAATTACCGGTCTCTTTCCCGGAAAGTAAGGAAAACAGTGCTCAATTTAATATACAGGACAAAAAGTCCCCATATTGGCTCGTCGTTCTCTGTTGTAGAGATTTTGGTAAGTCTTTATTTTCATCACCTCAATGTTTCCTCTGACGACCCTTTAAATCTAAGGCGGGACAGATTTATTCTCAGTAAGGGGCATGCGTGTCCGGCTCTTTATGCCGTCCTGGCAGAAAGGGGTTTTATGAAAAAGGATGACTTAGATGGCTTTGCTATAAACAACGGGATACTGGAACAGCATCCAACTATTGATTTAAATAAGGGGATAGAAGTTTCTACAGGTTCTTTAGGTCACGGACTTTCTATCGGGATAGGGATGGCGCTTGCTGGAAAAATTGATAAAAACGAGTATAAAGTCTACGTATTGATGAGTGATGGTGAACTCAACGAAGGTTCTGTATGGGAGGCCATCATGTTTGCAGGCCACCATAAGCTGACGAACATAATAGCTCTGGTTGACTACAATAAAATGCAGGCATTGGGATGTACAAGGGATATTATTGATCTGGAACCCCTCGATAAAAAGTGGAAAAGTTTTGCCTGGAATGTCCAAGAAGTTGATGGCCATGACTTTAAACAGATTTTCAACGCCCTGAATTCATTGTCCCCGGAAAAACCCAATGTTATAATTCTGCATACGGTGAAGGGTAAGGGTGTGTCTTTTATGGAAAACCAGCTATTGTGGCATTATCGAGCCCCGAATGAGGAAGAGTATGAACTTGCACTTAAGGAGTTGTTGCAGTGAGGGCTGCATTTTTTGAATCCCTTGAAGAACTCTATCAAAAGAATAGTGACATTTTTGTTCTTACCGCTGACCTGGGATACAGGCTGTTTGATAATTTTAAAATGAAGTGTGAAGAGAGATTCTATGATGTTGGAGTAGCTGAAGCGAATATGATTGGCATTGCATCCGGTTTAGCCCTTACAGGTAAAAATGTTTATTGTTATTCTATTATTCCTTTTTTGATCATGAGGGCTTTTGAGCAGATCAGGATTGATATCGCATACCATAATTTAAATGTGAAATTGGTGGGTGTAGGAGGAGGTTTTACCTACGGAAGGGAGGGTTTTACTCATTTCGGACTTGAGGATTTTGCATTAGTGAGGCCTCTGCCAAATGTAGCTGTGGTTGTTCCAGCCGATCCTTTTGAGGCAAGGTGTCTGGCAAAAATATCATATGAATATAAAGGACCCATGTATATAAGGCTTGGAAAAACAGGTGAGCCTGCGATTCATAATTGGACTCCTGATTTTCAGATTGGGAAACCACTTGTTATTAAAGAAGGAAAAGACATTGCTCTCTTTGCTATTGGCAGCATGGTATCTGTTGGTAAGGAAGTAGCAGGTTTGTTAGGGGAAATGGGGATTAATCCAACCGTAATCAATATGCACACCTTAAAACCTTTCGATAAAGCTACTGTTAATCAGATTGCTTCAACACATAAAGCGCTCTTTTCTTTAGAGGAACACTATACAGATGGCGGGTTAGGGACAGCTCTTGCAGAAGTCCTTTTAGAGAACCGATATAGCGGACTCTTTAAAAGATTTGGCATTGACCGGCTGGATAAACATATCGGCAGTAGTGATTATTTGCGGGCAAAATATGGATTGACTGCTGGAGAGATAAGCAAGAAAATTTTAAAAGAACTACGGCCATGAGCATTGCTTGGAAGGTTAGATTTTTTGATTATCCCATGCAATTCAAAATACATGAAAAAGAATATATGAAAATTATTAAAGATACACTTTCAAAGGGAGAATATATTCTCGGTGAGGATTTAAACAGGTTTGAGGAAAATCTCGCAAACTTCGTTGGCACAAAACATGCTGTGGGAGTTGGTAATTGCACAGATGCCTTACTTCTATCACTGTACGCTGCAGGTATTGGACTTGGAGACGAGGTAATTACTATTTCTCATACCTTTGTTGCTACTGTAGAAGTTATAAAATTTTTAGGTGCAATTCCTGTTTTTGTGGATATTACTGATGACCATAATATGAATGTAGATTTGGTAGAGGCTGCTATTACTCAAAAAACAAAAGCCGTAGTGCCTGTTCAGCTGAACGGGAGGATTTGTACCAAAATGGATAAGCTTGTAGACATAGCAATAAAGCGAAACATTATACTTATCGAGGATTCTGCACAAGCACTTGGAGCTCAATATAAAGGGAAAAGTGCAGGAACATTTGGACTCTCAGGATGTTTCAGTTTTTATCCTGCAAAACTTCTAGGTGCTTTTGGGGATGCTGGTGCAATTGTCACAGATAATTCTGAATTCGCAGATAAAGTGAGAATGTTGAGAAATCATGGAAGGGGGAAGGGAACGGATATAAACCTATGGGGACTCAACTGCCGCATGGATAATGTACATGCCGCCATCCTTGATTTCAAATTAAAACAACTGCCTGATTGGATAAAGATGCGACGAGAAATTGCGACTATGTATCACAATCAACTCTCAAGCATAAAAGAATTAAAGCTACCACCTCCCCCTGCTGAAAATGGAGAGCATTACGATGTCTTTCAGAACTATGAAATTGAAGCGGAAAGAAGAGACAATCTGATTGCATTTCTAAAAGAAAATGGGATTGAAGTAGTAGTACAATGGGGTGGAAAAGCAGTTCATCAATTTGAAGCTCTTGGGCTGAACCACATTAGCTTGATACGTACTGAACAACTCTTTCGAAAGGCTTTAATGCTCCCAATGTATACAGAATTAAAAGATGAGCAGGTAAGATATGTTATCAGCTTAATACAGGAGTTTTATCGTGCAAAATGATAAAAAATATAAATTTGAAGACGTAACGGAAACTCCCAATGCAAAAGCATCTCGAGAGCAATTAACAAGGCTTTACACGCGATATCGATTTGCATCTGAATTCTGTGATAAGAGAGATGTACTAGAAGTCGCCTGTGGTGCAGGTTTAGGACTTGGATATCTTGCACGTTCTGCGAAGAGGGTTGTAGGTGGTGATATTCATGAAGATAACCTGAAATTCGCTCATAAAACCTATAATGGGCGACCCAATATATATCTATATTTGTTGGATGCTCACAATATGCCTTTCGATAATAAAAGTTTTGATGTTGTAATTTTATATGAGGCTATTTATTACCTTTTTCAACCAGAAAAATTTATAAATGAAGCACATAGGGTATTAAGAGATGATGGCATCCTCATTATCTGCACGGCAAACAAGGATTGGTCCGGTTTTAACCCAAGCCTGTATAGCTTTAAATATTTTTCTGCTCCTGAACTGTTTTTGCTACTGAAAAATGGGAGCTTTGAAGTAAAGCTCTTTGGGGACTGCATAGCACATACTGATAGTTTAAAAGATAAAATAATATCTGCTATAAAACAAATGACAGTGAAACTACATTTAATACCAAAAACGATGAAGGGCAAGGAAAAATTAAAGCGTATATTTTTCGGAAAACTAAAACCTATACCTCCTGAAATCTCTGATGGAATGGCAGACTACATTCAACCGGTACCTATACCACATGATGTGCCGAATATGAAATATAAAGTCTTATTTGCTGTCGGGCATGTAAGACCATGAAGAGACTTTTTGATACAGCGGTATCATTATTAGCTTTGACAGTTTGTTCCCCTTTATTTTTCGTGATCTCGTTATGGATAAAGTTCAGTAGTCCTGGCCCGGTATTTTCTGCCCAGAAAAGAATTGGGAAAAATTTAAAGCCTTTCAATATCTATAAATTTAGGACCGTAGAGGTAAATATACCTTTGAACGGTTTTCTCATAAACCCTGTTGATGATCAGAGAGTAACAAAGGTTGGAAAATTTCTACGAAAGACAAAGATTAATGAGCTACCACAGATCTGGAATGTCCTAAAAGGTGATATGAGCCTTGTTGGCCCTAAACCGGAATTGGAAAGGTATGTAAACAGGTATAGAGAAGACTATGAGGAAATTCTAAAAATAAAGCCTGGCATTATAGATATGTCCTCATTAACTTATGGTAATGAAGAGGAAGTTTTAGGAAATAAAAAGGATCCGGATGAATATTATATCCATGTTCTTTTGCCAGAAAAAATCAAGCATGCTAAGGAGTATCTGAGAAAGGAATCTTTACTATTCGATCTAAGGTTAGTGTTCTTAACTGTTTTTAAATTGATTTATCCTCATGATTCTATTCTTAAAATAATAAATGCTTTAACACTATCCAGAAGGTCCGTCGTTATAGGTATACAGTTAATCATTTTTGTTGCTGCGAATTACGCAGCCTTTTTAATTCGGTTTGATGGTAATATTGATCCTCACTATCTAAGCTTATTTCTCAAATATTTTCTATTATTACTCCTTATTAGAGCTATTTACCTTTTTGTCTTCTCATTGGATAAAGGGTTGTGGAGATATGTGGGTATTAATGACTTAGTAAATATTGCTGCTGCTATAAGCCTCGGTTCATTGACTTTTTTCATAATTGTAAGGTTTCTCTTGGGAGATACTGCTTATCCGAGGTCGATATATGCGATTGACTGGTTTTTAAACGTCTTCTTTCTGGGAGGAGTGAGGGTTTTCAGGCGCATACACGATATGGGAGGAAACAAAGAAACGCCCAGCAAGAAGGTTCTTGTCATGGGCGCAGGGAATGCAGCGGAAATGTTCCTCCGTGATATAGAGCATAGCCCATTTTATCTCCATAAGGTAATAGGTCTCATAGATGATGATCCTATGAAGAAGGGGCTCAAGATAAGAAATGTCCCTATTCATGGTTCGAGGAAAGATCTCATGACTATTGTAGAAAGAGAACAGCCTGATGAGTTCCTTATTGCCATACCAGCAGCTTCTAAAACGCAGCTTGAAGAAATTGTGAAAGACCTCAGACAGTATGGATTGCCAATAAAATCATTGCCAAGTTTCTGGAATTTATTGAGTGGAAGGGAATCCTTAACTTTAACAAAGATAATAGAACCAGAAGACATTCTATTTCGGTCACCTGTATGTGAGGAGTATAGAGGGATGAAAAGTTATTTTGAAAATAAGAGGATTATGATAACCGGAGCAGGTGGCTCAATTGGCTCAGAGCTCTCAAGGCAGATTGCCCCCTGTAAACCTGCAGACCTTATCCTTTTTGAAAGACATGAGGAAAATCTCTATAAGATTAACTTAGAACTTCAGGATGGTTTGAACTCAGAGTCAAGGAAGAAGCAATTAAAAATCCATTCAATTATCGGTGATATATTGGATGAAAACAGGCTTACGGAAATCATAGAGACATTTCGACCAGAGATTGTTTTACATGCTGCAGCTTACAAACATGTGCCCCTCGTAGAAGATAACCCCTACGAGGCATTTAAGACAAATGTTATAGGAACAAAGATGGTTGCTGAAAAGGCATGTGAATTTGGAGTAGAAAAATTTGTTTTTATTTCAACAGATAAGGCAGTAAACCCAATAAATGTAATGGGCATGACAAAAAAGATAGCTGAAGAAATTATCCGATCTTTATCAATCACTCAACATGGTAATCCCTTAGATCCTACAAAGTATATCACAGTCCGATTCGGTAATGTCCTGGAAAGCAGTGGCAGTGTTGCCCTACTGTTCAAAGAACAGATTAAAAAAGGAGGGCCGGTAACAGTTACCCATCCTGAAGTAACGAGGTATTTCATGACAATACCTGAGGCAGTGAATCTTGTACTCCAGGCAGTAGCCATGGGTAATGGAGGAGAGGTTTTTGTCCTTGATATGGGAACACCCGTGAAAATTCTGGATCTGGCAAAAAGGATGATCGGTCTCTATGGTTACAAACCAGGGGTTGACATCGATATAACCTTCATTGGATTAAGACCTGGAGAAAAATTGCATGAAGAACTCTGCAATAAGGATGAAATTATAAATAAGACACCCCACCCGAAAATCAACATGGCAATCTCAAGGAAGCGGGTGAATCAAAATATCTTAGAGTATCTGGAAAATCCGGAGATTTTCAGGGATAATTTTGATATAAAGGCTGTGCTCAATAAACTGATACAGTCGTCAAAGGAAGAATTGAGTGTTTAACTTAAAAATAATTTCCCCGCCAGTATTGTAATCTCGCCTTTTGATCAAGAGTTCCACATTATCCTAAGGGATTATCCTATCTCTATCTTGCCTGTATTGTATTTTTTTGAATGTCCTTTGAGTTTGCTCACCATTTTTTCTAAATACAAGCTCCTTGACAGAAAGGTTGATTAAACGAGGGCTCATGTATGCGATCTCTGAATAGACTGTGTTATAATTATCAAGTAAAATAATTTTTAGGAGGGCTTTCTCTGTCAAATAGTTCAACATTTTATTTGGACCATATAATATACAATCGCCAACTTTCTAAAAGATCTCTTCAAACTATACTTTATGCCCTGTGCTCTTTGCTCTTTGTTATCTGCTTTTCTGCCATTGCTCATGCTGATAATAACTCGCTTGACAAAATGAGGGATGAAACAATTTCATACTTCAAGCCCATGACAGGCAGAATAGTGAAGGTTGAGGATCAAAGGGTTCTGGTTAATTTGGGGACTAAAGATTCTCTGAAGGCAGGGATGAGATTTATCATACTGAGAGAAGGTGCTACATTTATACACCCTGTTACGAAAAAGGCATTAGGGAAAGTAGAATCCTATGTAGGTAAACTGGAGATAAAAGAAACAGATTTAGACTCATCAATGGGTATTATAGTAAAAGGAGAGGCAAAGGAAGGCGATAAGGTGAGGATATCTGAAAAACAGGTTACCATGCTTTTCTGTCAGTCGAAAGATATAGATTGGACCATAGCTGATACGTATTTCAGGTCACTGAAGGAAACAGGGAGGTTCAATCTTATTGAAACAAGCATAGATACAGATGACCCGCAGGAGGTTGTCAAGGAGGCGATAAGGCTGAATGCAGAAGCAGCACTTTTTTTATCATCCAGGAAAGTTGATCCGGATGTCTATCTCAATGAAAAACTTTTCTGGGTCTCTGATGGCATTCAGTTTACTGAAATAAATACAAAGGTCGATGTTGCTTATGCAAAGGAACTGAAGTTTGGGGAGGAATTCTTCGCTGTCGGTAAAAAAGAGGTATCAATGGAGGTGGATCTCCCTATTGGTGTAAAGCTTTTAACAGCAGGTGATGTTGATGGGGATAGCAAACAGGAGATCCTGCTAAGCACAGGAAGTGATGTTAGGATCTATATACCTGGCGCTGACCTCCAGCCTGCGATGGGTGGAATTTATATAAAGGGCTCGAAGGATGAGGATCACCTCTGGATTGATACGATAGACCTTAACAGGAACGGAAGAGATGAAATCATTGTAACATCAATGAAAAGGAAAATTGAGGCAGAGGATGTTTTTAGAGAGGGTAGTGATGCAGCCACTCTTGCGACTGCAAGAAGTGCCGGTGTTGTATCTTCTATCTATGAGCTGAAGGACGGGAAATTCGTTCTTCTATACAAAGGCAATCTCTTCATGAGGAAAATTGGGGGGGAACTGATAGCCCAGGAATATTCGAAAGATGAAGGATTTTCAGGCAGTGTATTCAATGTGATATGGGAGGGTGAATATAAAAGGGGAAGTTCCTTAAACCTGCCAAAGGGTATTAATATATATGATTTCGTATATATTGATGATCCCAGGACAGGTAGGCTGGTCCTTGCCTATGATGAGAAAGGATACCTTAATTTATATGATAAGGATATGAGATTATGGAGAAGTAAGAGTAACACAGGAGGCTTTATCACAACATTCAAGAAATCATCTGCCTCGCTTCTCATTGACAAAGGTGAATGGGCGATAAAAGACAGGCTTTTTCTCAGAGATCGCGAAGTCCTTATCATTAAGAGGGTTCCACTCCTGGATTTGGTTAAAGGTTTTGGTTTCAAAAGATCTCAGATTAAAAACCTCTGGTGGAATGGAGTTTCAATGGAAGAGGGCGTCCTTATAGACAACATTAAGGGTTCAGTGCTTGATTATGCACTTGTTGGTGACAAGATCATGGTTCTGGTAAGCCCTATGTTTGGAGTCAAGCCCGAGAACATTCTGAAAGGAGAAAATCCTCTGGGGTCGATACTTTATATCTATGCAATCAAAAAAGGGTAGGGTGAAAGAGAATTGCAACTGACCGGACGTATACCAAAACATGTTGGGATTATCATGGATGGGAATGGAAGGTGGGCTGAGCTACGCGGCCTGCCAAGAATAGAGGGACACAGACGGGGGGTTGAGCGGGTACAGGAGTTAATTGAGACTGCACGGGAAATCGGGATAAAGGCATTAACCCTCTATGCCTTTTCTTTAGAGAACTGGAAGAGGCCAATGTCAGAGGTGAAGACATTGATGATGATACTCGAGTTCTATCTAAATAGAGAACTCCCTGAATTTATGGCTAAAGATGTTGTCTTTAAGACAATTGGAGATATACAGAGGCTTCCTGAAGAGATACGCGTCCTTATAAGGGAAGTTGAGGAAAAGACCGCTTCCAACAAAGGTTTGATCCTTATTACTGCATTAAGTTACAGCGGAAGGGATGAGATTCTCAGGGCAATGAAGAAGATTCTCTCCTCAGGTATCAGACCTGAGGAGCTGACAGAAGAGGTTTTTGTCTCTTACCTTGATATTGCTGACCTTCCGGCACCTGACCTTATTATAAGGACAAGTGGAGAGATGCGCATAAGTAATTTCCTGCTCTGGCAAGGTGCATATTCAGAATTATATTTTACAGATACCCTCTGGCCGGATTTTACAAAAGAGGAGTTCCTTCTCGCCATACAGGCATATCAACAGAGAGAAAGAAGATTTGGAACCATCTCTACGAGGGGAGATGCATTTTAAGAGGTTTATTGTTGCGGCTGCCCTTCTGCCCGCCTTTTATTTCTACATCATGTATCTTTCTTCAGAATATTTTCTTTTTTTAATGATATTTATGTCTATTATTGCCATCTGGGAATTTTATTCCATGTACCATGTCGAAGGAATATTACGATTTATAGGTCTCATCTCAGGAATTTCAATCATTGTCATATCATATATTTCCAAAGGTATCCTATCAGATGTTATCATCCTATCTTTTATTGTAATGGCAGGTGTAAGGCTTTTTTTTAAGAGGAACCCCAGGTCCTCTCTATCTGATATCTCCCCACCTGTCTTGGGGCTACTCTACATCCCATGTTTGCTTACATTCCAGATACGCCTCAGGGAGTTTGGACCTGAATGGGTCATTCTTCTCTATACAATGGTATGGGCAGCGGATACCTTTGCCTATTATATCGGAACACTGATTGGAAAGAAAAAGCTTTATGTGGAGGTAAGTCCCAACAAGACCCTATCAGGTGCAGCAGGTTCACTCATGGGGAGTGTTTTAGCTGCAATACTTATAAAAACTGCCTTCATTACTGATTTAACAATGTCATCTGCCTTTGTTATCGGGATAACTATCGGGATTATTTCCATCTTTGGTGATCTTGTAGAATCTATGTTTAAGCGTGATGCCGGTGTAAAAGATTCAGGAGCCATCATTCCAGGGCATGGAGGAATATTAGATAAGATTGACGGAATACTTTTTGCAGGTCCGACACTTTATTGGATGGTAAGAATAATTAAATAGGAAATGAGAACCGGGAAAGGAGTTGTGAAACGTATAACGATTCTTGGTTCAACAGGCTCAATAGGGAGAAATGCCCTCGATATTATTTCAAGACACAGGGATCGGTTCAGGGTTGTTGCACTGACTGCAGGGAAAAACATCAGTCTCATTGAAGAACAAATAAAGACCTTTTCTCCCGAAGTTGTTGCTGTTGCTTCTGAGAAGGCTGCAGAAGAATTGCAGAGAAGATTAGGGAGAAAGAATACTTCTCTCAAGGTACTTTCTGGCAATGATGGTGTTGCCAAGGCTGCAAGTTATAAAAATACCGACTTTGTCCTTTCTGCAATTGTTGGAGCTGCAGGGCTGATCCCAACAATGTCTGCCATACGTTCTAAGAAGACGATTGGGCTGGCAAACAAAGAAACCCTTGTGATGGCAGGGAGAATTGTTACTGAAGAAGCAAAAAAACAAAGAGTTAAAATACTTCCTGTGGATAGTGAACATAGCGCTATTTTCCAGTGCATTGAAGGACGCAAAAAATCTGATGTA
>Ga0209324_10000344_pt1 | contig 31960 bp, 37 predicted proteins | sample Rifsed19ft3_FD_184015 | JGI IMG/M metagenome (GOLD analysis project Ga0209324, IMG submission 184015) | Soil microbial communities from Rifle, Colorado, USA - sediment 19ft 3 (version 2) | ecosystem: Environmental > Terrestrial > Deep subsurface > Rock core/Sediment | place: Rifle, Colorado...
AAAAAAATTACAATCTACTGCTGGATCACGCATAGATTGTAATTTTTTTTCCTTTGTACCTTTTGTCATGATACCATCTGCAAAGTCGCAGAGTGCGTCAGTATGATGTATTCCAGTTATAATCACAACAGAGCCAGTAAGCAATAGCCCAACTATCAAAGGATCAAGAAATGATGATAGACCAAATCCAGCTGTGCCAATGATCAAGCCAATTATAGCACCTACCACAGGAAATAGATACATGTTTTTTGCAACCATGTCAAGATCTACATTTTTTGTAGAAGGAAGTATTGTTAGAAATGAAATTACAGAACTTATTTCCTTAAGCATGTAACCACCATCCAAGATATGAAAGTATTACAATCATTGGAATTGTGAAAATAATACAAAATAGAATTGTAGTTAGTTTCATTATTGATATGGCTGATTTGAAGTGGTTCTCCGTAAATTCCATTTTTCCATCTCCCAAAACATAATGATCTATCTTTTCAAATCTTGTTCCCAGTGCGCCTGCTAATGCAGCCATTGGATATCCTGCATTAGGACTTTCTGTCTTTGAACTGTCTCGTCTCATTATTTCTAGAGAATGCTTCCAATTTTTTCCAAGAATCATTGCTGCAAATATCATAACAAGACTTGTCATCCTTGAGGGCAGATAATTGAGTATTTTGTCACAGTTTGCACCAAACCATCCTAGATTTCTAAATTGTTCTGTCTTGTAGCCTATCATAGAGTCTATGGTGTTTATTGTTCTGTATACAAATGCTCCAGGCAATCCAAATATTGCAAAATAGAAGAGAGGCCCAGTAATTCCATCTACTGTGTTTTCACTTAAACTTTCTAAAGTCGCTGAAATAATGTGTTCTCGATCCAGGTTCTTTGTATCTCTTTTCACTATCATTGACAGTTTTGCTCTTGCATCATCTAGATTATTTTTTGAAAGTGCATCCATGATCAGTTGCGCATGATGTTGCATCCCTTTTATTGCAATTGTAGTCTTGAGTAAAATTCCCATGATTACAATAGTTAGTATTGTAACAACAAGATCATACAATCCAAAATCAGATTTATCTGATTCTAGAGAATATAATCCAACATTTATGAAATAAAGTATTCCAGCTACTAGTGTTGCAACTGAAATTGTAAGAAGCATGCCTGAAAGTCTAGCGGTTTTTTGCCGATTATTCATTGCAATAGGAACAAGTTTTCCAATTAGTATTCCAATCCATGCAGTTGGATGAAATTTATTTTTTGGATCACCCATTGTAAAATCAATTGTTATAGCAAATACTACAGCAAGGATTGTTACAAGGATCATTTGAGTAATTCACCGATTGCTTTCATGTTCAAACTATTTTTTACTACCTGACTTAAATTCTCTATTTCCAGATCCAAGGATTTTAAGTATTTTTTGTTCCATCGTACATGTTTTGGATTTGCATGAAGAGAATCCTCTTCTGGGATATCAAACTTCATCAGAGGGATTGTGCCTAAAACTGGTTTGCCTGTTTTTTTTCTTAGCTTGTAAAGACTTGGTCGTAGTATGTCTTTGTCTCCTCTAAATTTGTTGATTACAAAACCTTGAATGAATTTTCTATATTTTTTATCGATTAGCTCCATTGTACCAACAATGCTTGCAAAGGTTCCACCTCGGTCTATATCAGATACAAGAATTACGGGAGCATGTGTATATTCAGCCATTCTCATGTTTGCAATGTCATATTTTTCCAAGTTAAATTCTGCAGGAGAACCAGCTCCTTCTATAATTATCAAATCATAGTTTTGTTTTAACCAGTCAAGCGATTCCTTAGCAGTCGTTAATCCTTTGGAAAGTGCAAACTTTGTGTAATATTCTTTTGCATACATTTTTTTGTAAAACTTTCCATTTACCATAACTTTACTTCTATAGCTACCAAGGGGAATGAGAAGAATTGGGTTCATGCGTGGATCTATTGTTGTTCTTGCTGCGATTGCTTGTATTGCCTGTGCTCGTGAAATTTCAAAATTGTCTTCTTTGTATGAATATGATGACATGTTTTGAGATTTAAACGGAGCCACTCGGTATCCAGAATTTGCAAATATTCTGCATAAGGCAGTGACAAGTGTTGTTTTACCAGCACCCGACGAAGTTCCTTGTATCATCAATGTTTTTGTCATATCATATCTCTTCCAATGCTTTTACAAGTTTCATATTTTCTTTGTGTGTACGAACCGCAATTCGTATGAATTTATTGTCAAGCCCACGAAAAGTGCTACAGTCTCGTACCAACAGTTTTTTCTTTATAAGTTTTTTTTGAACAGTTTTTGAGTTTATTTTTGATTCAAGTAAAATGAAATTAGTTGATGAAGGATAACATGAAAAGTTCTTAATTTTTGATATAGAAGAGGTTAGAAAAGTGAGTTCATTCTTTATCAATTTCCTTGTTTTGTAGAGATGAGATTTGCTTGAAAGTGCTGCACTTGCCGCTTTTTGAGCCAAGACATTTACGTTCCATGGAGTCTTTATTCGTGTTAGCACATCGATCATCTTCTTGCTGCCCAAGCCGTAACCAATTCTAAGTCCTGCCAATCCAAATGATTTGGTAAGAGATCGTAGGATGAAGAGATTATCAAATTCTTTTAGATTCAATATAAGAGATTCATTTGACTCTGGTACAAGTTCAATAAAACATTCATCTAAAAACACTAATGCAAATTTGTCATATGCTGTTTCTAAAATTTTCAATATGTTTTTTCTTTTTACTAGGGAACCAGTAGGGTTATTTGGATTGCAGAGAAAAATGAAGTTGTTTTTTGTGATCATATGTTGCAGTTCTGAGACCTTTTCATTCAGATTCATTGTTTTAAGATAAGAGATATGTCCTCCATGTAATAGTGCAGCTGCCTCATATTCTCCAAATGTAGGAATTGGTATTATGACTTGATTATTTTTTCTGATAAAGGCTTTACAGAAATTATAGATTATTTCTGTAGCACCATTTCCTACAATTATTTGTCTTTTTGGAATACCTGTGTACTTTGCCAAGTCATCTTTAAGATTTGATGAATTTGGATCAGGATAAACAGACAAAAGAGATGTATTTTTTTTTATTACATTTTTTACTGGGTATGGAAAACCAAGCGGGTTTACATTTGAGCTAAAATCTATAATTTTAGGATCAAGTTTCATGTCAGTTGAATAAATACCACCATGCTGTACAGTGATGTGATTTAAGATGTTTCTTTCTAGATTAAATTTCACATCATGAGATATCGTAATTGGGATTTAGTGTGTTTTGGTTTTCATGCTAAAGGATTATTAATTGTATAAAGAGAAAATTACGCATGAAACGAGTTGCAATAATAGGCGTTACAGGTGCGGTAGGTCAGGAATTTGTACTAGCGTTAAACAAACATCCCTGGTTTGAGGTAAAACAAATTGCTGCTTCTGAACGTTCTTCAGGAAAAAAGTTTGTTGATGCTATCAGAGATCCAAATAGTGGCATTCTAAAGTGGCACCTAAGAGAAGAGGTACCAGAATACGTCAAAAATATGATAGTTGAATCAGTGGATGATATCAAAGTAGAAGATCTTGATTTAATATTTAGTTCAGTAGAAAGTGAAGCTGCGCGTGAAATTGAAACTAAATTTGCAAAAGATCTGCCCGTAATTAGTACATCTTCAGCATATAGGTATGAGTCAGATGTACCAATACTTATTCCTGGGATAAATGATGATCATGTAGAATTACTGAACGTACAGCGCAAAAACCGTGGTTGGAAAGGGTTTGTGGCGCCGCTCCCAAACTGTACTACCACTGGACTTGCTATAACTATCAAGCCTTTATTGGAGAAGTTTGGAGCACAAAAGATTATCATGACATCGATGCAGGCCATGTCTGGTGCTGGTAGATCGCCTGGCGTTTCAGCGTTAGATATAACCGATAACATAATTCCCTACATTCCAAAAGAAGAAGAGAAAGTTAGACTAGAAACTGGAAAGATACTTGGTAAACTAACTGATGGAAAAATCATACCTGCCGATATGAAAGTGAGTTGTACTTGCACTAGAGTACCAGTAATTGATGGACACACGGAATCTGTATTTGTTGAAACTGCAATACACGTAGATCCAGAATCAGTAAAAAAAGCCATGCAAGAATTTTCTGAGAAGATAAGTGTCATAGGCCTTCCATCCGCTCCAGAAAAATATCTCATGGTACATGATGATCCTACAAGACCACAACCAAGATTAGACAGAGAGATGAGTGGTGGAATGTCTACAGTAGTAGGCAGATTACGTGAAGACACTGTTTTTGAAAACGGAATAAAGTATGTCTTGTTTTCTCATAACGAGAAGATGGGTTCTGCAAAAGGAGCCGTACTTTTAGCTGAGATGCTCTACAAAAAGGGCATGATATAATTGATATAAAATTTACAGAAAAATTGTAATAATAACTTTATTAACCCCATTTTTATTCACAATAATTGGTGTTTTGAACGGCAAAAGTAGACGATTTAGACATGACAATCCTTTCCGAACTTGCTGCCGATGCGAACATCTCAGTTCCTAGGATCTCAAAAAAAATTAATGTCAATTCATCTGTTGTATACAGCAGAATTAAACGATTGATTAAAAGAAAGCTTATTGAGCGTTTTACTATAGTAGTAAATGAAAGAGAGCTTGGTTACACAGTAAAGGCTTTAACCGGAATAAACATGGATTCAAAGCTTCGTGATAATGTAATAGAAGAACTATTAAAAATTCCTGAAGTAAGAGAGATTTCTGAAGTGACTGGAAGATTTGATATTTTAGTTACAATGTATGCAAAAAATCTAGACGAAATGCACAGATTAATATCAGAAAATTTGGGTCGTATTCAAGGAGTACAACGTTCGGAGAGTTTTATCGAGATGAAAAAAACGGCCAAGCCAATGCCGTACAAGTAATGAGTTAATTTGATTTTTCAACCTATAAATATCAAACAACGAATAAAAAAGATGAGTTAGTGTGTTAACAAGTAAAACGAGTTCAAGAATTAAGACATATTATGAATTGACAAAACCAAAAATTTGGTATCTTTTAGTTTTTACTGCTTTTGGTGCAACAGTTACTGCTTCAAATATTTACAATGTTCAAGTTTCACCTATAACTTGGGCTTTGATGTTAAGTGGTGTTGCTGCAGGATCAGCTGCTGCTAATACCCTAACTAATTATCATGATAGAGATATTGATGCAATTATGGAAAGAACGAAAAACAGACCGATTCCTAGCAGGAAAATCTTTCCAGCAGAAAAGGCCAGAGATTTTGGTTTGGTATTAGCTGCAATAAGTTTGGGTACCGCATTTGGAATATCATTTACTACCACTTTGGAACAAGGACTTTGGGCTACTGGTTTTATGGCATTTGGATTAGTAAATAATGTTTTAGTGTACAGCTATGCCCTAAAAAGACGTAGTAGATTCAATATTATTCTAGGAGGACTTTGTGGTGGAGCTCCACCAATGATTGGATATGTTGCAGTCACCATGCATGGACTGTGGGATCTTGGACTTGTCATGGCAGGACTTGTATTCATATGGATCCCAATGCACATTTGGGCTCTTACTTTGCACTTTAAGGAAGATTATAACAAAGTTAATGTGCCAATGCTGACAGCTGTCCAATCTGAAAAGACATCAGCTAGAGTGATTGCAGGTTCTACAGTGATGATGGTATTATTTAGTATTGTACCGTTTTTCTTGACTACAACTATTGACCAACCTATAATGCATGAAGTTTATCTTTATACTGCGATAGCAACTGGTGCATTGATGCTTGCTCTTAGCGTTTGGGTCTTGACAAAACCATCTGAAAAGGCATCGTGGGTGTTGTTCAAGTTTTCTAGTCCATATCTTGCAATATTATTTATTGCGTTAATGGTTGATTCTGCACTGTAACTTTGGTAGTTTTTTAGATCAATGATATAATGAAGTCATTCAGAGGTAATCTTTTAATGAAATTTTATCTTCATTAGGAATTTTAGCAATCTCAAAACCTTCCGGTCTTTTTGATAAAGGTCTGGTTGCATCAATGCCAAGTTTTGCAGTAAGCAAGTTCTTTTGATCACTTGATGGATCAAGACTAGAGCCTCTTACCTTTTCTATAATGATCAAGTCTTTATCAGCTTGAAATCTGGTGGCCATTGCGTATTCAACACTAACTGCATTACTAGGATCAATGTCATCATCAACTACAGTTACCATTTTCAAAGATCTATGTGTAGCAAATGTTTTTTCAATCACTTTCTTTGCATCAGAATCTTTCTTTTTTGTAATCTGCACTACAGCATGTAGCCAATTGCAACCTCCATCACTCATAACTATTTTTTTTGTTTGAGGAAATGATTTTCTAACATCACGATTTAGTTTAGCTTCAATTGGCATTCCCATTAGTAAACGATGTTCAGAATAACCTGAAAGTATGTCATGAAAAATAGCGTTATTTCTATAGTAGAGGTTTTCTAGCTCAAATACTGGTTGTTCTCTTTTAAAATCATAGGTTCTAAGCATTTCAACCATCCATTCCTTGTGTGTTTTGTCTTTGAGGATCTTTCCCTCCATCACTATTTCTGTACCGGCTGGTACTTTCATACCGGAATATGGCATCTTTGATAAAGTTAGTTTATTTCCCAAAATTGCATTTGCAATTTCTAGCTCATCTTCTCCCCATTCTGCTTGGTATGCCCCAGCTATCGATACAGCTGGGTGTACACCAACTGTAATTGCCACTTTTAGGTCCTCTCCATGTTCTTTGGCATACATAAAAGAACGATGTAGATGCCTCCCTTCCACCATTCGCACAGAAAAGTGCTTCTTATCAAGAGGCATCAATCTGTGAAAGGATGAGTTTTGAGTATTTTTTTCCTGGTTTAAGGTATAGATTATGGATGAAGTGGTAAATGGACCAGGTTCTTTATCGAAGTGCGTCACTATTGGTAAAATAGATAGATCTTTTGTCCTGTTTTCCATGAATTTCCCTCCAGAAACAGTCTTTGGTCTTTTAGCATATTTTATTGCAGAAATCACCTTTTCATGTATATTGGATTCTTTTGTGTTTACTGCCTTTGCAAACCTTGCTCTTGTACCTACTAAATTTGCTACAAGTCTAAGTTTACTTTCTTTGATGTTTTCAAACAAAATTGCATTTGTTCCGTCTACTTTAGCAGTCAAAGCTGCAATCTCATATTTTGTAGAAACTTTCTTTTTTATAACATAAAGTTGATTCAGATTTTTTATCTGATCAATGTAAGATCTAAGATCCATCATTGTTTTACAATTTCCATTATTTCATTCATAATGATTTTCATATCTTCAAGTCCAAGATCTTTTTGTGTGTTAATAGAAACAATACAAATTCCGTTTATAATTGAGGCTATACGTTCTGAGATCATTTTGAGAAAAAGGGATTCGGACTTGGATGGTATTACTGTTACTGTACTAGTACGAGGTCCAGAACCAATTGATACAACCATAGCACCAATTTTTTCTTTTCCTTCAGTTATTGAAATAAAATTACCATTATCAAATAGAACTACCTGAACCAAGAATTCCCGATTATCCACTTTGACGGTTTTTTTCTTATAACCGACTTGGGACATCAATAGTCTATGTCAGCTACGCCTTTATTGCTACCGGCGCCATCGTTACTTTCTTAACAATAGCCTTTGCAGTTTTAGCCCTTTTTGTAGGCTTTTTTACTACCGCCTCTACTTCTATCTCTTCTACTTCCGCAGCCTTTACAGCAACAGCTTCTAGTTGAGAATCAGCTTCAACTCTAGCACGCAATTTTGCTTTGTATTTTAGGTTTCTTGGTTTTGTTCGCAATCTGTATCCACAGCATGGACACCAGAGTCCTTCCCATTTTATGAAAATTTCACAAATCTGGCATCTTTTCTGTCCTGATGCATAGCGACCAGTACCAACAGGCTTTTGTGCCTTGTATCTTGTGCATATTCCTTTACATGTCATTTTTCATTCACTTTCCTTTTGTAATTACTTATAGTAATACTAACTATTTAAGGGTGGATCACAATTTCTTATATTAATAGTGACAATTTTATAGAAAAATTGCATGTACCCTTCTTGAACCATTCCAGAGTTTTCAGAAAAAACGAAAAAAGCTATATAAAAATGTATGTTTTTTGAAATTTGGTAATTTCCCCATTTTTTACAAAAAATGCTAACCTACCTAATAAACATTTTCTAAAGATAAAAATTAGCAATTAAAATTTTAGAGTTATCCTGTTCTGGACAACGGCAAAACAAGATGACGATAGCCTTCTCTTTGTGAAATATACCTTGCTGACATTTTGTCACATTCTCCTCTTTTGTTATAATTTTTTGTCCTCAAGGAAGTTTTACGCTCATCAACAAATTCTAATTCAAAATGAGAGCAGAATTTTAGATTCAAGAGATTAGTTATTTGTCTAGCTATCCTCATGTTTCCATTTCCTATTTTTACAATTTTTCTATCAGCTTTCAATCCAGCTAAAATTTTGACAACATGTGATATCAATTCGTCAAGTGATGTGTATATTGAGCGTTCTATTTCTTTTTGATGATAAAAAACAGATAATCCGATTCTATTACCAGGATCTATCCCTATTACAAGTGAGTTTTCATGCATGCCGGATTCAAGTTTTTGTGTGATAAGTCCCTTGATTACTGTAGGATCTGCATTAAACTCATCTTCATACAACACTAAGTTAGTATCAATATTTGGTACGTCACGCATGGTTGTAAGAATAAGTCTTTTATCAGATTGATTGATTTCATTTGGCAGTATAGAATCATAATTAATTTTTAGGTATTGTAGTGTCTTTACAAATTTGAAATAAGATCTACCATAAACTGTTGCTACCGCAATACTGTTTTGAGTATGGTATGCTATACTTTACCTTGACTATAAGTGAAATTTAAGGTTTTATTTTTATTTTAATATAGAAGAAATGGTGTCTTCTACAGCCTCGTCGAATTTCTCATTTATTTTGGTTTTAATTTCAGATAGGCTCTTTTCACCATCATTTAGTATTTTCTTTGCGTCTTGATTTGCAACATCCCTAGTCTTTGATATCATGGATTCAGATTCTTTTGTGGCCATTTCCACTACCTTTTCTTGAAGGTTTTCTATCTCATTTTCAACTCTTGCATGAAGTTTCTTTTTCATATCTGCCACTTTTTCATTTAAAGAGTCGATGTTTTCTTCTAGTTCAGAGAGTGTTTTGATTATTCCTTCGACCTTAGAAACGGCTACTTCACTCATTATGGCTAACACCTCAAAATCCTGTTATTAAATCCTTCATTTGGTTGTAAGTAACAAGATTGCTCTTGCCAGATCCCCTTTAGCTTCTACAAGGGCATTGTTTGCAGCTTCTTGTGAAACCCCAGCTTGTTGTGCTACTAGCATTATGTCTTCTTCACTAAATACAGGTACTTCCAATTCTCTTTCTTCGTAGCTTTCTGCTATAACTTGAAAAATAGAATTATCTTTTGACTTCATTTCTGATACTGCAGGTTTTGGGATTATAATCTCCTTTTTGTCAGTCTTGATTATTACTTCCTGTACGTTAGGGATTTCTTTCATCTCTAGACCCATCCTGTCTAGCATTCTCCGCATCTCGCGGTTTCCGCCACGCATCATGTATTATCCACTGATCAGGTTGGACTTTTTAAACTATCTCTGATCTTAATAGCAACACCGCGCTTTAGACTGTTAATCATTCGTGAAGAAAGGACAGATCTACCAACTGCAATAACAGTATCTTTGTAGAGAACTGGAACATCTGCTCCAATTAGGATATTTTTTCCGCACCAAGCAACATGCTTACAGAAAACAGAACTTCCTTTTTCTACAAAAGGCTTTGAATCTTCGTCTACTTCTAGACAGTTTTCTTTGAATTTTTTACTTTTTAGTAACATCTGTGCAAAATACGGCGTAATTGCAAGGCCTCCATCTATTCTTAAGGTGCAAAGAAGTTTTTCATTTTGAAATACATGTTGAATGCGTCCAGTTCTTTTTGAATATGTTATTTTGATTTCTTTTGGGAGATATCTTGATACTCCAGTACCAAAAAGTGCATCAATAGTATACTTTAGTTTTAAAATTGAATCCAAACTAACAATATTGCAGTTATGGGGCTCTAATTATTTTTGCAATGTAACAGCATACTATATAGAACTTTAGAATAACTATATAGTATGGGCGTGAAAAGATAGATTATGGTAAATAATGAAGAAATGAGAAAAATTCAGTTTACTGGAAAATCCTCCTATATCGTTTCATTACCAAAAGAGTGGGTAATGGATCTGGGATTAAAACAAGGTGATCAAGTTACAATAGTAAGACAAGGAACGTCAACATTACAAATCACTCCATCAAAACGCCATACAAAAGTAACCGAAGCCGAAGACGCCACTTTTGAAATAAATCCTGACGATGAAAGTGCAGTAATTGTACGTAAGCTAGTTTCATTGTATTTTCTTGGTTTCAAAACCATAAATGTAAAACCAAAATCAGGTAGATTGAAACCATCACAAAGATTTGCAGTAAAAGATGCTGTGAAAAGAGTGCTCATGGGTACTGAAATAATTGCAGATTCTACAGACGGTATCACAATTCAAGTATTGATAAATCTGTTCGAGCTTTCAATAGATGGAGCATTCAAAAGGATGCTTCTTATTGCAAAATCGATGCAAAATGATGCACTTCTTGCACTTGAAGAAGCAAATTTCGATCTTGCAAATGAAGTCATAAATAGTGATGATGAAGTGGACAGATTTAGTTTTTACATTATAAGACAGCTAAAAATTGCAATTCAAAATGAGCATATGTTAAAAGACATGGGCTTTGAAAATGCTAGAAGTTGTCTTGGATACAGAGTAATTGTAAAAAACATAGAAAGGGTTGGGGATCATGCAGTAGGTATAGCAAAGGATCTTTTAGAGTTCAAAAAACCAGTAAGAAAATCGGTGATGGTGGAAATTCGTGAGATGAGCAACTTTTCCTTATCAGTCCTTGATGAGGCATGTCTTTCTTTATTCAAGAAGGATTTTACTCAAGCAGAAATTGCCATCCAAAAATCAGCTGATATTACAAAATATGAAAAAAAGGTATTTGAGAGCATCAAATCGTTAAGAGATGATGAGGAAGTGTATCGTGTAAGAAGAATGGTGGAAAACATACGAAGAATTTCAGAATATGCAAGTGATATAGCTGAAATAGTCATGAATATGACAATAGAGAAAACTTTGCGAAAGCAATAAGACATGAATCTATCACTTTTAAAACATGAAAAGCTTGGCAATCCTAATCACCTATGATAGAGAAGACATTGTAAAAGAGGCCCTTGCCCTTTGTGAATCAGCAGGATACCAAGTTTTCAAAATAATCAAGCAGAAATTTCTTAACAAAGCAAAATTTGGCATAGGTGAAGGAAAGGTGGAGGAATTAAACGAATTAATAAAATCAACAAAACCAGATGTCATAATTTTTGATGAATATCTCAAGCCAAGTCAGAACTACAACCTTGCTTCCAAGCTAAAAACCAACATAATGGATAGAGAATCTTTGATTCTTGAGATATTTGATCGTAATGCAACAGGTTCAGAATCAAAATTACAGGTAAAGATGGCACAACTAAGATATGAAATGTCACATGCAAAGGAAAAAGTCAGATTGGCAAAAATGGGAGAACAGCCTGGTTTCATGGGAATTGGTAAATTCGAAGTTGATGTTTATTTCAACGATATCAAAAACAGAATGACTGCTATCAAATCAAAACTGGTAAAAGCTGGAAAACAACGCGCATTACATAGACAAAGTAGAGACAGGATAGGATTCAAAACTATCTCTTTAGCAGGCTATACATCAGCCGGAAAGACTACTCTCTTTAATGCTTTAACAGGTGAGAAACAAGAAGAAAATGTAAAGCTCTTCACAACCCTTTCTACAACAACAAGAAAAATCAAACTTTCAAAAACTGAAGTTCTAATATCAGATACTGTTGGATTCATAAGCAGACTTCCTGCGTATATGATCGAAGCTTTCAAATCTACACTTGAGGAACTTATCTACACAGATGTGGTGATACTTGTAATTGACATAAGTGATCCCATTTTTGAATTAAAAAAGAAATTCAGAAGTTGTATAGGCACGTTGGAAGAACTTGGTGTAGACCAAGACAAAATAATTTTTGTGTTAAATAAATCAGATCTTGTAATAGCAGATGAAATTATGGAAAAAGTAGATTATCTGGGATTAAAAGAAAACAAAAAATGGCTTCCTATCTCCGCAGTAACAAAACAAAATATTTTACAACTAAAGGATCTTCTGTTAATTATTTTAGAAAGTAAACCGAAAGTGACTGAAAAATTGAAAGCACAACAATCAGAATTCAAGATTGATTATGAAGATTGAAGTGTTAAGAATAGGTCAGAGACTAGTACGTGACGATAGAGTAACAACGCATGTTGCGCTTGTTTCAAGAGCTTTTGGAGCTTCGAAAATACTTATGCAGGAAGTCAATCCAGAAATCAAAAGAACGATATCTGACATAAACAGAACGTGGGGAAGTACGTTTGAAGTGGAAATCATAGATAATTGGAAAAAAGTTTTAAAATCAAAAAAGAATTCTTTCAAAATTGTTCATTTAACAATGTATGGTGAAAACATTGATTCTGTAACAGATAAGTTGAAACAAGAAGAACAAATCCTCATTGTTGTAGGAGCAGAGAAAGTCCCGCGTGAGGTATACGACCTAGCAGATTACAATGTGGCTGTTGGTAATCAACCTCATTCTGAGATTAGTGCGTTGGCAGTATTATTAGATAGGATTTTGCAAGGAAGACAATTTCTTAAAAAACATGAAAATGCTCAGAAAGAAATTGTTCCTACTAAACGAGGAAAAAAAGTATTAGAGAAAACAATTGATTAAATATAGAATCTAAATCAAAGACGATAATGACAAATAGTCATGAAGATCCTTTTGTAAAAATAGCAGCTTTGATTGGCGGGGATGAATATCTCAAAGTTGCTCGCTCGCTTTTAAATACAGAGGATGCTACTGATGAAGAAATTGCGAGTTCTACGGGTCTGAGAATAAATATAGTAAGAAAAGTGTTATACGATCTTTTTGGAAAGGCTCTGATCACGGGCATTAGGGTAAAAGATGAAAAAAAGGGTTGGTTTGTTTATCGATGGCGTGCACGAAAGGATGAGGTAGATAACTTCATAGAAAACCAAAAAAAGAAAATTACTGAAAGGCTACAACAAAGATTAGATTATGAAAGTTCTGCCGAATTTTATCATTGTGGAAATGAAGACTGTACAAAACTTACATTTGAGAAGGCATTGGATTTGTCTTTCAAATGTCCCACTTGTGGAAAGCTTGTGAATATAATAAAAAATGATAAACTCAAGAAAGCACTTCAGTATAAAATTGATGAGTTACATGAAGACCTAAAACACTAAACGACATATCTAAGTACTAACTCATTTTTTAGACGGTGTATATTTTTTAGTTTGAGGGAACAAGATTGTGAGATTTTGCTAAAACCATCTCCTTCTACTAATGAAATTGCGTTTTTACCACCAAGTATGAAGGGTGTAAGTGTTACTATAATTTCATCAACAAGATCATTTTTGAAAAATGACCAGTTAGTTGTTCCACCACCTTCAACTAAGAGTTTTTTGATATTTTTCTTTTTTAGAATACATAGTAATTTTTTCAAGTTTATTTTTTTATGACCACATTTTATTACTTCTAGACCATATCGTTGTAATCTAGCAACATTTTTTTCGGAGATCTTTTCAGATACAGCAATTATTGTTGGAATTGTTTTGCATGTTTGAATTATTTTTGAATTAGATTTTATAGAACCAGTAGAATCCAAAATTATTCTGATAGGATTTTTTCCCTTTACATATCTGACTGTCAAAGAAGGATCATCGATCATCATTGTACGTTTTCCAATTAGTATTGCATCTACATTTGATCTAAGTTTATGTACTCTTACAAGATCTTTTTTTGAAGATAGTCTAGAGTCTCCAGTTTTTGTTGCCATATTTCCATCTAAGCTTATGGCTGCACTAAGTATTACATACGGTCTAGATTTTACCATGTATTATTTTACCACCAATCATTACTGCTTTGATTACGGTTTCAGATGCTCTGTGCACAATTGAAGCGTATGGATCATGCATTGGTTCTAAATCTATTTCATGTTTATCTATGAAAATACAGTCTGCTAAATTATTTGGTTGAATTGAACCCAGTTTTTCATTTTGAAGCATATTTCCTGCATTTACTGTGGCCATTTTTAGTATGGATTTTGGAGAAAATCTCTTTTTTTGCATACCCATAGAGACTTTCCAAAGATAATCCATTTCCCTAAACATGTCTGGCGAGTTTATCATGACATTATCTGTCCCTATGGTAATATTGCATCCATTTTGAATCATTAAATTCACATCAGGGATTCCTTCTGCCAGAGAAGCATTGGCCCTAGGACAAACGACAATACTTGTTTTATGTTTTGAAGCAAGAAGAAGATCTTTTTTTGATGCGTGTGTCATATGAATTAGAAAATGTGGTTTTAAGATCATAGCTCTTTGAGTTTCCGTTTTTCCTGTTGTTTTTTTTGAAATTTCACAACCTTCGATTGTTTCTGCGGAATGAATCGCTCTTAGTTTTTTGGTTTGAGAATAATATCTTAGTACTGGATTGCTGTTTTCATTTGGGCTACTTATTCCAAGTCCATCGCATTTTTGTAATAGTGTAAAAAGTTCCTTCTTTTTAGAATCAGGTAATGATGTGTTTTTTTTAATTAGTTTGTGGTCTTGATAATAATCTATTCTACCTAGAATGATGGATCTTAATGGAAGATTAGATATTGCCTTTTGTAAGATGTCTATTCCTTCAAGTCCGCCTTCTCTGAAATCAACAAAGGTTGTTATTCCTTTTTTCATCATAGAAATGCATGAATTTCTGATAAAACTGGTAAGATGCGATGGTTTAGTATTTTGTAAAATCTTTTGTTTAAATCCCATAACTGGATGAATTTTTTCTTCTACTCTATAATCTATACCAATATCCTTTGCTATTGAATCACCTACATGAGTGTGAGCATTAACAAATCCTGGAATTACTAAAAGCCCTTCACAATCATGAACTTCTTCTTTTTGTACTGGTTTGAGAGCAGTATCTAGTTTATTAAAAAATTGACCAGAAATACGCATGTTTGTGTGTAGGACATACTCTAGTTCTCTGCCGTAAAGCACACTGATATTTTTTATCAGCATGTCAGTTCAAGCACTCGCTGCTTTTTTCCAGAATCCCTCATTTCTCGTATGGTATCAAGGGATTTTGTTGCGAGATTAGCAGCTTCTCGTGCTGTCTTTGCAGTTCCTATTCCACAATTCATAGAAATACCATATTTTTTTTCTATTAGTTCCAAAAATTTTGTTACGTTTTCTTTTGCAGTTGAAGATGAAATAATCATAAAGTTATCTCCGCCCATAAAGAATGTGAGTGAATTTTGTATTAGGAAGAATTCTGACATTTCAGAATATAATTTGAATATTAACGAAGAAATTTCATATGGTGATTTTTTTGTAGATATTGATGTAGATCCATCGATGTCCATGTGAATTATGCTTACTGTTTGTTCTGATTTTCCATCCACAAAACCAAATATGTCAAGTTCTTTGTTTAAGATAGTCTTTGATTTTCTTGCGTTATCTGCTTGGAGATTTGCATCAAATGGAGACTGTCCATATCCTATAGTCATAGAAAATTCGAGTTCAAACGAATCTTTTAATTTCTTTTGAATTTCCATATGATCATTTAGAGAAAGGCCATTTGTAATTACAAATAACTCATCAAATCTATTAGCAAAAACAAGACAGTTTTTTTCTGAGAAGAGTTTTTGCATTTCTTTGTATAAAGAGGATTGAAGCATCTGGAGTTTGTGCTCTCTGTCACTTCCAAGAGTAAGTGTCCATTGACCGTATCCCGTTATTTTTATAATAGTAAGCTGGATCATTTTATACTTCCTAACTGATTTGCTATTTTTACTATGGCTTCTACTGCTCTTTCTGCTACAGGTCTTATTCTTGCCTGTGCTTGTCTTTCTGTCATGCCTGGACCTGTGATCCCAAGAGTCACTGGTTTTTTGTATTTTACGGCAAGTTCTGTTAGAGATTTAGCAACTGCATTTGCAATGAGTTCATCATGTTTTGTTTCTCCTTTTATTACAGCACCAAGCGTTACAACAGCATCAATCTCTTTTTTTTGTAATAATGCATCAATCACAATTGGCATATCGAATATACCGGGAACTTTACAAGTGAATTTTATGTTTAGTTTAAGACTTTTTGCCTTTTCAAGCGCCACGTCAAGCATTTTTGAAGTCACTTCTTGGTTAAACTCCGCAGTCACAATTGCAATATTCAAAATTAATGCACCTTAGAGAATTCTAAAAGTTCTTTACCTTCTAGAAACGGAATTGCGTTTTCTTTTGCATATTTTTTAGCTTTTTCAACTGATAAGGCGGTATACGATTCTGAATCCAGCATCTCACAAATTGCTGCAACAGGTGATAATTTTGAGAGATTCATCAGATATATCGACATTTCTGTGTGACCTAATCTATTTGATAATAATCCATTTTTTGCTATTAACACAGGTACATGTCCTGGAGTTTTAAAGGAAGAGATGAATTCTTGTTTTTTATTTCCATTTAGATTTTTGTAAAGACTGGCCATTTCTTTTATTGTTAGAGATCTGTCTCTATCAGTTATTCCAGTGTAAGTCTGGATATGATTTATTGAAATTGAAAAAGATGGTTGATCACCATATGGTGCTTTTCCCATAATCATTTTTTTAGATTCGTTATCAACTTCTTGCGAATTGGAAAGAATATCATGCATATAGTGCAATCCTAAGTTTTGAGCAAATGAGTGGTTTATCGTGAGACAAACAAGCCCCCCTGCATGTTGACGCATTCTTGCTATGTGTGCAGGAGTAACAAACTCCGCTGCGACTAGCATGTCTACCTCATTCTCACGTTTTCCTGCATCATGAAGTAGAATAAACTCGCCTCTTTTTAGTGAAGAAATTGTTTCAGTTAGAGACATTTAATAAAATGATCATTTTAGTAATTATAAAGCTTACTACAAAATTAGTTACTACTACAAAAGTAGTAAATTGTCATCTTTTAGCAGTTGCGTATTTGCCAAGTATATCGGTTTCAATATTAACTTTGTCGCCAATTTTTTTAGAATTAAGATTTGTAGTTTCCATTGTATGTGGTATGATGCATACGGAAATTTTATTTTTTATTACATCAACTAGTGTTAAGCTTATTCCATCTATTGCAATTGATCCTTTTTTAACAACATATTTTGTTAGATCATTTGTAAGTTCGATCCAGAGTTTGATTTCTTTTGGTAATTTTTCTATGTTTATTATTTTTCCAGTACCATCGATGTGTCCTAGAACAAAATGACCTTCCATTCTGTCACCAACCTTCAAGCTACGTTCTATGTTTACTTTATCTCCAGATTCTAGTTTTCCAAGATCAGTTTTCCTTATAGTTTCTCCAATCATTTCAAATTCTGCTTCGCCCTTAGAAATTTTTGTAACAGTAAGGCAAACACCATTTATTGCAACACTATGACCAGCTTTGAGTCTTTTTGCAAGATTACCTAGATCCACTTTCATCTTGGCAGCACTTCGAGTATTTGTTTTCTTTTCAAATTTCTTTATTATTCCAATACCTTCTACTATCCCTGTGAACACTTGATAAAATTATTCTAAAGCGTATAAATTACTTATTTTTTGTGCTGTTAATTTCGTGCCTACGTTTGTTCTAGATGTTCCTCACTGAATCCAATAATGCCTTAGCTCGCTTAAAATGAACTTCGTCAATCATCTTTCCTTCCACTACTGTTGCTCCTTTGTTTTTCTTTGTTGACTCTACGTAGACTTGGCATACCTTTTCTGCCCATTCTACCTCATCTTTGGTGGGATGAAATATCCTGTGTACAGCTGATATCTGGTTTGGATGAATTGTACTTTTTCCTACGTATCCTAGATTTCTTCCAATTATACAATCTTGTTCAAGACCGGTTTCATCATTTAGATCTTGCCAGATAGCATCTATTGCATATTTTCTGGCTGCTTTTGCATCTAGTGGAATTTTGGCTCTTGCATATTTTGCACCATCAGCTTGTTTTGTATATTCTATACCCATATCATTTAACAAATCAAACACACCAAACACCACAAAAGATGTTCTCTTGCTTGATGATGCAATATTGTACGCGTTTACCACTCCTTCAGCAGATTCTATTGATGGTATTAGTTCAATTGGTTTAAGTTTACGTTTTTTCTCCAAGGCCACAAGAAGTTTTTCAATTTTTTTAAATTCTTTTACATTATTCACTTTTGGAACAACTATACCATCAATTCCTTTCTGAACTATTTGACGTAAATCATCAGGAATTAATCCAGAGACTGGTGAATTTGTTCGTACATATACTTCAGCTTTGTATTCAGAGCGTTTTGTCAAGGCTTTTTTGATAAGATTTCTTGCAGAATCTTTTTCATTTAGTGGGACAGAATCTTCTAAATCAAAGCACACTATATCTCCAAGTAGAGTCTTTGCCTTTTCTAAAAATCTGAGATTGTTTCCTGGAACAAAAATGAGGCTTCGCAAAAGTCTAGCCATGAAATAGACTAGACTTAGGGTTTCATTAAGATTTTACCAAATAGGCCTTTGCCAGTCAGCATCTTCGTGTGTGCTTCGGCAGCCTGTTCAAATGAATATGCTGAATCAATTACTGCTTTTATCTTACCTTTTCCCATCCAGTATAATCCTTGTTCTAATTCAGCTTTAGTTCCTTGTGTAGAGCCTAGTATGTTAGTTCCTTTGAAGAATATGTGTCTTAGATCAGTTTTTGCATCATAGCCAGTTGTTGCACCACAAGAAACAAGTGTTCCACCGTACTTTAGCAAAGTAAGCTGTTGGTTCCAGTGTGTTTGTCCAATGTGATCAAATGAAACATCAATTCCAGGAATTACACCTGTTTTAGCACTAATTTCTTTTGTAATCTTAAAGACTTCTTTGCCCCAATCTTCTTTTCTGTGATCTACAGCATAATCAGCACCAAGTTCTTTTAATTTGTCTAGTTTGTCAGGACTTGCTGTTGAAATTACGGTACAGTTGTAAAGTTTTGCAATTTGAATACCAAAACTTCCAACACCAGAACCACCGCCCATGATAAGTACAGTTTGACCTGGTCGTATCTTCGCTCTACCTACAAGCATGTGCCACGATGTAAGTAGTGTCATTGATGCAGCTGCCGCTTCATCAAAACTGACTCCCCCAGGAATCTTTGCAACATTTACTTCTGGCAAGTGAGTGATTTCAGAAAAAGCTCCCCATGTTGGGCCTGTTTGAAATCCCCAAATCGTTCTTTTAATACAATCAAATTCTCGTCCATCAGTACATGCAGAACAAACTCTGCATGACATGTTTGAATGAGAAACGACTTTATCACCTACTTTGAAATTTCTAACATCTTCACCAACTGCAATAACTTCTCCTGCTGCATCGGAACCAGAAACATGAGGCAATGGTACTGCAACTGGTTGTCCTCTCATTCCCCAAATATCATTATAATTCAAAGCTGCTGCTTTAACTTTGAAAACTACTTCATCAGGTTTTGGTTTTGGTTCAGAAATATCTTTTACTTTTAAAATTCGCTTATAATTGTCATCAGGCGCATATTCTTCATATACTACTGCCTTCATATTTACAGACGCTTAATTTGCCCCTAATATATTTTCGCTAATCTATTTTCGATTAATTTTGAAATCATGTTTTGGTTGTTGAACTGATTGTAGAATTTGTTTTAGTTGATCATCAGAAATTTGTGTGTTTAGTTTACCTTGTGATGCCATACCAATAAGATAATTTTCAACCATTGCAGCAAGTTCAGGTTTGACCATCTTGACGTTATTTAACCTAAGTCTTGCTTGTGGTTCAAGTAAAGTTCGCAATGCTTGTTCTTTCATTGCATTAACTTCAGCTTCGGTAGGTTCTCTTTCATTACCTTGGTTTGGGTTACTCATAAAACCACACTAGGAGTATTTCTTAAGATTTGGATTTTTTACAACTAACTCGTTTAGAATTTCTGTGGCAACTCCGTCGATTTTTTTCATTCCCTGATGAGAGATAGTTCTTCCTTTTCCTTCCACTTTGTCAATGTAACCAAGTTTTTCTAGATTGTGGATAGCTGTTCTAATTATGGCACCACCAGCATCTCGGTGATGATTTCCGCCATATCCAACTGCTTTTACTCCTCCATACATACCCCGAAGATCTTTTACACCTATTGGACCATGAAGGTATATTTTTCTAAGAAGTGATGCACATCTTGTATACCACCAGTCATTTTTTTGTGGTGGTTTTTCTGCATGTGGACCAGTCTTGACAAATGGAATCCAGTTTGGAGTTGAGATTTCTTCGTTTTTTAGAATCTCCGATAGTTTGTTAATCAGTACATCAGCTGGTACATCGTATGCCTTTGCCATGAAAATGAAAGTTTTCAGTTCGTCTTATAAATCATTGAGCTTTGGAAATGATCTTTCTATATGTATGATTACAGAACCCGCATGTTATACGAATTGATTTTACAGAAGATCGACCCATTCTGATTCTTGCACCAACTCCTGGAGCAATAAATTTTTTACACTTTTTACAAAAGTTCATTCGTATATGATAAGGCATTCTTATTCTATATTTGGTACTAATTTTTTTTGCAAGAGTTGCCTGTCTTTGCGCTAATGATGGATTATTTCTTGAGTTTGATATAGCGTTTTGAATTAGGATTTCCATTCTTTCTAATGCAATCTGGCGTATTGCTGCTTTCATGGAAGTTAAATAATGTCTTACCCTTAAAATACAATCTTGCTTTCATTGATACTGGCCGAGTCTGCGCTTGAATTAGTTCCTAAAGAACTACAGAATCATAATTCTGTGCTTGCATATAGTAAAAAGATGGACAAAAAACCATCTAAAGTTATTTTAGATATATCTTGGCATTTTGCTGCAATGAAGGGAATCAAGAATGAGATAAAACGTGGCAGACCGGATTTGGTCCATTTTTGTCTTCTTGAATGCTGTACTATTCCTTTGTATTTTGAGAAGAAACTTCATGTTTATGTTCATACCATAGATGACAAAGTAATTTTTGTTGGCGATAATGTTCGCCTACCAAAATCTTATCATAGATTTGTTGGTTTGATTGAAAAGCTATACTCTGAGAAAAAAATAGAACTAGATGGCAAAAAATTACTTGAGATAAAAGATATGACTTTTAGTGATCTGGTTGATAAGATTGGTGCAAAAAAAGTGATTGGTTTTTCTACAAAAGGACAAACAAGTTCGTATGATAAAATTGCAGCAGATGTTGAAAGAGATTCATGTATCATTGTTGGTGGATTTTCAAAAGGACATTTTTCTGATGAAATATTAAAAAAGATCGATAATCTAGTTTCTGTTGACAAAAATCCTTTGGAAGCTCATGTAGTGATTTCTCGTCTATTATATGAGTGCGAAAAAAGAATTATTATGTAGGTTAAAGATTGGCAGTGTTAAGCGGTCGTAGTATAGTTTGGTTAGTACACTGGCCTTCCAAGCCCGTTACCCGGGTTCAAATCCCGGCGACCGCATCCTTTGTTCTAAACTGAAATAATTCCAATTGAGATCAAGTATTGAATTCCTGCGGCAAATGTTTTATCATCTATCTTTCCTTCAGACCATAAAGCGGCATTTTGTTTTACCCAGTTTGGGATTTTATCTACACTATGTTGTTTTTCAGTATGAGGTATAGATATTATTTCTTGTTGTATGAGATATTCAATTCCTTTTAGGAAATCCGTGCTACTTATTGTACCATCTACCCACCAACCAGCGTTTTTCTTAATCCAATCTGGAATGTGTATTTTAGTTTCTACTAATTGTTTATCCCCAGATTGCTCTGGCTGCATACCAAATATGTAAAGCCACGCAATACCAGACTCTGTCTTGTTTATGAGATTGCCGTATAGGATGATATCAGAGTCTTGTGATGAAAATTTTGTTTCGATAAGATTTGTTCCACGTAAACTAACACTAATTCCATTTTTTACAAATTGTGGAAAATCATTTAAGCTTCCTACTTTTTTTGCAAATGAACCATTATTAGTTTCTCCTACTGTTATTTCTTTAACAATCATTTTACCTCCAGCTTGTTCTATTAGTTGAGCAGCAAATTCTTGTTGAAGTGGATTAATTATTTTATGGGTTTTATCAGAATACGAATAATCAATTTTTTCTCCTGGTGGTTTGTTACATGTATCATCTCTCCATTTTTCAGATGACTTTATGGCATCAATCATTAGTTGCCCATGTAAAAATTCATGGTACATCATAATTTGATTTTCAATTTTTTTTATTCTTGGATCTTTTTGCACATCCTGTGTTAGATAATCAGAATTTATCTTTAATTCATTATCACAATCTATAGTTATCTTACCTTCTGAAGTTGTAACAGTACATTTCCATGTGTATGTTCCACCTGTAATTACTCCTTCCTCGTGAGTTTGAGTTTCATCAAATCTTGTTAATTTTGTTTTGATTACACTAACTACTAGGTTGTTTAGATCAGTATAATCACATGGAAAAGAAATTATCAATGGGTTTTCAAACGTCTCAAGTATCTCACTTACGTTCTTTTTTTCAACATCGAGTCTTTCAAATTCCGAAAGTAATTTTTTGTATAATTGTTGTTCCTGTGAGGTGGGAGAAACATAATCATCACCAAATACAGGAATGATATTCGCTAATAGTAATGATATAACGAGAAAGGTAGAGTATCTCAAGTATACAGAATCTCCTTTGTACAATAATTAAGAGTTAGGATTGAATTGTACTTGTTTTTTAAATTCTTCCCATGCAGGTTTTGCATTTTTATCAATGTCAATTAATCCAGCACCGCAAATGTATTCAGCTGTGCGTTGTAATACAAACTCATTTCCAAAACTGATATCAAAACTTGTGTTAAGACTCTTCATGCAACTTTCTATTGGTCTATCATATTGCCTAAACCAAGAAAGAAACTCAAATCGTGGTTCATTTTTTCTGTAAAAATCATATACTACTTTCATAAACTTTACCTGTCCATCTTTGCTTCCACCAACGAATTCTGACGTGGTCCAGCTTATTTCCATTAAAGCAAATTGTTTGTTACCTACAAGATCTAAGATTTTTTCAAGATTTTTGCCTGCTTCTTCCGGAGTTTTGTCTATTTCATTTAATACATTTACAGGAAAATATGTAAAAGCAACAAAATCTCCCTGATTAAGCTTGCCCACAAGATCTTCTTGTTGATGGTTTAACACACCGTGAAGTGAAAATGAGTTTCCAAATTTTGTGTTTGGATGTTTCTCTTTAAGTTCGTTATATACCCCTGTGAAAAATTCCTCATATTTTGTAATCTCATTTTCATGTTCACGGAAATATACATCAATTTCTCCACCTATTATCACATGATCAACAATATTATATCTTGATAAAATGTCATCAAGAACTTTGACAGTTTTTTCCTTTAGATCATCATCAAGTAGTGGCTCTCCCAACCAAGTTGGAAATGGACCAAAAACACGGTTGTTAATTATCGAAAAGTACAATGTCACTTTGAGATCATTTTGTTTGTTAAGACTCATAAGAGCATCAGGAATTTTCCAATCATATTCTCCTTGTTGCGGTTCTAGTGTAGACCAGAAAAGATAGACATTGCTTCTCCCGATTCCTGTAGATGTGGCTTCTGCATACGCATCTTTTAGTTCTGAAATGGTGGGGGTTGGAGATGGAGTAATTATGTATAAACCGAGTTTTTCATTTTTTTGCATTAGAGGAGTTTGTGTTGGTAAGAATACCATTGTGATAACAACAACTATTACACTTGCTGCTATTGCACCGCCAAGAATTTTTTTATTCAATAATGCTTTCACTAATGATTAATAGTAAAAAAGTTATGATTAATACGATTATCCAGATGTACAGCCGCTATATCCACATTCTATGCAGAGGTTACATCCTTCTGCAAAGACAAGATTGTTTTTGCATGTAGGACACAATCTTTCTTCCATTTGTTCTTGTGTAAGTTGGTTTTGTTGTAGTTTTACCTCGCTATCAGGAATCCTGATTTGTAGTGCTTTTTCAATTTGAGCTTTCAGATATGGATTAGTAACACCTTTTGCAATGTAATCTGTTAGATATGTACTGGGCACTACTTGGAATGTTTTTTGCACATTGTCACCAGTCATATGAAGAACTTGTTCATGTCTTGAACCATCTCTAAATACAGTGATTCCTTTTAGTCCAAGCTCATGTGCTAACAAATATGATGCTTTAACATCATCTGCAGTTACATCATTTGGCATATTGATTGTTTTGGCTATTGCGTTTCCAATCCATCTTTGCCATACAGCTTGTGCCATCAAGTGATCAGTCCAGTGTATATCCATAGCAGTCACAAATATTTTCTGTATCCATTCTGGAATTTCTGGAATTCCTTTAACTGATCCATAATTGTTTGCAATCTTTTCTAAGATTTGATCATTGTAGAGTCCATGTTCTTTTAGAGCAGATTCAAAGATCTTGTTAGTATAGAAAAACCTACCAACGGTAACACGTTTTTCAAATACAAGTGCAAACATTGGTTCCATTCCGTTAGAGCAATCAGCTATCATAGAAAGTGTTCCTGTAGGAGCTACTGTAGATGTAAGCACGTTTCTTATTCCATGTTTTTGGATTTTTTCAATAAGTGCATCCCAATCATAATAGTGTGCACTTTTTGGTTTTTCATAATAACCTGAAATTGGAATTTTTCTTTCAGGATATTCTGTTTTTCCGCAAAGTGGGAATGCACCTCGTGTCTTTGCTAAAGCTACACTTTCTTCCATTGAATAATAGCTCAGAGCCTCTGCTAGTTTTTCTTGGAATTCATAACCCTCTCGTGAGTTGTACGGAATTCGCAGCTTGAATAGAAGATCAGCAACACCCATCACACCAAGTCCTATTCTACGCGAATCTTTTGAGGCCTGGTCGATCTCAGGTATTGGGTAATTATTTACATCTATTACATCGTCTAGGAATCTTGTAGTCTTTCTGATTACTTCTTCATATCGTTGCCAATCAAATTCGTACTGTCCATCTGCTTTTCTTTTCACAAAGTTTGAAAGATTGATAGAGCCAAGATTACATGATTCATATGGATACAAACTTTGTTCTCCACATGGATTAGTTGCTCGTAATGGTCCACCGCGTGCTTTTGCAAATACATTGTACTTGTTAATTTGATCAAAGAAGATCAGGCCAGGTTCAGCACTCTTCCAAGCTGACAGTGCTATTAGATCAAGGAGTTGATTGGCATTTACTTCGCGTACTGGACTCTTATCACGTGGACTTCGAAGCATGTATTTTCCATCGCTAGAATTTACTAGTGCACTCCACAAGTCTTCCCACACTCCTACACTCACATTGAAGTTTTCTAAAACTCCTGCCTTTGTTTTTGCAGTAATGAACTTTTCAATATCTGGATGCCACGCTTCAATTATTCCCATGTTTGCACCTCTGCGTTTTCCTCCTTGTTTAACAACTTCGGTTACTGTGTTTATGATATTCATGAAAGAAACTGGTCCTGATGCAACACCAGATGTAGATGCAACCATATCACCTTCTTCTCTAAGATCAGAGTAATTGATTCCAACTCCTCCGCCTGACTTGAAGATTAAAGCAGCGTCTGAAGATGATTTCATTATTTGTTCCATGTCATCAGGCATTGCAAGCACGAAGCATGCAGACAGCTGTCCTAGCCTTCCACCAGCATTCATCATGGTTGGAGAGTTTGGTAGAAAGTCTTGAGATACCATCATGTCATAGTATTCTGCAATTCTTTCTGCATGGTGCTCAAATTGTTTTGCTGCAAGCATGGTGAGAAATTCTTTTATACTTACTTTCATCTGACCTTGCTTTGCCAGATCAATGTAGTGAGAGATTAATCCTCTAAAGTGCCACTTGTTAAGGTGGTATTTGCCTATCTTGAATTTGTAGTTAAAGTCATCAAGTTTGTCAAGATATTTTTTAGCATCTTCTATGTTTTGGGTTCTTCCACCGTTAACTTCAAAAATGGAATTATCTTTTAGTACATCTGCAATTCCAACTAATACTGCAACGCGTTCAAACATCTCTCCTGGGCTTTCGATTATTTCGCCTTTGTTATTACGGAATAGATATCGTGATGCTAAGACTCGTAGGCAATTAATGTCAAATTTCTTTGATACATCGTCAAGTAATTTTGCATTTAGAACTTTCATCTTTTCTTCTCTAATCTTCCTTCGTTCGTGTCTGTAGAGTATGTAGGCTTTGGCAATTTCACCTAGTCCTTCATCTATTAAGATAGATTCAACCATATCCTGAACATCTTCTACGCTTGGTGGAGCAGATGTTGAAAATCCTTGTTTTAAGAGTCTCATCATAACTCCTTCAGCCAGTTTGTCGGCCAAGCTATGATCTGGCCTGCCACAAGCAATTAGCGCTTTGTATACTGCATTTGAGATTTTATCCTTCTGGAAATTTAATACTCGCCCATCTCTTTTTTTAACTTCGATAATCGAGTTTTCTATTTGTGCAAAGTCCGTCAAACGTCTCCCCGCAACAGTAAGAAAATATAGTATAATAAAGGTTGAGGCAAAAAATATTTTTCTAAAATTGATTTTTGCGTCAATTTTGTTGACACCATTTCAATTTGCAATGGTGTATTAGATCGATTCAAAATAAAAACAAAAAAATCCTATCATAAATTTCAGAAAAATATAATCGCATTTTTCAATTTTTTTAAAAAGATCTGGTATTAACTATAGGTAGCTACGATTATCGGCAAGTTTATGCCAATATGTATGGAGATTTGCAGGTAGGACATTTGTCGGTAATCTTTTCGTCTTTTAGACCACAATTACCACAGATAGGCACTTTTCTGATCGGCCTAAAAGATCCTACAAGTTCACTTGCTTTTTCTATTGCTTTTTTGATTCCTACCGTATCCATATCATCAGATATTTTTAGTTGGATCAATAATCCGCCATTCAACATTTTTGATATGTGATTACATTCTGCAATCTTGTCAGTCTTTAGAGTCATATTCTCTATTTCTGAAGCATTTAACATCATACCAGCACTATAGGCATCACCTTCAACGAATTGGTGAATAGACATTTTACCATATTTTTCGCCATCTAGTGTAGAGAATCTTGTAGCAGCGTCGCTTTCAGTCATGGATATGGTAATGTTATCGCCCATTTCTTTTCCCTTCTTGGCTGCAACCTCTATGGCAGTTTCAAGTACCTTGGTTATTATTTCGTTCCCAGCCTTGTTGTTTTCATAACCAAGTATGCCTAATACGGCTTCTTTTAGGCCTATTAGATTAACTACAAGCGTGACTGATCCTTTTTGCATGTACTGTGTGTTGCTTGCAAGAATTGGATTTAACCCACGCCTAGTTAGATCTGAGATGTCTTTTTTTCTAAGTGACATTGCTGCAAGTGCAGGTTTCATCAAAATTGCAAGACGTGCCCTAAAGTAAGTTTCGTCCTTATTGGATTCAAACGCAAGCCTAGGCAGGTTTATGGAGAGTGCTTGTAAGTTAATTGATGTACCAGTGTTTTTTGTATCTCCGCGTAATATTCCGTGGTTCGATAAATGACCCTTGGAGAAGATTATTTGCCCTCCTAATGTTATAATCTCAGAAAGTATATCAGAAAACTCGCTTACTTTGCCTTTTTCATAATCAATTATCAATCCAACATGTGGAAGTGGTGTTGATTTGACGTATTTCTTGTAGCCAGCAAGTATAGCACCTATGATTTTGGAATCAGAACCGAGTTGGATTCTAAATGATGCCAGTGCTGAGTTTTTGTTATATTTTGGTGCAGTTGATGTTATTGCAAACGCATTTGCAATTTTTTCTTCAACTTCTGAAAGGTTTTTTGAATATTTTTGTAAAACTGTTACTAATCCATCGATAATTACTTCTTGTGATACCTCTTTGAGAAGTAAGGATGTAAGTAATGAAAGTGATGTTGTAAGATCATCAAGTGTCTTAATCGGTGGCATCCTTGTCACTCCAAGGAATTTTCCACGTAGATCAATTCCATCTTCAAGTAGTTCTTTAATATTTACAAATATTGTATCTGGCAAGAGTGACCAGATTCCAGTATTTGTTAGGTGTATATCACCTGAAAGATGTGAATCTGCTACATCCTTTGGTAATGTGTTGAGGATAAGATGCTCCCCAAAGACTGTCTGACCAGTCTTAAAGAGTAGCCCTTCTACACCATTATGTATACCGTCAACGTTTGTAATCATTTCATGAATATCATATGCAGGAAGACCTAACCTAGCAAGCTTATGCCTGTATTCCTCATGACCGTGCTCCAAAAGAACGGCATTAACCATTTCACGAATGAGTGAAGATGTTAAGTAAGTGGTTTGAAACTTGTAGATGCGATTTTCTACCTCTTCTGTTATCTTTTGTGCTAATTCTAAGGGAAGACTACCCTCTCGTACGAGGGATTGTATTATCTTATGAGAGTTAAATTCCTCTATTGCTTCGTGCGATGTTCGTACATACATCTTTCCGCTTTCTATTATAGAACGTTCCTCGATCTGTCTTGCAAGGCTTAGAACCAGTTTCCCAAGGTTTGTTATGGTATAGCGCCTTTCAGATTTATTTAAAGCCACGAGAGATTGCCTTAACAGCTTTCTAAGGTGATATGCAAATTTCCCACTTTCCTTTTTGGATTTGAAGCCTGCAAGTGATTTAAGTTCAGAATAAGTAAGTGGTCCTTTTGAGTTTAAAATACGTAGTATATCGATCCTGTTTGGACTTGCCATAACAGAAAAGATCATTCTTACCCGCTTTGATGCTGATTGTAGAATTCCGCCACGTTTTTGATCCTCAAAATCTTCCTCTAGTTCCATAGGCATGTCTAGATAGCATCAGTAAATAAGATTTGTGACGAAATAGATCGCATAGTTACATTTTTAATCAGTTTTTTTGTACATCTACAGAAAATTCTGATGTAGAAAGAGTTTGCCCGCAAGATGGACATTTATTATTATATGGTCTTACGACTTCTTTAACAGATTTTAACATTCGCATGTTTGCTATCTTTGTACCACATTTACCACAGACAACGTCAACTGACATTTGTGATCGTTTTTTGTTAATGTTATAAAAGAACTGTTTTGTGTTTTTTTTAATCAGTTTAATAAATTTGATTTACAGTTTTTCTATCAATATACCACGTTCATCATAACCAGCAATTTTGGTTTTTGTACCAAGTGGCAGATCAGATGGGGAGTTAATATTTTTCATAAAACCAGATATTTGAAGATCTGCTCCATCTAGTTTTATTACAACCCATGCATATGGAGTGTATTTTTCATATCCTGCTGGAGGAACTGTGATAATAGTATAAGTAACAACCGTACCTTTTCCTTCGATTAAGGCATTCTCAAATCCCTTATTACCACAATTTTGGCAGAAATAGGTCGTGGCAAGGTGCAAATAACCACATTTTGTGCATTTACGGGCAAGAATCTTACCTGATTTTGCGTTATTAACGAATTCTTCTTTTGCTGACAAGTTATACACTTTTGAAGATATGTACTGCACAGCTTGCACCTGTTGCGCCAAAGTTATGTGTTAGACCAATTTTAGCATCTTTTACTGTTCTTTCTCCAGCTTTTCCTGTAAGTTGATCAAATACTTCAACTACTTGACCAATTCCAGTTGCACCAATTGGATGTCCTTTTGATTTTAGTCCTCCTGATGGATTGATCGGTATAGCACCATTTAGCTTTGTCATTCCTTGTCGTACTGCATCAACTGCTTTTCCTTTTTCAAAAAATCCCAAGTCTTCAGTATCAACTAATTCTGCAATTGTAAAACAATCATGTACTTCTGCAAAGTCAATATCTTTTGGTGTAATACCTGCCATTTTGTATGCAGCTTGAGCTGCAATTCTTGTACTTGGTATTGTTGTAATGTGTTCACGCCCTTGCAATGCAGCTGGTGATCCACCTCGACCTGATCCAATAACTTGAATGTAATCTTTTGTATGTTTTTTTGCAAATTTTTCATTACATAGGATCACTGCACTTGCACCATCAGAGAATGGACAACAATCATATAATTTGAGAGGACTGGCAACAACTGCAGATTTCATTACGTCATCAATTGTAATTTTTTTTCTTAAATGTGCTTTTGGATTTAGAAAACCATTGTCATGATTTTTTACTGCAACCATTGCAAGATCTTCTTCAGTTGCTTTGAATTCTGCCAAATAAGCTCGAGCCATAGATGCAAATAATCCTGGAAATGATGCACCAGCTCCACCTTCATAAAAGAAATCAGAACAATATGAAAAGTATGTTGTAGTCCATTCCGTTCCAGTATGAGTTACTTTTTCAACACCTGTTGCTAAAACTGTGTCATAAAATCCTGCAGCTACATTAGCATAAGCTTCTCTAAATGAAACAGAACCGCTTCCACATGCAGATTCAATTGACAATGATGGTACTTCAGGAATGCCAAGATTACTCATTATAACAGGTCCCAGGTGAACCTGTTTATCCGCAATACCAAAGACGTTTGATATGTATCCTGCTTGGATTTCTTTTGGTCCAATGCCAGCGTTCTCGATAGCTTCTACGGATGCCTGAACAGCAATGTCTGTAATGCTATCTTGTAATTTTCCATATTTTGTGCTTCCTGCACCAATAACACAGACTTTTTCCACAAATCTCGCTGACTATACTCCATATAAAAATTCTTCATTAATCCTCAATTATAAGAAGATGATTAGAACGCTATGACACTCAATGTAGAGAAATCTCTTGTTGTAAAAAATGAGATTTTAGTTTCAAGAAACTCTATTAAAATTTCAAAAAGAAAAATTGCTAAAATGAAAAATGAAATAATACAATATTATGATAAAAATGGATATCTTTCTTGGTCTGAGAAAAAAAGGAAATATGTCATACTTGGAACAAATTTGCCCACCAATGGGTTAGTGGAATGCCCAGAATGTCATACGGGAAAATTAATGGTTATTCGATCTAGAAAAACAAAAAAAAGATTTATTGGTTGTTCAAATTATTATAATGGTTGTAGAGCATCATCGCCCTTAATACAAAGAGGCATGATTTGCACAACAAAAATTTCTTGCAATACTTGTGCATGGCCAATAATTCTATTTAGATACTCTAGAAAACAAAATTGGTCAAGACAATGTTGTAATATAAAATGTAAGAGCAGACAAATTAAAACTTAAAGTTTGTATAGATATCAGTTCTACGATTTTTTAAGAGCGGGAGTTTTTCTCTTACTTGTTTTATTCTCTCAAGTGAAACATCAACAATTCCAATTCCTTCCTTCTTTTTCATATCTAATAGTATTTTTCCATATGGATCAATTACTAAACTTCTTCCGCAGTAAATGTTTCCAACTTGATCGGGAGCAACAACATAACAACCATTTTCAATTGCACGTGTTCTATTGATAGTTATCCAATGTTCTTCTTTCATCTCACCTTTTACCCAAGCTGATGGAACTATCAAAAATTCTGATCCTGCAGATGCTAATATTCTTGACATCTCAGGAAATCTGAGATCATAACAGATCATCATTCCTATCATACCTAGTGTTGTCTTGATAGGTTTTGAGATTTGAGAACCTGGATACAATTTTTTAGATTCTTTCATTCCTAGTGCATCATAGAGGTGAATCTTGCGGTATTTTGATACAACTTTGCCTCTCTCATTGATG
>Ga0209324_10000354_pt1 | contig 31656 bp, 36 predicted proteins | sample Rifsed19ft3_FD_184015 | JGI IMG/M metagenome (GOLD analysis project Ga0209324, IMG submission 184015) | Soil microbial communities from Rifle, Colorado, USA - sediment 19ft 3 (version 2) | ecosystem: Environmental > Terrestrial > Deep subsurface > Rock core/Sediment | place: Rifle, Colorado...
CCCAATAGTTAAAGAGTCTGAAATACCTTTTTATAAATACCAGAAAAGAATTATTCTTGATAATAATTCAAAGATTGATCCAACAAGTATTGATGATTATATCCGGCTAGGAGGATACCAGGCACTTTCTAAAACTTTAACGAATATGACTCCAGAAGATATTCTGAAAGAATATCAAAAGAAAAACAAAATAAATCAAGAAAGGCAAAAAAATGGCTATTAAGTTTTAAGTAGAGAATTAATCGAATGTTTGATTTCTGAGATGTTTGTCTCACCTATTTTGTTTATGATTATAATTTGTTTTTGAAAAATTTGTATTTCAGATTTTGTTATAGTCAGTACGGGATCAGGACTGGATGAGCCAATTATCCTACTATTAGAATCTACTCCATTTTCATGGAGCTTAAGAAGGGAGTGACCAGATCTGTGACCCATCGTGTCTTTTCCACAAATCAAAATTGTCTTAATGTTTTTTTTCGATATTACGTGTTTGATAAGCGAATCTATTCCTTTATTTTCTGAAAGTAGTCTGCCCACAAGAGCAATTTCTGACATTAGAGAGGAATTTGAAATCTCTCTTAGTAATTTCATGCTAGAAAGCGTACATATTGAAATTTGGGATTTTGGATTTCCAAAAAATATTTCTTCGTTAATTGGAAGAACAATTTTGCATATTTCTCCGACAATATTTTCTATGATATTCATCTTTTTATGATCTTGTGTATTATCTTTGCAATTTGGTAAAGATTTTGTTTTTTTACAAGTGGGTGCACTGGTAAGCTTAGAACATTTGCAGCTGCCCATTCTGTAACTGGAAGCTTGAGTTTATTTTTATAAAATGGTGTTTTATGTACAGGCTGTGAATAATAAATTGAGGCTCCTATTCCCTCAGAGTTTAGCTTTTTCATCAGATCATCTCTCTTTTTGCTAGCTATTGTGTAAAGATACCAATTGACTCTTTCACCTTTTCTCTCATAAGGAATAGTAATGTTCAGATCTGATAAAATCTCGGTAAGAATTTTTGCGTTAGCCCTTCTTTTGCTAAGAAATTTACTTAATTTTTTCATCTGTATTTTTGCTATTGCAGCGTTGATTTCTGGAAGTCGCATATTTAGACCAAGAATTCTGGTATCATACCCATGCAACATTCCATGATTTCTTATCTGCTTTAGTTTCTCAAACAATTTCTTATCATTTGTTACAATGGCACCTCCTTCCCCAGATGTCATTATTTTTGCAGCATACATGCTAAAACAACCAAGTTTGGAAAAGGTTCCTGTTTGTCTTCCCTTGTATTTTGAACCAAGGGATTGAGCTGCGTCCTCGATTATTTCTAGGTCATATTTGTTGGCAATTTCCATAATTTCATCGATATATGCCACATTACCATAAAGATGAACAGGAATTATTGCCTTGGATTTCTTTGTAATTTTCTTTTTTAGATCGTTTGGATCCATAGTATAATTTTCTTTTACAATATCAACAAATACTGGTTTTGCTCCAACGGATACTATAGAGTTTGCAGTTGCAACAAAAGTAAATGATGGAAGGAGTACTTCGTCTCCTTTTTTAATATCTAGTGCATAAAGTGCGGCTTGCAATGCAGCTGTTCCAGAATTTACTGCAATCGCAAATTTGGATTTGACAAATGATGATAACAACTGTTCAAATTCTTGCACACGTTTACCACCTGAATTTGCAGAAGATGTAAGAGATTTTTCTGTAAGCACAGAGTGTACCTCGTTGATTTCTTCCTTACCTATAATTGGAATATTTATTGGGATTTTCAATTACTTGGATTATGTTTGCAAATACTGTATAAACCTCTCAATTTTGCGAAAACCAATTTTTATATTTTGGAGCAAGTGAAGCAAACTTAATGAAAGTACACTTACATGAACATGAGACAGGTTACAGGATATTTTTGTATATTTTCTATGCCTGTGCAGTGATTATGTCTTCAATTACCGCATTTGGAGTATATGCAATGTTTGAAGAATGGTCAGAAAAAGGGACTTATGTAATGGGAGAAGTCTTGGTGAAAACTGAATTTCCTTACAAGCATTTTGCTAAGTTAACAACATGGTTATTCTTTTCTTCTATAATAGGATGGTATTGTGTAACAAGGATTGGATGGAAAAAAACTGTACGAATACCTTCATGGAGAATGTCACTTTTACAGTTAATGCTTGTTGGATTTTCGGCTATTTGTCTTTATGAAGTCATGTATAATTTTACAGTTCTTAATTCACAGATAACTGCAGGAATTATTGATGGAAAGGTTCCAGATATTGATTCTTTAACAATTGCATATCCTGATCCATCAAGACCGTGGAATCTAATATTTGCCACAAAGATGTTTCTTGCTGCACTTATCATAAGTTCACATGCTCTTTATCTAAGTACAAGACCTAGAAAACAAGAACACGAACTTAATGCGTAACTTTATAGGTTTACAAAAGAAAATCTGATTCGAATTGGATGTTACAGAAAAAATTGCACTTGTAACAAGAGATCCTACAGAAGAAGTTGTTACAAACGAAGAACTGGTAAATCTTTTCAATACTAATTCCCATCCAAAACATTACATCGGTTTAGAAATTTCTGGTTTTTTGCATCTTGGCAGTCTCATATTGACTGGTTTTAAGATAAATGATTTTATCAAAGCTGGAGTAAAATGCTCTGTTTTTTTGGCAGACTGGCACACCTTTATCAATGATAAGCTTGGTGGCAATCTAGAAACAATAAAAAAAGTTTCAGAGTACTATGCTGACGCCTTTCGTCTTTTATGTCCAGGCATAGAGATACTTCAAGGCTCTAAGCTTTATGATTCAAGAAGTGAATATTGGACTGAATTAATTCAATTTGCAAAGCACATGTCACTCTCTCGTGCTATGAGGACCCTTACAATCATGGGTAGAACAGAAAAAGATAAGCTTGACTTGGCTCAGATGCTTTATGCTCCTATGCAAGCAGTAGATATTCATGCAATGGATCTGGACATTGTTCATTCTGGAATGGACCAAAGAAAGATCCACATGTTGGTAAGAGAGATTTTCCCAAAGATGAAATGGAAGGTGCCAGTAGCTATACATCACCGTCTTCTTCCTGGTCTTGCAGAACCAGAACATGCTTCTGGAGAAGATGACAAGATAGCAAGTAAGATGAGCAAGTCAAAGCCATCTTCTGGGATATTTATCCATGACTCTGATGATGATATACGATCTAAAATTAAGAAAACGTGGTGTCCAGAAGGAATAGTAGAAAACAATCCCCTACTAGCAATTTCTAGACACATAATTCTCCATGAGTTTAATGAGGTTTTAATTGAAAGACCTGCAAAGTTTGGTGGAAATACAACATACACAAATTATGCACAATTAGAATCAGATTTTTCACAAAAAAAGCTTCATCCATCAGATCTCAAGAATATGGTAGAAACATACCTGATCAAGATAATTTCCCCATTAAGAGAGCGCATAAATCTAAAAGATGAACTTCTAGAAACTATTAAAAAAAGTGTTTAAAGTCTTGGTCTGACTTTTTTTGAGAATAGTGAAAGCATTTCAAGTGAATTTGAAAGTCCTATAAAATTCATGATAAAATAACTAATACCGATGTTTACATATTTTTGTAAATATTCTATCACTTCGTCAGGAGTACCAAGTGCAATACTGTCCTTTGAGCGCATAATAAATTCTGAAATGGACTCGTTTTTCTTTTTTAATTGAGTAACAATTTGTTTTATATCGTCTTTATCTTTTCCAACAAGAACTCGTAATAAAACAGAGTTCTCAATCTCATCAAAATTTCGGTTAATTTTTTTACATTGGATTTTTAGCATTTCAATTTTTGATTGTAAAATTTCCGGAGTACCAAATGGATGATTATATCGTGTTGCGTGTTTTGCAGCGACTGTAATTAGCTTCTGTCCAGCGCCACCAACCATTATTGGAGGATGTGGGTTTTGAATTGGTTTTGGACTACATATAGCATTTTTAATAGAATAGTGTTTCCCTTTGAAACTTGACTTTTCTTTCTGCCACATTTTTTTTATTATAGTTAGTGATTCATCAAGTTGTTCAATTCTTGTTGATGCACTATCAAATTGATAACCATACGAGTTGTACTCATGTTCAAACCAACCCGCACCAATACCAAATTCTAGTCTTCCATTACTTATTGCATCTAATGTAGAAGACATTTTTGCCAAAAGCGATGGCAAACGATATGAATTACAAGTAACAACTTGACCAACTCTTAGTTTTGTCGTGATTGCTGCAACTGCTGAAAGAAGTGTATATGCTTCAAAAAAGGGAAGTGTACGTTTATCACCATAATATGGAATGAAATGATCGTATACATAGCCAGCATTATAACCAAGCTGCTCAGCCTTTAGTGCAACCGATTTGGAAAACAGAAATTGATCGTATGCGTTATTATCAGGAAATTCATCAAGCCACCCTTGCGGTAAAGTAAGACCCACTTGGATTGGTTTCATGTTAATTTTTTGCTTGAGGTTCTACTATATTGTATTTTGATGTATAACCACGTGGATTAATCATCATATCTTTGTACATGTACGTAGATGAATTTCCAATAATTACTGTACTTATCATGCCAAGTTTGTCAGAATGATTTTCTAAATTTTCTAGATCAGTAAGAACTATTGTTTGGGATTCTCTGTATGCGCCTTTTACTATAGCAACTGGTGTAGTAGGAGATCTGTATTTTAACAAAATTTTCCTAGTATCTTGTAGTTGGTGAATTCTCTTTTTGCTTGATGGGTTGTATATCACTATGACAAAATCTCCTTGTGCTGCAGCTTCTACTCTTTTTATTATTATTTCCCAAGGAACAAGTAAATCACTCATACTTACTACAGCAAAATCTGTCATTAGTGGTGAACCAACTAAGGCAGCACAAGAATTAAGCGAAGATACGCCGGGAATTAATTCAACATACAACCCATTATTTTTATCCCATCCTGATTCTGCAAGAATCTCATAGATCAAGCCTGCCATTCCATAAATTCCAGGATCCCCACTTGAAACAAGAGAAACTGTTCTTCCAGATTCAGCAAGTTCAATACATTGACGTGCTCTTTCTACTTCTTGAGTCATTGCATATCTGTAGACATCTTTACCTTCAATAAGATCAGCCACCAAGTCTACATAAGTTTCGTATCCTACAATTGTATCACTTTCTTCAATTACTTGTTTTGCACGAAACGTCATATGATCGTGATGACCAGGACCAACACCAACGATGTATAATTTTCCAGTCATTCTATGATGAATCGTTCTTTAATACAATTTATCCGTTTTCAAAAGATTTATTCTATTGAAATGGATCTATGAAGGGACAGTTTACAACATGATCACTATCCATTGGTCTTGCCAGTTCTACTGTCACATCTCCCGCGGATTTCTTTGCGTTGATGTCTTCTATTGTTTCAAGGACTGATGCTTTGACAGATTCATTCCATGTTACTACAGATATTCTCCATAGTGGACTGTATGTATCATCACCTAATGCTGCTGATGCGATTCCTGCTTGGAAACCCATGGGTCCTGAACCTTTGATTCCATTTGTAAATTGGTATAGATCTACTGCTGCTGGACTAGTCACTGCTTTTGCAAGTGTTGGTGCGTTTGTCACTCCCATCACACTAGCAGGTCCAGAGGGTGTTGCGTCTGTTACAATATAGTATATTGTTCTACCATCAGGTCCCCATCCTCTATGTGCCACAAAGGTTACAGTCATCTTTTCTAGGTTTATCTCAAGAATTTGCCCACCAACATATGGTGTATCATCAGTAAGAGTCTTGTCTGTCCTAACAGACATTTGACCGTCAGGCCATACAATCTGTGGCATGTTAATTATTGCACTAGTTTTTTCAAGTTCTATTTTATTTTCTTTTTGTGCGTCAAGAATTTTTTGAACAGAGTCTAGAACTTCGGGTTCCTGATCGTCTTTCCAAGTAACGTGTGTTACTGAACGTATTGCGCTATATTGTTCTGTTTGTGCTGGTGTACTAGAGAAGATCTCATCTTGGAATCCACGCGTTCCATTTCCTTCTATTCCATTAAGAAACATGTAAACATCACTCAAGGATTCTTTTGGAGTCTTACTTAGAGGAGGAGCGATTTCAACTTTCCATTTCTGTTTTTCAGAGATTGCCTTGGCATGTGTTTTATCATTTGTATCTGTAATTATATAATAAACAGATTTTCCATCAAAGAATGCTTTGTGTAATGGAATTTCTGCTGAAACACTTGATCGTGATAATTTCAAAGCGGGTTCAAAAATAGTTTCTTCTTTCTTTTCCATTAATTCAGGTGTTTGTCCTCGTATCCATCCATCCACACTTACCGTGGTGGTGAATTTGTTTGTATTTTTTGTATGTAAAGCTAATGCAGCACCTGTAAATTCATACGAACCTGCATTGGTACTAGGATCTACAAGTGTAAGTCCAAAAACAGTGTCACTATCTACTGTCCATGTTGGTTGTCCTTTTGCGTCCTCTTTGTCAATTTCATGTAAAACAACAATTTGTACTGGCTCACTTGCAGTATACGTTATAGAGCCATCATAAATGGCTCCTTTGTTAGGAGATAATATTAGTGCAAGTTGATGACTTTCATGTCCTTGGCCTGGATCCTGCATTGAAGTTAGTGTTTGTGTAAATTGAATTTTTTTTAGTGTCTTTGCATTAACAAATTGATCTGTTAGCAAAGGTACCGAAAAAATCGTAGCTATGACTACAGCAATTATTGTCATAACTAAGTATTTGTTCATACAGTCAAAATCATTAGTTTACATAAATGCTTTTTTCTAGATTGGCTTTGTTATATTTAATTTATTTTTGCAAGCTCAAATTCATCATGTAATGCCTGTACTGCAGTATTACAATCGGCATCTTTGACTACAAATGCAAGATTTAGTTCTGATGAACCTTGTGCAATCATAACAACATTAACGCCCTTTTTTGCTACTGCTGCAAACACTTTTGACGCTACCCCAACAATTCCTCGCATTCCAGAACCAATCAATGCTATTATTGCTACATCTACAGTAACCTCAACTTTTTTGATCATCTTACCTAGTAGATTCATCTCAAGTGAATTTACTGCTTTATCAAGATCGTTCTTTTTAACAATGATAGAAATACTCGACTCTGAAGGACTCTGTGAGATCATCATAACATTAACTCCTGCCTTTGCCAGTGTTGAAAATATAGTAGCTGCTGTTCCAGGTGCACCAACCATACTTCCACCTCTAACGTCGATTAATCCCGTATGTCGTATTGTACTAACACATTTCACAGTTTTTTGTGTATCAGCTTTTGGTGATGCAGTAACAAGAGTTCCGAGATTTTTGATGTTGAAAGTGCTTCTAATCCTTAATGGAATTTTTTTTGTAACTAGTGGTTCAAGTGCACGTGGATGAATATGTTTTGCACCAAAGAGTGCCATTTCCATTGCTTCTGTGTAAGATACTTCTTTGAGCACCTTCGCATTTTTTACAATTTTTGGATCGGTTGTCATCAATCCATCTACATCACTCATCAACCAAACTTCATCTGCTTTTATGCTAGAAGCTACAATTGTTGCGGTATAATCAGAACCACCTCTACCAAATGTGGTTATGTTTCCATATTGATCAGCACCTGCAAAACCGCCAATGACAGGAAGTATCTTTTTTTCTAAAAGTGATTCAACCGTATGTGACACACGAAGTCTTGTTGTATCAAGTAGAGGTTTTGCTTCACCAAAATTCGAGTCTGTTACTATGCCTATGTCTTTGCCTGTAAGAGCTACTGCTTTTGAACCTAAATCGTTCAAGGTAAAAGCAATCAAGTTGATAGATAGCCGTTCACCAAACGATATTAGATAATCAGAGGAACGAGGAGTTACTTCCCCAAGCAAGAGCATGCCATGTAATAATTCTTCAAGTTCTGATAAATCAGCACTCATCTTTTCTACTAGATCTTTTCGTATTTTTGGGTTTTTTACACACTGATTTGCTACTTGCATGTGGTTTTTGATTATTTTTTTTGCCAAGTTATTTGCAACGTCTTTATTTCCTTTTTGTATTAGGGAAGTAATGCGTATCAGATCATTAGTTACGCCAGTTATTGCAGAGAAGACAGAAATTATCTTATGTTCTTTGGATAGTGACTGTAAAAGTTTAGCTACGTATCTAATATTTGCAGCAGAAGATATCGATGTCCCACCAAACTTCAGTACGAGTTTCAATTCAGTATATCTCTTTTAATTGTCCTTAAATGCTTTAACTTTCTACTCGTGGTGCCAAATAGAAATGAATTCTGCCCACGTTTGCAACTTTGAATTCTAGTCTTAGTGGCATCTTGGTTGAGTATTCACAAATCACAGTACCAGCAACTGCCCCCACAGCTTTTACAATACTGTTAAGATACTCTAAGCTATAGGTTGCAATACTAGGTTCTTTTACGTCAATCTCAGGTATTTCTGGCATTCCTTTTTCTAAAGTTATAACTGCTTCACCAGAATCTCCTCTTCCAGAAAATTCAGCGCTGGTAGCAGTTGCGTTTATGGATAAATATTCTGATACTACTTGAACATCACCAAGAATTTTATCAAACTCTGTTGAGGTCACTCCAATTTTTGCATTATAGGAGATTTTTGGCAACGGCGTATCAGTTGCAGAACTCTCAATAAGTCTCATTTTGTATTTCTTATTTTTGCCTATAGTTACAAGCAAGAGGTTGTCCTCGGAAATACTGATCTCTATACTGTCTTTTTTATCTGCTCTTTTGATTAATTTGGAAAACTCATCTATTCTGACCCCAAACTTTACATCGCTATCGCACTCATATTTTTCAAATGCCGAGTTGGGCCATGCTATATCTATTAGTGCAACATGGGATGGATCCATTCCTCTAAAGGTTATTCCTTCTCCAGTTGATTCAAATGTTGCTTCTTCAACTAAAGTTGAAATTGCTGAAATTATTGCTTTCCATTCATCTGAACAACTCGTCTTTGCTGAAAATACCAAACTTAATCACATGTCTAACATGTTCAAGTTAAACGTTATGCGTAGTTTCGCCAAGTGTAACTACATTTAGTACAACGATAAAATTGTGTCGTTGGTTCATCTGCACTTCTAGTTTGTAGCATCCACCATACAGCTTCACCATGTCCACATTTTCCACATTCAATTTTTATGGTTGGTAAAGTTTCTTTGCCTTCATTTTCGTCCAATACATCAATTGTTGATTTGCTTTCTACTGTGACTTGTTTTCGCTGTTTTGTACTCTTTTCACTATAGCCACATTTTGGACAAGTAGAATTTTTATCGGAGCTATCTTGTTTTAGGCGTGCCTCACACTTGGGGCAAAATTTCATTTAAGCACCTTTAATTTTAGAATTTACTAATTTTTTTAATTCATTCGCGTATTCAATGGCAGTTTTTGTAGCCTTTTCTATTTCCTTTAATGGACTTCCTTTTGATGTATTAACACGCATCCAATATTCTTTAGTAAGTGGATGTTTCATTATAACGCCAGCAAATTCTACACCCGGTTCTTTTAGTAACTCATGTTGCACTATGTATAATGTACCGATGTCAGATTTTGTTATGGTCAAGCTAATTTCTTTTGAGGAAGAGTCTGTTATCTTTGCATCCATTGTAAATCAAAAAAACACTTATTGAGGATATAAATCATTACGGTGCGTGACTGCTGAAAAGAGCTTTATCGGCAATATAGAATTAGTAAAATCAAATGATGAGTTCAAGTTAAATGAAAATGTCGTAATAAATGTAAAATTTTCTATTATGGGGGCACTACGTGAAGCATGGAATGAAAAAAGCTGGGAGAATGCGTACAATAAACATGATAATGCATTCAAGTTAAAATATGGAGTGAAACTTTACACCGGCGGACTACGAAAACGTGAGATTGGAAAACCGCAAGACAATTATCGAAAAGCTGCTATTTTTTGGACACGTAATCCAAAGCTTACTCAGATAGCAGAAAGAAAGATCTGGGTACAAATAGCAAAGAATTTTGAGCCATTTATTCCAAGAACACCAACCGAAGCACAAGAAATGCTTCTTGATTTTGATGAAAAAATGGAATTCAATGCTGCCGAACTTGGTGATGGCAAGCATAAGATAGGAGCAGAAGTTTTTGTTTCTTGGTTAAAACACGATTATACAGAATCTTTTAGTGAAAAGAGTCATTCAGAAGAAATTGAGATCAAAATTACCAAATAGGATATAAATGGAATTGGTAGAGTGAAAATATGACAAAATTTGATGGAATCAGAGGTCAAGAACTGCTTGAAGTTGAAGACAAATCTGAAAAAGAAAACGAGATAACACTAATTTTCAAGGATAATAGATATCTATTCATTAAACTTGAAAATGGAAAGATGGTAACTACTTCAATACCAGAATAATTACTTGTTAATGAATTTATGATATAGCCCTATTGCTATTTCTTGAGATTCTGATTGTATAGAACCAGGTCTTTCTTTACGCACTTTGTCAATTGCGTCTTTTGTGGAGAGGCCATGATATTTGATGAGATAACATGCTAGAATTGTACCTGTTCTACCAATTCCTGCAGCACAATGAACCATTGTAGGTTCATTATTTTTTATTCTTTCATGGATATAGTCTACAGTATTATCAATTTTTTCCATATCTGGAGCAGAAAGATCTTCTGTAGGCACATGTAGATATTTTATATTTTTAATCCAAGATTCGGGTAGAGGTTCTTCTGTCATTGTTACAACAGATTTTACACCGGTTTTGATAACCCATTCTAATTCTGCAGATGATGTTGGCATTCCGCTACCAGCAAGCTTGTCATTGATTAACCAACTAAAGTTAGTTGGTTTTTTTGTAATTCTTCCATGTACCTTACGCCACAAATTACCTGGTTTACTCAATGGGATAAGTAGAATTTTTCTGTATATTTACACAGCTATAGTTATTACTAAAACAAGATAATAAAAAGAAGTTATTGTAGGACTTAATCTGCTAGTTCAGTCCAACCTTTGACGAATACAGAGTTTCTGTATAATGGTACTGGTTGTCCGACAGTAAAGTCCATTGGTCTCATCCAAAAGATTGCCTTTGTTGGGCAAACTCCAATGCATGCTCCGTCAGAGATGCATCTTTCTGGATAAAATACAAATGCCTTACCTCGTTTCCAGCCTTCTACTGGTTTAACTCTTAATACGTCTGGTCCTAGTGATGTACAAATCTCTACGCAGAGTGCACATCCTATACACATTTGTTCGCCTATATCTGGAATAATTCCAACTGGCATGTTTATCGAATAATCTTGCTTAATGGATCTTAATATAACTTCCTCAAAAAATCGATGTTATAACGGCGTTTGGAAATTCTATAACGGTGTTACAAAAAATGAATTATTAGCTTTTCCTAATTAATCATTCTAAATTTTTAGAATTATGTGTTATTTTAAAATTAAACTGATCGACGTTTTTTTATAATTTGTTTTCATTTTCAAACCTATGGTAAACAAAGTTCATTGTGCACACATACTAGTAGAAAAGCTAAGTTTGGCACAAGAAATTAAAACAAAAATTGCAAGCGGAGAAAGTTTCGCAAATCTAGCTAAACAGCATTCTATAGATAGCTCAAAGAAGCGAGGTGGAGACCTTGGTTTTTTTGGACGAGGAGTGATGGTACAAGAATTTGAAAAGGCTGCCTTTGCTTTAGAAAAGAGTCAAGTTTCCGACATAGTCAAGACCCAGTTTGGTTATCATATTATAAAGCGGTTAGATTAGAGGAATCAAGTTTGATGGAATAACAGTTTTTTCTTTATTCAGAAAATCAAGGATTATTCCAGACTCATCTTGTTTTAAGAGTATTTTTTTTACCATATTTGTCTCAATAAGACGTTTTCCTGTAGGAGAGAGTACCCATCCTTCTTCTTTTTTAAATCTTGCCATACTTGCTACAACAACATAAGAATCAGTTTTTCTTGCTATACTTGTAATTAACATTATGTATGAGTTAACTAGTTTACCAATTTCTTTTTTTTCATTTAACAGGTTGTAAAGTCCATTTAGTGAATCAACTATGATTATCGATTTTTTTATACTTAGTTTTACCAGAATGTTTGTTAAGATTTTATTCCATAACTCCATTGTAGGTTGAAATAAAGAAAGGTTAGAAGGAGTTGTAAGCATGCCAGATACTACATATCCGCTGTACAACAAATCAAGATCTAAATACAAAATATCAATTTTTGTATCTTGAACAAGTTTTGCAATAAAACCTGCTTTTAGAAAAGGATCTGAATATAAAATAGAATTAATTTTGGTTTGTGAAAGTATGCTTTCTAAATTGAGTGTACCGTTATCTGAGTCATTATTATGATTTTTAAACAACATGGAACTTAGTGATGTTGTAATATAATAATGAATTTAGATTACGATGTCGCACAAGATTTTCCATATAAGAATAGAATCTATTTGAACAACGCTTCTACTTCACTTATGCCAATTTCAAGCATAAAGGCAATGACTGATTTTCTTGTGACATATAACGAAAGAGGTCCTGATTCAAGTACTGCAGACGATCTAGTGAGAGAAAAACTCTTCCTTGTTAGAAAGGCAATTTCTCATTTGATAAAATGTAAACCTGAGGAAGTCATACTAACACAAAGCACTACAGATGGAGTTAACATGGTTGCTAACGGATTAAATCTAAAGTCTTCATCTAATGTCATAATTCGTGGTTCAAATCATGAACACCCAGCAAATCACTATCCATGGGTTCGACTTTCTAGAAAAATCGATGTTAGAAACATCGAGGTTGATGAAAATGGGTTCTTTGATCCTAAACATCTTGAACAAAGAATTGATAACAACACAGGTCTTGTGGTTTTGAGTCATGCATTATTTAACACCGGAGCAATTCTTCCAGTAGAGCAAATTGGAAAATTACTTTATGAGAAAAATATTCCATTTTTTGTAGATTCAGCTCAAACTGTTGGTTGCATCGAAGATGTTGATGTAAACAAAATTAATTGTAATTTCATGTCGTTTAACGGTTCAAAATGGTTGTGCGGGCCAATGGGAATGGGCGTCTTTTATTGTAAAAAAGAATCAAGTGATCTACTAGAACCCCTTCAGGTTGGTGGTGAATCAGCCATTTTTTATGAAGACAAGATTGCTTACAAGGAAATACCAGCCAAGTTTCAAGCTGGGTTCCGTAATTGGTCTGGGGTAGCAGGACTTGAAGCATCCATAGTCTATCTACTACGATTAGGGCTAGGCAGTATTAGAAAAAAGAACATAAAACTTGCTAATCTGTTACGTGATGAGCTATCAAAAGTTGCTGGTATTTCATTATATGGGCCAGAGGAATCGGAGAAAAGGACTAGTATAGTATCTTTCTCGCTTCAAGGTCAGGATCCAAAAACTATTGTAGAAAAACTTGAAAAACAAAACATGATTCTTGCAGTACGAGAAATATTTAATAAAAAAGTGATTAGGGCTTCAATGCACTTTTTTAATACTGAATCTGAAATTCTAAAAGTAGTAGAATCTATGAAAAAATTGTAGTTATTGTTCTTGTTCTTCTATAACCATCATGGTTAGAGTTGAATAGACCTTATCGATCTTTCTAATCTTATTTGTAATGATATTTCTTAGATGATCCATACTGTCTGATGAAATTTTGACCACTATATCATAAACGCCGTATACGCCTTGGACTTCGTATTGAACAGATTTGCCTTCTTTTTCTAATATTTCCTTAATCTTTTTGATTATTTCAACATCAGAGCCCAAGTCAGAATTCAACAAGATGTATGTTGTTGGCATATGATCATTTCTGTTTTACAATATTTAACCTTTGATTGATATCATCAAATTGATTAATTAGCATATTAAGTAAAATCTAATGCCCATTATCGATTTGACTTTGAAGATTTCTCCACAACTTCCAAGCTTTCCAGGATCACCACAGCCTCAATTCATATCATGGGCAAAAAATGAAATTAATGGATATAATTTGGAGCTTATTTTCCTAAGCTCACACTCTGGCACTCATATGGATGCACCATTTCACTTCGTAGACAAAGGCCTAAAGATGGATCAAATTAACCTTGAGAGATTTGTTTGTGATGCAACTTTATTTAGAATTAAGAAAGGCTCAAACCAATCTATTACCAAAAAGGATATCATTGAATTTGAAAAGAAATATGGAAAAATAATACAAAATTCAACCATAATTTTTGCAACTGGTTGGTACAAGAATTTAATAAAAAAACATTATTTTGACAATAATCCAGGTTTATCAATCGATGCTGCGAAATATTTAGCATATAAACGGATCAATCTAGTTGGAATAGATTCGCCAAGTGTTGATTTGGGAAAAGATTCAAACTTTTCAGCCCATCATATTTTGTTAAGTAACAATGTCTTAATTGTAGAAAACTTGTGTAATTTGGAAAAAATTTCTGGGGTGCATTTCAAGTTAATAGTTTTACCATTAAAGCTTAGAGGAGCTACAGGTTCGCCCGTACGAGCAATTGCGATTTAACAAACAAATTGGAATCTGCTTTGTTTGTAATCTTTTGGTAGTTTTCCTATTATAGGAATCTTGTTTCCGCAAAACTTGCAGTTGTTGTTTTCATCCATGTTCCAACCCTGAATATCATAACCATATCTTTTAACTACAATATTGTTGCATTGTGAACAGTAAGTGTGTTCAAGAGGATGACCTGGTACATTTCCCAAATATACATAAGATAGTCCCTCTTTTTTAGCAACTTCGTAGTGTTTCTCAAGTGTCTTTATTGGGGTTGACTCAAATTCCATCATTTTATAATCAGGATGAAATCGTAGAAAATGGATTGGCATTTCTGGACCAAACACATCATAGATGAATTTGCATAGCTTGCTTGCATATTCTAGACTGTCTCCAACTTGTGGTACAACAAGATCTGTTATTTCTACATGGATCTTGGTTTTGTCTCTAATCTCTATGAGTGTATCAAAGATTGGTTTTGGATCAGGAATACCTATGTATTTTCTAGTAAATTGCGGTTCAGCATTACCTTTGAAATCTACAGTGATACAATCAAGAAATTCTCCCATCATCTTTACTGTTTCCGGAGTATCATAGCCGTTTGATACAAAAATATTGAAAAGGCCTTTGTTGTGTGCAGCAACTCCGCAATCGCGTGCAAACTCAATGAATATTGAGGGTTCATTGTAAGTGTACGCGATCCCATCAGCTTTTAGTCTTAGAGCTTGATTGACTACATCTTCCGGCGTCATATCAACGCCTTCTATTTTTCGTCTTTGACTAATGTCAAAGTTTTGGCAGTACTTGCATAACCAATTACAACCTGTTGTAGCTATAGAAAATATGCTTGTTCCAGGTTTATAATGAATGACGGGTTTTTTTTCTATTGGATCTACGTTTCCTGAAATTACTTTGCCATAAACATACAATTGTAGTTTTCCGGATTCGTTTCCTCTGATACCACAAAGACCCATCTGCCCTTTACCAATTTCACAGTACCTTGCACAAGCTGTGCATCGAACCTTATCATTTGGTAATTTTTCATATAGTATTGCTTCTCTAGTCGTCATTTACTGTTACTTCAAATTCTCTTATAAGTTATGATGCCGCTGCAGGAAGCTGAATCTTTTCTGGTTTGACTTTGCTAATTGCATTTAGCAGATCTTCTTGTGTTATTTTAATTGATTTAACAGATTTTTCTTTGGTGTTTACAAATCGCTTTATTGCAGTAATTGCAGCTCTGCTACAAACTCCTTCAATTTCTGCTCCGCTAAATCCTTGAGTTTTTTCTATTAGTTGTGCAAAATCTATATCGTTAGCTAAAGGTTTTTTCTTTGTATGTATTTTGAAGATGTTTTCTCGTCCCTTTGTATCAGGTAATGGCACTTCAATTATTCTATCAAACCTGCCTGGTCTGAGCAGAGCAGAATCTACTATATCAATTCTATTTGTAGCACCAATTACTACAACATTTTGTAGTTCTTCAAGACCATCAATTTCTGTTAGTATTTGTGATACAATCCTTTCAGTAACATGTGAATCGGACGTTCCAGAGCTTCGACTTGGTGCAATTGCATCAATTTCATCTAGGAAGATGATGCATGGTGAAGCTTGTCGTGCCTTTCTGAAAATTTCTCTTACTCCTTTTTCAGATTCTCCTACCCATTTTGATAAAAGCTCGGGACCTTTTATGCTAATAAAATTAGACTCTGTTGTATTTGCTACTGCTTTTGCAATCAATGTCTTTCCTGTACCAGGTGGGCCATACAAGAGAATTCCCTTTGGTGGAGATACATCTGCATGTTCAAATGCATCTTTATGTTTCAGTGGCCATTCAATAGCTTCCTGTAATTCTTCTTTGAGTGATTCTAATCCTCCAACATCATCCCACGTAACATTTGGTATCTGGACTAGGACTTCTCTTAATGCTGATGGTCTAACCTCTTTTAATGCATCTCTAAAGTCTTCATCGTTAATTACAATTTTTTGTAAAATTTCAGAAGATATTTTTTCTTGTTCTAAATCTAATTCAGGTAAGATTCTTCGCAGTGATCTCATCGCAGCTTCTTTTGCAAGATTCTCCAAATCGGCACCAACAAACCCATGAGTTATTTTCGCAATCTGATCTAGATTGACTTTATCATTAAGTGGCATTCCACGTGTATGAATGACCAGAATTTCTTTTCTTCCTTCTTCATCAGGTATTCCAATCTCAATTTCCCTATCAAATCTACCTGGTCTTCTTAGTGCGGGATCAATTGAATCCGGTCTATTTGTTGCGGCAATTACAACTACTTTGCCTCTAGATTTCATTCCATCCATCAAAGTAAGTAATTGTGATACAACTCTTTTTTCTACTTCGCCTGTCACCTCTTCCCTTTTTGGTGCAATAGAATCGATTTCATCAATGAATATTATGCTTGGGGCGTTTTCTTCTGCTTGTTTGAAAATCTCTCTTAATCGTTCTTCGCTTTCACCATAATATTTGCCCATAATCTCTGGACCACTAAGTGAGATAAAATGAGAATTTGTTTCACCTGAAACTGCTTTTGCTAAAAGTGTCTTTCCCGCGCCAGGTGGGCCATACATTAGTACTCCTTTTGGTGCTTCTACACCAAGCTTTTCAAATAATTCAGGATGACGCATTGGCAGTTCTATCATTTCGCGTATTTTTTGGACTTCTTTCTTTAACCCTCCCAAATCATCATATGTGATTCTTGGTACAGACTGGTCTATTGCCTTAGTCATACTGCCTAGTTTAAACTCAGTTTGGTCTGTTACTATAACTGGTTTTGAAGCAGGGATTGTATTTGTAACAATTAATTGTGTTTTTCCTCCTAACTGTGTAGTAACTATGAGAGTATCGCCAGTTGTCAAAACATGACCATCATAATTTGCTTGCATGTATTCTTGTAGTCCTTCTGCACTGAGTTTTTCAATAGGTGATACTACTATTGACTGTGCTTGTTTGGCATCAACTTTTTTTATAGAAATTTTTTCTCCAATACCTGAACCTATATTGTGTCTTGTTAAACCATCAATTTTGATTATTCCGCTACCATAATCTTCAGGAGTTCCTGGCCATAGTTTTACGTGGCTTTTTCTATTACCTACAATTTCTAATATTTGACCAGTTTCCCATTCATTATCTTCAACAATTTTTGGATCTACTACTGCAATACCTTTACCTACAAGCCTTTGGGAAACTTCAATAATTTTTAAAATAATTTCACTCATTATTTAATCACCATAAAAAAAGAGAGGTTTATTCAACCTCCACTGTTTTACCTTTTGGTTTGTCTTCTTCTTTTAGTTTGAAACTTACTTCAAGAATTCCATTGGCATAAGTTGCCTTTACAGAATCTTCGTCTACCTTGTGTCTTATCGGTACTTTAGCATGATATTTTTTCTGATCATGCTCTGCATCAAGATTTACTGTACGTCCTTCAACTACAATCTTGATGTCCTTTTTTTCAACACCTGGCATTTCAGCAACAAGTTTCAGAACTTTTTCTTTGTTGTCTAGAAGAACATCCACAAAAGGTTCCCTTACATCAGATGTTGGAAGCAGATTTGGTTTTACATTCCCAAATTCTTTTACTACTGGTTTTCCATCTGACCCCATTGTCATTGTATAACCATAGTAATAGGGACCAAATGTTTGGAGGTTGCTTGTTTCTTTTAGATCATCAAAGATGTCTTCGATATCAATAAAATGTCTAGACATTCTTCGCCAAAGGTTGTCAAATTCATCTGTTATAAACATGTCATATTCACTTATAGTTTGTAATGTACATGACAATATATAAATTTTATTTTAATATATAAGATATACTTACATAAGACTATTATATATGACAGTATTTATAGTTCACTATGAGGACTGTAAATATCTCGGTGCCTGATGCAGTAAGGGAAATTATCACTAGAAATCGTTCAATTTATGATTGTGTGAAGATGGATTTGATTAACTACACTGCTCTTGCAGTAAAAATCCAAAAAGATGTCGAGGCTCACGTTGGTGGACCTATAAATCTGAATACGATAGTTGTTGCAATCAAAAGATATGCAGATTCATTTGAGGAAAAAGACGAAGTTCAAAATGAGTCAGTCTTAAAGAATGCCAGACTTTCATTAACAGATGGAATTGTCGACGTAAGATTTTCCACAGATGATTTTGAGATTGGAGATGCTGCAGATTTGATGAAGAGATTCATGCAGATTGATCCCAATTATGAATTTTTTAGATTAACAGATTCGTTTAGAGTATTGACTGAAGATGTTGATGATGTAAGAAAATTATTTGCATCCTTTCCAAATCAAAAAAACTTTTTCCAAACTGGATTAGCAAAAATTAGTATACACATTCCAGATACACAGAATAGATCTGACGTCGTTTCTTATGTATCTGAAATTCTACATGATAATGGAATAGAACTTGTTAATGCATATTTTGGCCAGGAAGACATAATCGTAGTATTACATGAAAAAGATGCTGCAAGAGCCTATCAAATTTTACGTTCAGAAATTTCAAAATAGGTTATCAATTAAGACCGTAATGAATCTTTAATTTAAAAAAATACTAGATGCCTAATGTTTCAGGTTTAGAGATTTCAAGAGATACCTTATCTCCGACGGAAAGGCCAAGTTCCTTGTATTCATGCATGTCTAGTTTGATTGAGGTTATACCTCCTGCTTGGCCTAAAACACCTCCCGACATCATCTTATTGAGGCCTTTTATCATGTCATCCATATTCGAAAAGCCCATTACATTTGCACCAAAAGGCGACATTGGTTGACTCTGTTCTCTAAAGTCTTTAGGTGTAGATAGAGAAATTACTACGTATGGTGCTCCGTCTGGAGCAGCGTCTATACGTACTACAACGTATTCTTTCTTCATATAATAACTGAGTTTTTACGATATTTTACTCTTCTCATTACAAAAATTGTTATTTTTCGTCTCTTACATTATTTTATAAGATATAACTGGTTAACTGTGTTTTGAAAAATCAAATTCTAATTTTAGATTTACCTTTTCTTTTTGCCATTGTGTGAAGATATTTTTCTTTATATTTTCCATTCCGGGGAGCCAGCCTGAGTCTGTGATTACAGCAAGGACACCATATTCCATCCCATTTCATTAAGAGTTCACAAGAATTACATCGCTTCTGACCAGAAATATAATAGAATCATTGATAGAATTCTGATTTTACTGCTTTTTCTACAAGGCTCCCATCGATTTCTTGGATCTTCTCCGCAATTTTTCTAATTCCATCAGGAGTTTCGTCCTTTCCTAATGTTAGATAAACAGTAACCATCGGAAGATATAACATGAGTTGTTGTATGTTTTCTCTTACAATGTGGACATATCTTGTTAAGCCATAAAATTCATTAAAATGTTCACGTCTACTCCTTCTTAAACTAACTTGGTAGTAAAACATCATTCTATCTTTATCTGGTTTAATTGGTTCATTAGAAGCTGATGATTGATCAAGAAGAACGTGTCCTTCAAGATCAATTAAACCCAAGTGTTCTATCTGAGGATCAATTTTAAAAATCTCACTTGCTAAATTTTTTAATTCTTTTGATACCACTTTCTTTTTTCACTTCTTATTTTGATGGATAGTAATGTTTTTGTTCTTTGGAAATTACTATCATTCATTTGATTTGAATCAAATCAACCATTATATGAATATTTGGTTTTAATTGGTAATAATTGGTTTTAAACACCAATCTTTATTAAAGTCTCTTGTAAAGTACAATCGTGAAAATTATAACAAACAATCTTGTCATGGAAGAAATTCTTGTAGAATATATTATGAATAAAAGTATGAGCAAACCGCAAAGTGTGAACTATTAAAAATGACCTTAAATGTAGCTGTTATTATTAAATTAGAACCTGATTTTTCAGAAGGAAGTATTAGTTACAATTCAGATGGCACCTTAAACAGGGCTGAAACAAAAAATACATTGGGCCCTCACAGTGCTCTTGCTGCAACTGCTGCATTTTATGCTAAAGTAAACTACGATGCAAAAATTTCTATTGCAACAATGGGTCCACCGATAGCTGAGATGGCATTGCAGATGGCACAAAGAATTTCTAATGCAGAAGAACTTCATCTTTATAGTGATAGAATTTTTGCTGGAGCTGATACTCTTGCAACAGCTGAAGTTCTAAAAAATGGAATTCAGAAAATGCAAGGAAAAATTGATATTGTTTTTTCTGGTCACAGAGCATCAGATGGTGAAACAGGCCAGACTGGGCCTCAAACCGCCTGGAAGCTTGGTTATACCTTCCTTGGCAATGTAGTTGATTATGAAGTTGATGTTCAAAAACGAACCATTATAGCCAAGCGATTTGTCCGTCTTCAGGGATTCAATGACGTTGTTGAAGAAATAGAGGCTCCTCTTCCTGTTTTTATCTCAATTGATCCTTCCTACAAACCAGTTTTCAAAACAGTCTCACAAAGACTTGCCTTTGGGAAATACCAAAAGGAAGCAAAAATACGTTCAGATAATTACAAGCAGTATCTAAAAGTGTTCAATGTTCAACAACTTGGATTAGATCCTACACTTATTGGCCTTCCAGGCTCACCAACTATTGTATATAAAGTAGAGCGAATTCCAAAAGGAAAAGCAAACAGACAGGCTGAAGTCCTTGATGGTTCAAATCCTGAACACATCCGAAAGGCTGTTTCAAAAATGAAAGAAGCGCTTGCCGCAATGGTGATTAAATGACTGAAGGAGAATATAGTCACGTTTATGTTATAATGGAGTTAGAAGGGGTACGACTGGTACCAGTAAGTCTTGAGATGCTTGGTGAAGCAAGACGACTAATTAACAATTTTAATAAAAAATACGAAGCTGATGAAAAGGTAGTAGCTGTTCTTCTAGGTCATAATGTCAAAGACTTTATCAAAATCCTCATTGAATATGGTGCAGACTATGTAATTTATGTAGACCACCCAGAACTAAAATATGTTAGAAACATAATTTACACCAAAGTCATCAGCCAAATTGCACAAGACAAAGAAATTGCAGCCAAAATTTCAGCAGATCATAGTGAAAAATTCAAAAAACCTCGTTACATGTTCTTTGCAGCAGACTCAATTGGAAGACATTTGTCTTCTACAGTGTTGGTTGAATTAGAATCAGGTCTTGCCTCTGACATAAATAAACTTGAAGTAAGTGACATTAATCTAACACATCAACACAAAACTGGTGGTAAACCCGAAGTTTATCAAAAAACTCTTGAAATGTATAGGCCAGACTTTTCTGGATTTTTGTGGACTACAATTCTTTGTCTTGATAATAGAAACCCATCAAATAAAAGAGATTATCATCCACAATCATGTAGTATTATTCCAGGTGTTTTTGAACCCATAAAGCCAGATATTAACAGAAAGGGTAAGATCATAGAATTCACCCCAAAAATAGATGAGCAAGATCTTAAAGTAAAAATTCTAAGTAGAAAAGCAATCCAAAGTGAGGTTAATTTTGATAGTAAAAAGACCATCGTAAGTTTTGGACGAGGTATCAAAGATGCGCCAGAACAAAATATCAAGCTAATTGAGGGACTGGCAAAACAACTTGATGCTGAGATTGGGGTATCTTTACCAATCTCGAAAAAACCTTTTCTCGTTAGTGAAAACCTTGCATCTACTTATATGATTCCAGATAGAGTTATTGGAACAAGTGGAAGAAAGATAAGCTCCATGTTGTATGTGGCTGTTGGGATTAGTGGCGCAATGCAACATGTTGCTGGCATGAAAGAGGCCGAGTTTGTTGTAGCGATAAATCCAGATGAGAATTCCCTAATTAAGGATGAATGTGACATATTCATTAAAGGAAGAATGGAGGATATTATTCCTAAATTGATTGAGGAGTTGAAGACGCAATCAACTTTGGTACAAGCTTGAGGAGTTTAGAGCTGTTTGGAAAAATATGATGTTGCAATAATTGGTGGTGGCTCAGCTGGATTAGCTGCGTTAAAACAACTATCAAATCATGGAAAACAAGCAGTTGTGTTAGAATCTGGAAGTAAAATTGGTTCAAAAAATATTTCAGGTGGAATCCTTTATTCAAAGAAACCAAAGAAAGGGCATGTACATAATGTAGAGGATGTGTATGGTGACATATTTCTCAGAGAAGCTCCCCTAGAAAGAAAAATTACGAAGTATATTTTGCATGCTACTTCACAAGACAAAGTTTTCACTATGGATCTTACAGCAGCTCATGAGTACGAATCGAACTTTGGCTATTCGGTGTTAATGAATAAGCTCAACTCATGGTTTGCTGAACAGGCAACCGAAAGTGCTCAAAAATATGGTGGAGGAATTATACCTGGAGTTCATGTTACCTCAATTGAGTGGAATGAACAAAATAATTCAACTATTATCAAAACAAATGAGTTAGAGGAATTTGAGGTTAAGGCAATAATTGCTGCCGATGGAGTTAATTCTGAAATAGCACAAATAACTGGGGCTAGATCAAAGTTTACTCCAGAACAATCTTACCAAGGAGTCAAAGTTGTTGTAAAAATTCCAGAAGAGATAATTAATAAGAGATTTAACGTTCACTCAAGTGAAGGGATCGCACATCTTTTCTCTGGAGACATAACTCTAAATCACATAGGCGGCGGTTTTCTTTACACAAATAAAGATACGTTATCAGTTGGCGCAGTATACCACTTTGATTCTCTTTTAGCAAATCCAACCGAACCCTCAGATCTTGTAAATGTGATGTTAAAAAATCCCATGATAAGTGAGTTTATCAAAGATGAAGTTCCTTTAAGAAGAAAGATTGACAAAAGCCTCCCACCAGAAGAACAGCTTAGAATTCGTTTTGCAATTACCAAACTAATTAAAACATGGTATGAGTTAAGGGAGACTTACTATTCAGAGCGTGGAAAGAACAATTCAGCTGAAATAAGAGAAAATCTATCTTCTGTTAGTCAACAATTAACCGATAAGTATGGTGTAAAATTTGTTACAGATTATGTCGAAGCTGAATATGGAGCTAAGCTAATCCCGGATGGAAAACGTTGTAGAATGACAAAACCTTACTACAAGAATATCTTGTTTGTAGGGGATGCTGCAGGTAGAGGAATCTTCATCGGTCCTCGTATTGAAGGTCTTAATGTTGGCATTGATGATGCAGTAAGAGCTGCTGATGCCATTGCTAGAGCACTTGACAATAATAACTTCAGCCCAAGTTATTTGGGGGAATATTATACCTCATCTGTTGAGGAAAGCCCTTACACTCGTGATATGAAACAGATAGACAAAGACTATCTGAAGATCTTCCTTGATGCTGCAAAAGGGGTTCCAAAAGATATTCTGAGTGCACGCTATGGCACTATTATGAAGTTAATGTCAAGTGGATCATTTAGAACCGTTGCAGTAAAGTTTGCAAACATTCTTGGGTATGAAAGACTTCTTCCTATGGTTGAATCAGAAGAAACTTACGTCAAAGTTCCAATTGAATTAGCAGAAAGATTAGGAGAGAAGATCATAAAAACATACGAACCAACAATTCCTTCAACAGCTGACAGGGTTGCAAAACTGAGCTTTAATGATGATAGTAATCCGCATATCAAAGTTCTAAATCCAACTAGTGAATTTATGAAAAAGCTCATAACCCTATGCCCGACAAAATGTTATAGTTTGGAAAATAATCAAGTAATGTTACAACATGAAGGTTGCATTGAGTGTGGTACTTGTTCTTTAGAAACTGATTGGAATCATCCTCGTGGTGAAAAAGGAGTGGTCTACAAGTACGGCTAGCTATTCAAAGATCTGGTTACTTTCAACAACAATTTCGTCTTTTTTCTCTTTGAGACTTTTTAGTTTTTCAAATGCTTTTCTTATTTTATGGGAAAAGTCATCTGTGCTTGGTAACATCAATGAAAATGCAAGATAGAAGTTTTCTGCCTCTCTAATATATCGTTGGACTTTTTCATGATATGGGATGTTTGCGATAAACATCATGTTATTTAGTCTATCTGCTAGCTTGATTACCTTCACATCATATTCTGACTTGGCAAGTGTGTTGCAATATTCTTTGAATCGTTCTTCTTGACGTTCCTCATCAGTAGAACCTGGATAGTTTGAAAGAGGTTTGACTTTCAGAGTTAACGCTACATTGTAAACATAATCACCAAATCGATGCATAAAATATGCATCGAAACCATATGCTTGTGAAGCATAAAGATCTAAAATCTTTTCGTTGTCCTCCATAATATCATGTAAAATTGCCGAAACTATTTGAAGAGTAGTAAGAAATTTGTTATTTGATAAGTAATGACGTATAACATCAATAGTTACAGGCCAGATATGGGTTTCAAGAAATGGAGATACGCCGTCTTCTCGTTTAACTCCAGAATGGACTTCTTCAGCCATGCTAATTGCTCCTTCCACAAAGCTGTCAATCTTTAGTTTAGCTTCCTTTTCAATAACTAAGATTAAATCCTGCTTGGTGGCAAACAACTTTTCCAATTAGTATTATTAATCACCGTTACTGAAAAACTTGATCCTTTCCTCAAAAGGGGTTTTAGGGAAGGGTAATTGTAAATGAATTTCTATAGGTTCCAAGATAAGGCAGATGATATCTGATAAAAGTATCTAATCAGATTGTGTTGGATTAGGTTTGTGTGATGTGTTTTTTCTTTCTTTTAACAACTACAATTATGGCAATAGCAGCGCCTATACTAACAGCAATGCCTATGACAACATTCATACCAATGTCAGCTTGAGGTGCAAAATCATCAATCGGTGATTCAGTTTTTGGTTTGGAAGATGTTTCAAACGAATCTAATACGTTATTAAAAGCAGACAGATTTGAGTCAAAGTCCTTTTCCTGATTTGTATACGTAACGGTATAGAACTTGTTATCACTTTCTAAGACAATTTCTTTATATTTTATTATGAAAATTTTGTCTCTTGCAGAAAATCCGCCTTTGGCTTCTGTAACATATCCATTGAATCCCCCTATGTTTTTGTTCTCCTCAGAGAGAATTTGTAGTCTTCCAGCATCAATTATCGGTTGGAGATTCGTTCTTGTATCTTTAACATGCTGTTCAAGTGAGGTCCCGTTTTTGTCTTCAATAAGAAAAGCAATGACGGCATTGAACTCATCATTTTGTGGACCTAATACAACAACATCTGGTGTTTCTGGCTGTGTTTTTTGTGGTTCTTGTAATGTCCATCCCTGTGGTGCATGAAATGAAAATTCAAGCAATGTGTTTGAATAAATACCATCATTAAATGTAGAATGAGAAATTATGCGTTCTGGTTCCACCAGATTTAGTGTATTAGAAATTTCTGAAAGATCTTTTATCTTTATACTATGAATTTCTGCAGAGTTAAGATCAAGTGGAGCATCTAACGGCATGCCACTTGTGGCATTATGATTTGTTTCAAGGGAGGCTATAGAGTCAAGTACGTCATAGCTTTCTTGTGTTACTAGTCTGCCAAATACAGTATATTGTTTATCAAGAAAGGTTGAATCTTTATGCACTATGAAAAATTGAGAGCTTGCACTGTTAGGATTCATTGATCTTGCCATTGATACAATTCCCCGCATGTGTTTTATGCTGTTAAACTCTGCATCAATCGTATTGCCAGAACTTCCTGTTCCCCAGTTTTGTATAGAACTAGCATCTTTGGATAAAGGATCACCGCCTTGAATCATAAAATTAGGTATTATTCTATGAAATTTTGTCCCGTTGTAAAAACCGTTTTCTGTAAGATTTATGAAATTCGCAACGGTTTTTGGAGCATCGTCTGGAAAAAACTCAATTACCATGTTTCCAGAGTTTGTCTCGATCACAGCTACTTTGGAATCTGCAAAGTTTAGTGGGATAAAACTTGCAAAAATCAAAAAAACTATACTGATTGTAAATATCTTAAAATTCAATATCTGAATATCTTTGGCTCTTTAATAAAAACTAACTATTAGACATTGGTTTTTAACGAGCAAATTTTATACAGTTTTATGGATTCTGACGAGCACATCCAAACTCATATTCTTTCTGTTTGGGGTCAAGAAAAGAAATTTTTCAAGCATGGAGTTGAAGGAATGCTTTTTTTGACTGAGAAACATTTGATGTTTGTAACAAAAACTGAGGCCAAAGTAAAGTGGTGGGCAGCTGCAGTAGAGAGACAGATTCGCGCTTTGCTAAACTCAAAGAATATTATGATTCATCATGATGGATATGATGATAAAGAACTTAGATTGGATCTACAAAATGAAAAAAACATGGAGATTCCATTTAATCGAATTTTAAATGTAAGTTCTGAAGAAAAATCATGGGGAAGCGCTTTGAATTTAGAAATTAACATGGGAAATAAAATAAAAAAATATCAGTTTTCAATTGTTAGTGGTTGGGTAAAGTACCCTGCAAAGGATCCTATAAAATTCATGAAAGTAGATTGGGTGCCTTTTGTAGATTATATTAAGAGTAGGCAAAAAGTCATGGGTTAGGATATGGGTGAGGTATATGCTGTAGGGGTTGGTCCTGGTTCTCCAAGATATATCACTGATGCTGTAAAAGAAGTCATACTTTATTCTGAAATAGTGATTGGTTACAAGTATACTCTAAAAACAATAGAGAGACTTTTGGCAAATAAAGAAGTTTATGAAGTAACAATGCAAAATCAAGAGGAGATCTACCAAAAAGTAGCAAAAAACTTGGGTGATAAGACTTGTGTTATTCCGTTTACTGGTGATGTGAATTTTTCAGAATCAGAAGTTGTTGATAGGTTGTTTGAAATTTTTGGCAAGGTGCAAATTATTCCAGGAATTAGTTCTGTGCAGGTAGCTGCAGCAAAAGCTTGTGTTCCCCTAGACAAAAGTAAGGTGATTACAATGCATGTTACTACAAGTATTGAAGAAGAAAAACTTGAATTACAAAAAGCTCTATTGGATGGTTACAGTGTTATACTAGTTCCAAGACCTTGGCCAAAAGATCCATCAAAAAATTTTATGCAATCAGAAATAGCAATCTACCTAAAAGATCGTGGTTTTGATACATCAAAAATCAAAGTTCATGTCTTTGAGTTCTTAACAACTGAGAATGAGACGTCTTTTATTGGGGTGTTAAAGGATTTAGAAGGTAAACAGTTCTCTGATCTTTCTGTAATGGTCCTTGATCAATATAGACCTAAATCATACATAAATTTTAGAACAAGCTAGTTTCCAGTTTTATTGAGATATTTGTTTCTAATATCAACTGATGTTTCTGTGTTTTTACCAAGGGATGTTGATTTTTCTTCAGGAAGTGTAATTATGACTCCATTCATCCAGAAGTATTGAGAATCAAAGAATCTTGTGATGCCCATCTCGTTGATTGTTGCGTTAAATGTTTGCCCAGGAGCAATACTGCCACTGTTTATCTTATCATCTGGTATGAAGGGTTTTCCATGTGAAAATTGAGAAATACCGCTTAAAATTGTGTGGGATACAGAGTCCTCATTTTTCCAGACAATGGTAGTGCCAGTAATAATTGTTATTGTATTTGGAGAATAATATTTTATGCTACCAGGATTTGATGAACCAGGTAAAATGTTTATTTGAGTGGTTTTTTCCTGTGATGGTTTTTCTTCTTCAATGTGTACTACGGGACTGCCAACAATCTTTACAATATAAACTAGTTTCATGGATTCATCATTTGTTTTTAATTTTCCTGTAAAACTGTAAACAATGCCATCATCACTATCCTCAACAAGTCTGCCAAAAAGACTAGTAGAAATTTTATTTCCTTCTGAATTTTCTACATTACCAGCGAGTCTTAGAAATCTACCATCAGATAATGTTGTTCCTGTCCAGCCACTAGAAGCAATATAATCATCATTTGAGATTGATACTACCCCATCCTTTAGTTTTAGTTTAATTTTATTACTAACAAGTTTATTTGTGAAAAACTGAAGGTCTAGTTCTGAATCATCGATCGCGTCTTTTGAAATGACAAAACCATTTCCCTGTAGCAAGTATATACCATCTGGAAGCAGTTTAGCGTCCGCTTGTTGTGATGAGCCGATAAGTATAATTCCTGAAACTGAAATTAATAATAAAATAAGAAGTTTCATCATTTAATTAAAATTCAATGTTGTATATAATTAATGGTTTAAATAATTTAGACAGGTTAGGCAATTCCAGGCTGATATTTTATTTTAAAATAAAAATGAACCTATGAATTTGGAAAATCTGGGTTGGAAGAAAATTGTTCTATCATTGCATGTTCAACAAACCCGCCAACAAGCAAAAGGGTTATGGCTATTCCCACTTCAATGCCTGTTATCCGTAGTTCTTGTTTTATTGGATTTTTTTTGATTATTGTATGAATGAGAAGAAAACTCCTTGACATCCCTAAGGAATATGCAGCAACTTCCATCACTCCAAAAGGAGAAAGAAAGAGTACGGTCAGGGGTGGAATATTTTCAAGAGCTGGATATGATATTGTAAGTGCACTAAAAGCAAAACCAGTGGACCATGCAGCAAACGCTCCCCATACCGCACCAAAACCTGGAATAAACATTGGGAGTCCTATCATTGAGTTGTGTACAAAGATTCCAATTGCATCAATCCCTTCAATTGATAATTGAAATTCTTCAAGAAACGCCATTGCCTCTTCATCAGAAACTATCATTTCAGCACCAATAGAATATGCTCCACTAAATATTCCTATAAAAATAAGAAATACCAATAGTCTCTTTTTTCTATTCATGTTTTTATTTTATGGTAAGTGTATTTGAGGGTTAGCTTGAGCAGATTTAATTAAAAGTTCTATTATCTGATTTTGATGAATGAGAATGCGTCTTCTGCATTAAAATATGCGTTAAGTAAAGGATTTCAGATTCACCCAGATGCGTTTAAGATTCTTGACAAAATTGATTCTAAAGAATTAGAGATAATAATCAGACGTGTTGTACGTGAAAAAACAAAACAGAATTTGTTTTTGATAAATCAAAATGATTTGAAGATGTTTGTTGGTTCTGAAATTGATGAAAACATAGAAGATAAACATGAAATTTTATCAGATCCTACAAAGAAGATCACCTCAGCTGAGGGGATTGATGGTTTTGGGGCTCTTTTTGTTAATAGGTATTCAAAACTTTTGAAAATAGTATCTCAAAGGGCACAAGCAAAAAAACTAATTCAAATAGATACAGTAAAGGCAGGCAAGCCAAAAGAAGAGGTCTTTATAGGTGGGCTCCTCATGGACCGAAAAATAGACAGGGATGTCACAAAACTAGTTATTGATGATCCTAGTGGATCTCTTGAAACATTAGTTTTTAACAAAGAGATACTACCAATAGCAAACTCGCTTTTGGTAGACCAGTTTGTTATGCAAAGTATCACAAGTGGAAAAAATGGTGGTTTTGTAACAAAAGAGCTTGTCGTTCCAGATGTACCAGAACATGTAACAAATCGTTCTAAAACAGAAACCTATGCTGTTTTGATATCAGACTTGCATGTAGGTAGTAGGTATTTTATGGAAAAAGAATTCGGAGAATTTGTTTCTTGGCTTTCAAGCTCTGATCCAATTGCTAAAAAAATTCGTTTTGTTTTGGTGTGCGGGGATGTGGTTGATGGGGTTGGAATCTTCCCCAACCAAGACAAGGAGTTGCTTTTGGTGGACATTGGCAAACAGATGGCAAAGGCTGCTCAAATGCTTGACAAAATTCCAAAACACATCAAAGTCTTTATCATCCCAGGAAATCATGATCCAGGTCGCAGGGCCTTACCACAACCTGCCATACCTGAAAAACACAATTTGGATTTATGGAATAGAGAGAATTTTTTTATGATTGGTAATCCATCAATGATTTCATTAAACGGAGTAAAAGTTTTGATGTTTCATGGGCAAAGTTTGGATGATGTTGTTGGAACTACACCTGGCCTAAGTTATTCACAACCAGCAAAAGCAATGAGAACGTTGTTAAAAGCCAGACATCTCAGCCCGATTTATGGTAAACGAACCCCTATCGCTCCTGAAACAGAAGACATGATGGTTATTGATGAGATCCCAGACATCTTTCATTCTGGGCATATCCATATTGTTGATTTGGATATGTATAGGGGGACGTTGATAGTAAACTCTGGAGCTTGGCAGACTCAAACTCCATATCAAACAAGTGTTGGAATTACACCAACTCCTGGAATTGCAGTTATTGTAAATCTAGCAACACTCAAAGTTTTTACAAAAAGTTTTGTAGATTAAACTGGTTTATTACAATTATAAAACATCTGTTAAGATAAGATCGTCTTTGAATGTTTTTTTTATAACATCGGGTTGAATTGTCAAGTTGTATTTTTTGGTCCTACCATGCATGCCTTGATGAACTATTTTGCCTGTGATCAAGCCTGAAAGTTCAATATCTCCAAGGATTTGAGTCACTCTTCTCTGGGTTATCTCTTTTTGTCGGATCGTCTTACAGAGTCCTTTGTAGGCTTGATATATCTCGCCTGTAGATGAGCCCTTTGCTCTCATCACTGCAATTATTAGTAATTTTTCATGTAATGGATAGGAGTTTAGTGCGGTGGTTTCTTTGTCTTCTTCCATTTTTTGAGAAGCTCGTCTAATGTGATCCTCTTTTACAGTTTCTGACTGCTCTCTCTCAGCTAGCTCTCCTGCAACACGTAAAAGATCTATTGCTCGTCTTGCGTCTCCATGTTCCTGACCAGCCATTGCTGCACAAAGATTTATTGCTGCAGGCTCCACGGTACCTTGAATAAATGCGGTTTTGATTCTATCAGAAAGAATTTCTTTAATCTGTTCCATAGTATAGTTTGTAAAGACAATTTCTTCTTCACTTAGGCTACTTAGTACTCTAGGATCAAGTCTTTCTTTAAAGGTTAGGTCGTTTGAGATTCCAATCAGGGTGAGGGAGCCTGTCTTTAACCTCTCGTTTGCTCTTGTTAAATTATATAAAATATCCTTTCCTGTTTTTGATATTAGTTCTGCTAGATAGTCAATCTCATCTATAACAAAGACTGCGTTTGTAGTGTTTTTTTGGATTACATCTAAAAGTCTGTTGAATACTCCACTAATTGATAGACCTGTCGTGGGCAACTCTTTCTGTGTCTTCA
>Ga0209324_10000355_pt1 | contig 31652 bp, 29 predicted proteins | sample Rifsed19ft3_FD_184015 | JGI IMG/M metagenome (GOLD analysis project Ga0209324, IMG submission 184015) | Soil microbial communities from Rifle, Colorado, USA - sediment 19ft 3 (version 2) | ecosystem: Environmental > Terrestrial > Deep subsurface > Rock core/Sediment | place: Rifle, Colorado...
CCGCCTGCACATATGGCATCGCGAGCGCCTAGAGAAGAGTGGGTGATTTCATAAACGGTCTTGGTATAATAGTCCAGCCCCCGTACCAGATGGGCATCGACAATGTATGGAATACCGATTTCCAGAAGAGCTTCCCTCACGGTCTTCGCATGAGTTTGACATTCTCCACACAAATAGTCATTAATCGAAGGCATGTGATGACTGATCGTTTTGCATTTCTCGTTTTTACAATCCAGGATACGAAAGACGTTCCGGTTGAGCCGTGATTGACAGAGCTCACAGAGCGCCTTCTCGTGTTCACAGAGTTTTTCCTTGAGGATACTTCTAAACACCGGCCTGCATTTCTCGCAGCCAATGGAGTTAATCTTGACCTGATACCCCTTAAGGTCTATGCGGTCGAATATCCGGGTAGCTACACTGATAGTTTCCACGTCCAACAACGGGTCACTGGCTCCTACCGCTTCTAACCCCATCTGGTGAAATTGCCGAAGCCTTCCAGCCTGTGGCCGTTCTTTTCTGAATTGCGGGCCGATATAATAAAACTTTTGGAATTTTTTGGTCTTATGCAATTCGTACTCCAGATATGCGCGCATCACAGGGGCTGTGCTTTCAGGACGCAGGGTTATACTGGAATCCTCACTATCAGCAAAGGTGTACATCTCCTTTTCGACAATGTCAGTAGCCTCTCCAATACTCCTGACGAACAAACGAGTATCTTCGAAAATAGGAGTGCGGATTTCATAGTATCCGCAGAGTTCGAACTCCTTTCGACCAGCCTCCTCAAGCTTTCTCCATAAAGCCCATTTTTCCGGTAATACGTCTTCTGTGCCCCTGGGCGCTTTAAAGACGTAGTCGGTTTTTTTCGCAGTATTTACATTCATTGCACCAATCCTGTTGATTTCAGTAACGCCAAATATAAAAAATAAATTATATCAATCCAGACACAATATGCAAGGCTTTTTGGGGGATATGATTGAGATGTGTTTATCAGTCAGGTTTAAAAGAAACCACAGATTACACAGACAAAAAACATAATAGTTCAGCACCCCACCTAGCATCCCCCCTCCCCCTTTCTCCCCCTCAGTGGGGGGGACAGGGGGAGGAAACATTTTTCCCCCGCCCCTTGTGGGAGGGGTTAGGGGAGGGGGCTGAACTGCTACCAAAAAACACAATCAAACTTTGGAAATTGATGAGTATTGCAAATCCGTGAAATCGTTCGACTGAGCGCTCACGACGAAGTCTGCGAAACTTGTCCTCGTGAAAACTGGTATCTGTGGTTTCAAATGGTTCCCCATTTTCATGAGGACAAGTTTTATTGATCTGAGGTTTGTTTCTCTATATTTTTAAAACAATCTTTCCAAAATTCTCCCTGTTCAGCATCTTCTGTTGGGCTGCTGCGGCCTCTTTCAATGGGAATACACTGTCCACCACAGGCTTCAACCTTCCAAACTCTACCAGATTCAGTACGTCCAGAAGTTCTTTTTTACTGCCTAAATAACAGCCGATAATCGAATGCTGTTTCATAAACAAGGATCGAATGTCCATCGTCGTTGAAGGACCGCTTGTTGCGCCACACACCACCATCCTCCCGCCCTTCACAAGACATTGCAGATTCTTTTCCCACGTATCCGGGCCAATATGTTCGAAGATAAGGTCTACCCCCTTATTATCCGTTAAATTTTTGGCCTTTTCTCCATAATCTTCTTTCGAATAGTCGATAACCTCATCAGCGCCTAACTGTTTTGCCTTTTTCAGTTTCTCACTCCCCCGTGCTGTGGTAATCACACGTGCACCAGCCAGACGGGCAATTTGAATAGCGGCGCTTCCAATGCCACTGCCAGCGGCATGGATCAATACATTCTCACCGGGTTTGAGTTGTCCCCGCGTAATGAGCATGTGCCATGCAGTTAAAAATACCAGTGGGATAGCCGCCCACTCCTCAAAAGAATACTTGTTTGAGATGGGGATAATATTATCCACGTGCGCCTTTGCATACTCGGCATAACCGCCCTGTACCTGGAATCCCATAAGTTTAAAACTGCTACACATGCTGTCGTTGTTCGTAATGCAATACACACACTTCCTGCAACGAACGCCGGGGGCAATAATCACCCTATCACCCACCCTGAATTTCTTGACTTCTATTCCCACCTCGGCCACCTCGCCGACACTATCGCTGCCCGGGATATGCGGCATGGGAATTTCTATGCCAGGCAATCCCTGCCTTACCCAGATATCCAAATGGTTTAGGGCACACGCCTTCACCTTCACCAGCACTTCATAGGGAGAAATCTTTGGTTTCTCCACATCTGTATAAGTTAATTTGTCTACGCCGCCATTTTCATAAAAGACAACCGCCTTCATAACAGCCTCCTCATTATAGTACGTCAATATTATTTTCCAGTCTCTACAGGCGTCATCACGCTTATTTCTTTCAGTGTTACAAGCTTGGAAGCATCAAGTATTTCAATTTCAAGCGGCAAACCCTGCTTATCAAGATGAAGAATTACACCCTCCTTCAAATCTATTGAGTCCCCAAGGGTACCCTCTCTAAGCTCTATCAGAACAATATCAGCTTCCTTTGAATATTTTATCTTCATCCGGTTACATTCCAGCCTCTTGATTCTTCCTCAGTCTTCCCCGTTTCTCCCTTTCTCCTTATCCTCGTGACCTCTGTGTCTCTGTGGTTATTTTTCCGTTTTTATCTGCGTTCGTTCGACTGAGCTCACGACGAAGTCTCCGCAAACTTTGCGGTCAACTATCGTTATTTTATACCGCGACCATAAAAAAGCAAGGGAAAGGTTTTTGATATGAAACCCAAAAAATGCAGTTGGACACAGATTTGCGCAGATATTTCAAAGACTTAAACAAAAACATATACTCACCTTTTGGGTGATATCTGAATTTCTTGTATCTATCTTCGGCTGGTTCAATCGTCCTCGATTGAACCGAAATGTTTGGCATTGTTCACGGTTTGTGTTGGCTCAAGACCCATAGTCCTGTTAAACCGTGTGGTTCAATCGTTCGACTGAGCACTCACGACGAAGTCTGCAATATTGAACCAGCCCAAGTACGTAGAATGGGTTAAGCGAACCCATCAAAATCGTTCTATAGAGTTGCAATTCAGAATGGAATGATGCCCCTTCGCGGGTTCAAGGTTGCAACTTGAACCCACCTTTTAGAACCACTATCAATTCTCTTTTTTACTTTGGGTTCGAAGAAATAATGTCAAGTCGCAAGTCTTCAGGTTTTTCTAAATGTGGGTTCAAACGTGAAATATTAAAAATTTGAAATCCTTGATATTGGGCTGGTTTCCTGTTTTATCTTGAAAATTAAAGTATTGTTGGCGTTATATCAATTCTATTCATTTCAATTAATTCTACCCTTTTAGATTGATTTTAGCACAAAATTAGCACAACTACTTTGCCTGTCTGCTGGAAACCCCCAGCGATTTTTTCGGGTGGCGGCGGAGCCTCAAATTGGGCGGTGGGTGGGTTAAGAATCAAAGCCATATTTTCGTTCTCGTTTTTGAAAGGCTTCTTTTCCTCCCTCAAGCACTTCGCAAACGTGCTGCCGGATACCTTTCCTAAACAATATAGCTTTTTCTTGAGTTTCCGACAATTCAAAGGTATTTTCCAATGCGCCGGAAACATACTCAAATTTATACTTTTTGTTTTCTCGCCCCCTCTCCTGTCCATCTTGGTTAGCTACGATTATTTCTTCGGCATCTGCGCCAACTGTCAAATTAGGATTATGTGTAACAATAATAATTTGTCTGTGCTTCTTCTTTTTCTTCACAAAGGAAACAAGATCCTCATAAACTGACCTGTTATCCAAATCATCTTCGGGTTGGTCAAGAAGTATGGGCCATTCCTCGTTGCTTAAATCAATCAAGAGTCGCAAAAGGACAAGTCCCTTTTTACCCGGCGACATTTTGTCGAGCGGATCATTTTTGTAGGCAATTTTAAAGTCCAAATCAAAATAGTCGTCCAAAACTTTTACAATAGCGTCTTTAGGCGATTTATTTTTGACGGTTTTTATCTTTCCATCAACCACAGCGTCAAAAACATCCGAAATAAAAGTTATGTGGGTGCTTGGGTCATATTGGTATTCGTACTCATCTTTCCAAGCAACACCGTTAATATTTCTTTTAATATCCAGCTTATTCAAACAGCTATGTATGACATCATCGTTAAACCTCTGTTCATTAAAGCCAACCGAGACGTTGAGAGAAATATCCTCAAAGTTGTTCTCATATTTTTTAAATTCATTTCTCGTTGAGTCGTAAACACCAAAAATGTTCTTGTATATCTCAACTAGAGATTTCTTTTCTTTCCCATAATTGCCTTTTTTTGATTCAAGACTTTTCTTTTCAAGGGCGATTTTGTCCAGCTTCTTTTGTTCCTCTTTGACGGCATCGTTCTTTTTCCTCAATTCGTCCTGCAATTTAACTTTTGCCATGAACGGCACAAGGTCTTTTTTGATCTTTTCCAGTTCCTTTTTTCTATTTTCAACTTTTGCGTCAATAGAGGCCGTGATTTTATCCACGGAAGCCAGAAGATTAATTTTGATTTGGCCTAAGCCGTTAAATTCGCGCGTAAACTCGTCTTTGACCGTCTCATTGCCGATGTAGGCGGCTTGCTCGTTCGTCGATTCTTCCAAGCTCACTAATTGTTGCGAAATGTTTTGCTTGAATATGGCAAGGCTCTTTTTATCTTCGGACAAAATCGCAATGCCGGTTGTCGCTTCTTTTCCTTTGCTCAAAAGCTGTTCGTAGTCTTTGATTTCTTGTTCCGAAAGTCCAGATTTATTTTTGATTTCGTCCGCCTCTTTCTGCAGTTGGGCAAGATATTTTTTAATACCCTTTTCTTCCCCAAGTTGCTTGATGTTTTCATCGATTTCCGCAATTTCCTGTTTGAGCTGATACAAACTGGTAACGCTGACAGGGATTGATTTGGAAAAACTCTTTATTTGCGAAAGATTACTTTCATATTTATCGCTTACCGCTTCATCCTGCAATAAAACATCTCTGACAAACTTATTCAGCGTTTCTCGGCTTTTAACGTTTTTCTCCGAAAGCTTATTGAGATAATTTTGCGGTATGTATAGAATCTTTCTTTCGCTTTCATTAGCGTTGCCCTCAACGCTTTTAAGGTAGGTGCTCTCGCCGTCCGCCCACATAACTTCAAAATTAAAATCCGGCGAGTCATCAAAATTATATTGTGTAGCAGTGGGATGATCGGTAAATCTGTTTTTAACTTCCTGTAGATCAATGGTTTTTGCCGTATAGTACAGCAACAAGGATTTTCCTGTCGATTTTCCTCCGATTATCGCCGCAAGATTGTGGTTGATTTCGATTGCGGCAGCCGGAAAATTATCTTGTCCTGTATTATCAATGAACCGAACCTTATCAATGAGAAAGTAAGATTTTTTCGCCTCTGGCTTTTCATAACCAAAAGCAACTCTGTCAACCGGCTCAAAAAGTATTTGCCTTAATCCCTCAAAAGTCGCGTCCGCCTTGATCCAAGTAATATCTTTGACAAGCGTATCGTCTTTTTTATATTGCTTGCCTAGAAAATTTTCACAATCATCAAAGGAATGACAATCAGAAGTGCCTACTACCGGCTTAGGGATAGCTTTGATTGTTTTGTCCTCGTACCGATCCTTTTTCAAAAAATATTCTCGGTCTTGTTCGCGTCCAAAGAAAAAATCACAATCCTTATCTACCTCATCAGACAACCCCATTTTTCTAGGGGATTGTGTATTTGCTCGTATGCCGCCAGTTCCATTTGAAGCCCCGACGATTAAATAAGGTTTGTCGTTTCCAAAAGTTTCCTTTAGGGTTTTTTTGAGCTTGTCCAAAGAGATGCAAGCCTTATCGTAGCCCAAGTAAGCTATATCTTCCGGTGTACAGTGGTAATGCGAGCCATTGCTTTTAGTGTTGGCTGTTTCTAGCATTGAGAGGAATGTTTTAATGTCTTCAATTTTGCACTTGTTATCATTATCAAAAATCAGATGGATATTAATTTCCTCACTGCTCGTGTTGGTGCTTATATCAAGTCGGAATTCTATATTAGGAAAGAAAACCTTATCTTTAAAATCTTTGTTCCCTTTAATTTTCTCAAGAAGTTTTACATAACCATCAACAGAAAAATAATCGGCAACGCCAAAAACAGACACATCAGATTTTTTGAGACAATCAACGAATTTATCCCAAACATCAATGTCTTCATTGGCCTTGTATTGATCGGCAAGTTTCGTTTCAGGGGTATGGATTTGCAAATCCCACTTTCGCCAAACCGATCCTTTTGATAAAAAATTATTTCCCATAGCTTTAATTCAAATCCAAAAACTTCCAATCTTTCAGGTCGCTTGGATCGTAATCATATTTTTTGCCATATCAAATAAAGAAAGCAAGGAATCCTATAGAACGTTTTTTAGTTTCTTTGAGACAAAAGAAAAACTGAAATCCTATTTTGATAGAAGCACAAACGCTGAATTACCCAATGCACCCCGCATTTTTTAAACCCAATGTTGGCTGTAGTTCCTTTCATCGTTTAAGTTTGGATACTAATGTTTTAGGATGCTTGTCTGCAAGATAAGCGATATAATTTTTTGCTTTTTGTAACCTTTTCTTGTCAACACTATTTAAATATGAAAGCCAACCACCAACTTCAAATACAAGTTTTTCATTTGTCTGTTCCTCCGGCAGAGTCAAATGATGGATTTTGGCTCGCAAGTCTTTGTATTTTTGTTTCCCTATTCCAAAAGTGTCATTTGAAATAATTAAACCTGTAACTCTTTTTGCTCTTGCCGCACCAGCAACTCTTGTCTTTGAAGGATTAACAACAAAATTTTCATTTTCAATTATGACTTTTATCATAGGAATAATCTTTACAACTTTTTCAGGACTTAGTCCTGAAAATGACAAATCATCTGCATATCGTGTATAGCTTATACCTCTTTTACCAACGTATCCTTGAATGCGAACATCAAGTGACCACGCTGATAGATTAGCAAGTTTAGGAGAGCAGGGGCTTCCTTGTGGCAAAGCACCTTCAAATGTGCAAATATTTGTCAGTATAGTCGATATAGTCTTATTATATCCGACAGCTTTAAAAATGCTATATACTTGGTTTCGCTTTACTGTCGGAAAAAAGTCTTTTAGGTCAAGAGTTAAAATTGTATTTGCTCCTTTATGGGGTTCTGCATTATTGGCTGTAGAACTCCCTTTTTCAAAACCTTTACAAGAGCTAGAAACTTTTAACTCATTTAAAATGTTTACCAATATCCAAGATTGAAGCCCTTTCAATTTTTTACTCGGTTGACTAATTGTTCTAGGTTCGCCCGATTTCTTTGGTATCGAATATGTCTTGTAGTATTTGTCTGAATGAAAAGAAAGCTGAAAAATCGTATATTTTGAAATATGCGTGATTTCAGAAAAATCATCAATAGTCGTGATTACTGGGAATCCAAGCATATTTAGTTTTATGTTCTCTTTCTTGCTCATAATTTAATGAAGGATAAGGGAGTTCTTTTTACTACATAGTACTACATAACTTTTGCGTGAATTTAAAATGTTTCCGAGAAAAGGAGGAAACAATTTAAATTTGCAATTATAAAGTTTTGTTTAGAACTCGGATGCCGAAACAACATCCACTCACCGAAGTGTCTAAAAAGAACTTACCCTATACCTTCAATTTCTTTTTTCTGTTTTTCAAATTTAATATTTCTAATCTTAGTTCGTCAATTGCTACTGTTTTATCTTGAGTTTTAAATCTACTGCTAGTCTTACGAAAACTTAAAAAGTCTTTGACCCCCAACGCAGTTAATTTATAACCAGTAGGTGTTAGTTCAACTTGACGCTTTTTTGTTAAACTTGTTAATGCTATTGTCGTTGTTTGAAATGGATCAACTTCATCTTCTGTTGCGTTTTTTACAAGATTTATTAAAGTGTTTTTTGAAACAGGTTCTAATAAATATATTGTTGGAAGCAAAAAGTTGCCAAGTTGTAATAAGGTGATTTTATCACTTACTTTACTACTGCTTTTCTTCATCTTTTTGAGAGAGGTGCAGAGGTTCTCAACTTCTTTTTCAATGTCATCAGGATCAATAAAAATCAAACCGTGTTTATTGGCCTTCTTCACCAATTTGAGTGGTCCTTGATTGATAAAACTTTTGTCTTTTTTATACTTTTTGTCAATAATACAAATAAGCTTATTTCTTAGCTTTTCATCGTTTGCAAATGCTCCCAATTCCGCAAATGAACCTGGACTTTCAGGAATTATTACAACTGCGTCAACACTATCGGCTAAGAGATTTTCAAGTGAAAGCAAATCCTTTGTTTTCGAACTATAAAGCAACTCCTCAAAAATGTCTTCTGGGTAAAAGATGTCGTATTGATATGAATACCACCAACCACCAAGAGCTTGTGAAAATTTGTATCTCATTTTGTCTTTTTGAGTAATGTCTGCTCCACACAAAATAAAGGTTGTCTTATATGTGTTGACAGGTTTGAAAATGTTCTCACGAATTTTAGTCGATAACTTTTTACAGTCGGCTTCTGATATGTCCTCAATTTGTGTCATTGGCTTTTTGAATTACTGTAAACTTGTTTATATGGATGATTCTTTCATCATTACCCACCAGATTTTGGATAGATAAAGATGATTTTGTTCGTAATTCATTTTGCTTATTACCACTTTTTCAAGGGTGACTCAATTACAGATTATCTTTTTTTGACAGCTATGAGTATATGCTCTTTAAAAGAAATTTCAATATTATTATATCAGCAATCACGTGCTTCGTGGAGCGGGAGAGCAACGGGAGCGCAATGAAGCACGGCAGGATAAATGATCTTAATATGTGGATAAAACAAACATTAAAACCAGAATAATTACGGAGTGCAACCGGGGGTCTTTAATCTTGCTATTGAAGCAGGTTCTTTTTTACCATGAAACAGGATACGATTTGTATTGGTAATAAATAAGATGATTATGAGCCACGAATGGACGCGAATAGCCGCAAAAATTAAATTTGACGAAGTACTTTTTCCTGGGCAATTAGTAAAGGGTTGAACTTATATCAGACAATATGCTTTTTTTTATCCTAATTGAGCAACTGGAATGATTTCTGTCCTTTCAGGAAGCCGTTTCCCATTGGCAATTTCTTCGACTCTCTGCAATATCGTAGAATGATAATATCGATAGCCACATTTATCGCAAACACCAACAGGTACATTTTCAAGCATAATAAAACCAGTTTTGTGCTTAAATACTTCCTTTTTTACCAATTTTTCCTTTACAACACCATCACAATATTCACATGTATAGCCATACATTCCTTTTCTCCGAAATTAAGTGATTTTGTAAACTGTTATAATCAGAAACACTCCTGTTTCCTTGAATCGACCGACTATTCCTATAGATGTATACAGGATCAACACCAACTCCTTTAATTACAAATTTGACACCACGCGGATCATCTGTTTCTTTTTTGATAATTTTACCCTTTAAAATGGCACATTCAATATCATAAATTCCAAGTTCATCCTCCGCCATTTCTTCGGTAGCATGGTGTGTCATATCATAGTTACCCGATTTGACTGCGTTACGTATCTTATCAATTATCCGTTGAGCCATTAGTACACAATTTTCACTTTAAATAAATTGTACGTTAAAACCCAACGAATCGAAAACCGTTTTTAAAAAAACTATTAGCCACGAATGGACGCGAATAGTCACGATAGAATTTATTATTTATTGCTGCCTAATGCCTAAAACCAATGGAACGGTTTACCGCATCAGATGGATTTACTTGGTAATAATTTATTATTATATCTTTATTCTGGTCGTGTAAGGTTGGTTTGAGGGGAGAAACTCAACATATATAGTTATGCTTTATTGAGCAATTCAAAGTACCGTTCCCTTGTCATACCAACGGTACGCATATTGTTTTTTATTATTTCTATATCTATTTCATCATATTCGGGAATAACAACAGCTCGCCTTGCCCCCGTATAGCTCAGAATATGATGTGACCCTCTTTTATGTTTGTAATTACAACCATACATCTGAAATATTTTTAAAAGGGTTTTATAATCAACGGGGGTTATTCTCGGCATCATGACACCGATATTACTGATTTTTCAAACCCTATAATTTCAATCTGAGGGGATAGCGCATCGTCCTTCACTTCAAACCCGCACTCTTGCAAATATTCCTCAAGAGTTCCCATATTTTTCATCTCTTCAAATTGTATGCTAATAACATCGAGGAGGTTTTTTCTTGCTTCCTCTGGTGTTCTCCCTTGTGATATAAAGTCCAGTTCCGGTACACGCGCCAAATACCACGACCCTTTTTTCCAAGATTCGATAATCACTGGTAACTTCAAAGTTTCTGTCCTCTGATTGATTTGATAAAATATTATAGCCCAATATGGCTGTCTTATAGCAAATTCGCTATTTCACTGCAAGAAAATAGATATTATTCGCCCTATCCTCAAACCAATATAAATTTACTTTTAATCTGCTAAACCATCATGGTCTTTTCTGAACCACATTTCATAGAGGGGAATAAAGATATAGGCGCCGAAGCTCAGGATGAGGAGGATGTTGGAAATGGTAAAGGTAATCACAAAGTGAGGGCATGCATATCTGATGAGCCATGGGGCTGCCAGGTTCAGGATAATACCCATAAAAGAGACGCCATAAATCGTAATCTTTAATCCCTCGCGCGAATGCGTCATTGCAAGGATACGAGAGAGTATAAATACCACAATAGGGATTGAAAAAATGTGGGTGTGGGTTACCTCCAAAAGTTCCCGATAGGACTTTGGGAAGGCAAGCCCTTCCTCCAGCCTCGCCCTGTTTTCTTCTTCAGATACTGGTCTGTTTAAATCTTCCTCTTCGTCGCCGCAATAATAGCGCACGGTCTTTTCCTGGGAAAAGCCGGTCCTTTCATAATAATTCAAAAAACCAAGCCCAATGGCTATGGTAATGATGGACAGGAAAAAGGTGAAAAAAATCTTATTACTGATCGGAAGTGACCACATGCCGCTTGACATTGTTTTCTCCTACAAAAAACCGTAATAGTTCAGCTATCTTAGACGGGATATACAGGATTAACAAGATAAAAATAAGCTAAAAAGCAATCCTGTGTATCCTGTCAGAAATTAATTTAATTTATATCATGTCTATCCTGTTATCTTGTCAAATCTTTTTCCTCCGGTGAACTATTACCAATTTTTTTGAATTTGTCCTTAAATCCCTGCGTCATATCTATTGCTATTTTCCCATCCTTTTCTTCATACGCAATCATGGCATCTGCATTGGGAATCTTTTTGATAAGTTCTAAACCTTTTTCACGGCCTAAAACAAAGACGATGGTCGACAGCACATCAACCTCAGTGCCTGTGGGGGCCACAATCGTTGTTGCAATGGTACCGCTCACCGGTCTTCCCGTCTGCGGGTTTATGATGTGGGAATACCGTTTTCCGTTAAACTCAAAGAATCGTTCGTAATCCCCTGATGTAGCCGTTGCCTCGTTTTTGAGTTCAAGATAGCCTAAGATTTCATTCACGTTCCGCGGATGCTGCACGCCAATCTTCCACGCATTTTTACCAGGTGGTGTACCAAGGACATAAATATTTCCGCCGAGATTGATACAGCCATTATCGACACCGCATTTCTTAATAATCTCTAACGCCTTATCAACGGCATATCCCTTCCCAATGGCGCCCAGATCGATTTGGGTCTTTATGTCTTTAAAGAATACGGTACCTGACTTTTTAGTCTCGGCATTTTTCTTTACTACAATATTCTTATAAGAGACAGCAGGCAGAAGTTTTTCTATCTCCTTATCTGGTGGCACATGCCCTTTTTCACGAAAAAATCCCCAGAGTGCAACAATTGGAGATACGGTAATATCAAAGGCGCCGCCGCTCAATTCGCTGTAATACTGCGATTGTTCTATGACATCAAGGAGTTCTGTGTTACAGGGAACAGGCGATTTTGCAGCCTTTTTGTTTACCTTTGAAAGTTCGCTGTCATTTTTGTAGTTGCTCATGATGCGATCCATGCGTTCCATCTCATCTAACGCACCCTCAATGGCCTTGCCAGCGGTTTTCTCATCATGAGAATATATGGACACCTCGGCAAAGGTGCCCATAATCATGCGGGTTTGCTTAATGAGTTTTACCTCTGAAAATCCACCTCCCTCTCCCTTTGTTAAAGGGAGATTATTATTTGCATTTTGAGATTTGTTTGTTTCTTCAATGGACTGTTCTTTTACGGGTGTTACCACATGACCACTCGCCACCTTGAGGTCGCTCACATTTCTTTTACCGCTGAGATAATATTCATTAATAACAGCAATTACCTTTCTTACCCCTGCACACATACACTGCACAGACATGGTAGCCCCGGTAATATTGATAATATCCTTGTTGATCCTGATTGGATTTTTGAAGGATTTCCCCATGAACTGATAGAGAAAACGCTTTTTGGCAATCTCTCCGCCGCGGCTCTCACGGTAAACCAGGACAGCTATATTAGTAATTTTCCCATCCGTGCCCACGCCAACAACAAAGGTAAAAGGATGGAACTTCCCGATCTCTTCCGTAATAATTGCATATCCCTGAATAGAGCCTTTCTTCTTTCCGATATACACCCCAAATCCATCCTCGTACAATCTTCTGCTGAGCAGTTTTTCAAGGCTGTTTTTTTCTTCAGGTGTCATAACAAATTCATCCGTTACAATCTCGTCACATTCAGGGAAGATGAGGGCAAGCGCCTGTTCTTCTGTCAGGTAAGTCTGGAGTTGAAAATTGTCTGCCGGCTCTGTCTCCGTTTGCGCCTTTGCCGCATCCAGAATGAATGCGCTGAATACGACCAACAGAGGAAGTAGTAAAGATGTGATTAATATCTGTTTTATTGTCATAAGAAATTAGGTTTTTGTCTACTCAAATAAAAATTATCCCTCCCTTGACTTCGTCGTGAACTCAGTCGAACGATGGGAGGGATTAAGGGAGGGCGATTATTCATTTCCCTTCACCCCCACCTGAACTCCCCCATCGAGGGGGAGGAACTAACAGTTTGAAATTCTGCATATCAAGAAAAGATAATGCTCATCTCAGCTTTTCGCCGAGAATATTTTCTAAATTCCCCAAAAATTCCTGTTCAATTGCGCCATCTGATGGAATGCGGGACCATCGATACGCCTGACTACCACCTGGCGCCTTCGTCTCTACCTGTGCGCTGATGGAAACGTACGTCCTGCTTTGTTCCTCACTTACTTTAATCAGCAGACGATAGCGTTCCTGCCAATGTCCTTCCAGAAGGAGTCCAGTAGTTTTATTAGCCGACCATCCCTTAACCCAGTGTGTTCTTAAAACTCCCTTTTCCCTGTCATTGATTTCAACCGGGATTCCTTCTGCAGATTGTATTATCGCATTCCATACGGTGCTTTTATCTGCGTTAAAATAATGAGAAACACCTGCCATGTTTCTGGGTTTAAAACCCTGGGTAGCGCATCCTGTGAAAGCGGCAGTAAATAGAGTAAAAGATAGCAATGTTATAACAAGACATCCTGTATTAAATAATCCTTTTCGGTTCATGAAGATAAAAATACTAACAGAAATAATTATTTTTTACAAACACTTTGTTCAAGGTATTAAAATTAGGCCTTCGGCGACTACAGATTACCCACGAAACACTCGAAAAGCACGAAATATTTGTTACTTCTGCGGCTTTTTCAATGTAGCGCGAACTTCAATTCGCGTACATCCTATGCGAACTGAAGTTCGCGCTACTATTGCACCTTTGAATTTCCTTAACGTGTACAGAAAATATTGTTAATTGGGAATAGAGAAGATTAGAAGGTATGAAGTTGTTAATACCCGAACTTCCCAAATTCTCTACCGCACAACTTCACATCCTCTATAATTTTAAGCTTTTTTATAGTTTTGAAGAACTGCCTCGTTAAGGTTTTACATAGGCTTCTACTTTGTGTGACTCATAGTCATTGTCATCCAGAGAAATGACATATCCGTTATTTGCAGCGAATTCCAGGGTGCCTTTTGGGAGAAAGCGGTAAATAAGCCTGGCGGTGATAGTAATTTCATTGTTGTCTATTGTCTGAAATTCATATGTAGTGGTATCCGTCTGGTTTGCCTTGATCCTCGTATCATACAATTCTTCAACGGCATAGGCGTATAAGACATCATTGAAAAATGGGTCAAGGGCCTCATTATCCACCAACATCCTGTTGTGTTTCATAAATATTTTTCCCGGCTTTCCTGCATAATCTCCCTTTCCTTCATAGTATCCATCAGGGAAATTTCCCCCGGGTTTGTCTATGGTCTGGTTATTGAGCTGGGTAAGGGTGGTTCCCGACTGAGCAACTTCAACGAGAAGAACAACGTTCCTTTGCGTCACACCTGATGGATAAGTATGACCTGTATGAGAATTCGTAACGTTTACATCAAAGCTCAGGACACCGTCATTTACCTGTGTGTCAGAAATGGTCAGGTCTACGGCCCAGTCTAAATACCTTTTTTTTTCACCTGCCGATAGATTTTGATTGGTGCCTTCAAAGCGATGTGGATATATAGTCCTGGAATCCCGTTTGGTGGCGTATTTTCTCTTATCTTTTGAAATCATATAAAATGGATCGGTAACCTCTTCGTAGTCAGCTATAGATTTGCCTGTATTCGGATCCTGGGGTGGGTCCTTCATGTGGCAGTCCTGGCATTGCAGCGCCTTCCCTGCATAGTTACTCACAGGATAATCATCTTCAAGCCCGCTATATCCGCTGAAACGCCATTCGCGGTACGTATCTTCACTCCAAAGGATGCGCTCTATCCGGTCTCCTGCAGGTTCATCATTTTCATCTACCGGTTGCAGATAAAGTTTTCTGGCATCCTGATGACAAGGCGAACACACCTCGCTTCTTTTAAATTGCGGGGTATAGGATGCCTGCATGTTTTTATATACAACATCATCAAGAGGGCCAAACATGACCTTTCCATCTGTGGAGGATTTCAGCACAGGGTCGGGACGTAAAAGATTCACTTTGTAATTTACCCCGGGTTCAGTCCAATATTCTTCTTCTGCGCGGACTTCATGCATCTTATGGCAGAAATCGCAATGAACGCCCTGCTTGTCTATTGCAGAGAGCTTATCCTCATCACTCATTACACCTGCCCTCATGTCCCACATAGGAGTCACGCCATCATCCTGCACCTTTGATGCATAGGATGGGGAGTGACAGTCTGCGCAGTCATGGAGATGCCCGGCATCTCCCATAATTTTGTAACGTCCAGTCGAGTCTTCAAATATTTTTCCCTTATCTCCTACAAATGCAGGGTTGGGATCGTCAAAAATAGAAGTATCCGCAAAATTGGAACGGTCACCGGTAACATACCATGATATATAAAGAAGGAAGACAAGCTGATTAATGGGATTAATGGCTGCATTGGCCATATCGCTGTCCTGCCAGTCATTATAAATATTACTGTGACACTTTTTGCATGTCTTGGAAGAAATATATTCGTAAGAGGAATGATCTTTCTCTGGAATGGAGGAAAGAATTACAGAGACGTTATTTTCCTGTCCTAACGTCACTTTTGCGCCACCATTTTTATATCCTTCTTTGCCTGCGGCAACCACAACAATCTGACCTGAAATGCCTTCGCAATCCAGGGAAAAGCTTCCGTTTCCATCTGAAAGAATAAATTTATCCTCTTTCTCCGGATAATAACCCTCTTCATCTTCGCTAATATCCGCAATCCCCTGAATGCGGACACGGGCATCGGCAAGAGATTGTTTGGTTTTACCAGCGGTTTCTTCATAAACGGTTCCCGTTAATTGCCATTCCCCGGAATAACCAATAACAAATCTAGCCTTTCTAATAATCTTATCCTTGTCATTGTTTCCCTGCAAGTTCATCAGGACAGTTATCTTATCGCCAATTGCGTAACTTTCAAGTGAAGCAGAGCCAATAAAGGCATTAATATCATCATCCCACTCTAATGAATGCCTGGTTTTTCTTTTGGTCTTGTTCGATTGTAAGGTAAAAAATGATTTTTTAATCTCCCGGTAATCAATGATATTCTGTGCCACCTGGATGTAAATAGTATCGGTATTAAGAAAAGCCCTGTCGGACGTTGAATAATCAGCGCTTCTGCTTAAGGTATAAGACACACCGGCAAAAGTGGTTTTACATACCATAAGCGAGATTATCAGGAAAAAAGGTAGCATAAGTATTTTTTTTAATATATTCATGGCTAAATAATTTAAGAGTATAGGAATTTCAGTCTTTTGTGATTCCCCTCTAAAAAGAGGGGACTTCGTCGTGAGCTCAGTCGAACGATAAAGGGGTGTGTAAGTTTGCCGCAACACACCCCCAGCCCCTCTTTCTAGAGGGGAGCTTAAAAGTCGCTGCCAAAGGCAACCTAATTTAACAAAGTATTCAATCCTACTTTCCTCAACTGATTCTGGCATTCCTTCATTTTCTGGTAAATAGACGACCATGACCTCTTCGCATAAACGATAGGGACTCCCCTGTTTTCTGCAAAATTCTTTATCTTGTGCGCAAGATTATGGTTCACAAAGTCGTATAGCATGATAATAAAATCCATGGTTTCGGGTATTCCATCACGGATTTTCTGACCACTCCTGCCCGTTAAGTGCCGAACTTCGTTCACTCCGAGTTTATCAAGCTCTTTTGGGATACTCCCTAAATGGTCTCCACCTACAATAAGTACAGACATTTTTCTACCTCCTCATTAAAATTTTTAAGTTACTCCCCCTTAGAAAAGGGGGATATAGGTGGTTGTGTTTTTTCTGGGCTGTTTTACAACCCCCGAACCCCATTTCTTAAGGGGGACTCTGAGGGAAGCCCTCTTTATTAAGGGGGATTCTCAATGCCATACATCGTATTACCCGCTTAATTAAAATAAAAACTCCTATACAATTTAATTACTCAACAGCCTGGTCTGCTTCTTTTCGAGTTGGGACGAAAGTATATTGAGACCCTCTATTACTACACTGTGACGTCTTTCCATCGTAATAACTACACGACGCATGAACTCTGGAATTTTTTCGATTTCGGTTTCAAAGGTTTTCATATTAATTATCTTTGTTTCAGCGTTCCTATTTTGTAATAAAACTACCAAACGACTGTAAATCTCGGTAATGCTCGTAAGGTCACTGGCCATTGCGCACAGCCTTGTTTGTACATTCCGGGGTAATTTACCAATAAAATCCATAACGGTGTCCCTTGCAATCATTTCCACGATCACGTCACCGTCTGCTGTTACCGATGCGGTTCTCTTCATCTCCCCAAGGAAGTTAATTTCTCCAAATATATCCCCTTTGGTTAATGCACCAATTAACACTTGCTTACCATCAACGTTTTTTAGCACCCTGGCCTTGCCTTCTTTCAAAATATAGGTATAATATGGCCATGTGTCCTCCTGTATGATAATCTCACCGTCTCTTACTCTCACGGTTCTGGAAACGATCCGTTCCATTATTCACCTCCTTAATTTACATCCTTTTATCTGCTAGAATTTGAAAAATTTTCCGGTCTCCCAGATAATTTTTGCCAATATCTGCTGCCAGGTAATATTCTGATCTTTTAGAACACAACTGGCATTCGATATAGTTGTCATTCTCCCGCAAATTCGGCATGACACCACTTTCATATATCCGTACTCCCTCAGCAGACTGTCTAACTATTTGAAAGTTCCCCGTGAATACTTTAAATTTTTCGGCATTGCCGCATTCTGGACATACAAAGAATGTATTCAGTATCATATACAATCTCCTTGTGAAGTATTACGTATTGTCAAAAGTTTAATTAATTTAAGAAAAGCTGTAATCCCACCTTTTTCAATTGCTGCTGACCTTCCTTCATCTTTTGATAAATTGACGACCATGATCTTTTTGCATAGATGATAGGAATCCCTCTATTTTCGGCAGACTTCTTTATTTTGTAAGCTAAGTTATGGTTCACAAAGTCGTACAGCATGATGATAAAGTCCATTGTCTCTGGAATTCCGTCACGGATCTTTTGCCCACTTCTACCCGTTAAGTGCTGAACCTCGTTAACTCCGAGTTTATCAAGCTCTTTTGGGATACTCCCTAAATGGTCGCCACCTACAATTAGTACAGACATTTTTCAATCCTCCTTTATTTAAATATAAATTGACTGAGACTCAGTCTCAACATCATATTAAAAAAATATAAAATGTCAACACAATTTAAAAATTTTCACCTTCGCCATGAAAGTTTTTGCAAAATATTTTTCACCTGTGCAATAAAATTATGTAAGGGTAATTCATGAATTACCCCTACATGTATATTAAAAACCAATTTTTGGAACTTTCTGCAGAACTTATGATTTCACTTCATTCGTCACTACTCAGCTTCCCACAGGCGATACAACTGGTGTAGACGACGGTGTCGGTGTTGGTGTTGGTGTTGGCGTTGGTGTTGATTCACCACTGCCGCTTCCACTTCCACTTCCAGAACCGCTGCCGCTACCTTCTCCTTCCGGGCATTCACCCGCATCACTCGTGTCGGCCTCGCTTGGGTCTTCACCATTAGGACCTTTTGCGCCATTGGCAATCCACCGTTCGATCTTTTGTATCTCGTATTCCGTAAAATATGGCCCTCCGTATGGCATTCGATGATCTTTTTCAGCATCTTCTTCTGTACTTTGACCGCGCAAGCGTTTTATTATCAAACTGTCGGATGGATTTTCCAAATCGATAAGTGCTTCGTGTTCAGTCCCATCAGCGCCAGAAATCACACCCTCCCAGCGAGAGAGATCCATACATGCCTGAGAAGGCGAACGTTCCTTGGACGTAGCATCGTTGTTATTATAATGACAAAGCTTACAAGGTGTACTCTCATTTACCGATTCGGTCAACAATGGAAGGACATCCCGATTGAAGTCTGGTGAAGGGGTATCGTCTTCTGCACCTTCTTCAATCCATTTACGGATTTTGGCAATCTCTTTTTTGGTAAAAAAAGGCCCTCCATAAGGCATACGGCCATCGGTATCTTCCAAGTCATCACCTTCTCCTATCAACCTCTGCAAAAGAAGACTTTTCTCAGGGTCATCAGTATCAACGATAGGTTCTGTCCCTGCATCTGCACCTGCCATGATGTCCTTATATGAACCCATATTGAATTCGGTCATGGCATTCTCAGGAACACCGCTGCTTTCTATGGTAAGGCTGGTAAAATGACACTTAATACAAGGGAAAGATTCGGTTTTACCAACCTTCCTACTTTTCACAAAAAGAGGCAGAATATCATTGGTAAAGCCGATCTTCTTTTTTCCCGAAAATTTAATCTTCGTATCTTTCCCTTTTTCTACAGGCGGGTTGCTTGCGCTAACAGTCTGAAGGAGACTTGTTGCCAAAAAAACAGAAACAATAACCCCTGCTGCTATAAAATAATATTTCTTTCTATTTTTATTCATGCTACTCCTTTCTTGGTTATCATTGAGTTTACAAAAAAAGATGATGGAAAAATGTTTACCTTTATCACAAAATCCCCCTTTCAGCAGATTGTTCTGCTTTTTACGACTCTAAAGCAATTCACTTTCATAGCTATTGATGATGGTCGTTATTGTCTGCCGGGCAGTATCTGCATCCGATGTGCTCAACTTATCACTGGCATCCCTTAAATCATTTAAGGCATCTTCTATCTCGCCCAAATTTTCTGTTCCCAATCGCAACTCCAGATCTTCCAAAAACACCCCTGAATACAACAACGCCTCTTCAGCGAGTACCATGGCATCTCCCCGGTTATTCTCACTTAAAGCCTCTTCATTTTCCTCCAGTTCGCCTTCGACTCGCCCGATGAACCCTTTGCTCAGTTCGCTCACAATCGTATCGGCAGTAACACTCGATAAATCACCGGTAAGCTGGGATTTAATGGTTTCATTCCCTGTGGGGTTGTCGAGAGAGACAAATTCTTCGATAATCCGGTAGTAAACCGCACCTTCTTTTTGCACTTCACTGGCCTTCTCTGTATCGCTGTCCCGGTTATCCAAAATGGCCTCAACTTCTCTGAGCACAGCTATGTAAAATGCCCTGACAAGGGAGAGTCTGATAACCTGCCGCTGTATGCCAAGAGTAATCTCATCCTCTTCTGAATCTTTTTTTCCCAAGGCCTTCTGTCCGCGAATAAAAGCAACGGTTATCTGGTCTTCCAGATTCGGATTACTCCCCGTATCTATATTTGTCCGGTCCGAAGTAAGTACTTTATTTTCCCTGTCAGCAGTGCCTACGAGCGGTTGATAAGCGGCATATGCCTGATCCCAGTACTGGCTCAACTCAGAGGTATCGTCCTCTTCAAAATCGTCACGGGCATGAGTAATGTTTTCCAGAACTGCCAGGTAAAAAACCCTTTGAATTGTCTTATCAATCACCTGGGCAGCCAATTTCGGCTCGTTGCTATTCTTAATATCTTCGATGGCATCCGTTATATCGCTATCCAGGGTTAAACTATTTTCCGTATCCATCTCCTGGACTAAATCCTGCAGTTCTCCTTCATACGCCGCCTCTATCGCATCGCCATCGATTGTTTCTTCCTTTCTCAACGTTCCGATTTCACTGAAGGCAGAGACTGCCGCATCGATGGTATCGGTATCGTTGGTTTTAATATATGCTGAAAAATTTAAGGTGATATCCTTTTCTACTTCTTCACTATTTTTACTGATGGTCACGATTTCTGATACCGTCTCGTAACCAACAGATTCAACCGTGAGTTTGTGTTTTCCCTTCCTCAGCTTCGCAACTTCATACAAACCATCCGAGTCTGTCGAAACAGTCTTTTTTTTCCCTTTATTTTTAATTTTTATAACGGCAGCCTCTATGGCATCACCGTTTTCGTCTGTAACAACGCCTATAATCGATGCTGCCTGAACAGGAGAAACATTTGGTCCCAGCGCATAGGAACCAACAAAGAGACAAGAGACTACTCCCAACGACATAAACATCTTGTTTAATGAATACTTCATAAAACTCCTTTCAATGACTAAGACTCATTCTCAATCAAGATTTAAAAAATTTATTCAGCCTTTTGACCCTTTTACGTAAGCGGGAACCCATTCCCTCTCCCTGGACACCTCTGAATTCCCGCTTATATTAGAATAACCGCATAGTTTTGACACTAAAAACCTCTTTTTAAAAATGGTGACGCGTATCAAATGACGAGTAACGAATAAAACGTCACACGCCGCCTGCCAACACGCCACTTATCTTCACAGCTTTGGTTGCAGTGTAACTTGCACTATGTTAAGTTATTAACTACCACTCCCCGACCCGCTGCCACTTCCCGATCCACCACTACCGGAACCGCTGCCGCTGCCACTTCCTGTACCTGTCGACTTCAGTTGTATACTAACGACTTTGTTTTGTCCTGCTTTGAGTTTAATGCCCTTCGTTGCACTTGAATAACCATCCTTTTTTACCGTTAAGACGTATTTACCTGCGCTCAAGTCTGAGAATTCAAATTGACCGCTACTTCCGGTTGCGCCACTGTCCTTAAATTTCGGCTTTTTGCTTTTTACGGATACCGTTACACCGCTAATCGGGCTTCCAGACTCATCTGTCACAGTACCAGATATACTGCCCGTAGATGTCTGAGCATCTACGCGATTATGCATGGATAAACAAGTAACTATAATAAGACATAGTGATAAAAATATATATTTTAACATCGCAACCTCCCCTGTATCAAAAAATTTGATTTTACAATTTTTAATTTATCTGGAAATGAGAATTCCGTGTTCCTGATTTTATTGGCATTTCTGGTTTTTTGCGTCTCTCCAGTTAAAAGTTCACCTCCATTCAAAACTATACAAAGCCAACCAGTTGTAATCGGCTACGGCATATCTACTCCTTTCAAATACAGCTAATTTCTTAAGTTTGTCTTTATACTTATGCCTTTCAAAAAGCTTGGATGAAATAAGGATATTTTTTGGTTTATTTCTCAAGCGTTCAAGATTTTTTATTACCTTACTCATAGTTGACACAAAATAAACATGGCTACTTTTCTTATCACACCACTCCGGGGCATAATACTGGAATAAACGCCAATCGTTCAAACAGTAAAATTTCGTGTCGTCTCTCTCATAATTTTTTGTTATATAGTTTATTGTTGAGACGGACGGCGGCTCTTCATTCCTGTTAATAGAAACAATCCGGAGCGAATCAATGGCTAGCGTAATAACAAAAACAGATACTACGACAAGGAATACCAAGGAACCTTGTTTCTTCTCTTTCAAATAGTGAGTAAACCCGTACATTAACCCTGCGCTGATAATAATCAGCAAGAAAGGGGCAAGCACCATAATCTGCCGGATTGCGTCCTGTACGAAGGCAATCCACAAAGAATAGGGAATAAAAAAAGCCAACAAAAACCTATTTTGCAAATTCCATTTTTCATGGATAAAAAAGCACACCAAGGCAAGCGCTATTATTATCGTTGGAACAATCCTTAAAAAGGGAGTATCTGTCCACCACGTACCTAAACTATGTGCGCTCAGGTTGTGAAAGATATCGAGAAAACGTTCACTATAATCATCAGTTGTGATAATAGAATTCCCTTCCCTGTAAAAATGGTAATCTGCATGACTCAACAACTTTTTGTAAACCTTATACGGAGTAAATTGAACAAGCAAATAACCCAACCACAAAAAGACACCAATGGCCAGGCCTGCTCCTCCCCACAGGGTGATCTCCTTACCGCTCACCCTCTTGTTTACCTGATATGCAGCATACGCCATGGTAGGTATCAATGCCAGGTAGGTAACTCGTACGCCTAATCCCAGCCCTAAGAGCAGACCACCCCATGCCAGATACCACAAGGGAATTTTATCCTCATCCTTTGCTTTCCCATTTGCCTGGAAACAATTTCTCTGAGTCCCATGAATGTGTTCAACCGCCAGGTAAAAAAACAATACGGCTGTAATGACAAAGAATAAACCAAAGGCATCCGAGAGTGGCTTTTCTGCCTGCAACCAAACCTGTGGATTAACAATGTATAACATAGAAGCGAGGATAGCCGTTTCTTTAGAAAACACACGTCTAGCCAGTTCATACAGTGGAAATACTGCAAAGCTGCTAAACAAAACACCGGAAAAGATCAATGCTTGTATATCCGAACCAGCCATTCTGTAAAAAACCCAGCTCACAAACATGTACACCGGATAGCCAGGGAAATGGGGCTGGTCGTGTAAAATGTCGTAACCTTTTGATAAACCAAAGGCAAAGTTGACACTATCCCATTCATCGATGTATCTTCCGAAATATAATACCCTGGTAACCAGGCAGACACAGACAGCAGCTATCGGAATTAGATAACCCCGCAAGGAAACCGTTTTCGTCTGACAATGGGTCTTTGTTAATTCGTTGTAATTGGCTGTTGCTTGCATGATATTATTTAGGCCGTTATAGATGTTGTCTCTAGTAATTCTTTTTCCGAACGCATCAGTTGCACATCTTCCTTCTTACATAAATTGTCCAACATAAGATTTTGCGCGGCAGCAATCCCCATTTCCATAGCTGTATCCATAAAGATGTACCTGAATGTCCCCTGTCTGCCGCAGGTAATCAGGTTCTCGTAACAAGCCAGAAAATCAAAGAGCTTTTGGCGGTGCATTGAATAGTCAAGACTGTAAACAGGGTAGCCATGGGTCACGCTCGTTGTAAAATAACCCACAACCTTATCCTGGATATCAATCCCCAATTCCTTTAAATCAGCAAGGCAACGTTTCAGCAGGGTTTCTTCAGGGCAATTCCAGGTTTCATCGTTCTCGTTGCATGGTATCTCCAACATAACAGAGGTCTTCCCTTCAGGCGCGCTAAAAGGACTTCGCCGTTTTGGTTCCTGAACGCGAGTCATGATATATTTCCCTTCAGAAACATACATCCATGTGTTATCACTAATATCGGGCTGATCTACGAGGATATTTAAAAACCGAACTGCACGGAATTTGAGGACAGATGCATGATTTATAACGTTCTTTGTCAGATGCTCCGGAAATACCTTTATGAGGTCAGGCAGAGAAATTGTAGAAATAATAGCATCGCAATCAATCATCCTGGTAACACCACGCTGGACGTAAGAAACACTCTCAACGACATTATTGTTTACATTTATCCCTGAAACCTCTGCATTCAGGGCGATTTTTCCGCCCATTCTAGAGATTTCTTCACTCATAATATCGAACATCTGCCCTATACCCTTTTTCGGATAAAAATAGCCTTTGGCATACGTCCGCGGCGTGCCTTTCTTTACTTTGAAAAGACGCAAAAGAACGTCTTTCAGATTCAGTAACGAAATTCTCTGAGAAGCCCAATCTGAAGAGATGAATTTTGGAGATATGCCCCATAATTTCTCCGTATACGGACCGAAAAATAAATTATACAACGTCCGTCCAAAACGATTGACAATCCAATCCTCAAAAGACATATCTTTTTTTCGGAAGACAATTTTGGTAAAAACGGCTATCAAGTACGATGTAAAGGCCTTAACGTTTGTCCAAAGATCCATCTTCAGAAAGATATCCCTGGCAGACAGCGGATAATCAAAGGTCTTGCCCTTCAAGAGAATGACGCTCTTTCTGTCAGAGGTCAGGAGTTCGTCACCCATTATCCTGCAAACATTCTCAACAAGTTCTTTGTTTTTTGATATGAACCGGTGTCCTCCGAGATCAAACCGATAGCCCTCGTATTCATTGGTAATACATAAACCACCCACTTTGGATTCTTTTTCGATTACGGTAACATCATATCCATACCTGGATAATTCCCATGCCGCTGATAGACCACAAGGCCCACCGCCAAGCACAAGTATTTTTTTCTTCAATTTTAACACTCCTTAAAAATAGGTTGCGACAGAAAACAAAAAGGCGTTATTGGCTATACCAGGCATGTCTTTCTCTTCCATATTGATTTGATAATCCAATTTAAAGACCGTGTCTTCGGTATACCGATAATTCAATCCGGGTGTAATTCTGTTCCTTAACCAATGAACACTTTCGAAGTCGTCATCCCTGCCGGCAGTTTGTACCTGATCCCATCTTAAAACACCTGTAAATGTTGAATTTTCAGTAAAAATTTTCGGACTCCAGTTTTTTAGTACAGAAGGCATGAAATGATAACGGGCTTCTAAATAATATCCCCACATATCATCGGTAATACCGGCATTTTCAGCCAATTCGTTCGTATCCATAAAGGCATAAGCGCCTTCGCCCACTAACTCAAAAGGCCCTTTTTGATAGGTAAAATCCAATGCAGAAATAGTTAGTCGGTTATCATTATTCTCATCATATTGGCTTGTATAAGCAGAACCAGCAACCTCTAAACCTATAAATGGGCTGAAGGCTACTCGTCCTACAATGCCTGGACTTTCATTATAACTGTCGTTAAAGTACCCACCTTTCGCACTTCTTAACCCGTTCACCTCCCCAAAGCGTGATGTGCCGTCTGCATCCAAACCGCGGAATGCGCCGTTCGTAACATAAATCTCATAATCCAGCTTGCTCAATTCTGAAGGATACATGGTACCAAAGAATCCCATTCCCAAATCAGTCAGCGTAGTAGGAATGATGAGCTGGTCTACCAGTGGGCGGTCGGTAAAGTCTTGCAAGGGAGAATCGTGCACTAAATTAAGCTTTCCCAGCGGTGTAAGAAGAAATCCACCCCTCCAGTTGATCCAATCGGTCAACAAAAAATCTATAGTACCAAATTCTAAAATCACCTCTCCATCCCTGCCCCCTCCCTTACCACCATACTCAAATTCTATTTCTGCGGCAAGTTTTACACGGTCTGAAATATCAGAGTATATAAAGGGTATAAATCTCTTCTGTGTAAAACCATACGGATCAGCCTCATTTTCAGACGCCCTGAATTCAAAGTCCATATAACCACCCACATAGGTATTTCGTCCAAATCTCCTCAAAAACGGTTTTGTATAGACTCCACCAAAAGCAGGAGCAAGTTTCTTTTCGGACAGTTCTGCACTCTTCTTAGCCAAATAAGACTCCTCTCCCGTCGCTTCTTTAACCCCTGCTTCTTTCACAGAAGCAGATGACTCTTCCGCAGTGATTTTTACATCCCTTTTTTGCACCTCTTCCTTTAACAAGGCCATTTCCTTTTCTTTTTGAACGTCTTTTGCAATCTGTTGCCTGAGCAAGTCCTTTATTTCTTTCAATTCATTCTCAAGCATTTCCACCTTGCTTTCCAAAGCCCCTGTTTCCGAAGATTGTGCAAAGGTGCAGGAGATAAGAATAACCATCGCAAAAGGTATTACAGCAAAAACCAAGTAACGCATAATTTACCCCCTTTAGAATAAGTTAGATACAGATACAAATTTAATATGCTATTTTAATTCCAACTAAATTTTTTTAATAACACCACGTACTTGCTTTTGTATCTCTGATTTTGGGTTCTCTTATCCAGAGCCACCAAGCATATTGAGACTCAGTCGCATCATTTTAAATAGATTTAATAAATTGTCAAGGATATTTTAAAAATAAATGTCGTGAATAATTCGAAAGGAAGGTTTTAAAAGAGGATAATTAAAAAAGGGCTGCGTAGCAATTACTACACAACCCTTTTGATTAACAAATTATTATAGCGCTGCCGCTATCTATTCAACAATAGGAACAAATTCTCCCGTAACGCTGCCGCCATCGTTTGTATATACCGTTGGCATGTAAAAGGTATTTTCTGCGGCTTGATCTATCTTTTGATTGCATTTTGGACACCGCCTGTTGTGTGGACCCCGGCTTATAAACCTTTTCCCACACATAAGGCAACTCCTTTCTGCTTTATCAGCATAAACATTTTTTAAGGAAAGATTTTTTTCATTATATTTTTTAAGAATTTTACGCCTTGGTTTTTCTTTCTGCTGGACACTCAACACAACTGACTCCTGAAAAAGTTAGAAATATGAAATTAAAATTTCAACTTAAAAAACAGAATTATATACAATATTGTTCCTAATAGGTAAATTATTTTTTAAAATACATATTAACTTCAAATAATTAGAGTACTTAACTATAATATTATTTTTGCTTGTATTTAAAGAGAGGTAGCGTATAATTTGTTATCTTGATTTTTTAAATAAATACTTAACGGGGCGTAGCGCAGTTTGGCTAGCGCGCCTGCCTTGGGAGCAGGAGGTCGGAGGTTCAAATCCTCTCGCCCCGACCACTATACACCATTCGTTAATGTACCCATCCATCGAAACAATAGTGTAACACCATCTAACAAAAAGCATTAACCTGCCCTTTGTTGACGACTCAAGGTTGAAGAGTAGTTTATTGGGTTTGTAGCCGAGTTGTAAAGCTATTGCTATCGGGCGTGTTATTATTTTCTCTTTTTAGATTTCACTACCTTTTTCGAAACGGACTTTTTGACTGCTTTCTTTGGTTTCGCAAGAGGCGAGGGACGGCAGAGAAGTTCACGTTTTGGTGCAAGGCGACCGCAGGAATCACACGAGTATTTCAAATTGACAACCTTGGGAGCACACACATGTCTGGGATCAGCCGTTACCGTACCACAAAATCTACAGGCAACAACCTTCCTTGCTATTACCGGGGTACAGAGGTGACCTTTGTCTGTTGCAACCAAACCACACGTCTTACAAGTATAAACATTACCCATAATTAGCCTACCTTTCTATCCATTTTTTTCTTGATTAGGATTACATAAAGTTAAAATATATTCTAACATTTTTTCTTCGCTTGGAAAGACTTTTCTTAAAAGCAGATATTCAAACGCTTACATTTATTCCATAACCGACATTGTTATCTTTGAACTTCCCACATCCTTGATACTCCCTTTAAAGGTATAAAAACCTGTTCGACCCAATATATCTTTGATGTAGGCAATATAGGTAAAATCCGCAGGTATGGTAATATCTTCTTCTTCTTTTCCGCTCCTTGGACCAGAAAGTTCAAATCTTACGGTAACATCTTTATCCTCTCCGCTGTCATTAACGATAACAACGCCCATATAAAGTTCTTTATATGTTGTGTATTCAAATTCAAGGGATATTGGCATTGACGCAGGTTCGCTAGAAGAGGCAAAGGCGCCCATCAATTTAATACTACTACTCGACTTGGCATATTTTCCGGCGCTATTGTCATTTCTAACGGCGTACCATTGAATTTCCCCCAGGGGTTCATTATATGTTTTACTAAATGCCTCATGTTGTATAGAAAACAGGATTAAAATTGGGAAAAATATCAGAAATGCCACAAACCATTTTGTTTTTGCAGTTTGTTTATACATATCCCCCCTTGTATTAAAAAACATTTTAAGATGCCAATGATTGTTCTCACGGCTAAGCTAACCTACTTTTACTACATCTTATTCTAGCCTCTTGTTTCAAGTCTTTCTACGGATGCATATGTTGAAGTTCCAGAATAAAACAGACCCAAACTGCCCGTGGCTGCGTTTGTTTCAATGACACGAAATTTGACATATGGAGCAAAACGGGGAGACCCTAATTCAATAAAATCACCGCTATATCCTTTTTGAGACCCTACGGTTATATTACCGGTAGCTGTTACGGTATTCGCACCGTAAACCTTACCACTGGCTTCAAAAATACCGGTATTATTACCCGTTTCTACCAGCGCAATATTTCTTGTAATCACATTCACACCATTTAGGTTCAATAAACTTCCGGTTGTCTGATCAATGGCTTCAATCTGGACACGGGAAGAACCTGTATTAGTTAAACCTAAACTAAACCCATCCTGAAAACCGATAACATCTTTTATTAAAGGGTTTATGTTTTCATCCTGGTCAGTAATGCTAATAATCAAATTAGCGTTACTGAGAGAATTAGTTGTCACAGCGGTTACAGAGCTTGGCGTGAAACTGAAAGACCCGCTGTTCGTTTTGACAAGAGCAGTGTCAAGTGTAGATCCACCATATACCAATAAAAGCGTGTTTCCTGATGATACGGTAAGAGATGCGTCTGACCCTGTTGATGCATCACCGCCGGTATTTGCAACTAATTCTTTTAGGTTTAAGCCTACAATACTTGTTCCTAAAGCAGGGAAATTGTGACTACCGCTATAGTCTTCCACATAACCTGTCTTTGCACCAATTCCTGTTTGAGAAGGTTGTGTATTTCCCATTGTAGTAAATACGGTAGTTGTACTACCCGTCTCTTTTAAGACAAAGGACGTGGAGTTTGAACCTGCTTTTACGGTAACGGTGATCGTATCCTGGCTACTGGTTGTATTTCCTGATGAATCAGTAACAGAGAGCCAAGCGCGATCAAAATCATTTGTGTCGCCATAGGATGGGAAATAACTTTCTCGATCAAAACTACCAGTCGCACCGTTTACACTTGTTAAATGCGAAACAATAATAGCCGCGGCTAAAAACATTATCCATACCAAATTGGTTGGTAATGTAAGCAATACTGCTGTACAACGCAATTTGCCTCTGTATGTTTTGAACGGAAAATTGATATGAGAAAGGCGAGAGGGTTGGGTTTTCATGGTCTTACTGCCTCCTTTTTGGTAAGGTGATTATGAGCCACGAATAGACGCGAACAATCACGAATAAGAATAATTTCTTTAACTGATTCCCATAATGTGTCTAATTTTTTTGACGCATTCCGACCAGTAGTTACCGTTGCCTCTTAGATGCTTCTAAAATCGTTATTCCTACAAGTTCGTCATTTTTATATCTGAGAAGGACTCCGTTATCCAGCATTTCAGAATCTGTTGCTTTCTGCGGCCTTTTAAAATTTATGTATAATACATCGGCTTCCTTGTCATAATCTATCCACATTTTAGTTTCTGGGAGTTTTATGAAGTGAAAAACAAGTTCATAAATTTCTTTTAATGTTTTGTCTATTTCTGCCGTTGCCATAAGATTACCTCTCTCTTAAGTTTTATTTTAGTCGTAAAATAAGCAGTTATAATAAACCCATCGCTATTGCTTATTTCCCTATAAGCAACAGCCAAATACTTAGAGTCATTTACCTGTTTTAATGCAATACAAGCGCCTTCATATCCTTTTATAACATAATCAGGGATCTCAACTATACTAAGAATCTCATCATAATAACCGGCCAGATCGTCGTGGTTTTCTACAATATGAATCCACCTTTCATCCGTCAGTCGAATAGGAACATTATTAATTGATTTTACTATATCCATGTTTCATGTTTTTCTACACAACAACCCCCAACACCCCTTCCAATAATTTCTTCGTTCCTTGCCAGACATGGATTTACAACGTGTGCAGGAGTGCTTTTTGTATAGCCAAGCATGCTTGCCTTATAGCAAATTCGCAGATTTATTGCAAGAAAATAGATTTTATTCTCGATCAATGGTTATTTAAAAAACAACATAGAAATATTATTTGATACCTTATATTTTATTTTGAAAATTTTAACCTCGTTCCAGAGATCATTGCTTTGGAACACTAAGACAAAAGCTCTTAATTCTCCCCTGAATCTCAACCAATTAAATTATAAGACTAAACGACCCAGCCAATAATTAAGCATAACGTTCTCAGCGTTGCGCCCTCTGTGTCACCCACCTCCACTGCAATCATAATTTCAATAATAAGGCTAGCGATATGGAGCAACCATCAAAATTAATCCAAAATGGATCATCGCAAGCATGTTGTTGCCTGCCGTAGCGGTCAGGTGAATCGCATGTTAGCCTCTAAAATATTGTTTTAAAGAAATTATTCCACTCTACTACTTCGACTTCAGGGTTTATGCGCGGTACAGTTTTTTGTAACTGGGCATCACCAGTAATAAATACATCGCAATACGATGCTTCTATGATATGCCGATAATCATCAATTTTGTCTTTTCCGGGAATATCTCCGTGAATAATACATATGGACGTCATATATGATTTTGTTGATTAATTAACGAATCGCCAAAGTAGTTGTAAAGACGTAACAAATCATGATTTAAGACAAAATAAGCCTTGACTATTTTGTGAAATATGCTATCATAAGTATGTGTATATTAACAAGATATAACTAATATTAGGAATTCGTCATGTTTTGCAAAACAAGTCCCCAATTATCTCTCTTTGATGTAAATAATGTTTTTCCCAACGCCCTGCCCAAAGAAGACTGGTGCTATCTGTACCGTGATCAAATATATCCACTCATTGATGAAGAAATCTTTAAAGAACTTTACCCTGGTGAATGCGGAAGACCCAATAGGTCTATAAAGAAAGCGGTATCCATCCTTATCTTTATGGGTATGGAAAAGCATACCTGGCGAGGCGCTGAGTTTCAACAAGCAAGGAGACTTGATTGGTTCATTGCAACACGTACGCCGTTAGGGGAAACTCCTCTTGACCATACCACGTTGTTTAAGTTTTATAATCGTATGGAGACGAGCAGCGCAGGGAGAAAGTTGTTTGAAAAATTGACGATACAGTTTGCAGAGGCATGTGGCACGTCTGTGAAGAAACAGCGAACGGACTCTTTTTTTATACACGGGTGGCTGCAAATACTATCTCGGTATGGATTATTTAAAGAGACCCTGCGGGTATTTCTTCAAAACTTACGCAAGCAGAAGCCTGGTTTGTACGAGTGCATAAGCAAAGAACTTTCCCGAGACT